>Ga0070665_100000112_pt1 | contig 151497 bp, 122 predicted proteins | sample KBSS13metaG_FD_65862 | JGI IMG/M metagenome (GOLD analysis project Ga0070665, IMG submission 65862) | Switchgrass rhizosphere microbial communities from Kellogg Biological Station, Michigan, USA - KBS S1-3 metaG | ecosystem: Host-associated > Plants > Roots > Rhizosphere > Soil ...
CGGGCAGGTTCATGCGCCAGGGACTGCCTCGAGCTCGCATAACGTTCATTGCGGGAGTTGCGGCTAATCGATAGGGCGCTTCGGCGATGACGCCGGCGATTGCTGAACTTGCCGCGGCAACGAGTGAAACGCCCGCGCCGAGCGACCAGCCCATCAGCACAACCGGGGTTTCGTTCTTTGCTTCGATCGATTCGAGGAGCTTCAGCAGGTCTTCGCTTTCGCGCAGGCCCATCTCGCATACGCCCATGGATTCGCCGTGGCCGGGCAAATCCCACGCGATCAGGCGCGAGCACATGGGCGCGAGTGCCTGAATGCGAGACAACGCGCCGACCTTCGAGTCGGACCAGCCGTGCGTCAGAATCAGCAATGGACCAGCAGAATTGAGTCCTTCGATGTCCCAGGCGATGAGTTGCTTGCCACGTGATGTGAACTCAAACCGGCGAAACGGGAGCGCGGGTGTGAGTTCGTTCGGTTCGCCGGGTAGGCGGCGCGAGACCGCCCACGCGTACGTACGCCGATGCGGATACTGCAACGTCAAGAGCGTGGAGACGACGAGAAACCCCGCATAAAGCGCGAGGCCGATTGTCATGAGCAGCAGGAAGCCGGGCATGCTCAGAACGACCGGAAGAGGTTCGTGATGTCGTTGAATGTCACGATCAGGAACATCGATCCGATCAGGATCAGCCCGGCCATCGTCACGGCGTTCTGGAACCCCACGGGAACGGGCCGCTTGAAGATCTGCTCATAGAGAATGAACAGGAACTGACCTCCATCGACGATCGGCAAAGGCAGGAAGTTCACGACCGCGAGGTTCACGCTGACCATGGCGAAGAAGAAGAGCAGCCAGATCATGCCTCGATCCGCGAGCAGCGTGCCGACGTGCGCGATTCCGACGGGACCTTGCAGGTGCGTCACTTTCAGCGTGCCTTCAAAGAGGCGTCCGAAGGTGAGATAGACCTGGAACACCATTCGCTTGGTCTCGGAAAGCCCAAGCGTGACGGCGTTCCACGGTCCGGTGCTCCGGCGCAGAATCTGAGCGGGGTCAAATGCGCCGGCGATCGGCGGGCCGATCCATTTCAGTGCGTTCAGCGCTTCGACATCCGCGGCTGCAAGCCGGAGCGTCACTTTTTCCGCGGGGCCGGTTTCGGGCGTCTCGCCGGCGAGGGCGGGTGCTCGCACGATCATCTCGACGTCGACGCCTTTGGCAGAAGCGCCTGCCGCGGCTCGCTGAAACTCGGAACGAATGTCGGCGAAGCTCTTCACTTCCCGCCCGGCGATGCTGATTACCCGCGAGCCGGGGCGCACGTGTGCCAAGGCGGCAGGAGTTTCTCTTGTTTTTGCCATCGCGCCCGAATCGGGCTTCGCGGCTTCGATGACTTCGCGGGCGACCGGAACGCCGAGCAGCGATGAATTTTTCTGCATCGGAGATGCTTCGAAGCCGACTGTTCCGGCCCGGGAGACAGCGAGCGTCAGAGGCACTTCTTTTGTGGTACTTCCTTCGGTGCGGAGGACGATCGCTTCGATCTTGCGACCGGCGTTGCTGCGGATCTCACGCAATCCCGCTTCGAAACTTGGATACTCGACGGTTCCCAGGCGGACAAAGACATCGCCATCTTTCAGGCCCTGCGCCTCGGCATCCCGTGCATCGCCGACCCCGACAAGCGATGTCAATCCGAGCACATTCGGCTGGACGCTGATCGCGCCGCCGGGCAGATCGAACTCGTTCATCTGGAACTGGGGTTCGGGCTTCGCGGAAATGGTCACGGTCTTGCCCGCGGCATTCTGGAAAACCAGTTCGAGCGGCTTGCCCTGCGAGTCGCGTGCTGCCCTGGTCAACTCAAACAGATATTTGATGTCGGTCTTGCCGTTGATCGAGACGAGCTTCATCCCGGGTTCGACACCGGCGAAGCCGATTTTGGCGAGCTGCTCCTTGAACTGCTCTCGAGCGCGACTCGAGCGAGGTTCTGCAATTTGGAGGGATCGCGCCGGCTCGATTCCAAGAGCCAGCAATCTGGAGCCGGAATCAGCTTCGGGGGTGACCGCAAACTTCAGCGTTTCCGTCACGCCCGGACGCCGGACTTCCATCTCGACGGGCGCGCTTCGCGACGCCATTGCCGCGGCCATGATGATGTCGCTGAACTGATCCGCTGTGCGTCCATCGACGCTGAGGACTTCGTCGCCGGGCTTGAGCCCGATTTGCTCGATGTGGAGAGCCTTGGCGTTTGTCGCGACGGCGGCTGCGGCGGGCAGGCCGGGTGCAACGCCACCAATTACAGGAGGCTCGGTCGGCAGGCCGACGCGAAACACAACGATGAACAGCAGCACGGCCGTGATGATGTTCATCGTCACGCCCGCGCTGATCACGATCATCTTCTTCCAGGGCGCGCAGCGCTGGAAACTATCCGGCGCATCGCTGACTGCATCCGGGTTCAGGTCTTCCTGACCAAGCATCTTGACGTAGCCGCCGAAAGGGAGCCAGTTCAGTCGGTATTCCGTCGGCGAGATCGCGAGGGCACCGAGCGCACCACCTGTAGAACCCGCGGCAGGCGTTCCAACCGCGCGCAATCGATCCAGATATTCCTGCTCGCTGCTTCCTTTGCGAAGCCCGAGTCCCTTTCGGTATGAGAGCGCGGCGGGGCCGAAGCCGAGCGCGAACGCCAGCACGCGGATTCCCGCCCAGCGTGCCGCCAAAAAGTGGCCAAGTTCGTGCACGAAGATGATCAGGCCAAAGCCGATCACCACCAGCGCGAAGTCCGTCACAGTACCGAGCAACCCCGAGATATCGGGCATGAGTTTCTCCGTCTCATCCTATCGACGACCGGCCGGTCCGGGTGTTCGCAAAAAAGCACGCGGGCCCCGGAATCCGGGGCCCGCGTGACGTTTACAGAGGCTTTTCAGGAGAACGGATGATCAGCTTCCGTACTTGACGGTGCAGCCGTAGGGCTTGGTTTCCGCCGTGGTCACCTTCTTGCCGGCGAGGATCTCGTCGAGCGCCTTGGCGACGTAGTTGGTCTTGCCGACGTTCTTGCCCGGCTCATCATCGATCGCGCCGTGATAGGCGAGCGTGCCGTCCTTGTTGACAATGAACATCTCGGGCGTGTGCTTCGCACCGTAGAGCTTGCCGACCTTGCCCGATTCATCGAGCAGGACGGGGTATTCGATCTTCCAGTCCTTGCGGGCCGAAGCGTTCGCGTCCTTGCCCGCGCCTTCCTTGCCGGCAGCGCCGGAGTTGATGGCGACGAAGACGACGCCTTGAGCGCTGTACTTCTTGTTCAGGTCATTGAACGTGTTCGCGCCGTTCTCGTAGTGCTTCTTGACGAAGGGGCAGCCGGGGTTGAACCACTGAATCACGACCACCTTGCCGGTGAAGTCGCTGAGATTCACGGTCTTGCCGTCGGTATCGGTCAGCGTGAATGCGGGAGCGATGCTTCCGACCTTCGCGGCGGCTTCGGTCTTGCTGTCCTTTGAGTCCTTGTGGTCCTTGTGATCTTTATGGTCCTTGTCGGTCGTCGTGGTCGTCGTCGCGGGCTTGGTGTCTTTCTGATCCGGGCTGCTCATCGCAACGGCGGGCAGAATGATGCCGGCCGCGGCAACCAAAGCGATCAGCGACAGTTTCGAGCTTTTCATCGAGGCGTTCTCCTGAAGTGGCCGTCGCGCTGGGGTGTCGCGGCGAGCCAGGGTCCGTACGCGGCGAAATGCCGCTCCAATCCCCTGATACCGATATCGGACCGGAAAGGTTCGCGGGCGCACGCGCGCGGGCTCCATCCCGGCAGTTACCGTTATTGTTCGACGCCTCGACGGGCGGCGTGGTTCCGGACTGGACGCGCTCAATTGGATGAGCGTTTTTTCAGGGTGTAGTAGACAGGCTCGGAAACGCCCTGCCTCCAGACGCCAAGGATTCCGTCGGCAGTCAGTTGGTCTTTGTTCGCACCCTCAAATCGGATAGTCAAATTCTCGGATTTGGAAGCGGTGGACTCCGCGGGTGCCTTCACATCGCTCGAATCCTGGCCTGGGTAGAACTCGAGCCGTTCCGCACCAGTCACCTGGATGGTAAGTACGCCGTCACGGAATTCTGCTTTGGCGCCGTCGGCGGGCCAAGGTGCGGGCATTGCCGCACGCGATTTATCGATGAGCGGGGCGTCGGCAGATCGAGCCGGCTTGCCGCCGTCGGTCTTAAGAGCCAGCGACTTTGAATCCTCACCCTTGCCAAAGACACACACGTCGGAACACTCGAGCCAGCCGAGTTTGAGACCGATGCTCGGCTTATCACTCGCCTTGGCATTCGCAGGAACTGTCAACGGCACTAAAAGCGTCACTTCGCCCTCGTAGACGCTGTCATAGATGTCGCCCGGCGCGACGTAGCGTTTGGGCGCGGGCCACTGAATTTCACCGAGCGAGTAGCCCTTGGGGAGTTTGATTTCTTCGATCGCGGGCGGATTGCCTCCACCTGGCGCACCCTTGTAGTAGATGTGCCAATGCGGCTCCATCGTGAAGACGAGGCCCAAAGTCTCGGTTGTGCCAGGGACCAGTTCCGCGTGCTCGCTGATGATGCGAAACTTCACGTGCGGCCGATCTTTGGTGTCGGGCGCGGAGCCTTGCGGCTCAGCAGTTAGACCGAACATGGAAAAGGCGGCCCCGGCGACCAATCCCAAAACCCCCAGCTTCGACGTTGCAGCCAAGGCCCCAACCAGAGAGTGATTCATGCATTGCCTCCGTAACGCGTACTGTGCCCCCATGCTACGTCCGAACTCGCGCCGTGTTCCGTCCGCTCTTTCGAGGGCGTTCTTTACTGCCTTGGCCACTTGCCTTCTCTTTGCAGTCGGATGCGAGAAAGACACGCGCGATTCGGACATCGTGAACGTGAAGCTCGCGGAAGTCTCGGAACTGGTCAAGGACGCCGAGGGCAAGCCGCTTGCGCTGCTTCTGATTGATCCGCGCACGCAGACCGAGTTTGAGGAAGGCCACATTCCCGGCGCCCGCAACTTGCTGCTGACTCGATTTGATGGCGAAAAGGGGCGCGACCCGCGGATCGCTTCGTTTGGCGAGACGATTGTGTATGGCGAAGATCCGTCGAGTCCGGTCGCTCGCGCCGTTGCGAAGCGCATGCTCGCGATGGAGTACAAGGACATCCGGTTCTTTGCTGGTGGGCTAAACGAGTGGAAGGCCGCGAACTTGCCGATCGAAACGGGGCCGAGTAAGCCCCTGCCGGCGGCGAAGACCGCGACGACGAGAGGGCGAGGGCGATAGTGCGATCGGCTCGCCTCCAGGAAGGATGAAATGGGGCGTTTCAATCGGTGGTCGGAATGCCTGTGCCGAATCACCAGGGGCCTGCTGCTCACCTCTGTGTCTCTTGCCGGATGCGTGAACCAGCGCCATCTCGATGACATTGACACAATCTCGCTGGTGGAACTGCAACGCTTGCGAGACGCCGAGACAACGCACCCCGATGCGCTCCTCCTCATTGATGCCCGTTCACCCGACGAATTTCGTGAAGGCCGTATCCCTGCGGCAATCAATATGAGTCTTTCCGAAGTCGATCCCCGCAAGGGCGTCGACAAACGGATAGCTGCATTTGAAACCATCGTAATTTTACGGCCAGAATTCACGCAGCACATCATCCCGGGCAATCACCAAGCGGATGCTGGCGATGCGGTACAAAGGCGTCCGTTTGTTTCGAGGCGGATATGACGAATGGCGAGCAAGTGGATCTGAAATTGAAAACGGAATTCCGGGCCCGGTGGCCGAGTAGTTTCGCGCCGCATGCTTCGGTGACCGTAACCGGCAGAACCAAGGGCCGATGGATTCAATCTTCCGCTCGCTCTCCCTCCGGCGCCATCTTCACCAGCTTCGGGTCAAACTTTCCGACAGTCTCCACGAGGTCTGACTGGGCCGCCATCACGGCGTAGATGTCTTTATACACCCCCGGCACTTCATCCAGTCCCGCGCTGATGACTTCCACACCCTTCTCTCGCAGTTCTTTCTTCACGTTCCCCCACGCAAAGGCCTGCCGAGCCTTGGTCCGCGACATCACACGACCGGCGCCGTGGCTCGATGAATTGAGCGAGCCCGCGCCGCCCTTCCCCCGCACAAGAAAGCCGGGCGCGGCCATCGAGCCCGGAATGAATCCCAGAACGCCCGGCCCCGCGGGCGTTGCGCCCTTGCGGTGCACGATCAATTCCTCCGGCCCGCGACCGCCCCCCACATCGTGCGTTTCCTTCCACGCGAAGTTGTGATGGTTCTCGAAGGAAGCAAGCACCTTCGCACCGAGATTCTTCGCGACGTGCTTGTGAATCAACGCATGATTCGCGGAGGCGTAGTGGCCCATCAGGTTCATCGCATCCCAGTACTCGCGGCCTTCCTGCGAATCGAGATCGAGCCAGGCGAGGCGGGCCAGCTCTTTGGGAAGATCGGCTCGCGAGTTCATTGCAAGTTTGGAATAGTGATCACAGACTCCTGCGCCTGTGCCGCGGGAGCCGGAGTGGCTGAGGAGGGCGAGGTAGGTGCCGGGTGCGAGGCCCTCCGCTTCGGATTCGAGCGTGAAGATGCCGAACTCGACAAAGTGGTTTCCGCTGCCGCTGGTGCCGAGCTGCGCGGCGGCCTTGTCCTTCAGTCGTTTGGTCACGGGCGAAACTGCCCAATCGCGATCCATCACATCGTGCTCGCGGCGTTTGCGGAATTCGCCGCCGACGCCGAAGTTTGTTTCCTCCTCGATTGCTTTGGTCAAGCGCTTGCGGCCGTGTTCAGTTTCCAGGTCCCTCACGGGGAGTTCGAGCACGCTCAGCTTCACGCGGCAGGCGATATCGACGCCGACTGCATACGGAATCACCGCTCCCCGCGTCGCGAGCACGCCGCCGATCGGAAGGCCGTAGCCGACGTGCGCATCGGGCATGAGTGCCGCGGCGGCGGCGACCGGAAGCGAGCAGGCGTTGTGCATCTGCTTGATGGATTCCGACTCGAGATCGGCACCCCACTGCTTCCACGCGATGCGGCCGGTAGAAGATGGATGGTCGAGGGGCATGCGTGATCTTTGCCTTCTCGAACTGGCGTACGCGCGACGGCGGATATCTCCTGGCCTTTACGGGTTGAATGCCCCTTCGCTTTGCTCGGGTTCGTACGGCAAGGTTTCGAACGCTTGCGTGACCTGGGCGAGATCGGGACTCTGGCCGGATCTGCGGATTTCCGCAAACTCCGTCACCTCGCGTTCTCTCCCTTCTCGCGCATAAACTTGTTTCATGCATTCCGGCACAAAAGCCGCTGGCCGTGATTTCTCGCCGTCGCCCAAAGTCGATGCGGTTATGGCCGCGGAACGAGCGGCGAGCTTTACGAAGCGATCGATCAAGTCGAAGAGCAAGCTGGCGGGGCTGAAGCTCGCGCTTTCGATGCTGGATCTGACGACGCTGGAGGGGAAGGACTCGCCGGAGAAGGTGCGTGCGCTGTGCGCGAAGGCGGTGAATCCCGGCGCGGGTCAGGTGGATTTGCCGGAGGGATTGCCGAGCGTGGCGGCGGTTTGTGTGTATCCGAATCTGGTGAAGCACTGCCGCGATTCGCTGGAGTCGATGGGTGCGCTTGGGCGAGTGAAGATCGCGTCGGTGGCGACGGGATTTCCGAGCGGGCAGTATCCGCTGGATGTGAGGCTGGATGACACGCGCCGAGCGATTCATGATGGGGCGGATGAGATCGATATGGTGATCAACCGCGGGGCGTTTCTTGCGGGGCGATATGACGAGGTGGCCGAAGAGATTCGCGCCGTCAAACGCACGTGTCTGCAGGAAGGCGTGAAGGCGGCCCGGCACGACGGCGGCGGCAAGAGTCGCCCGATTTCGCTGAAGGTCATTCTTGAAACCGGCGAACTTGAGACGCTGGACAATGTGCGGTTTGCGAGTGATCTGGCGATTCGTGCGATGGATGAGGCCACGAGGGAGCTGGAACCTGACACGATCTATTCGAAGCTTCACAATTCCAATGGAGCATCGTCGAATGGGGCTGCTTCGAATGGGACCTATGAGTTGAACAGGACCGATGGGACTGATTCCGCAGCTTCCTTTGACTTCATCAAGACGAGCACCGGAAAAGTGACGCCTGCCGCGACGATGCCGGTGACGCTGGTGATGCTGGAAGCGGTGCGTGATTGGTATCTGGAAACGGGGAAGCTGGTGGGTGTGAAGCCCGCGGGCGGGATTCGCACGGCGAAGCAGTCGCTTCACTATCTTGTGATGGTGAAGGAGACGCTGGGTGCGCTGGCGGGTGTGAATGAACTTCATCCGGGCGGGTGGTTGACGCCGGAGCTTTGGCGGTTTGGGGCGAGCGCTCTCGCAAATGACATACTTCGCCAGATTTCCTGGCTCCACTCCGGCAAGTACCGGGCAAACTACGACGTGACCGAAGCTTGAATCGCGAAAGGGACTTCATGAACAAGAACGGCGACGCAAACGGAGCTGCGGTTCAGCAAGCGCCATCGACCTCACGCATTTCGCGTGACGTTTCAGCGGCACCAGCGGGATGGGACTACTCCCCCGCCCCTGAAACGACCAAGGTCGCGATCAAGTCTTCGTACGGCCTCTTCATCGATGGCAAGTTCGCCGAGCCGAAGGGCGCGAAGCGCTTCGCCACCATCAACCCCGCGAACGAATCGACGCTCAGCGAAGTCGTGCAAGCAACGCCGGCGGATGTGAACCGCGCGGTTGCCGCGGCACGGGCGGCGCTACCGAAGTGGGCGGGCCTTCCCGCGCCCGAACGCGCCAAGTTCATCTTTCGAATCGCGCGCCGGATTCAGGAGCGCGGGCGAGAGCTTGCGATCATCGAGACGCTTGATAGCGGGAAGCCGATCAAAGAATCGCGCGACGTGGATATCCCGCTTGTCGCGGCACACTTCTTCTACAACGCCGGGTGGGCGGACAAGCTTGGGTTTGTCTTCCACGGTCATACTTCGGCGCAGTCTGCGAAGTTGAAAGCCGGGAAGAACGGGCTACCCGAGATCGCTCCAGGTGTTCGCCCTGTCGGCGTTTGTGGCCAGGTGATTCCATGGAATTTCCCGCTTCTGATGGCAGCGTGGAAGATCGCGCCGGCGCTTGCGTGCGGCAACACCGTCGTGCTGAAGCCGGCCGAGACCACGCCACTTACGGCTTTGGTTCTTGCTGAAATCTTTGAAGAGTGCGGGCTGCCGCCGGGCGTCGTGAACATCGTGACGGGCGACGGAGTGACTGGGCGCGCGATTGTCGAGCACCCGGATGTTGACAAGATCGCGTTCACGGGCAGCACGGAAGTGGGCAAGATCATTGCCAAGAGCGTCGCGAATCCGCGGCCGGATGGCAAGTTCAAACGCCTCACGCTCGAACTGGGCGGGAAGTCGCCCCACATTATCTTTGAGGATGCCGCGATCGATCAGGCGGTCGAAGGGATCATCAACGGCATCTATTTCAATCAGGGCGAAGTGTGCTGCGCGGGGTCGCGGCTGTTTGTGCAGGAATCGATCCTCGATACGGTGGTCAAGAAGCTTGAACTGCGGCTTGCGTCGCTGCGCGTTGGCGACCCGATGGACAAGAACACGGATGTCGGCGCGGTGAACAGCAAGGAGCAGCTCACGCGGATCGAGCACTATCTGAAGCTGGGCCAGACTGAAGGCGCCGAACTGCGGATGCCGGGATTCAGTGGCACGCCATCGCCCGACGCGACCGGCAGCAAGCACGGCATGCCGAGCAAGGGATTCTGGTGCCGCCCGTGCTTCTTTACGGGCGTGCAGCCGTCACACACGATCGCACGCGAAGAGATCTTTGGGCCGGTGCTGAGTGTGCTTTCGTTCCGCACGCCGGAGGAAGCGGTCAGCCGCGCGAACAACACGCCGTATGGGCTTGCGGCTGGAATCTGGACGGAGAAGGGGAGCAAGATGCTCTCGATCGCCAAGCAGATCAAGAGCGGCGTCGTGTGGTGCAACACGTACAACAAGTTTGACCCGGCGAGCCCGTTTGGCGGGTTCAAGGAATCCGGATTCGGGCGCGAGGGTGGTGTGCAGGGGTTGAAGGCGTACGTGGAAATCTGACCAGTCCGGGCAAACGACAGCGTTCGAGTCCGCCGTGCCGGGCTGATATGGATTAATGCGTTTTCCTTTGCGAAGGCACCGGGTTTCTGATTCAATTTGAATCGCTCATGTCGCTTCACGATCCGACAATTCTGCCGTCTGATCTTCCCGTCCCGCAAGATGACGGTGCTGCTGGTCATTTGCTCGGCATGGCTCTGCCCGACATCGCCCTGGCCAGTACCGCAAATCGCATCGTGCATGTTGAAGGCCTTAAGGGCAAAACTGTGATCTTTTTTTACCCGCGCACGGGCGTTCCAGGCCGAGCGCCGCCGGATGGGTGGGATCTCGTTCCAGGTGCTCGCGGCTGCACGCCTCAATCCTGCGGGTATCGCGATCTCGCGGCTGAGTTCGCGGCACTCGGCGTCTCACTCTGCGGCATCAGCACGCAGACCACCGAATATCAGCGCGAGTTTGCCGAGCGCACGCATCTGCCATTTGAACTCCTCAGCGACGCGGGCCTGGCGCTCACCAAAGCCATGAAGCTGCCGACGATGGAGATGCCGCCGATTACCGACGGCCTCGAGCCCGGCGGCCCCAAAACGCTCATCAAGCGCATGAGCTGGTATTGCGATCAGGGCAAGATCATGCGGGTGTGGTATCCGGTCTTCCCGCCGGACCAGAACGCATCCGTCGTACTGACCTGGCTCAAGTCGCTCCCGCTCTAGGCCGCACCTCTCCAAAAAAACGAAAACGGCCGCGAATCGCGACCGCTTCTGCTGGATTGCTGCTTTGAGCTTTTGCCCCGCGACTCAATCTTCGATGATGCGATTGATCTTCCCGCGCACGACGGCATCGCCCTGCGTGCTGAGCTGGTCGCGAATCTTCCGCAGCGTTGTCTGCACACTCGCATCAATGAGCTGATCGCCGATGCGGAACTTCACGCCGCCGATCATGGTCGGATCGGTGTAGGAGTGAACGATCACTTCTTTGCCGAGCGCTTCGCCCAGGCGGCTCTTCACGGTCACGAGATGCTGCGCATCGATCGCGGTCGCGGTCACGACATCGACTTCGACGCGCCCGAACTGCTTCTGCACAACCTGGTCGTATGCCGCGGCAATCGGAACGATGTGGCCGAGCCGCTCTTTGCGGTTCACGACGAGAAGGAAGCGGAGCAAGAGCTCGTCGATGCGGCCGCCGAGAATCTTCTTGAGGGCTACTTCGCGCTCCGCCGTCGGAATCACGCGCGACGCGAGGAATTCGTTCAGCGCCTTGTCGGTTCGGGTCATCTCGAGGAGGTCTTCAAACTGACCCTGCACGGCCTCGACGCGATCCTTCCCTCCCGCGGCAAACGCCTCGGAATACAGACTTTTCGCGTAGATGTTCGCAAGGGCATCGGGCTTGGCTTGGCTGAGTGGCATGGAGGTCCAGTCTTTCGGAATCAGCTTCTAGCTGCTATCAGTCGTCAGCAATACGCTCAAAGTCGGATCAGTTCCGCAGGCCCTGCAACTGGCCGAGCGACTCTTCCACAAGCCGCTGCTGATCCTGAGCGTTGATTTCGCGCTTCAGGATCTTGCCGGCGACCATCGTCGCGAGGTTGGTCGCGTCGGTGTAGAGCTCGGCAACAGCCGCCTGCTTGGCCTGCTGGATTTCCTTCACAGCACGCTCGCGCATCGCGTTGAGTTCGATCTCGGACTTGGCACGCAGTTCGGCCGCGAGGAGGCTCTGCTGCGCCTTGGTCTGCTCGATGAGCTTGGCGGCCTCGGTGCGGGCCTGAGCGAGGCTCGCCTCGTACTGGGCGAGAGCATCCTTTGCCTGCTTGCGGGCGTTCTCGGCCGCTTCGATTTCCGACTTGATCTTGTCCGCACGCTCATCAAGTCCGGCAGTGATCGACGGCCAGACCTTGACGGCGAGGATGGCAAAGACCAAGGCGAAAACCACCAGCGCGGTCAACGCGGTGGCGATGCCCTGCTTGGTGGTTGCGATCGGGCCCTGAACATCACCAGTGTGCTCACCCTCAACCGCCATCGCCACCATGGGAGCGAGCGTCGTGAAAGCGAGGAACATGCCGGTTCGAAGTCGTGTCAGCATCGGAAAACTCCAAATCGAAAGACCGTCTGTCGGAAGACCATCAGAAAGCCGTTCGACGCCCGGTGGGGCGTCGAACGGTTGAAAATTTACTTGGCAGCGAAGCCTGCGAACACTGCGAACAGCGTTGCACCTTCGATCAGAGCCGCGGCCAGAATCATGTTGATCTGGATCTTGCCGGCAGCCTCGGGCTGACGGGCGATCGCCTCGACCGCGCCCTTGCCGACGAGGCCGATGCCGATGCCGCCGCCGACCAGCGCCATGCCGCCGCCGAGAACGGCGAGACCCTTACCGATGCTGGACGCACCCGCGGCTTCCTGAGCCAGGGCCATCGCGGGCATCGAGGTCATCGCGCCAATCGCCAACATCGTCGTCTTCGTGAACAGCTTGCTCATCATCTCAAAAACCTTTCCAAAGTGCCCGGGTTACTTCGCCCCGCCCGCGAGGAGAGAGGCAGTGGCTCGTCTTCACGCGTGGGCGTGCTCGTGGCCGGTGGCATGGTCATGCCCGTGCTCATGACCGTGCTCATCATGGTGATCCATGATGGAGATAAAAATCGTGGTGAGGAACATGAATACAAACGCCTGGAGGAACGCGACGAACAGCTCCAGGAACATCAGCATCGTCGCGCCGACGACACTGACGACCGTAATCGCCGAGTTGGTGCCGAAGCCGCCGCCATCGATCGCACTCGCAATCGCTCCGCCCGCGAACGAAAGCAGCGTCGCGATCAGCACGTGACCGGCGGTCATGTTCGCGAACAAACGAAGTGCGAGAGCGAAGGGCTTGATGATGAACTGGCCCGCGGCCTCGATCACCAGCAACAGGAGCGCGATCGGAAACATCTGCCAGGGCAAGCCGCCCATCATGTGCTTCACAAATCCGACGGGACCGAGCCGCATGACTGCGGCGATATTGAACACCAGCGCCGCGATAATCGCGAGCGTGCCGGTCACCCAGATGTTCTGAGTCGCCGTGCCGCCGATCCAATCGGCGTGAATGCCGAAGACGTGGAAAATATCGCGAACGGGCGTCAAGCCGATCAGGTTGTTCACCAGGATGAAGAAGAACACCGTCCAGAGGAACGGCATCAGCTTGTCGGTGCGATCGCCGAGCAGCGGACGGGCGACTTCTTCCCGCAGATACTGGCAGATCACCTCGATCAACTGAGCGAAGCGGCTCCGCGTGACGTACGCCTCGGCGCCCTGGCTGGGCGTGCCGGTCCGGATCTTGCTCGCGGCCCACATGCCCACGATCACAAGGATCAGGCCCGAGAGCAGCAGAGCGCCCTGATTGCCTGACCAGAGCCAGTAGCCATCGGCACTGCGCCAGGCAGCGGCATTCACAACGTGCTCAAGCGGATCGGCGGACGCGAGAATATTCATTGCAAAAGCGCTCATGCGGCCTTCCGTTGCGTGTCATCCGCTTTGTTGAACGCGGGCCCGTGCTCGCGTTCCATCGCGGAGAGGATTCTGATCGCAGTCCAAACTTCAACAACCATCAGCAGGAGAACCGCCGAGCCGACACCCAGGAACAAAGGCCGGGTCATCAACTCGGGCGAACTCTCCCGCGCGAAATAGCACACTCCAAGGGCCAGAAGCATCCGGGCCGCCCCGGCGAACATCACCGCCACGCCGAAAGTCTCCCGGCCAAATTTCATCACGATCGGTCCGATCGTCGCGATGCTTCCGACCGCGACCGCGATCATCGCAACGCCGATCGTCTTCGAATCGGCGCCCAGAAGGGTTGCGATCCCGAAAGCGACTCCAAACGCCAAAAGGGTCGCGAAGAGCATGATAAAACCCAACTTCCCGCGCGCCGCGCGGGTCTGATCCGGGTTGGTTTTGCCTGCCGCGTTGTTCAAAAAGTGGGTCCGGAAAACAATCGAAAAGTGGGGAGGAAGGATAGCCTCGCCGAGCCCTTCCGACGAGCCCGGACACCGCCCAAATTGCGAAAGCGTCAACCCTTTTTGGCCTTGTTTCGCTGCTCTTTTTCGCGGCGTTCTTCTGCGAGAGTTCTCGAGATGATCCGGTAGAGCGCGAACGTAAAACCCACCACCATCCCGATCAGCGTGTAACACGGACTCGTCCCCTGCCACTTGTCCGCGAAGTAGCCCAGCAGCATGGCACCCAGCAGCGACCCGACGAAGTCCATCGCGACGCCCCACGCGGTCGAGACGTTGGCGAATCCGGATTCCTCGGGTGGCGGTTTCGGCTTCGAGAACGCCGATCGATCGACCGGTTTCGTGAGTAACTCTGGAATCGGCGGCGCCGGCGGCGGGTGAGGAATGCTCGCAAAGCTGTCGCTCTGATCGTCCGCCGGTTGTTCAGAATCTTGTGGCTTCAAACTCGCTCCCAAATCCACGAATCAGTGGACAACTCGATGAGCCGCCGCTCTCGCTGCCAGAATCGCTTCCTTGATTTTGCTCGCGTCGGTTCCACCGCCCTGCGCGCTGTCGGGCTTGCCGCCACCCTTGCCCCCTACCACTGCCGCGGCCTCGCGCAACCAGTCGCCGGCCTTCAGCCCCTTCTGAATCAGCGGCTCAGGCACGATCGCGTTGATTGTGACTTTCCCGGTCGGGTGATCGACGCTGAAAATCATGATCGCGGCACGAGGGTTCGCGTCGCGCACGACCGCGACTGCCGCGTTGAGCGCGTTGCGATCGTCGCCGGCTTCGATCGAGCCGACGATGATCTGCTGATTCGCGAGCTGCGCGGATTCTGCAAGCACCTTTGCTTCGCGCACGGCTTCGGTCTGCCTGCCGGCACTCGCAGCCTTCGCCGCGTTCTTCGCGCGTTCCTGCAACGCCGCAATCGAATTCCGCAGCGCCGTCTTCCGGGCCGTTGGCATCACCGCGTCATCGAGCACTTTGAGCAATCCCGGAATCTCATTCACCAGCGCCGCGTCGCTCAACAACCCGACGCTGCGAATCTTCCCCTCCGCTGCATCCGCGGCATGGATCGCGGCTTCCGCGGGCTTGCCGCTGAGAGCCACGATTCGACGAACACCCTTTGCAACCGCTTCTTCCGAGATTAACGCGAACGCGCCGATCTGCGACGTCGTCTGCACGTGGGTTCCGCCGCAGAACTCGATCGAGATTTCGCGCCAGCCCGGGTTCTGCGCCGACTCCATCAAATCCGCCACCGGCTGACCGATCGAGACCACCCGAACCGGATCTGGATACGCCTCGCCGAATACCGCGCGAAGGCCATTGATTCCGCGGGCGGATGTCAGCGGCGCGGCCTGTGCGTAGACCGTCAAATCGTGCTTGATCTGATCGCGGACGATCGACTCGACCTTGCTCAGTTCTTCCGGGCTAACGGGCTGTCCATGCGAGAAGTCGAACCGCATGCGGTCCGCAGCAACCAGCGAACCCTTCTGATCAACGCCGTCTCCCAGCACTGCGCGGAGCGCGAAGTTCGCCAAGTGCGTCGCCGTGTGATTTGAGGCTGTTGCGGTGCGTCGGCTCTTGTCGACGTTGGCCGCGACGGTATCGCCCACGCGGAGTTCGCCATGCGTCACCATGCCGATGTGCAGGACGTAGCCGCCGAACGCCGCGACCGATTCAACCTTGAACCGCCCGCCTTCGTGATGATCGCGCACGCTGCTCTTGGACTCGCCAATGACTTCGATCTCGCCGATGTCGCACTCTTGCCCGCCCATCGCGGCGTAGAAGCACGTCTTATCCAGCACAATGCCGACACGCGTTTTGTGATTGAAGACCGGTCCGGCCGATTCATCGAGGGAAGTGCCGTTCCAGATCGCCTTCACATGCGCCTTCTGCGCCTTCACATCAAACTTGCAGTGATCGTCGGTCGTCTCGATCCCGAGCCGCATCAGGCGCGCAACGGCGTCGCCATCGAGTGTGATCGTCCTCTCGGCTTCCTTTTTCTCGGTCGCACGGGAAAGCTCTTCGGCTTTCTTCTTTTCCGCTTCGTAACCGGCCATGTCAACGGTTATGCCGCGTTCCTGTGCCATCAGGTCGGTCAGATCGACCGGGAAACCGAACGTGTCGTAGAGCTTGAACGCATCTGTACCCGCGATCTTTCCGCCCTTTGGAATAGAGGTCGCGAGCGACTCGAACAGCTTGATTCCACGATCAAGCGTCCGACCGAAGCTCTCTTCCTCATCACGGATGATCGCTTCAACCTTCGTTGGATCCTTCCTGAGCTCCGGGAACGCGTCTCCCATGTGTTCAACCACAACCGGCACGAGCCCCGCAAAGAACCCGCCTTTGGCGCCCAGCATCTGCCGCCCGTAGCGAACCGCGCGACGCAAGATGCGACGCAATACATACCCGCGGCCGACATTACTCGGCACAGCGCCATCCGTGATCGCGAAGGTCAAACAGCGGATGTGATCCGCGATGACGCGATACGCCGTATCGATGTTTCCGACGTCCTTCGCGCCCAGCGTTCCGCGATATTCGCGTGCGCCTGTCGCGCGCTCGATCGCCATAAAAATCGGCGCGAACAAGTCGGTGTCGTAGTTGCTCCGCACGTTCTGGAGCACGCTGACAAGCCGCTCCAGGCCCATACCTGTATCAACATGCTTCGCCGGAAGCGTGATCAACTTGCGATACTTCGCTTCAATCTCGGCGCGGGACTTGTATCCGGTCTCGGCGCGCTGCGCTTCGGGCGTCCGATCCCACTGATCGAGTGCCGCCGTGCCTTCCGCCGGATACTCCGAATTGAACTGGATAAAGACGTTGTTCCAGATCTCAAGCACATCCGGATCGCCCATGTTGACGATCGAAGCCGCGTTGCGGTCGGATTGGCCGAGTGCCGCGAGACGATCGACGTGGATTTCGGTGCACGGACCACAGGGCCCCGTATCACCCATCATCCAGAAGTTGTCCTTCATGTTGCCCGGGATCACCCGATCCGCTGGCAAGTACTGAAGCCACAACTCGCGGGTTTCTTCATCCGGCGCCATCCCGAAGCGAGGATCGCCACCGAAATATGTCGCATAGAGCGCGTTCGCGGGAATTCCATACACCTTCGTGAGCAATTCCCAAGACCAGTCGATCGCTTCTTTCTTGAAATAGTCGCCGAACGACCAGTTCCCCAACATTTCGAAAAACGTGTGGTGGTATGTGTCCTTACCGACGTCTTCCAGGTCGTTGTGCTTGCCACCGGCGCGGATACATTTTTGCGTGTCCGCCGCACGCCGGAGCTTCGCCAGCGGGCTGCTCGGCTCGACCTGCCCGAGGAAAATCGGCTTGAACTGGTTCATGCCTGCGTTGGTGAACATCAACGTCGGGTCGTCCACCGGCACCACGGGAGAACTCGGGACGATCACGTGCCCATCGGGCGCGCCGTTGCCGGTCCCCTTCGATTGGAAGAAGTCGAGAAAGGTCTTTCGAATGGCGCGGCTAGTCAGGGTCACGCGATCAAATCTCCGTGGGCTCAAAGCGTAGCCAAAATCCGCCTCTCCCATCGACTTCCGGCTCGAACCGGTCGTGAAACGACCAAGCCCCGTTCCAAATGGCAACGGGGCGGGCCAAGATTGCTGCCAATGTCGGGCTCAGCGACGCCGACGCGCCGCCACCAACGCTACTCCAACCCCTATCGCCATGCCGGGGGCCGCCGGCACTTCGATCGTCACATCAAATGAGCCTTCGTTGTTGTTCCACTCGAAACCGTCCATGGTGCCAAGATAAAGCCTCGTCGCCCCGGCGGGAATAAAGAACGTCTGAGCCTGATTTGAACCATCAAGTCCGTCTCCGATGAAAAACGTCTGCTTGAGAAGCGGACTCAATGATGAAAACTGTCGAGATATCAGGGTGGAAAAATCCAGATCTCCGGGAGTTCCGCCAAGTGTCGGATCGGAATCATCGAGAAACACCGCGATCAATCCGTTGAGCGGCGCCGTGAGGCTTGACTTGCCGAACTGCGCGCCAGCATCGTGGCTGGTGGGATCGTCGCCATCCGGTCCAACCGGCGATCCTCCGCCGCCGTTCGTGACAAACCCAAACGCCGAAAAACGGAGCGCCGAAGCGCCTCCGAACTGCGCCAAATTGACCAGGATCGGCGATTGACCTGGAGCCGTGTCTCCGTTCCCGGCGTCCGTTCCATCGGGCATACCCGCTAGCCATAGATTGCTCGTGCCCGGCACGTTCACCTGGAAGGCGGCCGCACTGCCCGCAACTCCAAACAGCCCGGCCAACGCCACCCACAACATTCCCGTTCCACGCTTCGACATCTCCCGATCTCCTTTTCCCGCCCCGTCGCGGCACTAAAAGATGCCCTTGGACCGAGAAAACCGCCACCGAAGTCGATTCGCTTACGCCCGATAGTCGAAAAGCCTGCAGTTCTGATACTCTGCCGACGCAGAATTGATCGTGTTTTGTTCGGGCAGGAAGCCCGGGGAACGTACGCATGCGAAAGTTTGATCTCTGCGTCATTGGCTCAGGCCCGGCAGGTCAAAAGGCCGCGATCCAAGCGGCGAAGCTCGGACGCTCAGTGGCCGTCGTCGAGATGCGCGAAGTCGTCGGTGGCGTCGCGATCAATACCGGCACCATTCCCAGCAAGGCGCTCCGTGAAGCCATTCTTGATTTCGGAGGGCGCACAACCGTCGCTCCCTCGCTGGCAGACTTTGCCGCGGCGAAGCCCGCCCTCAACCGCGCCGGCGGCTTTCACGGCCTGATGGAAGCCTGCCATCGCGTGATCAAAAAAGAAGTCGATCTCGTCCGCGATCATTTCGCCAGCAACGGAATCACAGTCCTAAACGGTAAAGGCCAGTTCAAGACCGATCGGCAGATCGATGTTGTCGGCGTTCACTCAACCGAAACGATCGAGGCCGATCACACCCTGATCGCCGTGGGCACTTTCCCGACAACACCCACCACCATTCCCTTCGATGGCAAGCAGGTTTTTTCTTCGGACGACCTGCTCAAACTCGGCTCGATTCCGCGCTCGATCATCGTCGTGGGTGGTGGTGTCATCGGCACCGAGTACGCGTCCATGCTCGCGGCACTTGGTGTCCGCGTGACTCTCATCGAAGGCCGGCCGCGTCTGCTCGACTTTGTCGATGCCGAGATCACCGAGGCGTTGCAGTATCACCTTCGCCAGTCGGGCGTTACGCTCCGCCTGGGAGAAAAGGTGGTCAAGATTGATCGCCGCGATGCGCCAGAAGCTGCGAAACGTGAAGGCGTGGACTCGATGATCGAAGTCACGCTGGAGTCCGGTAAGCAGCTCTCGGCGGATACGTTGCTCTACGCCATTGGTCGCCAGGGTTGCACCGATGGACTGAACCTCGCCGCGGCGGGTCTGAGCGCTGATAACCGGGGTCGCATCACGGTCAACAAAGATTTCCAGACCAGCGTTCCGCACATCTATGCCGCGGGCGATGTGATCGGTTTCCCCGCGCTCGCCAGTACGTCTATGGAACAGGGTCGCGTCGCGGCATGTCACATGTTCGGCGTGAAGTGCGACAACGTCGACACGCTGCTGCCGTACGGCATCTATTCGATCCCCGAAATCTCGATGGTCGGCTGGACGGAAGAGAAACTCACCGCCGATTCCATTCCGTACGAAGCGGGCATCGCTTCCTATCGCGAGACCGCGCGAGGGCAACTGCTGGGCGACGAGATCGGCACGCTGAAAATCCTGTTCCATCAGGAAACACGGGCTGTGCTCGGCGTTCACATCATCGGGACCAACGCCACCGAACTCGTCCACATCGGCCAGTGCGCGATTGCGTTCAAGGCGACCGCCGAGTACTTCATCAACACCGTTTTCAATTATCCGACGCTCGCCGAGTGCTACAAAATCGCGGCCCTAAACGGCGTGAACAAGCTCGGAAACGTCTAGCTTTCCCGCTTCACTCCCCCCGGATTGATATCTGGAGCATCGACGAATTGGCTTCTAAAATCGCCATTCGTGCTTTACAATCTACTTGCGATTCGATGGTGAGCGGGCACGCGGAGACGATCCCTTGGCTAATTCGAAATTGCGAGTCCGGACCTTTCTGGCCGCCGCCAAACACCTGTCGATCTTGATGGTGACCGCCGCGGCCTCCCACGCGTCGCCTCCGCCTTCCTTTCAGGGGCTCGGCTATGGGCCCGGCGACAACGAGTCATTCGGCAACGCGATTAGCGCGGACGGAACGACCGTTGTCGGGACTACCAGTCATCCGATTCCGGGCAACTCGGTCCCCCGCCCATTCCGCTGGACGCAATCGACCGGAATGGTCAATCTCGGCACGCTGCCGGGCGCGCCGTGGTCTTACGCCACCGGCGTCAGCGGCGATGGGTCCAAGGTGATCGGGCACAGCTATTTCACCTCCACAACGAATTCTGGTTTCCTTTGGACTGCTTCTTCCGGAATGGTCAAGCTCCAGACGCCCGCGGCACATCCGCGAGCGTACTCCAATGCAATGAGCGCCGATGGCCATGTCGCCGTCGGTCAGGCTGGCAACGATGCAACCAGCTATCCCGCGTACCGCTGGATCGACGGAGCGACTGGCACCACCATCGGCTCCCTCGCGCCGGGCCTCAACGCTCAAGCTCATTTCGCCAGCGCCGACGGATCGGTGATCGTCGGCGTTGCATACGACACGCCGCCCTCTTTCGACAACTACGTCGCTTTCCGCTGGACATCCGCCACCGGCATGGTCGGGCTCGGAAAGTTACCCGACGGCAAATCCTCCCGCGCCTTTGGCTGCAGCGCCAACGGGTCTGTGCTGGTCGGGGGCGCCAGTATCGAGAGCGGACACGAAAGGGCAATCCGCTGGACGCAGGCGGGTGGCATGCAGAATCTGGGTCTCCTGCCCGGCGACCAGTTCTCCTATCTGCAAGCAGTCAGCGCCGACGGCAATGTCGCCGTCGGTATCAGCCGGCGCGACTCCCCCACCATCAACCGCGCCGTGTTCTGGAATCCCAAACTCGGAATGGTCGACCTTCAAAGCTTTCTCGTCTCTCGCGGCGTCAACCTCACCGGCTGGAAGCTCGAGTACGAGGCCACCGGCATCAGCGCCGACGGGACAAGAATCGTGGGGAGCGGCAATCACAACGGACTGTTCGAGGCCTTCATTGCCACCATCCCTGCTTATTGCGCCGCCGACCTCAACAACGACGATGTTGTGGACAATGCTGATTTCGAGATCTTTGTCGGACCGTACTGCGTGCTTCTCTGCGACTCGCCTGAAATGCAGAAGTTTTGCCCGTCCGATTTCAATCTCGATTGGGTCGTCGACGATCTCGATTTCGTGGCTTTTGCTCGAGCCTACGACACGCATGAGTGTCCGTAGCGCGACTTGAGTTGATGCGCATCATGAGAGGCGGGTGCCAAGCGCAGCCATTCGAGCGCACTCGCTCAAACCTTCCCGCACACTTTCCGGCCAGCCCGGCCACCGGTATGCGCGAATCTCTTTCACGTCGCCTCGAACATTTTTCTTGACCGCCTCCACCAGAGCACCCGCATCGGTTGGGTCAAAGAATTCCACGAATCCGTCGGCGATCTCGCGATGGGTCGGAATGTCGCTGGCGATTACCTGACGCCCGCGCACCAGCGCCTCGACGACCGGCAATCCAAACCCCTCGGCTTTTGAGGCCATGATTACGGCGCTGCACGCTGCGTACCACATCTCCAGGTCCGCATCGGTCGCGCCTGTGAACCAGAAAAGCCGCTTGCCGAACTCGGCATGTGTCCGCATCCGCTGCGCGATCTCCGCCGACTTCCACCCGTAATTGCCGACGATCACCAGCCCGACTTCGAACCCATCCGCCCACAGCCGATCGAACGCATCCAGAATTGCATCGTGGTTCTTGCGAATCTCAACCGTGCCAACGGCCAGAAAGAACTTCCGCTCACCAAGCGTTGCCCGTGCCGCCTTCGCATCGTCCGATGCATTCTTCTGTTCGCTCGCCCACTTATCGGCGCCCAATCGGAATGAACCCGCCCGCTCTTCGTTCCACCCCGGCGCATTGATCCGCCGCGCGAACGCCAGAAACTCCTGCGCTGAGTGCTTCGAGATCGCGACCGAAAAGTCCGTCTCCGCCGTTGCTCGCCTCATGTACTTCTCAAAGGGCCCCACCAGCAGCGCGGCACTGAACTCCGGCGTCACGATCGGAATCAAGTCGTACACGACGATCCCCACCAACCCGCGCTTTGCCCTCCAACTTGCGGCGTGCGACCAGAGCACGTCCGTCTTCCAGCTGGCATCCGCGAGCAGCAGCACATCGCCCTCGCGCACTTCGACATGATTTCCAAAGTGTGTCAGGACACGCCCGAACAAGACTGCCCGATCAACCAGCTTTCGCATCAGCAGAACGCCGCCGACTGCCGCGCCCATCAGGATGCCCTTCAATCGCGCTTTCGCGCTCGGCTTGGACTGCGCATTGCTCCCACTCTGAGCCGCGCCCGCAACGCCGCCCGCCGTCTTCGTCGGCCCCACCATCCCGATCATCGCTTTTCGCACCTTCGACCAGACTCGCACGGCCGCCGAACTCTTCCCCCTTGCCAAGCTCGCGACAGGAATTTCCGCAAGCCCTCTGCGCGTGATGATCACCGGGCGCACATCCAGACCGAGCGACTTTCCCTCCGCGCCTCCCAAACACGCCAGATTCCGCACCACGCGCTGAATCCCCGTGTTGAAGTTGTGCTGGTACAGGTGTGTGCATTCCACAAACACCCGCCGCGCTGCTTTGTCCGTCCCCGCGTTCCGCATCATGCGTGTTCCAAACGCGATCATACCGGCACGTAACCCCCGCCTTTCCGCGCCTTGATGCCTCGATGCCTCCTGCCTCGAAGCCATCTTTCCCTTCACCTCTCCTCGCGTTATGCCCTTCGCGCCCTTGGTGTCCTCTGTGGTAAATCCCCTATCCTGTCTTCGTGGCCAAGAAACCTTCCAAGCCCAAACTCAAAACCCTCGCCGACGAGAAGCCCGCGGCGTCGCAGGCCCAGCACCCCGTCCCGATTTCCTTCTCGGAAATTCTCGGCCAGGACCGGGCTCTCAAGATCCTGACCGACACGATCCGTTCCGGGCGGGTGCATCACGCCTGGATCTTCCATGGTCCCTCCGGCGTCGGAAAGTTCACCACTGCTCTCGCCTTCGCATCGCTGATCCTCGATGAGACAACAAAGGTCAAGAACGATCAACCTGTGGTCGCTTCCGACTCGCGCGTCAAGACACTCCTCGCCGCCGGTTCACACCCTGATCTCCACATCATCACCAAAGAGCTCGCGGTGTTCAGCGAGGTCGACTCCGTCCGCAAGAGCAAGCAGATCACGATCGCAAAGGACGTCGTCGACACGCACCTGATCGCCCCCGCCCTTCTCGCGGCATCTCTCCCCGGAGGCCTCGCTTCCAAAGTCTTCATCATCGACGAGGCCGAACTGCTCGATCGCTCTCCAACCAACGCGCCAACGCAGAACGCGATTCTCAAGACCCTCGAAGAGCCGCCCCCCGGCACCGTCATTATCCTCGTCACCACGAATCCCGACCGCCTGCTCACCACCATCCGCAGCCGCTCGCAGCAGGTCGCCTTCGCACCGCTGCATGACCCCGCGATGCGTGAGTGGCTCGAAGCGCACAAGAAAACCATCGAGCCGCCGATCAGTGCCGACGATCTGCCGATTCTTCAGTCCTTCGCCGCGGGTTCGCCGGGCGAACTCCTGCTCGCACACAAAGGCAATCTGGCCGAGTGGTCTCGCACGCTTGAGCCTTTGCTCGTCCAATGCGATACCGGCAAGTACTCCCCCGGCCTGGGCCCCACCATGGCAAAACTCATCGATGATTGGGCGGCAGCCTTCGTCGACAACGACAAGCAGGCCAGCAAGGACGCCGCGAACCGCGCGGGTGCTGAACTCATGTTCCGCATGCTTTCGCAGCGTGCCCGCAATCACCTGCGGCGCAATCCGGGTGCACCCGATCGCCATCTGAGTGCGATCAGCTGCATCCGCGAAGCCGAGCGCCAACTGAACGCCAGCGTCGCGGCGCCGTTCGTGATGGAATGGCTGTCAACCCGCCTGTGCGCCGTGCCGGATGCGATGCTGGTCTGACGCCCCCGTCGATGTGCGAGCGGCGTTGCACATCTTGCGGACCGGTATTTTCATTTGAAACTTTGAAAAGTCGAAAATCCGGCATCGCAATTCTCACGCAGGTTTCATACATGATTTGTACTTTTCCTTCCGGTGGGGCGGATATTTCCGCAAACGCATTTTGACGCGTCTTCGTTTTTGAAGTCCGATCGACGAGGATTCCACCTATGGCCACGATCCAACCCTACCTCTTTTTTGGAGGTCGCTGTGAGGACGCCCTGGCGTTTTACAAGGCAGCTCTCGGGGCGACCGTGGATATGGTGATGCGCTTCAACGAAAGCCCTCAGCCGGTTCCAGTGAACAAGCTCGCGACAGGGTTCGAAACCAAAATCATGCATTCCCAGTTTCACGTGGCAGACAATGTCATAATGGCATCCGATGGCACGGACGCGACTCGCAACTTCGCCGGCTTTTCGCTCTGCCTTTCATTCGAGTCGGAAGCGGAAGTCGATCGCGCTTTCAAAGCGCTGAGTTCCGGCGGAAAAGTCGTTATGCCGCTGGCAAAGACCTTCTACTCCGAGCGATACGGCATGCTCACCGATCCCTTCGGCGTCAATTGGATGGTCATGGTCAGGACAAACGGCTCAAACTCACGCACTTGAACTCATCGCAGGCGACTTTTTCCCACCTGCGATCGCGCGGCGTCCAGAATCTCCACGACAACCGCGTTTATCTGGAGGCCCGAGAGCGGGTCGACCGGGCACTCCCCCCGCACGACCTTCCGAAGGTAGACCCATTCGTTCTCAAACCCGGTCGGCCCGGGTGTGCGCGGCTTGGAAGCCGAGTTTTCCATTCGCACCGACAGCTCGTCCCATTTTCCCGCGTGGATGCTTCCTCTTTCGGTGTACAGGTCTGCTTCCTTGTTGTCGTGCGTCCAAGCCCACGATGCCTCGATAATCGCCGTTGCGTGCGGATAGGTCAGGACAATCGTGGCGTCGTCATCCACCTTTGGGTAAACGTCGGGCTTTAGCGTCGTTGCACTCGCGACCACGCTTGTCGGCCGCTCGCCGTTCATGAGCCAAGTCGAAAGCACCGCGCCGTAGCAGCCGAAATCCACGATCGCGCCACCACCGTTCTGATCAGGGTCCGTCAACCACGCCAGAAACTCTGTCGTGCAACCGATTTCCTTCGGCCCCTTGTGCCCGTGCCGGAACACCATTTTCCGAAGCGGCGCCATCTCGCCCGATTCGATCATCTTCTTGGCTTCGCGCAGCGACGCATACCAACTCGTCTCGTAGTTCGTCAGCACCAGAATACCGTGCTGCTTCGAGAGGTCCACGATCCGCTCCGCATCCGCCTTTGCAAATGCCAGCGGCTTTTCGACCATGACATGCACGCCCCGCGGCGCGCACGCCTCGATGACCGGCAGATGGTCCTTAATTGAACTCATCACGCTCACCGCCTCGGGTTTCGCATTTTCCAGCATCTTCTCCAGCGAATCGAATCGCAGGGCCGGATCGATCTTGTACTCGGCCGCGAGGCGGTCGAAGAGCGCGGCATTCGGCTCATAGATCCCGACAATCTTGATATCGTCGCGCTTCGAGGCGTTCCAGAGCAGCCCCTCCACGTGCCCGTGCACCAACCCCACGATCCCGATCCGAAGGGGCCCGGATTCCTGCGAAACCCGCACACCTGGCGGTGCAGCGGAAGCGGCCCCGTCCCCATTCCCCACCGCCATGTCAGCGCTGAAAGCAATCGACATCAACACAATCAACTTGGTGATCATGACAACAGGTTAAGCAAACAAAAGAATTTCGAGCTTTTGCGATGATTCGTCTGCAAGGTTGCCGCTCCGGCCGACAAGTCTCCAAAATCGCGCTCGATCGTTCGCGCCATGGGATAACTCCTACGCGCAGCGGTGTGATTGCGCGCTGAAGAGTTCGGAGAGGATTTCTTATGAGAGGACATTCTCCGGAAATCGGGTGAGCTTGAACGTTTGGGTCGTGTCCTGCGCAGCGTCCGCGATGGCGGTTCGCGGTGGTCACTCTGCACTTGTGCGGCCGCAAACTGGTGTTTCTCTTTTCTTTCGAACACGTGGGTGGAAGGAGTGCTGTTTCATGTTTGCAAAGATGCGTTTGGGATTACTCGTGGCCTGCGCCGGGACCGCCCCGGCACTCGCCGTGGCCGATGAACTTTCACTGACCGAGCACACGCCGATTCAGTACAAGACGATGAACGACACGCAGCCGTGGCGTCATTAGAGCCCCTGTTTTTTTACGAAGCTGCCGCTCACCGGCCCGCTGCTGCGGCCGGAAGTTTCGCGATGGAAGGGTTGACAGAACTTTGTCCAGCCGTTGCGACGGGGAATCAACCCTCGACGCTGAACGGCGCACCGGCTGAACCTTGAGTCGATTCATCCGAAGCCTCGGGAGTCTCGCTCCCCTTCTCCGAAGCGACCTTGTTCATGAGCAGCACCCAGGTCTCGCGCTCGTACTCGAGCAGCCCGATGATCTCTTCGAATTTTTCGACGCTCTTCTCGAAACTCGCCTCGGTCAGGCGGACGTAGAAGAACGTATAGAGCGAACGCACCTTTTCGGCGAGTTCCGGATTCGGCGCGCTCTGAACGCTGGTGATCAATTCAACGATGATGTTCCGGGCGTTATCCGTCCCATTGAACACCTGCTCGAAGTTTCGCGCGAGCAAACCGTCCCTGGCCTGCGTCACGAACTTGATCGCGCCCTCCAGAAGCAACAGGCGCAATTCCTCCCTCGAGGCCGTCATGACCCGCGTCCTCAGATACGTATTGGCGCTATGCGTCAGGGCGCTCATTGTCCGCTTGTATCGTCTCCCGGGCGACTCGACTTCAGCCCTTCACGCGTTCTCACCGCGACCTTACTTGTTGAGCCCGCTGAGCGCCGACGACTGCTGCTGAAGCATGCCGATCGACTGCTCCATCCTCAGAAACTGGGCCTGGAGCACCGTTCGCTTGGCCTCAAGCTGCTTGTCGATGGACGCCATGCGGTTATTCTGAGCTGTCACCTGCTCGTCCAGAGTTTTCTTGCGGAGCGTGAGCGTTCCGCTCACCGAGTCGAGCATGCCCTTGGCAAATTCCTCAAGCTTGCCCGCCAGCCCAAGCTGCGAGAAGGTCAGTTTGCCGCTGGTGTTTTTGACCGTGATTTTCGGATCGCCGTCTTCGCTGATCGTCGTCTCGGGCCCCGAGTTGCCATCGATAACGCGGGCCGTCAGCAGCGATTTCACGGCGGCGGGGTCCTCGGCCATCGCCGCACGGAACGCATCGGAATCGAACTTCACTGTCCCCCCCGTACCGATCTTGAAGCCGACTTGTGCGAGCGACTGGTACTTCCCGCTGACGCCCTGCGGCGCGCTCTGCACGATGCTGAAGAGCTGGCTGCGGATGCTCAGCGCCGTTGAGTCACCGAGCAGCGGTCCGGCCTTTTTCGTGTCGCTGTCGTATCCGCTCTGGGCGTTGATGCCGCTGACGACCGCGTTAAACGCGTCGGCCATGTCGCTCAGCGATTTCTCCAGCGCCGCGCTATCGCGCTGCACGCTGACGTTCACAACGGTTGTGCTCGTGCCTTTCAGATCGATCTTCACGCCCGACACAACGTTGTCCAGCGTATTGCTCGAGCTGGTCAGAAGCACCGATTTGGCGACGTCGCTGCCGCCGTAAAAAACCTTTGCGTTCTCGCCCGCATCGAGCGTCTTCAAACCAAGATCAAGCGTGGACGAATCGACCACAAACCGGCCGTCCCGTCCCGAAGTGCTGCTGAACAGGCTCAGCTGATACGGCGTCACGCCCGAACCGGTCTGAACGATTGCCGCCTTCACGCTGCCGCCGCTGGAGTTGATCTTGTCCACAAGGCCCTGAAGCGTGTCGGTTGCAGTGAGTGTAATTGTCTTGCGGCTGGTGCCGTCAATCTTGTTGTCCGTCCCCGTGCCGCTGGCCGTCCCGGCGATCGACAGCTCCTTGGCCATCGTTCCCTTGGTGTCCTCGACTTTGATCTTGGCTCCGCCGGTGCCCGGTGCCGCCGTGTCCTTGATGAGAATGCCGTCACCCGTCGAGTTGATCGACGCCGTAACCGCGAGACCGACGCTGTTGATTTGGTTGAGCAAGTCGCCCACGGTCTTGTTGACCTTGGGGTCGTACGAAACCGTCTTCACCTGTCCCGTCGCGTCGGTGATCCGCATCGTTCCAGCGGAGAATGAGCCGCCCGAGATGAGGCTCGTGAGCAGCGTGCCCGTGCCGATCACGGCGCGCCCGAGGTCCTTGCCGTTCACAATGCCGCTCGAAACCGCTCCCGCGGAAATACCGAGCGACGCGGCCGTATCCGCTCCGGGAGTGCCGCCAATCGTGAGCCCACCGCCCCCGCCGACGAGATCCTTCACAACAAGTCCCAAACCGTTCTCGCTCAAACCGACGGAGACGCGTTTCTGTCCGCTCGAGATCGACGCGGTTTCAATCTGCGCCGCGATCTCTGACAGGGTCGCCCCCTTGTCGATCGTTAACGAAAAGCTCGACAAGTCGCCCAGAATGAAGTCGATGTTGCCGTCACCCGCGATCCCCGTCCCGCCGTTGAGACTGGAAGCCAGCGACGTGTTGATTCCGCTCGCGATCCGGGTGCCACTCAAGGTGCCCGTTCCCGATCCCAGCAACCCAAGATCTTTGGCCGCCGTACCCGAACCGACAGCCTCCGCGACGGTGACCGCGCCTCCCTGCGCATCGGTGATCTTCAGCCGCTTGCCGTCCGAGCCGAGCGACACCGTCACTCCCGTGAGCCCCTTGTCAACCAGAGCATCGTTGATGCGCTTCATCGCCTGCCCAAGCGTGGAAACCGCGCCCTCGCTGGGCGTAGTTTCGTTCACCTTTGTCACATCGCCCAGGTTCACCGCGACATTCGTCACTATTCCGCCGCGATCGATCGCGATGGACAGATCCGAACGACCGGTGCCCGCACTGTTCGACAGGTTCACGCCGCGTCCATCGTTCAGCGACGCAAGCAAGGTATTCGAACTCAGATTCCGCAGCGACGAGCCCGTAATCGTCCCGCTGCCCTGGCCCAGGATTCCAAGGCTTGTCGCCGTAGTTCCCGTCGATTCCGTCACCTTGAGCTGCCCGCCGCCACCTGCGCCGTCGGTCAGGACAATCTTGTCGTTCACGACCTTGGCCGTGACCTTCGCGTTGCCGTTGTTGTTGATCGCGTCGAGTACGTCGCTCACGTACGCCGACTTTGTCAGGTCGATCGTCTGACTCGTTCCCGCGGAATCGGTGATCACGATCTTCCCGCGATTCACGCCCGCGCCGTCGTTCAGATCTGCAAGCGCCGTGTCGCCGTCAAGTCTCGACTTTGCCGAGACAAGCGAGATAGATCCTGCACCAATAGCGCTCGAACCCTTGTCCGCGAAGCCCTTGCTCAGCAGCTGCTGCGAACTGACGAGGCGATCGACCAGGAACGAATACGTGCCCGCCGCCGCCGTGACGCTCGCGCTGGCGCCGATGATCTTGTCATCGCTCGAGGTCGCCGCGTTGTTGTCGAAGGGGTTGGCCGTGCGGAATTTCTCGACCGCCGTGCGGAGCGCGGAGAGTTTCGAATTGATTCCCAGGATCGCCGCCGTCTGGCTTTGGAGCTGCGCGACGCGCTGCTGAAGCACGAGTTTCGGGCGCGCATCCACCGCCAGCAACTGGCTGATGATCGACGCGCTGTCGATGCCGCTGAATATCCCGGTGCCGCTGGTAATCGTGCCCATGCTCTACCCGCCTTCCATTCCCGAATCTCAACTTCTCTCACTGTCCTCAATATCGACCGATTTGGGGCCGCTTCCTATGAGTGCCCCCGGTTCCCACCCCGGTTTCGGAACTACTTCCGGCACGACCGGAGCGCAGAACTTGCCTGTCTGCGCGCAGCGTCTCCCCCTGTTACCCTTTAAACGCAATCCGCGTTCCATTGCGAGCTCAACCGACCCATTCAGTGTCACTAATGCGCACAAGAACCGAACAAACGCGCCCCTGCGCATGCCCCAAATTACCCCCAGCGTGGATTCAATACTCGATGCTTACCGGAACTTACGATGTTGGAGCCATACAAGACCGAAAGACCAATCACGCATGACACCCGCCGCCGCCAATTTCTCTTCCATCCCAACCGGGCTTCGCGCCGCCATCGCCGTTCTGAGTGCGCTTGTACTCGCGAGCGCGATCGCAACGCTTGGTGCGTCCTGGTTCGTGGCGGGGCGGCCTCCGTGGGCTCTGCTCGGCTTTGAGTTCCTCACGATGATGGGGGGCGCCTTCGGACTCGCGACCGCTGCCGGAAAGTTCCGTGATGGTCCCGGCCTCGCGCTCGCCTGCGTCGCGGGCACCGTTCTCGCGGCATCGATCTTCGGCTATCTCGGAACCACCGGCCAAATCGGTGACTGGAAACTCCACGGCTGGTTGATCGGTCGCGCTTCGGTCGCCGGACTCATCGGACTTCTCGGTGCATGGGTCGTCCTTCGCCGCACTCCCGGCGCTTGGACTCTTGCACTCCGCGGCGCGGTCTACACCGGCGCCGCCATCGGATTCGTCGGGCTGCTCGCGCTCTACGACGGCGAGGTCCGCCCCGCCGGTGGCAGCTCGAAAGTTGTCGCGCACGCCGCCCTGGCAATCGCAGCGATCGGCGCAATCCCGATCTGCCTGGTTTTCGCGTTCATGACTCTGAGCGACAAAGGCAAATCGGACGAAGCCGTTCCCAAGTGGATGAGGCTCCTCGGACAGTTGTCCCTTCCCGTTGTCGCCGGCTTGCTTCTGCTTGTCACGCGGGGCCACATGACGACTTCGCTCGCCGGCCCGGAGGAAGTCGCAAGGCTTTCGCTGCTCTGCGCTCTCGCAATCGTGCTCACCGGCCTGCTCTGCGCGGGAGTTCACATCCTCGTGCAGGCGTTCGCCTCGTGCTCCCTGCCGGAAAAAGACGGCCCGTCGTTTACGCCGACGCAGGGTGCCACATTGTCTTGAAGTCGATCAACGGCTCGATGCGCCAAGGACTATGCGCATCAGCCGTATCGAGCCAATCAGGCACATTCCGCACGATCACTCGCTTGATGTTTTCCGCGGCGCCCTGCTTGAGTGTGGTCGTTTCTTCCACACTCATGTTCGCGGCATGAATCGCATCGATATCTCGATGCGCCGCGATCACCGGCACAAGCTCCGATCGGAATCCCGTCAGAATATTCAGAACGCCTCCGGGAACATCCCCGGTTGCGCACGCCTCGGCAAAGACCGCCGCAGGAACCGGATTTGTCTCGCTCGCGAGCGCCACCACCGCGTTGCCCGCGCAAAGCGCTGGAGCAACCAACGAAATGAATGCGAGTAGAGGCGCTTCGTCCGGCGTGATCGCTGCCACAACACCCGTCGGCTCAGGCGATGTGAAGTTGTAGAACGGACCAGCCACCGGGTTGTTGCACCCAAGAACCTGTGAGTACTTGTCCGCCCAGCCCGCGTAGCAAACCAGTCGATCGATCGATGCCAGCACTTCGGTTTCCGCATCGAGCGGCTTCGCGCCCTTGCTCTTCTTCGCCGATCCGGACCCTGACCCCACCCCTTCAATCGCTTCGATCAACTCGCGCTTCTTGCCCTCAAGCATCTCCGCCATGCGGTACAGAATCTGACCACGCAAGTACGCCGTCGCGCCCGCCCAGTTGGGCTGCGCCTTCCGCGCCGCTTCCACAGCTTCCCGCAAATCCTTCCGGCTTGCGCGGCACAGATGCGCAAACACCTGTTCCTTCCCCGCTCCCTTCGCCGCCTCAATGATCATCGTGCGCCCCGATTCCGTGCGCGGAAACTTGCCATCGATGTAGAGCTTGTACGTCTTCAGGACATTGAGGCGCGGTGCGGAACGAGTCGCCATGGTCGAAACTCCGAAACGGCCTCTTGGCCGGTGACGCCGAGCTATTGGCCTGCCAGATCGTACTCAAACTCCACGTCGTCGCGCATGGGTATTCCGTATGCCCCAATCGCAGGGATTTCCGGCTTCTCCCGCCGCGCATCGTCCATCGCTCCGGGATAAATCTTCGTCATCCGCCACCCCCGCCGCTGATACAGCCGCATCGCGTCCAAGTTGTCGTTGCTCGTCGTCAGCACCAGCCGCGAACAACGCGCCGCCCCCGCGCTTTCCGCCATCGCCGCAAGCAAGGCCGAACCCACGCCCCCCTGATTTGAAACCGCCGCAAGTGCCACAAGTTCGCACTCCGCTCCCGCCGCCATCACCGTGTGCATCGCAATCCCAATGCGTTGATCACCCCGCCACGCAACAAACCCCGGCAGCACCATCGTGTCGATCCACTTCCTTCGCGAACTGATCGTCGGGCTCGCAAAGTGCGTCGTCAAAAACTCCCGCTGCCACACGCGATCCGCATCGACCAACCCTCGCACCTGCGGCTGCACACAAACCTTGTTCTCGTTCGCTCCGCCAGCCATAACCCATTGTTGCTCCCCAAAATCCGCAATCCGAAATCCGCAATCCCAAATCGAATTATCCAGCGCCACGTTCCGCACTCCGCGCTCCGAGTTCCACGCTCGCGCTATCCTCCCTCCCCGCAATTTCCGGAGTGCTTCACATGCCTAAAAAGACCATCGCCGCCCTCGACGTCAAGAACAAAAAAGTCCTCGTCCGCGTTGATTTCAACGTGCCGATCGAAGACGGAGCGATCTCCGACGACCGTCGCATCAAGGCCGCGCTCCCCACCATCAAGTCCGTCCTCGACCGTGGCGGCAGTGCCATCCTCATGTCCCACCTCGGCCGCCCCGAAGGCAAAGGTTTCGAAGCCGAATACTCACTCGCCCCCGTCGCCAAGCGCCTCAGCGAACTCCTCGGCAAGCCCGTCGCATTCCCTTCGAACGACTGCGTCGATGACAAAGCCGCCGCCGCCGTCAAAGCGATGAAGCCCGGCGATGTCGTCCTTCTCGACAACCTTCGTTACCACAAAGCCGAGAAGAAAGGCGACCCTGCCTTCGCCTCCAAACTCGCCGCGTACGCCGATGTCTATGTGAACGACGCGTTCGGAACCTGTCATCGTCCCGAAGCCTCGATGGTCGCCTTGCCGCAGGCGATGGGTTCAAAGCCCAAGGTCGTCGGATTTCTCGTCGAGAAAGAAATCAAGTATCTCGACGGTGTCCTCGCCTCACCCGCGAAGCCCTTCGTCGTCGTCCTGGGCGGAGCGAAAGTCAGCGACAAGATGCCTGCGATCGAACGCCTCCTTCCGATGGCGAGCGCCGTCATCGTCGGTGGCGCGATGGCGTACACGTTTCTGAAAGCCAAGGGAATCAGCGTCGGCAAGAGCCGCGTCGAAGAAGACAAGCTCAGCGAAGCGGTCCGCGCAATCGAACTCGCGACCAAGACCGGGGCCGCGCTCCACCTCCCCACCGATCACATCTGCGCCACCGAGTTCAACGAGAACGCCTCCGACATCAAGACCTTCACCAACGAAACCGGAATCGACGCCAACTACATGGGTCTCGACATCGGCCCCAAAACCCAGGCCGCCTACTCCGAAATCCTCAAGAAAGCCAAGACCGTCGTCTGGAACGGCCCGATGGGCGTCTTCGAATGGCCCAAGTTCGCTGCCGGAACAAAGTCAGTCGCACTCGCGATCGTCGAAGCCACCAAGAACGGTTGCACCAGCATCGTCGGAGGAGGCGACTCCGCCGCGGCAGTCGAGCAATTCGACCTCGCCGACAAGTTCAGCCACGTTTCCACAGGAGGCGGAGCAAGCTTGGAAATGCTGGAGGGGAAGAAGTTTGAGAGTGTTGCGGTTTTGGACGAGGCGTGACTGACGCGGGTCAAAACGAAAGAGCAAGCACCACGGGCATGCACTCCGCGATAGCAAAATGCCCTTGGTGCGCCTACACGCTCGAAGGCCTGAGAGAACACGCACTCTGCCCCGAGTGTGGCGGCCAAACCGATGACGCCGCACTCAGCCGCGCCAACGCACGCCGTCGAGTGAGCACGATCAAGGGATATGTGTGGCTCTTCGGAATTACGGCAATCGCGCTATACGGCAGTTGGCCGCGGCGAGGTCGCTTCACTTCTGAATCTTTCACGCCGCTCGCACTGGCCATCGCCGCTTCTTGCCTGAGCGGGTACTTTTCAACGCTTTATTTCCGACCGTCTCGCATTCATAAATCTCCAACGAGCACGTATTGGCGAGGCCCAGTCGCAGGTGTTTTTGCTATGGGAACCATCGTCTCCTGCATCTTCGCGCTGAATTCGATCGAACGCCTGATTACTGGAATGCTTTATCCGTACGCGGCTGCAACCGCATCTGCCGCCACGACATTGGTAATCGCGATTCTGGCGCTGACTTGCAGTGTCGTTGGCATCTGGTGGTTATTCGGAAACTGTCGTGGTCCGATCGAGCCTGCGAACGCGAATTGAAATCGGTTCCGCCCGCAACGCGAGCGCCCCGACGTTGCCCGAGGTGCAGCCTCTGGTTCGGTCCTCCAAGCTCTTACTCGCCTGTGAACCAGGCGAACGTTTCATACCGCCTGTTAGCATCACCCATGCCCGCACCTCCCACTCCCAACCAACATCCCACCAAAATCAGCCTCCTTCGCGCCGCCTACGCCGCCTTCAACGCACGCAATATCGACGCCGCCCTCGCCACCATGACTCCCGACGTCGCATGGCCCAAAGCCTTCAAAGGCGGCTTCGCCCGCGGCCACCAAGCCGTCCGCGCCTACTGGACCGAGCAGTGGTCCGAAATCAATCCGCACGTCGAGCCCACTTTGTTCTATCCGCAAGATGCCGGCAAAGTACTGATTGATGTGCATCAAGTCGTGCGCGACTTGTCCGGATCTGTTCTCGCCGATGAGCATGTCGGCCATCTCTTCACGATTGAGAACGGCTTGATTCAGTCAATGGAAGTCTGCGCTGCTCCGAACTCCGGCGCAAACAGATAAACGCAACCTCAGCGCACGCTCACTTCACCGGCTTCGCAAACGTCCCCGTCCGCACCTTCCCCACCGGTCGATACAAATTTAAAAGCACACCCGACCCCGCCGTCGTCGTGCTCACCAGCGCAAGCTCCCGCGCATCCGAGCCCTCCGAAAAGAACCGCTTGCCCGTTCCCAGCAGCACGGGATACGTAATCAACAGCACCTCATCCGCCAGCCCGTGCTGGAGCAGCAGCGGCGTGATCGTTGAGCTCCCCCACAGAATCAAATCGCCGCCGCCCTTCGACTTCACCGTGCGAATCCCCTCGACAACATCGGCTCCAAGCCCTTCTGCCCGCCCCCACGCAAGACTCTCCGGCCTGTGCGTCGCGACATATTTCGTCGCCGCGTTAAAAGTGTCGGCAATCACCCCGCTGGCCTTCGGCCAGTAGCCCGCCCAGATGTCATACGTGCGCCGCCCAAGCAGCAAATCAAACTCTTGCCCGTGCGCCGCGATGATCGTCTGCCCAATTACCGGATCTGCAAACGGCACGCTCCATCCGCCGTGTTTGTAATCGCCATCTTCGTTCTTGCCGCCGGGCGCCTGAATCACGCCGTCGAGCGAGATGTGTTCGATGATTCTGATCTTTCTCACATCGATTCCTTTTCCATGATGCTCAGTTGTCCCGCACCCTTTACGCCGCGTGCGTAAGCACTCCATCCAACTGCTTGAAGCCCGCTTCCATCCCCTGATCCATGCCCGAAGCAATCGCCGCGTCGCGTGCCTCCTTCGATCCATACAACTGCGTGATGCGCATTGTGGTCACGCCGTTCTCCTCCGCAAACTCGTGCTTCTCCACCTGCTCGCCCACCTTCTGGCCCGATCCGAGCGCCATCGTCTCGGTGTGCACCATCCGCTCGTGAAGCACCACCTCCGTAAACACCCCTTGCAGTGTCATGAATGGATCCGCCTCCGCGCTCTTCCACGCCAAACTCAGCACGCCCCCCACTCGCGCCTCACACTCGCACACGGTCAATGTCCATCCCGGCGGAGCAAGCATCCAGCGCCGCATCTTCGCCGGCACGGTCATCGCCTCCCACACAAGCCGGCGCGGCGCGTTGAACGTGCGCGTGAGGACGATCGTCGTGTCCGTCGGAGTCGAGATTTGAAGACCGGTGGGAGCTTGGTTCATGAACTGGTCCCTTTGACAAAGGCGAGAAGATGGACAATGCGAAAGCAGAATCGCGATGCGACTACCCGCGAACCGCTCAGCGTGAGCGGGGGCGCCGAACTCGAGTTTGTTCTTCAGACTTCATCTCCTCAAGCAGCGAATCCAACGCCTGGAATCGCGCCTCCCAGTTCCGCCGGAACTGCTCGGTCCACAGCATCGCGTCTTTCAATGGCGAGGCGAGCAGACTACAACGGTGTTCCCGCCCCGCAACGCGTCGGTGAACCAGCTTCGCCGCCTCCAGCACACGCACGTGCTTGGTGGCCGCGGGAAACGTCATCTTCAAAGGTGAAGCAAGCTGGCTAAGACTCCGCTCCCCGATCGAAAGCTGACGCACGATTGCACGCCGCGCCGGGTGCGCCAACGCGTGAAAGACGCGGTCGAGCCTGGGTGATCTGTCGATAACCATATGGTTTAATATACCATTTGGTTTTACGATTGTCAACCACGAATCGCCACGCCAGGCCGCGGTTACATCGCGATCCGCTCCGCCGGCCCTCTTTACTCTTTGAATTCCAAAATATCCCCCGGCTGACACTCGAGCGCCTTGCAGATCGCTTCCAATGTCGAGAATCGAATCGCCCGCGCCTTTCCGTTCTTTAAAACGGAGATATTCGCCATCGTGATGCCCACGCTCTCGGCAAGCTCTGTCACGCTCATCTTCCGCTTCGCGAGCATGACGTCGATGTTGATGATGATTGCCATGTAAATCTGGTTGGTCGGGTTGTCGGATTCAAAACCTTCGAGCAGTTCCAGCGAGCGTCTCACACCGTCAAGTCGTTCTCGGATTTCATATCCAACGCATTCTGCAGAATCCGCTCAAACGTCCCCGCCGCCGCGGCAACCACAACGCAGGCAAACGAAAGCACCACACGCATCATCACCCCCGGCGGCCGATCCTCCGGATCTCCGACGAACAAGAACGCCACGCTCACCGCAACAAATCCGAGAATCGCGATCGCACAAAGCTTGATCGTCCGCAAAGCCTTCACACCCGCCGGCGAGAACAGCGTGTTCCGCCCGAAGTACCCCAGCACTTTGAATCCCTGATAGAGCGCCACGAAAAACGGAATCGACCCGACATACGCGAACGCCAAAAACGGATCCTTGAAATAAACCTCAAACGCGGTGGCCTTCGCGTTCCTCCCCTCGATGTTCGGAAACCACAACATCAGCGCAAGTACGCCAAGCCCAAAGAGCACAATGACCACCTGCAAAAACGCCGTCGGACTCCGCTTGGCCAGTTCCGCGTTGAGCTTCGCCATCTCCTCAGTATCGCCAAAAATGTATCGTTTGTCAATATATTTTTGTTGATAAGCATGATTTTGGCGACAGACCGACACCGCAGAACCCGGTTTCGCAACAGCAGAAAAAGAAGCCCCCTCGCTAATTTGACGAAACTTTTCGTCAAGTTGGCGGTATTGACGAAGACCTTCGTTTATATTGGGCTCTAGGGTCGACAGCATCGATCCTTCGGAGATCGCTTCAATGCCAGGAAAGCCCGAAACTCGCACACCCACCCCCGCGGAACTCGCGATCCTCGCGGTCATCTGGGAGCAGGGTGCAACAACCGTCCGCGAAGTCTTCGCTCGCATCGGCGAGACGCAGGACGTCGGCTACACAACGGTGCTCAAGTTCATGCAGATCATGACGGAGAAAGGCCTCCTTCAGTGCGACACCTCGGTACGGCCGCAGGTCTACCGCGCGTCGCGCCCCCGTCAGCAAACCCAACGCAAACTGCTCGGAGATTTGCTCGATCGCGCCTTCGGCGGCTCTCCCGGAAATCTGGTGCTTCAGGCACTCTCGCTCCGCAAGGCCTCGCCGGAAGAACTCCGCGAGATCCGACGGATGCTCGACGAACAGGAAGGAACCAAACCATGAATATGGCCTTGAACATGCCGTACTCGTCCATCCTCGATGCAATCGGATGGGCCGTGGTGCACTTTCTCTGGCAGGGAGTGGTAATCGGCGGGCTCGCGTATCTCGCGATGACCGGCCTGCAACGCCGGAGCGCCTCAGAGCGTTACTCCCTCGCGCTCTTCGCGCTGGTTAGCTGCGCCGCCGCGTTCCTCGTGACGCTCGCGATCGAGCTCAATGGCCGAATCGCACCGCCCCTGGTGATCGGCGCGGGCTCCGCGACTTCGGTCGTCGGCGGCTTCGCTTCCCCGTCCCCCCTGATGAACATCATCGCCTGGATCTGGGCGGTCGGTGCTGGAATGCTCGGAGTTCGAGTCTTTGTTCAATGGCTGCTGGGTCAGCGCCTCAAGTCCCTGCAGGTTTCTCAGCCCGATCAGCGCTGGCTTGAGATCTTCGCCTCGCTGACGCGCGAGCTCGGCGTCGCAAAGACGCCGCGCTTCCTGCAGAGCGCAATCGCCGATGTTCCCATGGTCATCGGCTTTGTGGCGCCCGTCGTGCTGGTTCCCGTCTCCTCGTTCACTTCTTTGACGCCGGAGCAGCTTAAAGCCGTCCTCGCGCACGAACTCTGGCACATCCGCCGTCGCGATCACTGGGCCAACGCATTCCAGATCGCGATCGAGACCATCCTCTTCTTTCATCCCGCCGTGTGGTGGCTCTCCAGTCAGGTCCGGCTTGAGCGCGAGAATTGCTGCGACGACGCGGCAGTCCGCTCCGCCGGAAATCCCCGAGTACTCGCCGAAGCGCTGACGCGGTTGGAGACGCTTCGGATTCACATTCCTGCCACCGCGCTCTCTTCCAACGGAGGTCCACTTATGAATCGGATTGCTCGGATGATTGGCGCTCCTGTTCCCCGCAACAGGTCCGGCCCGGGCTGGTTGCCCGCGGCAGCGCTCGGCGCCGGGATGCTCGTCCTTTCCGCGATCGGCATCGCACACGCCGCCGTGACCACGCCGCGTTCTGACGAGGAAATCGTCCTCGCCCTGCGCGATGCGGTTGCAACCAGCACCTTGTCGCAAGATGACGCGCGAGAGCTCTACAGCATGCTCGCGTACTCGGGGTCGGAGGCCGAGGCCAACGGCCTCGCAATGTTGGCGAGGGTCTACGCACGGATCGACGCCGAGGCTGCCGCAGGAAGGGTCAGCTCGCGCGACGCCGCTGCCCAGAAGGTCGCGGCACGGGAAAGGATCGACCGCGCTCAGCAGGTCGCTTTCGGTGTTGATGTTCTCGGCAAAACCCCCTCGCAGTCGCGGTTCGACGTGACGGTCGCGATGTTCCAGGCGCAGGTGCAAGCCGGCGAGATTTCGCAGAAGGAAGCGGATTCGCGAATCGAGGCCGTCAAGCAGCGGATGGCGACCGAAAGCGCGGAGTCGGGCAAGCCGGTCGGAGTTCTGAAGGAAATGCGCGTGATCGCCGGCACCCCCTCGGCGAAGGATGCAGAAGCGAAGATGGCGGCGCTCAGGCTGCACCTGACCCAGGCCCAGCCGAGTCAGGACGACTTTGAAAAGCTCCGCACGACGCTTACGGGCAAGGTCCTGGCCGGCCAAATGACTGCCGACGAGGCGAGGTCGAAGCTGACTGTCGCCAAGCAGCAGTGGTTCGGGCCAGGAGGAACAGAAAAGGCGCCGAGTGTCTCCGCCGCGCCGGCCGACTCCACCAAGCCCACCAGGGCCGGGTTTATAGAACTGGACACGGCGCTCAAGGCCAAGGTCGCTGCCGGCGAGATCAAGCAGGACGAAATGGATGCACAGCTAAAGGCATACCGCGAGCGCTTGATCAAGGAGCACGCGCGGTAACCGCAACGAGATAAATCGGAAGCGAACTTTGAACCCTCCCCGCGGTTCGGACACAGGTCCGGACTGCTTTCGATTGCAAATCAATCCATACTGGGGGCCCGCAACGCGGGCGAGAGGACGTTGCTCCAGAAGTGCTGCCTCCGGTCCGGCTCTCCATCTCCTTCCCCGCTCGTGGAACGGGCGAACGATCCGCGGGTACCTGCGAGATCCAGAGAAACGCAAGTCGCCCGCACCCTGGCGCCGCGACCCACATCGCGTTCGCCAAGCTCCGAAGGCGCGCCGCCGCCGTCATCAATGCATCTGGCCGTCTCCAAAGGCGGCATCATCCGTACGTGCCGGTGTGGGTCGTCGCGATGGTGAAGCAACAGAAATGACACGCGCTTCGGCACTACAGCGGTGCGTGCGCCCACAACGCCGGCGCGCGGACTTTACGAGCCTGCGCCGTGCCGAATGACGAAAGCTTGCCCTACTTCCGCTCCAGCGCAATGCGTTGTGCGCCGCCGAACTGATCCACAATGGCACCAGTCACTTTTCCTTGGCCATCAACCAGGAACTCGATGGTGGATTCCGGCCACGGAAGCACAAACCGCGTCTCCGAGCGCGCAACGAGCGGACCCTCCGGCATGTTGCCCGACACCTTCAGCAACAGCTTGTTCCCGTCGCGCCGGACAGTCACGATGGTCCCCACTGCCACGTGTTTGTACTCACCCACGTAGCGATCCAAAGTGGCGGCGGACAGCACAACCGCCGGCCCTTGCGATGCCTGCTGCTGCGGCTTTGGTTTCGCGGGCGGTGTCGGGGGCAACGCATCCACGAGCTCCGCCATCCGCTTGCGCATCGCCTCGTTCGGCAAGCGGCCAACGCCGCCCCCAATGTTGTCGAGCATGTGCGCCGCGTTCGTCGTCCCCGTGCGAGCCACAACAACGGCCGGATGGCTCAGCACGTATTTGAGGAAGAACTGCGCCCACGTCTTCGCGTCAAAATCCGCCGCCCACTCCGGAAGGGGCATGCTGCTCGCTCGCTCGAAGATTCGCCGGCGGTCGAAGGGAAAGTACGCCATGAACGCGATCTTCCGCTCCTGCGCGAGGGGCAGGATCTTCTCCTCCACGCGTCGATCTCCCACGGAATAGTCCGTACCGACGAAATCAATCTCCTCATTGCGCATAACCGACTCAAGGTCGCCAAACGGAGGCTGCGGCGCCTTCGGCGGGAACGCAAGGTGGTGCACACCGATGTACCGCACACGCCCCTCCTTCTTCATCTCCCTCAAGACCGCGAGGTGCAGCGGCATGTCGGCGTTCGTCCCCACCATGACCAGATCGATCTTGGAAGCCTTGAACTTCGCGAACTTCTCCTCCATCGCTGCTTTCACTGCCGCAGTGTCGGGCTTCAACTGCGGTCCGGCGTATCCGGGCAGTGTGGCCACCGAGACGGACAGTGGCGTCGTCCAGAAGAACTTGTTTTGAATCCCAAGCTCGTCGGCAGCCGTGCGGGCGCCCTGCTCTCCAACAGGTCCGCCGTGCAGCACGTCGACCACTTTGCCTCCGTTTTCAAGAAACGTCTTGAGGACCTCCTTGATCGCGGCGAGTTCCGCTTGCCGCGGTGCAAAGCTGATCACCGGCAGCTTCTCCCCCGAAGATGGAATAGCCCGCTCGAGAAGCCTTCCGCCCGACTGTTGAAGCGCGGCAAGAAGCTTCGGCGGAAGCGCCATCGCAGCGCCGACACCCAGAGACAAGCCGAGCCATTCGCGCCGTGAGATCAGGTGGTTTTCAAACGATTTCATGAGCATTTCCTCCGTTGAGATTCAAAATCGATCGACCGTCTTGATGGCAGGTTCGTGGAATTCCGCACGCACGGCAATGGCGCGATGTTAATTCCGATCACGGCACTCTGATCACTTCTTTGAAGGCTTCCCGCCCCCACCCGCCGGCTTTTCCTTTGGCCACGAATCAATCAGCTCCGCCATGCGCTTCCGCGTCGCCGCATCCGGCAGGCGCCCAATGCCGCCGCCGATGTTGTCGAGCATGTGGCCGGGCTTGCTCGTTCCCGTCCGAACCACCGTCACGGCCGGGTTGCCGATGATGTACTTCAGGAAAAACTGCGCCCATGTCTTCGCGTCAAACTCCGCGGCCCACTCCGGAAGCGGCGTTCCGCCAGCCCGCCGGAACAGGCTGCCCGTCCCGAATTCGCCGAACGGGAAGTATGCCACCACGCCGATCTTCCGCTCCTGCGCGAGGGGCAGCAGCTTCTCCTCCACGATGGCCCGATTGTCGATCGAATAGTCCACCCCGATGAAGTCGATCGCTTCGTTCTTCATCGCCGCCTCAAGCGCCGCATACCGCTCGTCCGCGATCGCTCCCATCCCGATGTAGCGGACCTTTCCTTCTTTCTTCAACTCCTGCACCGCCGCAAGCTGCGCTGGATCCGCCGCCGGGCTCACAAACACCAAGTCCAACTTCTCGACCTTGAACCGCGCCAGCGATTTTTCGATCTGCGTTTTCGCGGGGCCTGCCCCAGGCTGAGGCGGCCCCGGGGGCGACCCCCTTGTCGCCAGGAAGATTTTGCTCTGAACCCCAAGCTCCGTCACAATCTTGGCAGAAACGTCCTCCGCGCCCGGCACAGACTGGTGAACCGTGTCGAAGAATCGACCCCCATTCTCGACGAGCGTCTTGAGAGCCTCTTTGAGCGCCGCATGATCCGGTGGCGGCGGGTTCCCAAACTGCAGGCCAATGACCGGAAGCATCTCACCCGACGACGGAATGGCCCGTTGAATGAGCTTTGCGCCCGGCTGCTGCAGCGCGGCAAGCAACTTTGGAGGGAGCGCCAGGGCGGCGCCCACACCAAGAGACAGCCCGAGCCATTCACGACGTGAGATCAGCCGCTCATTCAACTGCTTCATCGCTGGTTCCCTGTTGAAGCGTCCGGAACGATCGCCCGCCTTGGTACCGAAGCGAGTTTTTCCAAGTTTCGCGTTTTTCGTGAATTGACGAAGGTTTTCGTATACGATGCCCCGGGGCAAAAGAAGTTCCTTTAGAACGATCGCGTGCGCGACGCCCCAAAACGCTCCGCGCGGCTGCTTTGCAGTCCGCTCCGTCGCGCCGACGGCGTCGCCGCAAGTGGTTCGCCTGCGCGCTCCAGTCCATCGACATCAACCGGTATGTCTTGTCGACGCAATCCGCGGCATTCGCACCGCCAGCGCGCCGCTTCCCGCTACTCGCCCCAACAGCGCGACGGCCTGCAGCCACGTGTGAAGCAAACGAGTCCTCAAGCCCGCGCGAGGCGACGTTGTGGTTATATTGGCGCAGCGACACTCAGCTGCATGCAAGAAGGGACCATCGCATGACGAACATTCCATCCGGAACCGAAGTGGCGCGGCCATTTGTGCCCGCCAAGGACCTTGAGTTATCCAAACGCTTCTACACCAAGCTCGGTTTCGAAATCGTTCTCGACGCGGATGACGTCGCGATCTTTCGGATCGGACCGAGCAGCTTTCTGCTAACCCGCTTTGATCACGCCGAGCACTTCATGATGCAGCTCATGGTCGACGACCTGGACGCCTGGTGGGCACGAATTTCAGCACTACCTCTGAAGAGTGAATTCGGAGTGCCGGATCCTCGTCCTCCCAAAATGCAGCCGTGGGGACTGCGCATTGCGTTTGTCGTTGACCCTTCGGGAGTACTTTGGCACGTCGCCCAGCGGCGCCCTTCCATCCCGCACGATGCTTGAAGTGGGCTCGTTTCGCCCTGGCTTCTCAGCCTATCGGGCTGAAATGTTCGAACCATGTCGTTGATGCCTTCAAGGGAGGGGGTGCCGGGGGAACCGCAGGTTCCCCGGCATCAGCGGCATTCAAAGTCCGCCCCAGCATTCGACACATCCATCAATCGACAAGCTTCGCACACTCGCTCGCCCTAGCACCGTGTCCGCATCGACTCGCGCGAACGCTCGTGCGCCGCCGGACTCTCAAAGCCCTTGGACTTCGAGTGTCCCCACGCTTTCTCAATCGACTCCGCCGCCACCGGAGTCTTGCAATCCGTATCCCCGTGATCGACCTCGACCGTGCCGATTCGCTTGGCGGATGCAAGAGCCGCCTTCCGAAGCGGCAAATTGCGGCAGCCAATCGCAATCAGCGCCGCATTCATCGCATACCGCTGCACGTTCGGCCCCGAGTGAATGCCCTTTTCAATTTCCGAAAGCCGCTCAACAAACCACGAATCCTCCGTCCCCTCGTCGATCATCGCCATCGCAGCAACCAGCGACCACGCGGCAAATCGCGTCGGTTCGTCCTTCGCGGTAAGCCACTTGTCCGCCTTCGCCCGCCCGTGTGGACTCTCCGCCGCCAGATGCGCGACATACCCGCCGCACATGCGCGCCGTCGGCGTCGCCGCCCAGCGATCCAGTTCCTTAGAAGAAATCGCCGCAGGATCAGCGATCTTCACCGCTAGGTTGAGCGCATCGAAGTTCTTCGTCTCCCACAAAGCCTCCGCCAATTCCTGATCAATGCGGATCCGCTTGGTGAGAACCTTCAAAGTCGCAAAGCTGACCCCGAACATCGGCTCGGTCGCCCCGTGCCGCAAATAAGTCTTCCGCGTCTGGGCCGACCCAGCCTTTTCGAGCTCGCTCATCGTCTCCCGCAAGCTCATCCGCGGAGCAGCAACCTTCGAAGCCTTTTTCACCGCGCTCTGCTTCACCGCGCTCTTCGCCTTTGGCATGGATGTTCCCCTTGAAATCGAATCTCCCAAACACGCGACGATACGCGCGGCAACCAAACGTCACCACCCGAAGCATCAACAAAGGCGCATTCGACGACGACCCTTCTTCCCCCGCCTTCCGCCCCAACGGGGCGACAGCCTGTAGCGACGGGTGAAGCAAGCGAGTCCCCGAGCGCCGCGCAACCCGTCGAAATCGTTCCCCTCAAACACCCCGCCCCGAAGGGGCGGCGGAATCAGACCTCAATTTGATATCTCGACCTTATGAAATGAATCGCGTGCCGCCATCGGCATCCAGCTCGCGCCTGCATTTCTTGAAAGGGAGGGGGTGCCGGGGGAACCGCAGGTTCCCCGGCATCAGTGACAAACAAGACGCAACAACACCTCGAGAAAGCCGTAGAGTGAATCGTGCGTTTCAAGCGAATTCACCTCTTATGGCTGACCCCGCTCGTGCTTATTTGCACGCTTTTGCTTGCGGGCTGGAAGTTTGTTGACGCTCTTCACTACGGCAACGCATCTTCCCTTCATCGCGCGGTCATGAGAAATGACGCACCACGCGTTGCAAAGCTCCTCGCACAAGGGGAGGATGTAAACGCCAGAATGAGAGCCGAGCTGATTCCTGAAACCTGGGGCGCAACTCCTCTCCATCTCGCGGCACGCCGAGATCGAACGGAAATTGTCGAAGCATTGCTGCAAGCTGGCGCCGACAAGAACGCCGCAGACGACCTTGGTTTCACGCCGTTGCACGCCGCACTTGCAGACAGAGCCGACGACGCAGCGCAAGCCCTCATTCGCGCTGACGTTTGTGTGCGATCGGACACTCGTGACGGCCGCGACGGCTATGCCTTGGAGAATTGCGGTCAGCCGCTCCGCACCGCTCTGGAGCGAGCAAATTTCACGACAGTGCGAATGCTGCTAAACGCCGGAGCCGACCTCCAGTTCGATGTCGGTGAGGATGCCACGGCGTACGTAAACGGGCCGGATCGCCTGCCAAAGCTCCAACTGCTTGTTGAGCGCGGATTCTCCGTTGAAGGCGAATCGAGTTGGGGTCGCCCGCTGCAACTGGCAGCACAGTGCAACGACACCGAGTCCATCTCATTTCTTCTCGATCACGGAGCCAACATAGAGGCGAGAGGGGGCGAATACGCATTCACCCCGCTTCTGGCCGCCGCGTACGTCGGCTCAAACGACTCCATTAAGCTGCTCTTGAAGCGCGGAGCAAATCCGAAGGTGGGCACCGACGAATTCGGGTCGCCAATCTACGCATCTGCGTTCTCCGCGAAGACAGAAACGGTTCGGCTCCTCTTGTCTTCGAATCTCGGAATCGACTTGGAGGCCGGGCGGGCGTCCGACAAAGCAACACCGCTCCACTTCGCGTACTGGAACAACGATACTGAAATGGCGGAATTGCTTCTGAAGGCCGGCGCACGGCCCGACGCGCGAACAACGGATGGACGTTTGCCAACGCAATTTCGCAAGTGATCATCTACGCCGCATGGGGTTACTTCCAATCGCGCCGACATTTCAGCCAACCACCGCGCACGTTACGGCATAGCTACTTCTTCCCACCCCCACGCATCTGCGCCGCATATTCATCCAACGGCGGCAGACCCACTTCCGCGCGGCGCTTATCCACATTCACCTCGTCCTCGATCGGCCGCGGCTTCAGCTCGCCATTCTCGGTGAAGAACTGCGAGCCGTACAACTGCGGTTTGCCCGCGGCAACAAGCACGCGATCCGTGAGATACGCCATGTGACCCGCCGGCGCATCCTTCTTCTCAACGGCTTTCTTCAAGAGCACCAGGCAGCGATTCTGGAACTCCGGATCCGCGTCGGCGTGCTGGATCATCAGAAACACGGCTTGCGCGCCATCCTCGCCCACCGCTTCGAAACCCGGCCAACCGTACTTTTCGATCACCGACTTCATGTACGCCGTGTTCTCCGCATCGACTCGTTTCCACTCTTCCACAGTCGTCTTTTCATCCGTCCGTACCCGCTGATCTTCGCGCACCCGCTTCAGGAGTTCCTTGCGGAGTTCCGGCTCTTTCAGTGATTTCGTGAACTTGTCCGCCGCCTCCTGCGTGATTTTTACTATGCCCGACCAGCGCGCATCGGCATGCAACGAATCGAGATCGGAATCAGACTTCAGATGCTCGACGTCGCGCCATCCAGCACCCACCGCTCTCTCGAGACACCGAAACGCATCATCCGCCTGCCCCGCAAGCGCATAGCAGCATGCCGCGTTGTATGGAACCACGCGTCCCCCGGCGCCGGCTTTCATCGCGGCCTCGTACGCGCGAGCCGCCTGCGCGTATTCATGGGCCTGACTTGCCTGCCTGGCTTCCGTCAGAAGCTTCGCGGCCTCCGAATCGCCAATAGGTTTTACCTGGAGTTGTTGAGCAAAGGTGTTCGTGCCAATCGCGCCGGTAAGCGCGATGACAGTGAGGAGGACACTGGGGCGACGGTTTTTCATAGACGCTCCGTTCGACTATTTGGATTTCTGTCGCTCCCCGAACTACTGCGTCCTACCTCGGCGAACCACCGTCGGTTGCGAATCCGTACGAACGCCGCCGAGCGCAGATACCAGACATATGAACGTGGCCATGGCCCCGCGAACGCACCGCAGGATCCGAAACAGGTCTCCATCAGCGGTGAATCCGCTGGAAAACCGTTTAGCCCAAAAAACCTCACAAAATCCAAACTTTACTCTTGCGTATCCACACAAATACCGTACAATACTTCCGTGACCCCTACTCTCCACTCCAACCTCCTCTCCGCGTTCCTCGCCGGAAAGTCCTGCTCCGCCATCGCTTTAACCTTCAACCTCTCCATCGAAGAAGTCCTCGCCTGGTTCGAGTCCGACTACACCCAATCCACCCTCCGCCGCCTCGAATCGCTCCAACACCAGCAGGCCCGGATCGTCTCCTTCTCCGTCCTCCCCGGCGCAGCAGATTCGCTCACCAATACCTGCCACACCGCCGACAACCCGCTCCTCCGCACCCGCGCCGCGTCCAACCTCGTCCGCCTCGGCCTCCGCTTCGCCTCTCCTTCCAAATCCCCTTCACTGGCTCGAGGCGTTGCCGAAAACGCCGCAAGCGCTCAACCCGCGGCAGAGATCGCAGCTCCCGCAGAACATCCCACCAGCACAAGCCGATCCCATTCATCCGCCCCATCGGCCCTATTGGACCGAGCGGACCCATTCCTCCCATCCGCCTCACCCTCAACAAACCCGCGCACGAATCTTCTCTGCGAATCGCTGCGCGCCGAATTCGCCGCACTGCGCACCGTTCCGACAAACACTCATCAATCGTCCTCGCGCACCGCCTCTTCGAAATCTCCCAAAGCGAATCACCGCACGGAACCCGCGCCGCGCCATGAACCCGCTCGTGAAGGCCAAACACTCGCTTTCGAACCGGCCCTCACGATCCAACCAATCGCTCCCCTGCTCAGTCGCCGTGAATCGCGCATTTCATCACTCCGCTCATCCGCCGGCGCGATCATGCCACGTGATGCCTTCCCGGCACTCAACCGCGCGCCGCCACGAAACTTGCATCCGCCCTCTCCGATAGACTCCGCGGCGTGATTTGCACCGAGTGCGGACACAATCTCGCCGGGATCCCCCGCGCCGCGTTATGCCCCGAATGCGGAGCGGCCTACGACTCGACCGCAATTCTCGAGGCAAAGACAAAGCGCGACTCCCTCGCGGAATTCGCTCTTTGGGCAAGCCTCGTGCTCGGCGCCCTTGCTGCGTTCTCAACGCTCTTGTCGCCCCTCGCACTCCGGGTGATTCTCATAGCCGGAATCGGCGCGAACATCGTCATGGCATTTTTCATCGAGCGCGCTGGTCGACTCGCCCGCGAACCAGGCAGCTTACACGTCGTTCGCTCCGTCGGACTCTTCGCACTCCGCATCACCGCCATGTGGTTCGCCTGCGGCATCTCCCGTGGAGTCGTCCAGATGGTTTTGAGTTTCTTCGAGTCGAACTAGTTACGCCCGCCCGAACAACCGTTCCAACTCTCGAATCGTCAGCCGCACCGTCGTCGGCCTCCCGTGCGGGCAGTTGCTCGATCGCTCCACCGCCTCGCGCAAGCGAAGCAGTTCATCCAATTCCAGGTCGCTCAGATGATCCCCCGCCTTCACCGCCGCCTTGCATGCCATCATGTCCAGCACATCGCGCAGCAGCCGCTCATCGCGCGAGCCGCCCATGCTGTCGCGCGCGTTCGTCGCCCGCGCCGGCCCGTCCGCCTCTTCATTCTCATCCGTCAGCGAAAACAAATCTGCCATGAACTCGATCGGATCGACATTCCGCGAGAACAGAAAGCTCGGAAACGCCCGCACCGCGATACTCCGAGGCCCCGCCGGCTCCGCTTCCACACCAATCCGCTCCAGCAGCGGCTTCATTTCTTCGAGCCGCCCAAGCTGATCCGCCGTCGCATCAATCAGCGCCGGCGTCAGCAACGACTGCGATTCCAGATTTCCTTTTCCAACCCGCGCGAGCAGCGCCTCGAACATCACCCGCTCGTGCAGCGCATGCTGATCGACAATCACAACCCCCTGCTCATCCTGCGTCACAACGTACGAATTGTGCACCTGCAAGATTCGGTCGACACGTTTGGGCGAATAGACCTCACCTTCACCACTCGCGACCGGCACCGATGCGCTAGTCGCATGGCTGTCGCCTGGACCTGCCGTCGATTGTCCATTGCCGTTTGCCGCGGCCTGCTGCGTCGTTTCGCCCGATCCACCCGCGCTTCCGCGAAGCGGAAAAGTCAGTTGATCCGTTCCCGGCGTGAATCGCCGCAGATATTCGACAAACGCTTCAGCCTGTGCCGGCCCGTTCGCCTGCAGCGGCTGCTGAAACGGCGAAGGCATGATCGCCGTCGTATGCCCGAATCCCTGCTTCGCCTCAATACTCGAATTGCCGCTCGATGCGCCCCCGCTCGCATTTCCCCCGCCATGCGGAAAAAACGTCGGCGTCAAATCCGCCGCCTTCAGCGCCCGCGATATCGCGTGATACACCACCGAGTGCACCAGACTCGAATCGCGAAACCGCACCTCCGCCTTCGTCGGATGCACGTTGACATCAACCGCTTCCGGCGACATCTCGAGCATCAGCACCGCAGTCGGATACCGCGAAGGCTCGATCAGCCCCCGATACGCCTGCATGATCGCGTGCTGCACCGTGCGATCCCGCACCGCTCGCCCGTTCACGAACACATGCTGGCTCTTGTTCGTCGCGCGGGCAATCGCCGGCGTTCCAATCAATCCCCACAGCGAAACCCCGCGCGAATCGTGCTGATCCGATTCAACGACCAGCATCTCCGGCTCAAGTTCGCTCCCGAGCAGCGCGAGCGCCCGCTCCTGCGCGGTCTGATTCGGAGGCAGATCAAACTGCGTCTTGCCATCCGTGCGAAAGACAAATCCAACCAGCGGATGCGCCAGCGCAATCGCCGTGATCGTGTCCGCGCACCGTCCCTGCTCCGTCGCAATCGTCTTCAAAAACTTCCGCCGCGCTGGCGTATTGAAGAAGAGATTGCGAACGCTCAGAGTCGTGCCGACCGGCGAAGAAGCCGGCGCGATCGGCTTCTTGAACTCACCTTCGCTCTGCAACTCGAACGCCTCATTCGATTCCGTCGTCCTCGACCGAATGCTCATCCGCGAGACCGACGAGATCGATGCGAGAGCCTCGCCCCGAAACCCGAGCGTCGCGATCCGATCCAAGTCTTCGAGCGTTCCCACTTTGCTCGTCGCATGCGGCGCGAGCGCGAGAGGCAGATCGTCCTTCGTGATCCCCCCGCCATTATCCGAAACCCGCACCAGCTCCACGCCGCCCTGTTCAAGCTCAACCTCGATGCGAGTCGCCCCCGCGTCGATCGAGTTCTCGACCAGCTCTTTCACCACGCTCGCCGGGCGCTCGACAACCTCTCCCGCAGCGATCTGGCTCGCAACAAGTGGCGAAAGCGTTCGGATTGGCCGGGAAGCAGTAGCGGTCACGTTTCCATGGTAGTGAAAGAAGTTGCTTCACGTCCAAGCCCCATGAATTCCTGTCGATTACGCTTCCGCCATGACCATCTTCTCCAAAATTATCAAGGGCGAAATCCCCTCGCACAAGGTCTACGAGGACGACAAGGTCTTCGCCTTCCTCGACATCGGCCCCCTCAGCACCGGCCACACGCTGGTCATCCCGAAAGAAGCCGTCGCAACACTCGATCAACTCAGCGACGATTCAGCCGCGGCAATTGGCCGCGTCCTCCCGCGCCTCTGCCGCGCCGTCATGAAGGCCACCGGTGCAAAGGACTTCAACATCCTCCAGAACAACGGCGAAGCCGCGCATCAGGTGGTAATGCATGTCCACTTCCACATCATCCCGAAATTCGACGACAGTGGCCTCGGCCTCGACTGGGAACCCCAACCCTTCGATCACCCGTCCGGCGCCGCGCTCGCAAAGAAGATCACCGCCAACATGTGACCTCTTCCGCTCCGCACTCCGAGTTCCGCGTTCCGCGCTCGCCCCTACTCATCATGCACCAGCGCCGTCGTCAACGACGGCAACTGCACAACGCCTTCCTTCGTCTCGATCTCGATATGGCTCGTCGGCTGGATCGACTTCACCAATCCCTCATACCGCCGCCCCGCCTGGATCATCGTCCGACGCGATCCAACCAGAATGTCCAGCGTCGACCACTTCGTGCTCACGATGTCCGCCGGCGTCTGCATCGCCCGCTGAAACTCGCCAAGGAACCGCAGCAGAATCTCAAGCCGCGATTCGCCCGAGCCAAGCTGCCGGAGCGAAACCGCTCGCCGCGAAAGTGCGCCCGGGAAATCATCGTCCTCGTGCAGCACGTTGATTCCGACGCCAATCAGCGTCAGCTTACCGACGTTCTCAACAAGCACACCGGCAATCTTCCGCTGATCGCCATGGCGCTCCACCACGTCATTCGGCCAGCGAAGTCCGAGCGCTCCCGGCTGGGGCAGCGAAGGCGCACAGGCACCATGGGCCGCAAGCCCTGCCGCCAACGACAACCGCGGCGGAGAAAGGTCTGCATCGCTCAGCGCGATCGTCGCTGCAACACCGAGCCCACGCGACGCCAAGGGCGACTCGCGCGGGTCGGCCGAAGTGCCCTGAATCCAGACTCGCCCCAGCCGGCCTCGCCCAGCCGTCTGTTGATCGGCGACGACAAGTGTTCCGCCAGGGGGTTGTGCCGCGGCACGCGCCGCTTCCTGCGTCGAAGCCGTTTCGCGCAGAATCATAACCCTCTGAATGAACGTGATGCGGCGCGACCGGACAAAGGCTTCGATCGCGTCCTGCCAACTTTCGAGCGGGGGCTCCGTCATTGCGGGTGAAGAATGCATAACGAATCAGACAAAGTCAAGCCCGAGATCCACGATTGGCGCGCTGTGCGTGAGTGCGCCGACGCTGATGCGGTCTACACCGCTCCGCGCAATCGTTGCGATTGTGTGAAGATTGATCCCGCCCGAAGATTCCAGTTGGATTTTGGGAGAAAGCGCATCCCGCCAGCGAACCGCCATTTTCAGGGTTGCCGGCGACATGTTGTCCAGCAGCACGATATCGACAGCAGGTTTGTCCCCGAGGCGCGCGTACAAAACTTGCTCAAGCTGCGCGAGCGAATCGACTTCGATCTCGAAGAAGCGCGCCTTCGGCCGCAGCTTGCTCGCCTTCAACGCGGCACGTTCTGTCCACTCCGTCAGCTTGTTCAGGGGTACACCGGCAATGTGGTTGTCCTTGATCAAGACTGCGTCGTACAAACCGATGCGATGGCAGTGACCGCCGCCGCAGCGGACGGCGTACTTCTCAAGCACACGCAGCCCCGGCGTTGTCTTCCGCGTATCAAACAGGTTCGCCTTGACCGCGCCCTTCGAACGCATCGCGCGGTCGTATTTCTGAGTAATCGTCGCAACGCCGCTCAGCCGCGAAACGAGATTGAGCAGTGTCCGCTCGAACGTCAGAATGTCCCGCGCCGGACCTTCAAGTGTGCCCAGCAACTGTCCGGGCTTGAACGGGGAACCATCGGCAACGCCCCTCGCAGCGCGAAATCTGATTCGATTCGAAAACACCGGTGCAAGGAACGGAATGCACGCAAGACCGGCCACCACTCCGTGCTGTCGCCCACGGATTTCCCCACGCGCACGCTGGCTCGAAGTCGTCGCGACATGGCTTGTCAGATCGCCCGGCTTGCCGCCCTTGCCAAGGTCTTCGTCACGCGACGCAATCGCAGCACGCCGGGTCGCCTCGGGCGCGCCCAAGGTGCGAAAGAGACCGGGAAGCGAGAGGGTGTTGAAGTCGGTCATGTGGGAATGCGAGCATACGCGTCAGCGGGCTTGAACGCCAAATTGGAGGCTAAACTCCGTGTTCGGCAAGGAGCGTTTTCAATGGGTCTACTCAGCGGCAAGGTCGGTCTCATCGTCGGCGTGGCAAACGAGCGCTCCTACGCATGGCACATCGCCAAAAGCCTCAGCGAGCACGGCGCAACCTGCGCCTTCACCCACCTCCCCGGCGAGAAGAACGAGCGCCGCACCCGCCGCGCCCTCGAAGCTCTGAACCTTCAGGATTCATGGTGCTTCCCGCTCGAAGCCTCCAGCGACGAGCAGATCGATGCCGCGTTCAACGCCTACAGCGAGAAGTTTGACAAGATGAACTTCCTGATCCACTCGATCGCCTTCGCCGATCGCGAGTACCTCCAGCACGGCAAGTTCATCACGACCCCACGTGCTGCCTATCTCTCCGCCATCGACATCTCCGCATACACGCTGCTCGGCATGTCCCGCCGCGCCCACCCGATCATGCAACGCTCCGGTGGCGGCAGCATCCTGTGCATGAGCTACTACGGTGCCGAAAAAGTCGTCCCCGGCTACAACGTCATGGGCGTCGCCAAGTCCGCGCTCGAATCGACCGCGCGCTATCTCGCTTCAGAACTCGGTGCCGACAAGATCCGCGTCAACAGCATCTCGGGCGGCTTCCTCCGCACCCTCGCCAGCAGCGCCGTCGCCGGAACCGACTCGATCTCCGAGCACAATGCCCAACGTTCGCCCCTCCGCCGAAACGTCGAAGGTGCCGATGTCGGCAACACAGCCACGTTCCTCGTCAGCGACCTCTCCGCAGGAATCACCGGCGAAACGATTTACGTCGACTGCGGCGTCAACACGATCGGCGTGTGAGGTCGTGCCTGCCTCGTCCGGAAATGGGTGCCTTGAGCTGAGTTGAGTGCCGTTTTCAGGTGGCTTCTGCGAATTGCCGTAGTGTTTTTAAGGCTGGAAGGCCCTGCTATTCCGATGTTTAGGTCATGAGCGCGGTGCCCTCAGCCATTGCTTCGGCGATTGCGAATATCCAGCAGACGGACAAGGTCACCCCTCGCGCCAAGCCCGAGCCGCCGAAGAAGGGCCGCGAGATCCGTCGCGAGACAAAGGATCGAGTCGAGTTGGTGGATGCCGCGGAAGCGGTGGATGCCGTGAAGGGACTCGCCGGCAACGAGAAGGAAGATGCGAGCGAGGACCATCAGGAACATGATGGGCCGCAGAAGTCCAAAGCGCGGCCGCGGCTCGACATCGAAGGCTGAACTCCACAATCTCAAGCCAGAATCTCAACCCCGGAAGAATTGGGCGATGGCGTGGATTGTGGTCTGGCGACCGATGGTTGCGATCGACTCGGTCAGCGGAATGTTCTTGGGGCAGACCTTCACGCAGTTCTGAGCATTGCCGCAGTCGTTGATTCCGCCTTCGCCCATGAGCGCGTCGAGGCGTTCACCCTTGAGTTCCTTACCGATCGGGTGCTCGTTGAAGAGCCGGGCCTGACTGATCGCGTGCGCGCCGACGAAGCTGTTGTCCCACTTGGTCTTGTCTTCTTCGAGGTTGAACTGCGGACACGCTTCAAGGCAGCAGCCGCAGGACATGCAGGTGGAGAGGACGTAGTGCGTCGCCTGCGAAGCAGGGGTTTCCTTCGGGCCGGACCCGAGGTGATACGTGCCGTCGATCGGAACCCACGCCTTCACGCGCGAGAGATTGTGGAAAAGGCGCGAGCGATCAACCCAGAGATCGCGGACCACGGGGAACTTGGTCATCGGTTCGAGCGTGATCACGTCGCCTTCGTTCGGGGCGTATTCGTCGATCAGGCAGGAGCAAGACTGACGCACCTTGCCGTTGATGACCATGGTGCATGCGCCGCAGACTTCTTCGAGGCAGCCGGCATCCCACACGACGGGCGTGACCGACTTGCCGTCAGTCGTCATGGGGTTCGCCGCGATCTGCTGGAGGCACGAGATGACGTTCGCGTTCTTCGGGACTTCGATCTTGAAATCTTCCCAATGCGATGGCTTGTTGGGGCCTTCGCTGCGCTTGATGCGGAAGATGACCGAGCGGCCGGGAGTTGCAGTGCGGCGGGGGAGATGATTGGGGGATGCGGTGGCGGTGCTCATGTTTGATTCAGGAACCTGCCGCGGCGAGCGCAGGCTCGGTCTTGTGTTTGGGGCTTGTGTCTTTCTTCCCGTAGGTGCGAGCCGTCGCGAGGATGAGTGATTCGTCGATCGGAACAAACTCGACCGTCGTGCTTCCTTCGATGTGGCGGGCTAGCGTGGTCTTCATGAAGTTGGCGTCGTTGCGCTGGGTGTAGTCGCTTCGGTAGTGCGCGCCGCGGCTTTCCTTTCGCTGGAGGGCGCCGAGTGCAACGGCTTCCGCGAGAGCCAGCATGTCGCCGACCGAGCGGGCGTAGCCGAAGGACTGGTTCGTCCATGAGGAGCTGTCGGAGAGTTTGAGTTTGCTGTAGCGGTCTTTGAGTTCGGCGAGTTTTACAAGGCACTGCTTCAGGCGCGCCTCGGTGCGTACGACAGTGCAGGCAGCGGTCATCTCGTCGCCGAGTTCCTTGCCGATGTGGTACGGGTTCGTTGCAGCATCCGTGTTGCCGGGCTTCGCGCCGTCGAGCAAATTCTTCATCTTCGCGGTTTCCTGTGCGACACCCGCATCGAACGCGCCGGAAGCAAGGCCAGAGGCCGGGTTCTTGCCGGGGGCTTCGTTCTTGATGAAGTTGAGGACCGAGACGCCGCAGAAGAGGCCGTCGAAGATGCAGGAGAGCAGGGCGTTTGCGCCCAGGCGATTTGCGCCGTGGTACGCGAAGTTCACTTCGCCGAAGGCGTAGAGGCCGGGCACATTGGTCATCGAGTTGTTGATCGCGCCGAGCTGCATGCCTTGGCCGACTTTGGCGTCGATCGGGGCGGGGCTGCCGCTCTTGTGCTTGGCGAGCGGGGTTTGCGGGTTGTAGCTTCCCTTGGTGTATGTGGTCCAGAGGCCGCCCATCGAGTAGTGCACAGCCGGGAAGATCTTCATCGGAGTGAAGCGCGGGTCTTCGCCGACGAACTTTTCGTAGATCTCGAGGATGCCGCCGAGTTTGCGGGTGAGGTAGTCGGGGTCCTTATGCGTCAGATCGAGATAGACCTGATTCTCGCCGTAGACGCCCATGCCCTGATTGACGCAGACATCGAAGATCTCGCGCGTCGCGATGTCGCGGGGGACGATGTTGCCGTACGCGGGGTATTTCTCTTCGAGGAAGTACCAGCGTTCTGCTTCGGGGATCTCTTTGGGTGCTCGGACGTCTTTGGGCTTGCGGGGCACCCAGACTCGGCCGCCTTCGCCTCGCGCGCTCTCGCTCATCAAGCGGAGCTTGTCGGCACCGGGGATCGCGGTCGGGTGGACCTGGATCATTTCGGGATTGCCGTACCAGACGCCGGCGCGGAAGCAGCGTGCGGCAGCAGCGCCGGTGCAGATGACGCTGTTGGTGCTCTTGCCGAAGACAAGCCCGCAGCCGCCGGTCGCCATGATCACGGCATCGCAGCGAAAGGAACGGATCTGCATCGTGCGCATGTCCTGGGCGACGATGCCGACGCAGCGACCATCATGAAGAATGGGCCAGAGGAATTCCCAGAACTCGTACTTTGTGACTTTGCCTTCGGATTCGTAGCGGCGGACCTGTTCATCGAGGGCGTAGATCAGTTGTTGGCCGGTCGTCGCGCCAGAGAAGTGGGTGCGCTTGAAGAGCGAGCCGCCGAAGAGGCGAAGATCGCGGTTGCCTTCGCCGGTGCGGTTGAAGGGAACGCCCATGCGATCGAGGAGATCGATGATGCGGGGTGCCCAGTTTGCCATCTCGAGCACGGGGTGCTGATCGGCGAGGAAGTCGCCACCGTAAATCGTCTCGTCAAAGTGTTCGTATTCGGAGTAGCCCTGCTGGCGTGCGACTTCGTTGCAGGCGTTGATGCCGCCCTGGGCGCAGACGGAGTGCGATCGCTTCACTGGCACAACGGAGAAGAGATCGACGGGTGTGCCCGCCTCGGCGATTCGCGCGGCGGCGGAGAGCCCGGCTAACCCACCTCCAACGACGATGACGCGATGCTCGGACAAAGTGACCTTTCGGGTTCTAATTACTTGCTGCAGTCGGCGGTGCTATTTCGGCGATCCCAGCGGCCTGGTGCCTTCCACCAATTCGCTCTTCCATCTCGCGTAGTTTCACTGGATCCGCTGTTGCAAATGCGAGGATGGAAGCCCAGCCCATGACCATCAACGCCGCGCCGAGTCCGGCGCAGGCATAACCCCAGCGGCGCTGTGCAGGAACAGAGATTGTCAGTCCCCATGTGATCGCGGCGGTCCAGAGACCGTTGGCGAAGTGGAAGATGAGCAATGTCACGCCGATGAAATACGCGAGCGAGACAGCGAAGCCTGCGGCCGTGATTTTTTCTGTGCTGCCGCGGAGAGCGAGCGCGAGCGTGGATGCGGAAAATTCCTGCGACCAGGTAGTTCCGCCGGGCACAAGGAACGTCCAGCCCCAGCGAAGCGTGGCGACGTGATAGAAGATGAACAGGATGCCGAGGTAGCCGCTGATGCGTTGAAGGCGGTAACGCCAGTTGGACTGATAGGCGTAGCGTGCGGTGTTGGAAGAGCCGGTGAAGGCGTAGTAGAAGCCGAGGATGGAGTGGAACGCGATCGCGGCCCAGAGGCTGATTTCGATCAGCATCAAGTGGGGAATCTGGGTGTTGATCCAACGGACTTCATGCCAGAAATACTCCGCGCCGCCCATCGACCACGACGTGGAGTGCGGGGTTTCGCGGAGTGCGAATGCGCCCCACGCAGCGGAAGAGTTCGTCAGCAGGTGGGCGAGGAGAAAGACGCCGATGGGCACGATGCCCGAGAGCGAATGGAGGCGGCGGAGAAGAAAATAGTGCCGCTCGAAGAAGCCGACTGGTTTTGCTGGCGCGACGTTGGTCACGAAGTAGATCCCGGAGACGCCGAAAATCGCGCGGGAACGCGCTTCATCACGGCGATTCGCATCGTAGCGGCGCGAGGGCGGTCATCCACTCTTTCGATCACGGATCGCGATTGGATTACGGAGGAAGCGGGACATTGCCCGCGGCGCCGATAATACCGGACGGTGATGTGGTGCCCCCACCGATGCCCCCACCGATGCCCCCACTCATGCCCCCACTCATTCCGCCCATTCCCGGTGTGCCGGGCTTGATCTTTCCCTCGGCGATGGCCTTGTTCACGTAGTTGGACACTTCGACGTACTCCATGCGGAGTTCATGCAGAGCGCGGCTGAGCAACTTGGATTCAGTTTCTGAAAGATTGCCCTTGGTTTTTTCTTCGAGCGCGCCGAGCATGTCGATGTGCAGTTTCGCGTATTCCGGCGCGACGATGGCGCGGCCGGACTGCGGATCGGGAACGGCACCGAGATACATCAGCGTCTGGCTGACGAGGAGCGAAATCAGGTCCTGGATGCCGATGGGGCCTTCCTCGCGGCCGGGGACGCCCGCGCCGGACTCGGCCTTTGCCTGCTGCTCGGCCTTCTTGGCCGACTCCGCGGCGACGAGCTTTTCCTTCTCGGCCTGGGCCTGGCTCTTCCAGTCGGTATCAATGATAATCTTGGGAGCCTCTCCGCTACCGGGCCCACCGCTCCCACCCGAACCAGAAGGACTTGCGTTCGACATGAATACCTCTCGTAGCTCCGGCACAAAAACTGCAAAGTCGCAGATCGCAAGATTTGCGAATGCGGGGAATGCTAAGGCGGCGGCGGGCGTGATTCTCACGTTGACGATGCTTTCGGGATGTGCGTCGAGCAATCCGGTGACGGGTGCCGCGAAGCCGGCGACGACGGTGATCACTGCGGCAGATTTCAGTGCGCCGGCGTCGGCTGCGGGTCCGCAGCCCGCGACCAAGTCGGCGTCCATCGAAGAGTCTGACGCGGTGGCTTCAACGCGTCCGCTTCGGACGGGACCGTTTTCGGCGAGCGAGGGACTTCTGGATGTCGCGGTCGAGCCGGGCGAGCCCGCGCTCGGCGCTCGGACGCCGGACCCGGTCGGCGCACCGGTGTTTGTCGATGCGAAGGTCGGCGACGTGAACAACCGCGCGATCTACGCCTCGGCGTTTTTGAATGACATGATCGATCGGCTCAAGGCCAAGTACGCGGAAATGTACAAGGCGAATCCGAAGCTGGCGAAAGCGGCGTGGAAGCAGTTTGCCCGCGATCAGATCCAGCAGAAGCTCGACGGCATCATCGAAGACGAGGTTCTGCGTGCCGAGGCGTTGAACGCGCTGCAGCCGGAACAGAAAGCGGGCTTCTTCAACTGGCTGCAATCGGTGCGGAGCGAAGTGGTCGCGGAGAACCGGGGCATCGAAGCGGCGGCGAACGAGAACTTGTCTGCGCAGAACGGGACGTCGCTGGATCAGACGATGAAGAACCGCGAGCAGCAGGAGCTGATCAAGTTCGTGCTGCAGACACGTATCTACAACCGCGCGAATATCAGCTGGCGCGATATCCAGATCGCGTACGAGAAGAACTACGACCTGTTTAATCCGCCGCCGATTGCGTCGTTTCGAATCTTCACCGTTCCAGAGAAGAATGTGCAGGAGGTCCAGAAGATCGTGGCCGAACTGCAGGGCGGGAAGGATTTTGACGACATCGCGGACGAGAAGACGACCAATCTCGATGAGAAGGACAAGTATCTCGATCGCCCGTACGAGGGCGAGTATTCCAAGGCGGAGCTGCTCGGCCCGAAGGAACTGAACGAAGAAGTGCGCAAGCTGGTGCCGGGGCGCTGGGTGGGCCCGATCATGTTCAAGGGCTCTGCGTACTGGATCAAGCTCGAGCGGATCTGGAAGGTGTCGGAGGATCTGTACGCGGCACAGCTGTATCTGGAATCGCGTCTGGCTCAGGGCAAGAACGACTACGAGAAATACAAGTTTGTCGATCGGCTCAAGAAGCGGGCGAGCTTCACGGACGTGGACATCATGACCGCGAGGCTGCTGGCGCTCGCGGAAGACCGGGTGTTTGGGATCAACTCCGGCATGACTTCCACCACCAGTTCCACAAGTGCGCCCTCGAGCACCCCGAAACCCAAGTTGAGGTGAACGATGCGCGGGGCGTGGCGTGCGCTGACGACTTTCCTCGGTCGCGCGGATCACAACACTGCGTTTGTGGGCCGGCGAGGGGAGGCCGCGGCGGCCCGATACGTGAAACGACGCGGGCTGCGCGTGCTCGATCGGAACGTGCGGCTCTCGCGGGGGGAGATCGACCTCGTGTGCGAGCCGGATGACGAGTCGATGCTGATCCTGGTGGAAGTGAAAGCACGGGCTGTGAAGGCCGGGTGGGATGCGCCGTTTCTTCCAGCGGAAGAAGCTGTTGATCGCGAGAAGCGTGAGAGGCTTGTTGAACTCGCGCTCGAACTGAAACGCCGGCATCGAAGACTCAACCGGCCGGTGCGGATTGACGTGATCGGCGTCGACCTGTTCGAGCCGGGAACGTGGCGCGAGCGTGTGAAGCTGCGGTACTTTGAGGGGGAAGTGAAGATGTGACCGAGCGCAGAACGCGGAGTGCCGAGTGCGACTCTATCGAGCGCGGCGAGGGCGGTGGATTGGATGGTCCGCGGTGGCGCTCAGTTGGCACTCAGTTGGCGCTCATGGGCATTCGAGCTGGTTGTAGGCGGCAACGAAGACCGCGAAATCGTTGTCCTCGGTGAGGCCGTCGCCGGTGAAATCGGCGGCGTTGGTGAGCAGGACGTCGTACGCCGCGACGAACAACTGGAAATCGGCGTCGTCGACAAGCGTGTCGCGATTGAGGTCGGCGGGGCAGAGGTGAGCGATGAGCGCTCGAAGCATCGCGTTGCCCTCGACGCATGATTGAGCGATGGAGGACGCGGGAGGAACGAAACTGTCGTTCACGCTGTTCATCTCGATGGTGTAGGCGATGCAGCCGGTTGTGCCGAACATCCAATCGGGTGCGGTTCCGGACGCAAGGTAGAGTTCCTCGGGGCCGCCGTAAACATATGCGTTTGGAAGCACTTGATCGGCAGCATCGAGCATGGCGTTGCCGATGCGATCGATCGCGGCGATTCCGGGGGGCAGTAGATTCTGGTACGACCAGGTACGGAGAATGAGAGCGGCGTAGCTGTGGATGTCGACGTGTGCAGCGATCTTGGGAATCTGGAGGGCATAAGACGCGAGCGTCTGATTCTCACGTTCGGAGAAAGGCGAAGGCCCCCGGTAGGTTTCTGAGCCCGAACCGCTGCTCGATCCGGAGTTGAGCCCCCACCCGACGCTCCAATTGCGGTTGTTGTCGACGCTTGCCGCGTTTTTTCTTTGCAGACGGTTGGTGGTCCATGAGATGTTGTAACCGTCCGGGTTTGTAATAGGAACGACGACAATCTCGTAGGTATCGAGGATGGCCTTGGCCTGCGGATCGGTTGAATAGGTGTCGAGCAGGTTGCTGACAAAATTGAGATTCACCATGACGGTGATCCACTCGCGGGCATGCTGAAGGGAGTTCAAAAAGATGACGGGTTTTCGGGGCGAGCCGCCCAAAGGCGGAACCGGGCTGGTGACACGAAGACCGCAAATCTCTCGGAACTGGAGGCTGTAGCCGAGCGATATGCGCTGGACAAAGGTCGGGTTCGCTCCGGCGAGATTCAGGCAATAGGCGTTGATGCCGCCGTAGTTTTGGAAGGAATCAAAGAACCCTCGATTCTGGAAGGGATCGTTGAGCGCGGCCTGCTCGGCATCGAGAAGCGCCTGGACGTCTTGGACGGTCACAGTGAACGGAATTCCGGCTTGCTCAAGAAGAGCGAGATCTTCCTTTGCGAACTGGTAATCGGCCTGTCCGCTTTGGTCGGGGCTGCCGCAGGTCCAGCGATCATGGGCGATGGAAGCGACAAGCCGAACATCGGCGGTCGATCGGAGCGTGACGCGGGCAACGACGTCGCCGTCGAAACGGGCCATCGCGTGCTCGGGAGGCGAGAGCGGCTGGCCGCAAGAAATCGAACCGAGCGCTGCGCAGGCAACGGCGAATAGAAGCAACATCGGAAGAGGCGTGCGCATCATGGTGCAACTCGGCGATCAGGGACAGAGCAGAGCGTCATATGAAACAATGAAGAGCGGGAAATCGGCGTCATCCACGGCGCCGGACCGATCAAGATCGGCGGGACAATCCGTCGGCATGGCGGGGTCGGAGCAGTCAAGCAAGTTGTACCCCGCCACAAAAACCTGGAAGTCTGAATCGTCCACGAGGCCATCTGCGTTGAAATCGCCGGTGCAGACGGAGAGGCGGGCCGGCGTGGAGAGTGTTGTGCCGCAGGAGTTCGTCGCGGCGCATGTGTAGAGACCGGCGTCTGCCGAGGCAGCGGATGCGATCGTGAGCACACTGGAGCTCGCACCAGAAATCGTGGAGCCGTGACCGGTTGGGCCGTTCTGGAGGGCGAGGCCGTTCCGGAACCATTTGAAGGATGCGTCGGCTGGTGAAGCGGCACAGGAGAAGATCGCGTTTGGCGAGGCGTTGGTGTCGGCGGGCTGTTGTGTGATGAGCGGCGTGAGACCCGACGAGCCGGCGACAAGGAGCGCGAACGAATTGGGAACGTTCGCGGAGTCGAGTAGAGGCTGGACGCCGAGCGAAGCCGGGTTCCCGTCCGCACACACCGAAGCGAAGGCGCCGACGAGTGATGGCGCGGTGAGGATCGGGGAAGTGACGTCGCCACTCTGAGGAATGTACGGAGTTTTGAAGGCGGCGCCGAGTTTCCCGGCAAGAGAAGTCGTGCCTGTGGAAGTCACGCGACCGTGCGAGGTGGGCCCGAGCCCGGTGAGCGGAACGTGGAGATTGGACGAAGGGTCGAGATTGACTTCGCCGGTCACATTGAGATGGCCATTTGCGTCGAGTTCGAGCGTGCCGGAGTTGGTGAACTTGCCTCCGGCAGGAGTAATCGCAAGCGTTCGGTTGGCGAGGACAACCGTGCCGGAGTTTTGGAAGAGCGCCGAGAGATTCGGCGTTGTGCCGGCGGGACTGGTGAATCGGAACTCTGTGCCAGCGCCAATGTTGTTGATGACGCTCGTACCCAAACTGAGCGAACCACCGGACATGATCCAGCGTCCGCCGGTAAGGCGGGTCACATTGGCGACATAGTTGCTGAGCGCCGCAGTGATACTGATCGTGCCAGCGGCGGACTCGATTGTGCCAGAATTTTGGAATGTTCCGCCGGAGATCGTCACGATTTTGCCGGGGATGTTCGAGGCGATAGCTCCCTGGTTCACGAGCGTTCGGGAAGTGCCGATAGCGATTGTGAAGTTCGAGGCGGGCGCAGGGCTGGATGCGGGCGTGGGGCCGAAGGCGAGTTCGACGTCGGGCCCGATTGTGACGGTTGAAGACGTTGAGACGGAATTTGTGATGGCGTTGGCTGTTCCGGCATCGAGGATTGAGAACTTGCCGAGGCCGGTCACCGATTGGGTGGTGCCGGTGAACGTGATCGCTGCGCGATTGCAGAACGCATTGTCGAAAGTGAGGGTGCTGCCGTCGGCGAGGGTGAGGCCCTTGTTGATTGAGAGCGTGGAGCAGAACGTGAAGCGGAGGTCGGTCTCGATGCGGCACTGGCTCATCGTCACCGCGGCGCCAAGGCCCAGATTGATGCGTGCGTTGTCGCGGGTACGGAGGATCGTGTTGTTGAGTGTGACCGTCGAGAGCGTGATATCGCCGGTGGTTGCATTCGCTTCAAGAATCGGACCGGGGAATGTGCCGGCGTAGGTCAGGCTGTTCGAGGCGCCTGTGTTGTTGCCGAGCGAGGCGTAGGTGCCGCCGATTGTCCAAGCGGAATTCGAGACGTTGAGCGTGCCGGCATTGGTCCAGGTGCCACCGAGCAGGAGGGTCGCGTGGTCGACGGAGATCGTCGAGTTGTTGGTCCACGTTCCGGAGAGATTGAGGCCCCCGCCCCCGGAGATGGCGAGCGGATCGGAGATGGAGTAGGTGCCGGCGAGGATGAGCGAGGCTGCGGGATCGAGACTCACGGCGCCGAGCGGCCCTGACAGATTGGCGATCGACAGAGAAGACCACGCGGAGGCGTGGAGCAAGCCTTGGTTGACGAACGTTCCGGGGCCGGTGATCGTGAGTTGAGATCCGACACCGAGTACAGAGAAGATGCTCTTGTTGATCAGCGATGCGGCACCTTCGACCAGGATGCTGGCGTACCCGACGGAATCCTGAACATCAATGAGGACTTCCACTCCGGAGTCGATTTCAACCGGGCCCCCGGCAACGTAAATGGCGGGAGCATTGCCGGGATGAAGGACGCGGATCGCGCCATGACCGGTGAGTACCTGGGCGGCGCCCGAAAGCATGAGGGGATAACTGGAGCAATTTGCCGCCGAGTTCTCGATGGAAATCTCGGCTCCGCCTATCAGGGTGATGCCGTTCTGGATTGCCAGTCTGCCACAGTCGCCGATGACGACGTTTCCCCCCACGGTGCACCCTTTGAAATTGGACAAGTTCGTGCCGATGACACGGAACTTGGCGCCGCCGGAGGACTGGAGGATCACGTTGTTGAGGTAAGCGGTGTTGAAACTGATGTCGCCTGTTGTGTTGTCGGCGATGATTGTCGAGGCGGGAACGGTTCCGGTGTAAATGAGTTGATTGGATGTGCTGGTGAAATTTCCGAGGGAGGAGTAGGTTCCGCCTAACGTGAGTTGTGAGCCGGAGATGGTGATTGATCCGGCGTTCACCCACGTGCCCACAAGCCAAACTGTGCCGCCGGTCACCGTGATAGCGGAGTTGTTGGTCCAGGTACCGGAAAGCAAGAGTGAACGCCCTGGGGCGATGTCGATGGGATTGTTGATATTGAAATTGCCGGCGAGGACGAGCGACGCGGCGGTGCCAATCGCCAGCAGACCTGTGGCGCCAGAGAGTGCGCGGATTTCGAGCGTGCCGGAAGTAGCGGCGACGGATCCGAGGTTGGTAAATGTTCCAGCGATGACAAAAGACCCGCCGGAGTTGGCGAGAATCGAGCCCCAATTGACGAGTGGACCGGAAAAACTGCAGTTCGCATTCGGGATTTCGGTGCCGGCGGAAATCGAAATGGTCGGTGCAATGGTGAGCGTGCCGCTGGTCGATACGGAGCAGGCATTTAGATGGATTTCGCCGTTGCCTCTGATCTGAGAGGGGGTGGATCCGAAAGACATTCCCGAAGAACCGGTACCACACGACCCGAGTCCGCTGAAGGCAATGACGGCATTGTTCGTGAGAACGAGATCGCCGCGCACGACGACTGTTGCGCAGCGCGTAAAATCGAAGTTGCCGTCAATGGTTCCGTTGTTTAACTGGACGCCCGTTGTAGTGATATTGAACCCTGGGGTAAGGAAGAGTTTTGTGCTCTCGAGTATTACGCCGCCCAGCACCAAATCCCCGGTGGAAGCGTCGGCGGTGAGCGATGCTCCGGTATAGGTGCCGGTCAGCGTGAGCGTGCCACCGGAGCGAGTGATGGGACCGAGGGAGGAGTAGGTTCCGCCGAGCTTGATCGTGCCGGTGCCGGAGAGCGCGATGTTTCCGGTGTTTGTCCAGGACGCCGTGTTGATGTTCAAGTTGCCGGCGATGCACTCGAAAGTTCCGGCGTTGACGAAAGAAGCGGATACGTCGCTGGCATTGATGTGAAAGACTTTGTTGGCCTGTCGAACGGCGATGGTGCCCTCATTAATCAGCGTGGCACCGGATTCGAGGACAAGGCCCGAAATGTGCTTCTGGCCGTCGGAATCGGGGCCCATGCGGAGTGTGATGCCGCTGAACAAGGTGAGTGTTCCAGTGATAGACGCGCACATGCGATCGGCCGCGTCGTTGACGACGATTTCGCCCGACCCTTGAACAGATTGCGTGCCCTCGAAGTAAAAGGGGGTGCCGCAGTTGAGGTTGTAGCCGGTCTTGAAGTCGACGATGAGGCGTGCGTCGGTGCTTAGGGTCAGCCCGTTGCGGATGTGCACAGTTGCACAGGGCAGGACCGTCATGGAAGCATCGATCGTGCATCCATCGAGCACGAGATCACTGATGACCGTGAATTTGGCACCCCCGGAAGCTGCGAGGGTTGTATTCACGTATGTTGACGAACCGAGCGCCAAATCGCCTGTGCCGGCGGAGGCCTCGAGGAGTTGGCCACTGAAAGAACCGCCGACGATGATCGTTCCACCCTGGCGGTCGATCGTGCCTAGAGATGAATAGGAGCCTTGGAGGTTGAGCGTGGCTCCATTTGAAACGCGGAAGGTGCCGGTGTTGAACCAGCTCGCGGTCGAGATCACGGTGTTGTAGTTTGCGGCGTGGAGCAGACCCTGGTTGCTGAACGTGCCCGCGCCGGTGATGTTCATCCAGTAATTGGCCAGAATGGTGCCGAGGTTCGTCAGCGTGCATCCGGCCTCGATCGTGATGTACGAGGAGTTGCTGGTTGCGCCGGCCGAAACGGTGACGCCGGGTCCGATGCTGACGTTCGCGTTGTTTTTGAGGCGGATCGAGGGCGATTCGGCGCTCGACCCGCGACGAAGAAGGATGGTGCCGCTGCCGCCGAGAGTTTGGGGGCCGCCGGAGAAGACGAGCCCGGAATATGGCGAACAGGAGGATGTGTCGCCAACGTTGAGCGTGCTTGCGTTCGCGAGTGTGAGGCCGCCGGTGATGAGCGTTTCCGGACACCCTTGAATCACGAGATCGGTTGCGAGGGTACAGGCGTTCAGGTTCAGGCCGCCGCTGGAGAGCAGTTTGCGCCCGGGCGTGGCGGAGAGAAGCGTGTTGTTGGTGGCGAGACCGGAAAGGGTGATGTCGCCGGTTGCATCGGTCGCGACAATGGAAGAGCCGAGGTAGGTCCCGCTGACAGTGAGGCTGCCGCCGGTACGGGTGATCGAGCCAAGGGAGTCGAACGCGCCGGCAAGAGTGAGTGTGGAATCGGTCGCGGAAATGGGAGCGGCATTGAGCCACGACGCGGGTTTTATGTTGAGAAAGCTGCTGGCGAATGCTGTGATCGGAGCGCGGCTTTCGAATGTCCCGGCGCCGCTGATCGTGAGCGTGGAGAATTTTTTGATCGTGACAGGCGCGAAATTGATGCATTTGGAGCCGGCGTCAATGCTGATGGCGGCTTCCGCTCCGGCGAACTCTGTTCCCACACTGAGCGTGAGACCGGCGCCAAAGGTGACGGTGGACGACTGCGTGAATAAGAGCGCGGGTGACGAACTACCAGAGGCAATGTAGATAGAACCGGAGCCGGAAACGGACTGCACGCCGCCGTTGAAGGAGAGGGCAGCGGTCGAGCAAGTCTGCGTAGTTGAGAGCTTGCCGTTGCTGGTTAGAGTGAGGCCTCCGGTGACGGAAACGCTGCCGCAGGAAGTAATGGCGAGCGGGGCGTCAACAGTACAGGCGTTGAAGTTGGAAGCACCGACGAGAAGGAAGGATGCGCCGTCGGCGGAGGTGAGCGTGGTGCCAGCGAGAGTCAGCACGGCGAGAGTCATTGAGCCGGTCGAAGCATTGGCAGCCAGGACGGGGCCCGAATAGCTTCCGGAAAGGCTGATGGCACCGCCGATGCGTTCGACGGCGCCGATTGAGGAATAGGAACCGTCAAGGCTCCAGGTGGTGTTGCCAAGGAGCGTGCCACCAGTGTGCGACCAAGTTCCGGCGAAGTTGAGCGTGGCGTCGGTCGCCCAGAACGGCGCGGTCGATGACCAAGTTCCGGCGAGCGTCAGTCTCGTCGAGGCCGGCAGATTGACGGGCGCCGAGACGGCGTAGTTACCGGAGACATAGATCGAACCGCCGGCGCCAAACGCGAACTTGCCGATGTCGCCGGTGGCGTTTGTAACCGCGAGCGTGCCGGAAGTGGCGCGGAGCGTTCCAGAATTGACGAACGAACCGGCGCCCATGACATTGAGCGTGGCGCTCGGGTGCGCGACAGCGAGAACACCGAGATTTGTGAGCGAACCGAGCGACTGGATGTTGATGTACGCGATTTTCGAAGCGGCTGTCGGGCTAAAGCTGACCGTCACTCCGGGCGCGATGGTGACCTTTGCACCATTTTGCAGCGAGAACAAGTAGCCGCCTTGCCCTTCATCCACCACGACAATCTGGCCATCACCGGAAAGCGACTGCACGCTTCCATTGAAGGTGATGCCGGTACAACCGGCGCTGTTGTCGATGCGGATGATCGCGCCAGTATTCAGCATAATTCCGGCGGTCACTGTCATCTGCGAGCAGCCGGTTAGATTGATATTGCGAGCGGTCGACAAGCTGCGGATGCTGAGAGAACTCGGCGCGACGATTGTTTGTGCGCCAGAGGGGATAACACAGTCGTGGGTTGGGCCGGGGCTGACGGCGGGTGACCAGTTGAGGGCGGACCCGAACGAGACGCCGTCTCCGGCGCCGGTCCATGTGAGAGTCTGGGCAGGGGCGCTGGTTGCGCCCGCAAGCAGCGCGCCGAAACACAACACCCAAAGGGTGCGGTGTGAGAAAGCAATTCCGGATACCAGCGAACCAAACAGGTTCAGCAACGTGCGCGAAGAATGACTTTTGGAGTGCTGGAGCAAAAGGAAATCCATAACAGGATGAATTGTTCATAAGAACGAGCCCTAGGACTCGCTCGGCGAGCTTGAAGATTACAGCAACGCTTCGAGGCCGGCAACCGCGGAGTGCCAACGAATCAGTCGCTTCCATGCGACCCGCCGAAATCAAACGGGGCTCGTCTCATAACTCGCAAGACGATGCGTCATAGGCGCGCCCGACGCTATTCAGAAACAACAGTGGCGCGACGGAGCGCTCCGCGGAATCGCGCCTCGGCCTCTGTTTCCTTCATGCGGCCCGGGTCGGGGTGCATGGGGAGGATGAGGCTGAACATGCTGCCTCGGCCGACATCGCTGACGACCTGGATCTCGGCCTGGAGCACGCCGGCGAGTTCTTTGCAGATGGCGAGGCCGAGGCCGGTGCCGCTGTGTTCGCGGGCGTGACCACCGGAAAGTTGCTGGAACTTGTCGAAGATGCGCGCCTGGTCTTCGGGGGCGATGCCGGGACCGTTATCGATGACGCTGACGCGGACACGATCGGAGTGCGGCGACGATTCATCGTGCTGGGAGCCGACGAGCCGTTCGGCGCGGAGCGTGATTTCGCCCTTCGGGCCGCTCTGGCCGGCGCTCGAACCGGGAACGAACTTCACGGCATTGGAGAGGAAGTTGAAGATGACCTGGCGGAACTTTTTGATGTCGGTATCGATGAGCGGAAGGTCGGGCGCGATCTCGATATTGACCTTGATGTCCTTCTGCGAGGCGAGCGGGAAAATGAGACCGGCGAGGGCTTCGCACGTTGTCTGCAGGTTCATCTTCTCGATGCGGAGTTCGTAGCGGCCGGCTTCGATCTTGGCCATTTCGAGCAGGCCGTTGATCATCTCGAGCAGGTCGCGGGCGGCGTTGAGGATGTTCTCGAGGAAACGGAGGCGTTTGGAAAGCCGAGTTGAATCGTCGCCGGCGGCGAGTTCGGACTGGGCGACTTCGGTGAGAAGGTCGGCGAAACCGATGATCGCGTTGAGAGGCGTGCGGAGTTCGTGGCTGACGTTGGCGAGGAAGTCGCCCTTGAGTTTGGCTGCTTCGTAGAGGGCGGAGTTGGACTGCTGGAGTTCGTCCACCTTCAGGTTCATCGCGGCGTTGAGGGCGCGAAGCTCGACCTGGCGGTTTTCCAGATCATGCAGCATGAGGTTGAAGGTGTCGGCGAGTTCTTCGAACTCGTCGCCGGTGGTGATTTCGGAGCGGGCGGTGAGATCGCCCTGGCGGACGCTCTCGGCGGTGGTCTTGAGGGTGCGGACGGGCTGAAGAATCAGATGGTGCGTGATGAGATAGAACATCAGCACGGCGAAGGCGGAGACGAAGAGACCGGCGGAGAACAGATAGGCTGTATTAATAAGGAGAAGGCGGAGCGGCTCGTGACTCTTGCGATCAAGCAGCACGAGACCGATAAGTTTCTGAGCACCATCGATGTCGGCGCGGACTGCCTTGGCGTACCGGTATTCGCGCTGCGTGCCGGACCATCTTGCCTGCTGGTAGTCCTCGCGAGCAGGATCGGTGAGAAGTGCGCCGATCGCACGAGAGACGAAGCGATCGTCGGCGCCGATCGTGTTTGCTTCGGTCAGGCCGATCCGCTTCGCGGGGACGCCGGCGTAGCCCTCGGTGCCGGGGCGCGGGTCTGAGTCGTTGGCGATGTAGCGTGGCGGCTGGCGGGGGCGCGACGTCAGGACCGATGTATCGAAGAGCCCGTAGGAAACCGCCTTGATCTGGCGTTCGGCCTGCTCCCAGTGGTCGACCATCTGGCGGGAGAGTTCGAGCTGGCCCTCGTCGACCAGCGAGTTCATGCGAAAAAACGGGAACATGAGCGCGGCGAGAACGATCGCCGCGACGGCGCCGCCGAAGAGGAGAAGGCATTTGTTGGCAAGCGAGATCCCTCGGAACACGGGAGAAGTCTAAACACTCGGAGCCGGGGAGCGCCCTGCAACGCATAAAGTTGCGGCTCATGGCTTCCAAGCGGGTCTACATCGAAACTTTCGGCTGTCAGATGAACGAGCTCGATTCGGAGCTGGTGACGGGGCAGTTGCGCGCGCTGGGGTATCAGTTCACGACCGATCCGAACGGCGCGCAAGTTGTGCTCTACAACACGTGCTCGGTGCGGGAGCGCGCAGAACAGAAAGTTTGGTCGCGGCTGGGCGAGATGACGCTTCGGAAGAAGGAAGATCCGTCGCTGGTGGTCGGGGTGCTTGGGTGTCTGGCGGAGAGGGACGGGGCGGCACTGATCAATCGCATGCCGGTTGTGGATGTGCTGGTCGGGCCTGCGGAACTGGACAAGTTGCCGACGCTGCTCGACAACGCGGTGCGGACGAACAGCTCGCTCGCGGCGAATCCTCCTCAGGATTCAAATTTGCCCGGCGAGAATCGTGTGGTTTCGGCGAAGCAGATTGCGCTACAGGGAAGTTCATCGCGCCGGAGCGGGACGCTCGCGGCCGCGGAAGATTCGCTGGAGATGCTCGACCTTTCGCGTGCGGTCTCTCCCATTGATGCGGGCGGATCGAAGGGTCGGAGCGCGTACGTGCGGATCACGCGCGGGTGCAACAAGTTCTGTACCTATTGCGTGGTGCCGTTTACACGCGGGGCGGAGATTCATCGGCCACCGGAGCACATCATCGATGAGTGCAGGCGGCTGGCGGATGCGGGTGTGATCGAGATCACGCTGCTTGGGCAAACCGTGAATCACTACCGCTTTGAGCACGGCTCGGCGGTGACGGTGAATGGACTGGTGCAGCCTCAGAAGGGGCGGAGCTTTACGGGGGGGCATCGGCGCGATCCTTTTGCCGGCGAGTCAACGACCACGTTCGGGGATCTGCTGTCAGAGATTCACGAAAAAGTGCCTGAAATCAAGCGGCTTCGGTTTGTGACGAGCTATCCGCGCGACTTTGGCGACGACGTGCTGGAGGCGATGCGGGATCATCCGCGGATCTGCCGCTATTTGCATGCGCCTGCGCAGTCGGGTTCGGATCGCATTTTGAAGCTGATGAACCGCGGGTACACGGTTTCGGAATATCTCGAATTCGTGGATCGGGCGCGGTCGTTTCTGCATGAGCCGGAGAAGGGGCGGCCACTGGGGCTTTCGGGGGATTTCATTGTTGGATTCCCGACGGAAACGGACGAGGATTTTCAGGCGACGATGCGGCTGCTTGAGCGAGCGCGATACAAGAACAGTTTCATTTTCAAATACTCGCCGCGGCCCGGGACTGTCGCGATTGACAAGTTGCCGGATGATGTGCCGGAGAGCGACAAGCGCCGGCGCAACACGGAATTGCTTGGATTGCAGAACCGGATCGGTGAAGAGGTTGCCCGCGAGAACATCGGCAGCGTGCTGGAAGTTTTTGTTGAGGGACCGAGTCAGCGCGAAGAGAAGAAGCGGAAGCGCGCGGCGAAGCCTGCGAATCTTGTCACGCTCACGGTTGGCGGGCAAGACAATGACGAAGATTGCGGGTGCGGGGAAGGTGGATGCGCGACGGAAGCGCCGGCCGCGGGAATAGAAAGTAACGGCGCGGATCGGCCGGTGCAATATGGTGGACGCACTGATACTGATCTGATCGTGCTCTTTGATCAGCCTGCCGCGGCGAGTGATCCTTCGGGATCGTTCCTGAATGTGCGGATTGAGCGCGTGCACGGGCTTTCGCTGTTCGGCACGGTGATTTGAGCGCGAAGAGAGCGATCAACGCGAAGAGTCGCCGTGGATTGATGCTTTCCGGAGAAATTCCAAAGAGAATCTGGCACCACCTTCGGGTTGCTGAAATCCGCCTGCTTCAACCGAGGGTGTCGCTCGGAAGACCTCGCTCCACCCTCGGCTCGATTCTCTCGGCCCGTTGGGCTGCAATCCAAGTGACGCGGCGTCGAACCGAACGAGCCTGACTCGGCAATCGATCGAATTGTTGCGATTCATGCATTGGACACGGTTCTAGCGCAACGCTGCGATTTTTACTGCCTGGCCGAGCTTGGCATCCCGCAGATCGGGACCGGAACCCAGGTAATTCGAGAGGTTTTCGATGTAGAACGTCCAGCCGCCTTCGTGCTTGCCGGCCCAGTCTCGGCCCTGTTCGTCTGATGGCCATCCGGAGTGGACGAGCTTGACCTTGGTACCGTCGAGCCCGTCCAGGCGTGCGGGTGTCAGCGTGATCGTGACGATGGTGCTCTGAAAATTGCCCATCCCGAGCTTCTGAGACGCGTCGCCTTTCCACTCGAAAACGACTTTGCGGTCAGGGATGAGTTCGAGATAGCGGCCGAAGCGATCGTGATCACGGGTGGGATCGGTCTTGGAGCGCCAACGCATCTTGTACGAGCCGCCGGCGCGCGGTTCGGTCTGCACGTCCGAAAAGAGCCACTGCTCCATTTCGGATGCTTCGGTGAGCGCGCGATAGACCCGCGCGGGCGAGGCGGCGATGAAGCGTTCCACCGTGACGTCGATGGCGGGTGTGTTCTTGCCGGCGTTCATGATCAGGGTTCCTTTCTGAATAGGGGCTTGGCTTGAGGTTGCGGGGTGCGAAGCGGAGAGGCGGGCTGCGTGGGACCGGCAGAGTGCGCGGCGACATGCGCGGCCAACGCGTCGAGTTTGTTTTCCCAGAAGGCGCGGTAGTGCTCGATCCACATGTTGGCGGCGTGGAGCGCGGCGCCGTCTAAAGAGAGGATGCGTTGTCTGCCGCGCTTCTCGCGACGGACGATGCCGGCGCGTTCGAGCACGGCAACGTGCTTGGTCACGCCCTGCAGCGACATATGGAGCGGCCTGGTGAGATCGCTGGGGGTGCAGGGGGTGTTTGGGGACTGGGCGAGGCGTTTGACGATCCAGCGCCGGCCGGGGTCGGAAAGTGCCTCGAAAACATGGGAAAGGCGGCGTTCGGCAAGATCAACCATAAGGTTGAGTTTAGTGGCCACCGCGAAACAGTCAACCATCTGGTTGATTTATTTTCATTACCGGCCTGCATTGGCCGCTAAAGGCGGTGCGCACGGCCAAGTCGGCAAAATCGGAAGTTTTTTGTCCGCTTTGCTGGCATCGACTGATTCCTGAGGCATGTTCTGATTGAAGCGACTGCAGTGCGCGGTCGCGGGGTATTGGGTCGTATTTGCGCGATGTTGGCGCGTACGGCTGCTCATGGTTTTAGGTTTAAGGGAAGAGAGGTTCGCTGTGAAGAACGTATTGAAGATCTCGTCCGCTTTGGCGGCGTTTGCACTCGCGGGTGCGGCGCAGGCCGATTTGGCTTTCTCCTTCGCTGACCCGGGTCTGGGCATTCGTCCCGTGACCAACGTCGCCAATGGCGGCGGTGCGGGCATCGGACTCATCTCGTACAACATGGCTGTTCCGATTTCGTTCATCGTGGACGGATCGTCTGAGCCGGTTGGCTTCCAGAACACGTTCACCAACGCCCACCTTGAGCTGAACCTCAAGATCAGCGCTGCTGTGACCGTTGGTGGCGTGACCACCGCGAACGTTGACGGCTTCTTCATCGTCACCGACTCGGGCGGCGGCATGATCCTCCGCGGCGATTCGATGTCGGGCTCCTTCGTCCGCGTCGGCGGTACGAACTCGATCCTGTTCTCGGATCAGACCGGATTCGCTTACACCTTCGGCGCTTCGCTGCTCAGCCTGCTGGCCCCCGGCCGCACTGCTGCGAACCCCCAGGAAGCGGTGTTCACTCTCACGAACATCCTCACCGCTGGTGGCTCACCGCTGATCGACCCGATCACCAAGGCCTTCAACTCGTTCTCGGCGAACAGCTCGTTCACCGGCAACACCGCGGTCGTCGTCCCGACGCCCGGCTCGCTCGCCCTCGTCGGCCTCGGCGGACTGATCGCCGCTCGCCGCCGTCGCGCCTAATCGCTAGACGCTGTGGTGTAGACAGCGTTCCTTGAACTTCCGACGAGCCGTCCGAACCCCGGGCGGCTCGTTTTTTTTTTATTTGAGAGACGGGAGGTTCGGGCTCGGTGCCCAGTGAATTCTCTCGCGGGCCCAGCGGCGTTCATTTTTGTGGGTGTGAGCGCGACATGGCGGGGCCGCGACATCGATCAATCCGACCACCTGTGTATCAAGGCTGATTCTCTTCGAACCGTTCACGCGCTCGACGCTTGGCGGCCAGAAGCGAATCTCCGCCTTGTGGAGCCGGATCCCCTTCGGCGGGAAGTGTTGAAGCCGGAGGGGGCGATGCAATTGGCGATGCGGCCATTCGCTCGGCACGCCGGCGGTCGCGTGCCGCGGCTGCGAGGCGGGAAGCATCGTCACTGGAAAGCTGCACTCCCTGGTAAGCGGAGTCAGTTTCGGTGGCCGCTTCAGGGATTTTGAGCTTGGCGAGACTCGCGCGGGGCGCGGCCTGGGCGGCGTCCTTTCGATCGATGAACCAGCGATCCCACGCGATTCGGCGAACGGCTACATCGAACAAAAAAAGGGCGGGAATCCAGGCGAGCAGCACGGGCCAGAGAGGCGTGCGCGAGCGGTGAGGCGGGATAGAGCTTCGATCGAAGAGTGAAGGCGGACGATCGGCATCGAGCGGACGCACCTGCGAGCCGGAAATCTTCGCGAGCGAAGCGAGCCACTCGTCGTTTGAAGCCAGATCACGCCATTCGCGGCCGGCAAAGAGCGATGCGCCGGTGATGATCGGGGGCGCTGCGGCAGAGCCGGCGGGCATGATGGGCCTGACAACCGCGATGTACGCGCCTTCGTCGGAGACCGTGGTGCGGGCTTCAAAGACTCCGGGAGCGATCTCGGCAAGGCGAAGCGGGATCTGCGATCCGGAAGGCGAAAAAACTGTGGCAGAGAGCGCGGTCGCGCCGTCGGTTGCGCCGGAGTTGCGTTCGGCGTGGAGCACGAGTTCGTCGGAATTGATTTCGGCGCGCGCGGAATAGCGGCTGGCGTTCTGGCTGCGTCCGATGGAGCGAGCCAGCTGCGTCCACATGCGCCGGTAGCCGGGCCAATCGATCCATTTTGAGGCCCAGTGTCCGGCATCCGAGGTGAACGCGGCGACTTGGCCGAGTTCAACGCGCCAGTGGCTGAGCACGGGCTCACCGGTTGGAGCGACGATGGCGTTGATGACTGTCGGATCAGGTCGGGGCTGCGTAAGGCAGAGGCCGAGGAGTTCGGGCGGAGTTCCGAGTCCGATCGTTGCGGGAGATCCAGACGGAAGCACCACGGGCTGGAATGGTTCTTCACGGATCAGGGGCGAGCGGATGACTTTGACAGCGCGCATGAAGATGCGGGGAAGCACAGCGGGATTGACCACCTGGTAGAATTTGCCTTCACCGAGGCGCGACATTTCTTCGAGGCTGGAGACGTCGGCGTCGTCGCCGATCGCGATGCTGGAGAGGCGTATATCGCGCTTCGAGAGGGCGCGGGCGATATCGGGGAGACTGTCGCGGTCCTGCGAGACGCCGTCGGTGAGAACAATGATGTTTTTGTTCTTGGCTTTGACGGCTTCGAGCTGCTTGCCGGCTTCGACGAGGGCGGGCGCGAGGTTTGTGCCGCCGCCGGGACCGATTGAGAGGATTGCGCTCGCAGTGGATGCGGGATCGGCATTTGGCGAAAGCGGCTGCACGACGTCGTAGTTGCTGTTGAAGGAGATGACGCCGACGAGATCACGGCGGTCGAGAGCGCCGAGGGCCATCGCGGCGGCCTGATTCGCGATTTCCTGCTGGCTGCGCGAAGAGCCCATGACGGGGCGGCGCATGGAGCCGGAATTGTCGAGAATGAAGATGACGGCGGCTTCGGGTTCGACGAGGCGCTCGGGAAGATCGAGAAGCACGGGGAGAACGGGTTCGAGCGGTGTGTTACGCCAGCCACCGGCGCCGAAGGAGTTTGGGCCCCCCACCATGACGAGACCGATGCCCATCTCGCGCACTGCCCCGGCGAGTAGGCGCTGGGTCGACTCGGGTAAGTCTTCAGCGCCGACGTTTTCGAGGATGACGAGGTCGTAGTTCTGGAGCGTGAGCGGATCGGAAGGAATGAGGCGGGCGGAGAGCTTTTCGACCTTGAGTCCATCTTCTTCGAGCGTGCGGGCGAGAGGTGAGGGCTCTGCGTTGTCGGCGGTTCCTTCGACAATCAACACGGAACCGGCGCCCGGGGTGAGCGTGAAAGCGGTGGCGGCATTGTTTTCGGCGAGCGTGTCACCCTTTGGCTTGCCGTCGGCGCCCGTTTCCGGTTCGAAGACGGCGCGGAAACGATGGACGCGGCCGGGACCGAGCGGAACTTCGAGCGTGCGAACGTTTTCGCCGGGTTCGAGTTCGACACGCTGGGCATGGAGTTGTTGTTCGCGTGCGTCAGAGGAAAGAACGCGGAGGGTGCCGATTGCATTGCCCGTGCTGAAGAGCGTGACGCGAAGGCGAACGCTGGATTCGGCGGGAGCCTGGGAAGGCGCGTCGACGTTGGCGATGTAGACCTCGTTTTCGAGGCGGTACTTCAAGGGAACGACTTCGACTTGAACGGGGCGCGACGAGGACGCGAATTCGCGTGCGGCGGATTCGGCGTTGCCTCGGGTTTGATTGCCGTCGGAGAAGAGAGCGAGGCGGCCCGCGGCATTGGGCGGGACAATCGCGCGAGCGAGACGGAGCGCGGATTCGATGTCAGTGCCGTCGGCGCCCGGAGGCTCGAAGGAGAAATCGTTGAGGCGGGCGGATGTCGGCGCGGCGGAGGTGATTGCGCGACCGTCAAAGACGACGACGCCGAGCAGATCGTCAGGGCCGCGGGAGGCAGTGGCGCGTTGGAGGTATTCCGCGAAGCGGGTCGAGAAATCAAGGCCCGAGAGAGCGCCGAAGCGGCGGACGGAATCGGAGGCGTCGACGACGGCGATCACTGCGAGTTTGTCGGTGGTGCGAACGAGGCCGAGGCCCGAGATACATGCGCCGATGAGAAGGATGAGCAAAACGCGGACGATCGCGGAGACCACACGTCGCGGCACGCTCATCACGCCGAATGTGCGAGTGAGCAACGCCATGAGGACCGCGATGGCAATGACTGACGCGAGCAGCCAAGGACGCTCGACAGAGATGCCCGCGAGGTCGAGCCATCGCTCGAACGCGTTTGCGAGCGTGACGTGAGCGAGCAGGTCGCCGGTCACTTCTTCTCACCTCCGCTGCTGCCCCCTCGGGCCGATTCGGCGTACCGCTTAAAGACGCGGCGGACGAGATCGGAATACTGCGGCGGAATCGATTGCTGTTCGATGGCCTGGTTCGCGCTTTCGCTCGCGCGGCGGATTGGTTCTTGCGGGATTGCGCCGGCCGGAGCCGTGCCACCCGGCTTGGGCTCGCTCAGCCACTCGGCGATGGTGCGTTCAGCGGGGCGGCGATCGTCAAGGGGAGTCGAGTTTGGATCGGGGCGGGAATCGAAGGTTTGGGTCGGTCCTCGCCACGGGGCGGGCGCGTTGCCGGGCGTGGCGCGATTCGAGTCGGCGAGGCGCTTAGCGAGTTCCTGGAGGCGAGCGCGTTCTTCGGGAGAGGCGTTTTCGAGCATCTGCTCGGCGCGGTCGCGCATGCCGCGGGCGGTTTCGCGTTGTTGCTGGGCGTTCTCGCGTTGGCGTGAGAGATCGCGGAGGTCTTGTGCGAGTTTCTGCGCGCCGCCGGAAGGGCCGGAATCGCGACGCGGATTGGATTGGCCACCTTGAGATTGGCCGGGCTTCTGGTGCGGTGTTGAAGTCGTTTCGCTGGGCTGCTGCTGAGATCCGGACGGCTGTGATTGCGCAGGCTGCTGTGCGTCCTTGCTCGCGCCAGGCTGGTTCTGTTGCTCGGGTTTGCTGGATTCTTTTGGCGATTGACTTCCGGATTGATCTGAGGGGCGGGTTCCGGGCTGTTGCGGCGAACGTTCGGCGCTCTTGGAATTCTGCCCCTGTTCGCCGGGTTTCTCGCCTGACTGCGGGCGCTGCTGACCGGGGGCCTGCTCTTGTGGAGCCCCCTTGCCCGGTTCATTCTTCTGCTCGCTGCTTTTGTCTTGTTGTGGTTGCGTGCCGGGCTTCTGGGGTTGGTGCTGTTGATCGGGCTGTTGGCCGGGTTTTTGGCTCGGCTGTTGGTTCGGTTGCTGGGATGGTTGTTCGCCCGGTTGTGCGCCCGGTTGTTGGGCAGGTTTCGACTGTTCCCCCGACTTCGACGGGTCGGGCTGGCTCTGTTGGTCAGCGGGTTTGGACTGATCTTTTTTCTCGCCGCCGCTTTGTGGTTGCGGTTTGGATTCGCCGAAAGGTTTCGAGGAATCTTGTGCGCCGGGCTGCTTCGCCGGATCGGGCTGTTGCTCGCCTTGTTTTGGCTGAGGAGATTGAGCTGGATTCGGCTTCTGGGTCGTGTCTCTTTGCTGATCTTTCTTTTCAGGTTTGTTTTGCGGGGTATCGCTTGCGTTTGGCTTCGGCGCTTGAGGTTGCTGGGGAGATTGCGGCGGAAAAGGCTCGCTTGGTTTCGGCTGATCGGCCGGCGGCTGACGAAGGTCCTTCGCAGCCTGCTCGGCAGCGTCGCGTAATTGCTCGGATTCTGATTTCGGATTGGCCTGCTCGCCGCTTTTGGGCGTGGAACCTGACGGCGTAGACGATTCGGGCGAATCGGCCTTCGGATCCGAACTCAAGTTGGTGGCAAGTTGATCGAGCTCTTTCGCGGCCTGCTCGCGCTCGGCGGAAGCGGAGGACTTGCTCAGGCGTTCGAGTTCTGCGGCGGCGGATTCGAGATCGCCTTTGCGGAGCGCCTCGGAGAGGCGTGCTGCTTCAGGTGAACTCGCCTGGCGCGCGCGGGCGGCGGCACGGGCGAGCGCTCGCCGCGCCTCTTCGACACTTGCTTCGGTCTGGCGGGCTTTGGTTTCGGTGGATTCGGCGCGTTTGCTGAGTTCTTCAGCGGTACGAACGCGAGCATCGTGCGCGGTCAATCGTCCGGCGGAGAGTTCTTCCTCGATCTCCGAGAGTTTCTGATCGAGCGGATTGTCGGGCTGATCGGGTAATTGCGGCTTGGGAGATTCCTGCACGGACTTTGCGATTGCGCGGATTTCAGCAGCGGCCTCTTTGTTTTCTTGTGCTCGCTTTTTGGCCTGCGTCGCGGCACGGAAAGCACGGTCGGGGATCCACGCGAAGCCGGCGAATGCGAGCGCGGCGACAACGGGCCAGACGTACCACACGGGACCGATGCGGATCTGGACAGCGCGATCGGGACGCGCGGATTCGGCCATGCGCTCGGCGCGTGCGGCGAGTTCAGCGATGAAGGGCTGCTCCGCCTCGCGATTTGAAGAACGAAGTTCGAGCGCGGAACCGAGGGTGTTGTTCAGGCCGAGCGAGCGGTCGAGTTCGCGGGCGGAGCGTTCGGGCGTCCATGTGGCCCGGGTTGCGGCGACTCCGGCTGCTATCAGCGCAACGAAAGCGAGAAGAGCGAAGCCCCACCAAGGTGTTTGAGGGATCCACGCGAGTTTGGCGCCGAGAACGAGCGTACAAGCAACCACGGACCCGGCCAGCGCGAATACGCCGAGCCAGCTGAGAAAATCAGCGACGAGGCGACGACGGGCGACCTTTGAGGCGCTCTTAAGTGTCTTCTCCATCGCGAAGGCGGATTCGCGGGGTTGCATTCCGGAAGATGGTACGAACGGAAGGGGGTGTGGGGCCGGCGTGGTTGGGTGTGGTTTCGGGCTTTGGTACGGTGTGCTTCTAGAAATCTGCGAAAGCGGCAGAAAGTCGAAGACGCCGGGCCGACGCCCCGTGCCACAAGGGCCGGCGCCTCGGTCGCGCTACCTTGTGGGTGTGAGTGATGCCACGATTTTCATCCATGCCGCGCTTGCCGACCTGGCTCAGGGGCGCGGGTTGTCGGCATCGACATCGGAAGAAATCTTCGAATACATGCTGCGGGGCATGCTCGACGCGGGTCAGATCGGAAGCTTGCTTTCGCTGATTGAAGCAAAGGGAGCAACTGCGGATGAACTGGTTGGCGCTGCGACTTCGATGCGCCGGCACGTGATGCCGGTTCCCTTGACTGAAGCGACACGAATGCGGGTCATCGATACGTGCGGTACGGGTGGCGCTCCGAAGCTGTTCAACGTCTCGACGATCGCGGCATTGGTTGCTGCGGGCGCGGGGGCGAAGGTCGTCAAGCACGGGAATCGAAGCCGGACTGGTCGAGGCTCGGCGGAGATCATGCAGGCCCTGGGGGTGCAGGTCGAAGCGACGCCGGAGGTCCAAGCCCGGTGTGTTGAGCATGCGGGGCTTTGCTTTTGCTTTGCGATTCATCATCATCCGGCGACACGCGCCGCGGCACCGGTGCGGAAGTCGCTTGGGTTCTCGACGATTTTCAATCTGCTCGGGCCACTGACGAATCCGGGGCGGGCATCAAGGCAGTTGCTTGGTGTCTCGCGACCGGAGCATGTGCGAATTGTGGCGGAGGCGCTTTCGCGGCTTGGATGCACGCGGGCGATGGTTGTGCACGCGAATGACGGGTTCGATGAGCTTTCGACGACGTCGTCGAACCTGGTTGCCCATGTCGAGGGCGCGTCGGTGCGAACGGTGACGCTGCATCCCGAGCAACTGGGGATTTCAACCGCGACAAGGGAAGCGCTCCAGGCGGACACCCTGGAAGAGGCGGTCGGAATTGCTCGCGATGTCTTGCACGGCACGCCGGGGGCGAAGACGGAGATGGTGGTCTTCAATGCCGGCGCAGCCTTGTACGTCGCGGGTGAAGCCGACGACCTACGAGATGGTGTCGAGAAAGCGCGGGAAGCGATCGAATCGCACAAAGCGCTGGAGCGGCTGGAAGCGCTTCGGGCGGCGTCGCATCAGGGATCGTGAAGTCCGTTTCGCGCCCGCGATTTTCTGGCTACTTCTGAGTACGAAGTGCGGAAGCGATCGCATCGCGTGCAGTGTCGCGGACCGCGTCGCTCGCCTGCTGTGAAGCGATAATGTACGCGACCGGGGCCTTGCTCACGTCGGGCTTGCCGGTCGAATCGAGCTGCGGACGAAGCCAGATGACGACATCCAAGCCCTTTTCGTTCACCCAGCTGAGAAGGCGGTCGCGGAATTCGTTGGAGGCAACTTCGACACCGGAAACAGCGACGCGGGCTTCTGCCAGGCGATTGACGGTCTCGGTGTCGCCTTCCTTGGCATCGGGCGTATCGCCCGTCAACTCGAACCCGCTGGTGCGGAGGCGTTCGACGACGGCTTCCACGCGGGTCCGGGCATCGGCCGTGAGCGGCGCGGGGAAATCGCTGACGAAAAGGCCCTTCGCGCCGGCCTCAAGGACGGGAACTGGAGCCGGCTCGGTTCGGACCTGCGCCTTGGACTTCTTGGAGTATTTCGCCGGCGCGGGCTTCTCGCCGACAGTCTGCGAAGCGAAACGGATGGTTTCCATCGCGCCCTCACGCGTGCTCAGCGGTGCTTGTGCAACGGTTGGCGACGAAGACGCTGATCGGCTTGATGAAGTCTTCCGTCCGTCGCTCATTACTATCGAGAGAATGAAGACGATGCCGCCGATGACAATCAGAGAGCTGACAAACGACCCTGCACCGGGCTTGTTTGAGTAGCGTCCGATCGCCTTTGACTTCGACCACGAGCTGCGCCGGGCCTTCATGCTCTCGCGCTTGGCCTGGATGCGAGCGCGGGCCGCTTCGACCTGTTCGCGTGCGCTGCGCAGGTGAACGCCGACGCGACGAATGCGAGGTTCAGCACCGTTGCCGGCTCCGCCGCCTGCAAATCCTGCCGCGGCGAACGCGTGATCAACGGCATCTTCGACCTTTTTGCCGGCATTTCTTGCCACCGCTTCCCAGTTGCCAAAGGGTGAATTGCCGGACGTGCCGTTCGGCGCAGGGGCTTCGGGAACCACGACGTGTTCGCCGGTCCACCAGTTGAGCAGGCGGATATCGGGGCGAGCGGGACGCGCGGGATTCGGATTGATTGCGGGGCCAACCGGCGAGGCGTATGCCGCGGCAACCGCAGCCGCGGGAGCGCCGGCGTTCATCATGTCCGCCATTGCGTCGGGCAGGCGAGGAGGCAACTCGACCGGAGATGCCTTCATGCTGGGCAGGTCGATGGGCTTGAGCGCGAAGGGATCATGAGCTGCCTGCACCGTGGCAAGATCGGCGAGCATCTGGGCAGCGGAGGTGTACCGCTTGTCGTAATCCGCCATCGCGCGGCGGATGATCCACTTGACAGCCTCGGGGCAGCGACGACTCACCTGGCTGAGAACGCCGTGCGCGGGGAAGCTGTTTTCCATCGCGGCAAAGAGCACCGCTCCCGCGGCGTAGACGTCGAACTTGGAGCCATCAACTTCGTGGACTTTGACTCCACGAAGCGCGAGGCGGACGAGTTCCGGATCGCGGAAGTATTCGGTGCCGTGGGTGGTCAGCGTCATCGCGCTACGGAGCGGCGTGACAAGGCCGAAGTCGACCAAGTGAGCGCGGGGACGCCCGTCGATCTGCTCGACGATAATGTTTTCCGGCTTCACGTCCTTGTGCCAGAGGCCGCCGCTGTGATACTGGCTGAGCGTGCCAACCAGATCCGCGACGTATCCGAGCGTGCTGCGCAGGCCACGATCATCGAGCCCCTGCAGACTCGGATCGCTCTGGGCGTGCATCTGCTGGATGGCGACGTTCAACGTCTGGCCCGGGACATAGCGCATCACGTAGTAGAATTTCGAAGGGCTCAATTCGTGATCGAGCACGAGTCCGAGTTTCTTCGCGGCTTCGAGAGCACGCGATTCACGCACGATGTTCGGCAGGTTGGAACCGTCATCGACAGGGAAGTTCTTGATGACCACCTGATCGACGCCCCGGAAACCCGAACGCTCGAGCGAGGCACGCTTGATCGGATCGGGCTCGGCGATGTAGAGCTTGGAACCCGAGCCACCGGTCGGGAGCGAGCCGACGATCTTGTATCCCTCGAACTGTCCGGCGCGGCCGGCAACACCCTTGCCACCCTTGGGCATATCCGCACTTGGCGCCTGTGCGACAGCCTGCGGGAAGCGCTGCTCAATACCTTCGACCAGACCCCCCATGCCAACGAGTCGAAGCGGGTGACCGAGGCAGATTCGATAGAGGCAAGCACCCGCGATCGCGAGTTCGCCCTTCACAGAAGACGCAAAGTGGGCCGAAGCCGACCAGCGCCCGATGAGGATGTTCAAGAGCACCAGCGGCGCAAACAGCACCATCGCCAACAGAGCGCCGATCATCCGCACCACGTCTGCGAGCATGCCAACCACGAAGTGGAAGATGCGAGCGATGACCCACGCGGTGCCTCGGAAGAGCGGCACCAATAGATGCGTGATCAGCAGCACGGCGATCGCGACCGCGAGGATCACTCCCACGATGCCGGCAATTCCGATTCCAATATCACTTGGGCTCATCGTTCACCTCGAGAAGCCGGACGTGCCGCGGTCCGCGGCAGTCAGAATCCGACGGTTTGTGCCCTTCGCATTTCCATCTGCCGGTGGTAGATCTCGGAGATGGAGTCGTCGAAGAGCGCATCGTCTTCCGGCCCAGGAGTTATCTTGGGATTCAGGTCCAGCCCGTTTCGGTGGGCTTCGGTCAATTCTTCCTGTGTGAACGAGTAGGTCATGATGACCTCGCCCAGGCGGCGACGAAGCACATCCCGGACCTTGGCCAGCCGGCGGCTGACGGTGGGCTCGCTGATTCCAAGGGCTTCGGCCACATCCTTGCCGGGCTTGCACTCGAGCACCCGCATGGAATAAATGGCAAAGTCGGTGAAGTCGCTTTCTTTCTGGACCATGCGGATTGCGGCCTCAACTTTGGCCCGGAAAACCGCCGCCTCGTAGACCTCATCCGCACCGAGGGCGGACCGTGCCGCGGCCATCCATGATTCATCGAACTCGCCAGTTTTCTTGCCGCTGCCTCGCTTGAGAGCGCCGCGCCGATCCATCTCGTCGCCCAGCACGTGCTTCGCGATCGCGAGCAGCCATGTGGAGAATCGTGCACCTTTGCGGGGGTCGTAGCGGTCGATGGAATCGGACAGTGCCGCGAGGGTTTCCTGAGACAAATCCTTCACGGTTTCAGGGCCAATCCGCCCCTTACCCCATTTCATGAGCTGGGCCCGAATGACGGGGCCGAACGTCTCCCACAATTCAAACCACGCCGCCTGGTCGTTGGCGCGCAGGCGATTCACGAAGCCGGTTGTGAGAGAATTCAGCATCGGCGGCAAAGTTCCGGGGCGGCACGTGACGGATCGGATTATTTTATCAGGCGTTTCACCGAAAACGCTGTGGAATCCGGGGAGATTGGAAATCTGCACGTGGGCGCGAAATCCGCGCTGGCCGTTTCCCAATGACCAGATGCGGAACCTCGTTCCGTCCGGCCTGAACGGGAAAACACAGGCCGGGGCACCAACCCCATAAGGGAGGCTCGGCCATGTGCTTCGTTAAAGGACTCGTTCGCTACGGTTTGATCGCTGGTTTGGTTGCCGGGGCCGGCCTTGTTATCGCCGGTCCGGATCGGGCCTTCGCGCTCGTTTCGCAGACCCGCGATTCCATCAACGTCCACATCGACAAGCATGTCAAGGACCCTGTGGCCTTGCGTTCTCAGCTCCGAAAGCTTGAAGCGCAGTATCCGGCCCGCATCGCGGATGTCCGGGGCGACCTCGCCGAGCTGCGAACCCAGATCGGTCAGCTTAACCGCGATCACGACGTCAATCAGCGTGCGGCGGAACTCGCTATGGCGGACCTCAGCTCCCTCAAGGGAATGGTCGCCAAGGCCGAATCACTCCGCTCCAGCACCAATGGCATGTTGGCTTCGGGCGGAAACAGCGACAACGCTCCCGTCTTCGCGGTCCGCTTCGCCGGTGAGACGCTCGGCATCGACCAGGCGTATAGCAAGGTTACAACCGTTGAACAGCACGCCGGCGCCTTCGGCCAGCGCGTCACCGACATCGAACGCGACCTTGGCTACCTCAGTCAGCAGGAAAGCCGTCTCGCCACGCTTCTCGACCAGCTCGAGACCGAGCAGGGTCAGTTCCAGAGCCAGCTTTGGCAACTCGACCGTCAGGTCGACGCCATCGCCCGCAACGACCGCATGATCGAGATGATGGGCAAGCGTCAGGCGACGATTGACAAGCACAGTCGCTACCGCGCTGAAAGCCTCGATCAGGTCAATGCCCGCGTCTCGGACATCCGGGCCCGGCAGGAAGCCCAGCTTGAGTCGCTCGCCAAGACCACCAGCGTCAACGGATATGAAAACCGCGCCCGGATCGAGCTTGATGGCAAGGCCGGCGCGGCAAGGTTCACCACGGCTCCGCTGCCGCGGGCCAAGCCCCCGGTCATCGAGGTCAAGCCTGAGGATGTGAAGGCATCCCCCGCCCCGACGACGACCGGCCCAAGCGGTAACTCGGCCAGCACCGGTAGCACCCCGTCCACCTTCGCGCTGAACGGCCACTAAGCCGAATTGGATAGCTCAGATATCTCGAAGCACACCCTTCGCCCCCCGCCTCGCGCGGGGGGCGTTGCTTTGGAGGTCCTGGGGTGGCAACCAAGTTGAAAGTGGTGGCGACGGACCGCCCCCGGTGCCGATAATATGTGCTAGATTTACGGCCCCCAGACAGGTTGCAGACAGGGGGCAAGGCCGGGGCAGGAAGCTCCGACCCTACCGACGACTTTTCATCCATCTACCCCACCCACCATCAAACGCCGGAGGCGAAGTTCAGGTGCCAATCTTCGATCGACTACTCGGCCTCTTTAGCGTGGACATGGGGATCGACCTCGGCACGTGCAACACGCTCGTCGCCGTGCGCGGGCAAGGCATTGTCCTGAATGAGCCCAGCGTGGTCGCGGTCATCAAGGGAACCAACAAGCTGCTTCGAGGCGACGCCGTCGGCTGGCGCGCCAAAGAGATGCTGGGCAAGACGCCCGGTGGCATTACTGCTGTTCGTCCTTTGAAGGACGGCGTGATCAGCGACTTTGAAATCACCGAGGCGATGCTCAAGTACTTCATCATGAAGGTGAATGGCAAGAGCAAGATCTTCGGGCCGCGGGTTGTGATCTCCATTCCGTCGGGCATCACCGAAGTGGAAAAGCAGGCTGTGCTGCAATCGGCGGAAAACGCCGGTGCGCGGCGAATCTTCCTGATTGAAGAGCCGCTGGCTGCCGCGATCGGTGCGGGACTTCCGTTTACCGAAGCCACGGGCTCGATGATCGTCGACATCGGTGGCGGCACGACCGAAGTCGCGATTCTTTCGCTGGGTGGATTGACAACATGCGAGTCTGTTCGCGTCGCCGGCGACGACATGGACGAAGCGATCATCAACCACATGAAGCGCACGTACAACATGATGATCGGTGAGCAGACTTCCGAACGCATCAAGATCGAGATCGGCAGTGCCTCGCCGACTGGCCCGGAAACGACGATGGAAGTGCGCGGCCGCGACATGATCAGCGGTCTGCCCCGCAAGACCGTTGTCACGAGCGAGGAAATTCGCGAAGCTCTGCAGGAGCCGGTCACGGCCATCATCGAAGCGGTCACGCGGACGCTGGAAAAGGCCGAGCCGGAACTCGCGGCAGACCTTGTCGACAACGGCATCATGATGGCTGGGGGCGGATCGCTGTTGCGGGGCTTGCCGCAGGTGGTCCAGAAGGCGACCGGTCTTGAAACCAAGCTGGCGGACGATCCGCTGACATGCGTGGCGCGAGGCACGGCGGTCTTCCTTGAACACATGGACGAATGGAAGGACGCGCTCGAAGATAACATGGCGCGTTGAGCGGGCGTCTGGCCCCGCCATATGACTTGGTTTGTTCGTGCGATTGGTGACAGGCTGAATTTCGACGCCGGAACGGATTCTGGCGGACCACTTTTCGGAGATCTTGACAGGGAACATGTCGAGACCGCCGCAACAAACCGGACTCGGTCGAATACTGCTACCCGGCGTGGTGCTGGTTCTCATTTGCCTCAGCCTGTTTCGCCTGAACTGGATCCGCTGGGTTCAGCCCTTTGGAAATATCACGACCGCAATTCTGACCCCGGGAAGTGCCGTGGTCTCAACGGCCTCGCGCTGGCTGCTGCCAAAGCGCAGGCAAGAAGGACAGACCGAGCTCGAAAAAACACTGCTTGAAGAAGTCGAGCATTACAAGACGCTCTACTTGCGAAATAAGCAGCAAACCGAAAAACTCCAGCGTCAGATCGAGGAGTTGCAGCGCGGGCAGACCATCTATTCCGAATTGCCGGTGCGTCAGGTGCTGGTGCCGGTGGTAGGCACGTCGTCCGATCTCTCGAGCGGTCTGCTCCGGATTCGTGCGAGCGAGTCGCTGGGAATTACGCCGGAAAACACCGTTGCCGTCGCCGGGGGACTGCAAATCGTGGGAAGGCTCGCGAGCGTGACGGGCGTGACGGCTCTGGTGCAGCCGATCACGAGCAAGGCGGCCGGCAAGATCGCCGGCAGACTGATGGTGGATGAGCCAAACGGGATCGGCTTGATGTGTTTGCTCGAACCACTGGGAGACGGGCGTTTGCGCGGGCAAGTGGAGTCGCCGTCGTCCGGAGTTCCGATTCCTTCACCGGAAGCCGGGCAAACGGTCCGCCTCTCCGACGACCGGTGGCCGGCAAGCTCACAGATGTTCATTTTGGGCAAGGTGGAAAGCGTTGAACAAGATGCCGCGAGCCCGCTTCGGACTGTTATCACGGTGGTTCCCACTGTCAGCATTGAGCGGCTCAGTGAAGTGACACTTCGAATCACCGACAGCGGAGTTTCTGGTTCAACCCCTGGTTCACCCGCCACTGGAGCCAAGCGATGAATCTGATTGCCGTCATCGTTGGCGGATACATCGCATTTTCGCTGGAGCTGGGCCTGCGAAACGCGCTTGCCATCGGCACGGGAGGCGCGGCACCGAGCTTTGTATTTGTGCTCTGCATGGTGCTCGCAATCGGATCGCCCGCGAACCTGGTGCTTTGGACCTGCCTGATCTTCGGCCTCATTACCGATCTCACCTGGCCCCACGAACTCAAGGGCGGAGCATCGAGCGTGACGATCGTCGGGCCTTATGCACTTGGGTATCTCATCGCCGGACAATTCGTTCTGCTTCTTCGATCGCAGATGATCAAGCGGAACCCGCTTTCCCTGTTCGTTCTGTCGCTTGCGGGATTTGCAGTCGCACAGGTCGTGGTCGTTGCGCTCTACACCTTTCGTTCCGGGTATACACCGGAAATCGTTTGGGAGCCGACGCACCAGCTGATTTCGCGGCTGCTGGGCGCTCTTTACACGGGCCTGCTTGGGCTCCTGGTTGGAATTTTTGCGGGCCCGCTTTCCGCGGCATTCGGGCTTCACCAGCCGGCGCAGCGCCGGTTTGCACGGCCGATTTATTGACTCTCTCGGTTTACTTGATCGTTGCGAGAACGCGTTCGAGCGTGACCTCGCTTGTCGATTTGGCGAAGTCGGCGATTTCGGCGGGGAACGCCTGCCGCGGAAGGGAGTGCCCCACCGCAATCGCGTTCAGTCCGGCCGCAAGCGCGGCGCGGCAACCAGTCGGCGTGTCTTCGATCGCGACGCACTTAGCAGGTTTTTCGTTCAATGCTTCCGCGGCTTTGAGGTAGCCCTCGGGATTCGGCTTGCTGTGTCTCACTTCATCGGCACTCACGATTGTGCGGAAGTGTTGGGCGATTTCGAGTGATTTCAGGACCGTTTCGATCTCCGGCCGGATTGCGCCGGAGCAGATCGCGAGCGGGATAGAGCCCGAGGCTTCACGAATGAGAGCAACCGTGCCCGGAAAACCCTTCGCCTCGCCCCGTTCGATCATCTCATGGACCAGCCGCTTTTTCTGGGCGAAATACGACGCGTGCTCGTCCGCCGTCGGGCTGCGGCCGTTGAGCTCGTAGAGCACGGGCAGGCAATCGCGATCGGCGAGGCCGATCAATTTGGTCATGTATTGGTCATGGGTGAACGACATGCCGCGCTCACGGGCGCACTGCAGCAACGCGGCCTCGTGGAGCGGCTCAGAATCCACGATGACGCCATCAAAGTCAAAGATAATCGCGGGCAAGCAGGATCCTCCAGTGGCCAGTGTAGAGGTCGGATTGGATCATGCCGCCGCTACACTCTGAGCCATGACTCCGGCGATCGTTTTTGATGATGGTGGCGGCAGGCTGAGTCCGTTGACGGACCTGCGTGCGAGCTTTGATATCCGTACCGGCGCGCTCACGACGCTTGAGCGATTGAGGCTCGCGCTTGATCTGGATGTGATTTCGCTTCGCACACCCGAGGCACTGGCGCAATTAACCCGCGAGCGGCACCCGGGGATGACCGTGAATTCATGGCCCGCAAAGGCCGGAGCGGGCGGCGTGCTCCTGATCAACGGCCGCTGCCCGATCAGTTATGAACCGATTGCCAATCTTGAAGTGGGGCAATCGGTCGTCGAAGAGATTTCGGGCGAGATGATCGCGGCGATGGTTTCAGCGGTCGCCGCGAAGGCGTTCATGGAGTCGGGGACGTTGCCACCGTCGGCGGCACCAATAGCAAAGATTCCGGGCGTTGCGATGTTGGGCCGTCCGTGGCACGTTCGTACGTTTCGGGATGACAGCATCGCGAGCGATCTGGAATTACTCGGCGATGCAGAGCCCCCGGAGATTCCGCCGGGAGTCACTGTTTTCGGCGAACACGGACTCACGATCGATCCGAGCGCGAAGGTCTATCCGGGTGTCATCATCGATTTGGAGCATGGACCAGTCGCCATCGGACAGGATGTGACGATTCGGCCCGGCGTTACGCTCATCGGCCCATGCGCGTTTCTCCCCCACTGCACGGTGCTTGATAAGGCTCTCATCAAAGGCAACACGGCAATCGGACCGCACTGCAAAGTCGCAGGCGAAGTCGGCGGCACGATTTTCCAGGGCTACAGCAATAAGGGGCACGACGGCCACCTTGGCGATTCGTACGTCGGAGAGTGGACGAATCTGGGCGCGGGAACAACAAACAGCAATCTGCTCAATACGTACGCGGAAGTAATCTCGGTCGCCGCCCCGGGCATGAGCAACGAACGCACAGGCCAGCAATTCCTCGGGGCGATCATCGGTGATCACGTCAAGACCGCGATCTGCACGCGGATCATGACAGGAGCGGTGCTGCACTCCGGCAGCATGTTCGCGCAGACAGCAGCGGTGAGCGGGTGTGTTGGGGGATTCTCGTGGTCCACCGATGCCGGCCGCAAGCCGTTCCGTTTCGACAAGTTTTTGGAGGTCGCGAAGGCAGCAATGAAGCGAAGGAAGCTCGAACCTTCCGTTGCGATGATCGAGCGACTCAAATCACTCCACTCTCAAGCGGCTCCTGTGCAGCCAGCCGTCTGATTACTTTCGCGAAGCGAATCTATGCCCACCCTCTACCTCATCGACGGCTACGCCCAATTCTTCCGGGCCTATCACGCTATCCGCACGCCGATGACGAGCCCGGTCACAAAAGAGCCGACGAACATGACGTTCGGCTTTATCGGGATGCTCTTGAAACTGCTGCGGGGCGAAGGCAAACTCGGTGGCCCGCCCGACTACATCGCCGTCGCTCTCGATATTTCCGGCGACAAAGAGACCTTTCGCTCGGAGCTCTATCCGGAATACAAAGCCACCCGTTCGCCACCTCCTGAAGATCTCTTCCCGCAGATCGATCGCGCGATCGCAATCCTGAAGGAACTCGGCGTCCCCACCGTCGGCGTCGCCGGTTTCGAGGCCGACGACGCGATCGCGACGATTGTCACCCACATGCGCCGCGATCATCCGGACCTTCGCATCCGGATTATCAGCAAAGACAAAGACCTTAAGCAGCTGCTTGCCGCAAACGTCGAACTCTTCGACGTCCACACCGATCTCAAGATCGGCGTCGAAGAACTCAAGGCCGATATGGGCCTCGATCCATCGCAGATCATCGACTATCTCACGCTGATGGGCGACACCGTGGACAATGTTCCCGGCGTGGAAGGCGTTGGGGAGAAAACGTCCGCAGCGCTCATCGCCGAGCACGGCACGCTCGACAATCTCATCGCCGCGGCCGGCACAATCAAGGGCAAGCGGGGCGAGAAGATTCGCGAAGCGATTCCCAAGCTCGCCCTTTCCAAGCAACTGGTTTCGCTCCGACACGACACGCCGGTGGAGCTTCCGCTGGAGACCGCTTCGGCGAAGGCCTTCAAACTCGACCGTCTCATTCCCATTCTCAAGGAACTCGGGTTCAACCGCTACCAGGAAGACGTTCGCGCTCTCCTGCTTGCTCGAGGCGAAACGCTGCCCGCCGGTCTCGCTGCTCCCATGCCCGACGCCGCGTTAAGGCCGAATCCGGCGGAGCCCAAACCGAAAAAATCCGAACGCCCCGCTCCTTCCGGCGGCCTCTTCGATGGCGGTCTTTTCAGTTCGCTCGAGCCGCCAAAGGTGATCACAAATCCCGGCGGCGACTACCGCTGCATCAAGACCAAGCAGGAACTCGACGCCCTCGTCAAGGAACTCAAAGACGCGTCCATCATCGCGATCGACACGGAAACCACCGACGTTTCTCCCACTCGGGCCAGCCTCTGCGGCATCAGCCTTAGCACGAAAGTCGGCACCGGTGTCTACATCCCCGTTCGCTCGCCGGATTGCGGTGCTCACCTCGACGAAGCCACCGTCCTCGCCGCACTCAAGCCCATCCTTGAAGATGCAAAGAAGCCCAAAGTGGGCCACAATCTGAAGTACGACATGATCGTGCTTCGCAATGCCGGCATCATGCTCCGCGGCTTTGACGCTCCCGCGGCAGACGGCGCCGAACTTGCCGCGGGCGACACGATGGTCGCCAGTTACCTGATCGACGCTTCCCGTTCTTCGCACGCGCTCGAGCCGCTGGGCCTCGCCCTTCTCGGCCGCACCAAATCCTCGATCTCCGAACTTATCGGCAGCGGCAAAGACCAGCGCACGTTCGATACGGTTCCCATTGATCACGCCACACCCTACGCAGCGGGCGATGCGGATCTCACGCTTGCGCTCATGCACATCATGCTCCCGCAGCTTCGCGCGATGGGGCTGATGAGTCTGTTCTACGAACTCGAGATGCCGCTCGTGGAAGTTCTGGCGGAACTCGAATTCAACGGAATAAAGGTTGACGGCGACGAGCTCGATCGACAGCGCGCCCGCCTCCAATCCAAGCTCACGCAGATTCTCGATTCGCTCGAAGGCGAATCAAAGCGAGCGCTCGGACGCACATTCGATCCGGATTCGCCGAAACAGCTTTCCGCGGCACTCTTCAACCGACCCGATGATGTTCCCCCTGGTCTGGGCATCAAGCCGATCAAGAAAACCAAGACCGGGTTTTCGACCGATGCAGAAGTTTTGGAAAAGCTGGGCGAAGATGCGACGCTGACGACACCGATTCCGAAGTTGATCCTTGAGTACCGCCAGCTTTCGAAGCTGGTTTCCACATACCTCGTCGCGCTCAAGGAAGAGATCAATCCCAAGACCGGTCGCGTTCATACCAGTTTCAACCAGACCGTCGCCGCCACCGGCCGTCTTGCCAGCAGCGACCCGAATCTTCAGAACATTCCGATCCGCACCGAAATCGGCCGCGAGATCCGCAAGGCCTTCGTTGCGCAGCCCGGCCACATGCTTGTCACCGCAGATTACTCTCAGATTGAGCTCCGCCTCCTCGCGCATCTCTCGAAAGACCCAGCTCTCACGCAGGCTTTCCACGAAGGCGCCGACATTCATACCGCTGTCGCGGCACAGGTTCACCACATCCCGCTCGATCAGGTCACCAAAGAGCAGCGCTCCGGCGCGAAGATGGTCAACTTCGGCATCGTCTACGGCGTCACGCCCTACGGCCTTGCCCGCCGCCTCAACATCGGCAACGACGAAGCCGCCGAAATCATCAACGGCTACAAGAAGCGCTTCGCCGGAATCACCACCTTCCTTGAGGAATGCATTCAGCAGGCCAAGCGCTACGGCTACGTCGAAACCATCATGCACAGGCGCAGGCCGATTCTCGATATCGAGAGCAATATTCCGGCTCGCCGCTCCTTCGCTGAACGCATCGCCATCAACAGCGTCGTCCAGGGTTCCGCGGCAGACCTCATCAAGCTCGCGATGGTCCACATCCAGCACATCATCGATAACGGCAAGGCCCCAAAAGGCCTGAAAATGCTGCTCCAGATTCACGACGAACTGGTGTTTGAAGTGCCGGCCGAGTCAGCCGAAGCCGCGAAGGCCCTGGTCGTGGAGAAGATGGAGCACGCGATGACACTGAGCGTGCCCTTGGGCGTTGATGCACACGCGAGCAAGAATTGGTTCGAAGGCAAATAGAACTCGCTTACACTTCCCCAGTGACCGAAACCGCCACGCAAATCTGGACCACGCGACGCCTGCTGGCCTGGATGAACGAGGCGTTCACGCACAACGATCTCGATTCGCCTCGCCTGATGAGCGAGATGATCCTCAGCCACGTGCTTGGCTGCCAGCGTCTGCGTCTCTACATGGAACCGGATCGTCCCTCGACCGCGCTGGAACTCAATGGATTGCGGGACCTGGTTTCCCGCGCGCTCAAGCACGAGCCGGTGCAATATCTCGTCGGCGAAGCGTGGTTCTTCGGCCTCCCTTTCACCGTCGACAAGCGCGTCCTGATCCCGAGGCCTGCAACTCAGACAATCGTCGAATATGTGCTTCAGCACGCCAGAAACACCGCCGGCTTCGGTGGCGCGTCCGGCGAGGGCGTCCTCATCGCCGACGTCTGCACCGGTTCAGGCTGCATCGCGATTTCTTTGCTCAATTCAATGAAACTGGCGCGGGCAATTGCCGTCGATATTTCCGACGATGCGCTTGCGGTCGCTCGCCTCAATGCGATCCGCCACGGCGTCATAGATCGAATCGAGATCCTGCCAGGCGATCTTCTCGCTCCTCTTCTGGCCCATCCCGCGGCAGGCGCACACGGATCCCTTCACTACATCGTCAGCAATCCCCCATACGTTCCTGATCATGAATGGGATGACGTCGAACCCAACGTCAAAAACCACGAGCCGCACATCGCGCTACGCGGGGGCGCTGATGGAATGGACCGGGTACGCCCGTTAATTGAGAACGCGCCACCGCTGTTGCGGGCCGGAGGGCTCCTCCTGATCGAGATCGCGGCATGCACGGCCGACCAAGCACTTGCCATGGCCTCGGCTCATCCCATGCTGGAAGCGGCACGCATCCTTCCGGATATTGAAAACCTCCCTCGCGTCCTGGTCGCGACCAGACGCTCCGCGTGAGGGCCGCGACAAGCCGAATGCCAGAACTGCGCAATCTATGCTTTCAGCATGTCCAAGAAGGCGCAGATCGCGATTGCAACTTGCCGCGGAAACGAACTTGCGCGATTGGCCGACGCCCCGCTGGTTGAGGCATTTCATGCGATCGGCATCGACTCGGTGCGGCTCGCGTGGGACGATGAAGATGCCGACTGGTCGAGCTGCGATGGAATACTGATCCGAACCACGTGGGACTGGCATCTCGATCCGGAGCGATTCCTGGCTTGGCTCAACGTTCGCGCGAAGGCCAATCGAATTTGGAATCCTGTTGAGCTGGTAGCGTGGTGTCTCGACAAGCGGAGCCTGATCGGCCTCGAATTGCGAGGCGTTCCAAGCGTTCCGACGGTCTCGATTGGATCTCTCAATTCGCTCCGAGGATTTTCCAGCCCTTGGACGGAGTGGGTCATCAAGCCTGCTTTCGGTGCGACTGCGTATCGGACGAGTGTCATTCGAACGAGTGACGACCTCGACGCTTGGGTCCGGCAGAATCGCGAGTTCACCGGCCCGCTTGTGGCTCAGCAATTTCAGTCGTCGGTGCTTGACCGGGGAGAGCTTTCCCTGATGTACATCGACGGCGAGTTTTCTCACGCTGTCCGCAAGTCCGCAAAGCCCGGCGATTTTCGGGTCCAGGCGGAATTTGGCGGCGGCGCGGAACTCGCGACCGCATCGTCCGTCGATTTTGAGATCGCCGACCGGTGCCTTCATTCGCTCGCGAGGGCGACGGTCTTTGCCCGGATCGATTTGGTTTACGACGAAGTGGGACAGCCAATGGTCATCGAATGCGAATTGGCAGAACCCGAGTTGTTTTTCGGGCAGTGTCCCGAAGCGGCCGCGAAGCTCGCAAAGACCGTCGCAAGAGCCCTTTCGCGGCCGAACTGACACTATCGCGAAACTCGGCCTTCGCCCTGTCCGATGCCGCCTTAAATTGATGAGTCCGCGGAGGGAATATGAGCAGTTACGCGAACCCGATCCAGATGCAGCACCGCCTCTTTGCCGAGCTTTCGAGCATGTTCGGCAAGGAAGTGCCCATGTACGACAAGGAGCTCCTTGTCAACAAGGAATGCAACAAGACCGCGACTGCCCTGTTCGCCAAGATGTATCCCGGCTTTTCGATCTCCGAAGCCCAGCTCGACAAGACCAGCGGCGAGCGCCACGGCGCGATCCGCATCGGCCGCCCCGATGAGTACCGCTGGATCGCCCGCTTCTTCCATCAGTTCGCGATGGAGCCTCACAACTTTTATGACATGGCCAACGTCGGTAACAAGAGCCAACCGATCATCGCGACGGCGTTTCGTTCCGTGTTGAACCCCGAACATCGCGTCTTCACGTCGCTCTTGCTCACCGACTATTTCGACGCCAAGACCCGCGCCCGCATCGAAAGCGTTCTCGCGACGCGTCAGGTCTTTTCCGACCGGGCGAAGCAACTCATCGAGAAGGGTGAGAAACAGGGCGGGCTCGACGAAAACGATGCGAACGAACTGATCCGCGAGGCGACGCAGCGCATCTTCAAATGGACCGGCAAGGCCCGCGACCACGGTCTGTACAAGGACCTCTGCGATGCCGGTTTCAAAATCGCAGCGGATATCGCGTGCTTCGAATCGCACCACCTGAATCACCTGACGCCCAACACGTTCTCGATGGATCTCTACACCGCCGCGATGAAGTTCTGTATGGGCGAACTACCGGAAGCCGACTTCCGCAAGCGAGCAACGACGACATTGACTCGGCTGCTTTCATTCGCGGACCGCGATTTCATGAAGCTGCATTTCAAGCATCTCTCGCGCGAACAGATCGACACGTTGCCGAAAGCAAATCCCGGCCCGGGACCTTCAGAAGTTTCCGCGCTCGTGGACGCTCTCGTCACGCGCCTCAGCCAGCCCGATCTTCAACTCACCAAGCTCAAGCACGCCGGCTTCAAGGACTTTACGGAAGGCCCCGCTCAAGACACTCCAGTTCTGCTGCGCCAAGATGCGTACAAGGCGCTCACAGAGCCAGTCACCTTCACAAACGCTGACGGCAGCACGGTTGAAACCACGCACACCGCCCGCTTCGGCGAAATCGAGCAACGCTTTTACGCGACCACACCAACCGGCCGCGATCTCTACGACAAGTGCCTGACGCAGAACGATGCGCAGCGCGACAAAGACCCTTCGATCGTCAAACGCGACTTCGCGGCGTTCGAATCGCAGGCGGCAGGCGCCTTCGCGCCGTTCCCGAAAACTCTCCGCGAACTTGTGGACAAGAACATTGTCTACGGCCGCTACACCCCGACGCCAAAAGGCCTCACTGCAAATGGCGCGGTCCAATCCACAAACATGCGCGACCTTGTTGCTCAGGGTTTCGCACAGATCGAGGGCCTTCGCTACGAAGACTTCCTCCCCGTCAGCGCCGCGGGCATTTTCGCATCAAACCTGAACCAATACGGCACCAAGGCCACCGCAACCGAGCGCCCGGTTTACACCAAGGCCCGCCTCGAAGAGATCATGGGAAAGAAGATCATCGAGTCCGACGCGGTCTATCAAGGCATCCAAGCCCGCTCAATGCTCGACACCTACAGCAAGCTAGGCCTGCTCGCAAAGCTTCCCCCCGCACAACGAACCGAACTGGAATCACAGGCCGCCGCAGTTCCGGCGTAAGTTGGGAGTCGGACGATTTCCCAGAGGCGGCACCAAAGGGTATGCACTACTTGCCCTTCAAGGCCTTCTTGACCGTATCGACGAGCTGCTCAATCTGGAACGGCTTGAACAGCACGCTCTGAAGGCCTTCTTGGCTCGCACGCACGATCGAGTGATGCGGGTCGTATCCGAAACCAGTCATCAGGATGACCGGAATGTCGGGACGATACTTCTTCGCTGCCGCAAACACTTCGTATCCGTTGTGATCCGGCATCCGGATATCGCTCACAACCAGGTCGTACGGCACCTCCTGCTCGATGGCCGCCGTCTCGAGCGCCACAATCGCCTCGCCGCCTCCGTTGCACACCGTCACGCGAGCGCCGCGATTCCGCAGCACGCTCCCGATGATCTGCCGGATCTTGGGTTGATCGTCCGCGACCAGCACGCGCCGTCCCTGCAGGATCGGATCGAGCGTGCGGTTTTCCATTGCCTTTTCAACGCCCAGCAGCGTCTGAGGTCCGCTCGCGACGTCGCGCACACGCGAGCGAATCGCCTCAACATCCCGCAGAATTCGGGCCACATGCGCGCTCGTCGTCGGGTCGTCCGCAACCACTTGCTGCAGGAATTCGACCTGCTGGACGATGTCCGCCAGCGGCTCCGCCAATTCGCCTTCTACTCGCCCGCTCACGCTGAGATTCGTGGTCGTTCGCTCAACAACCAGATTCTCCTGCATGTGCACCGCCATCGCGATGTACCGCGCGAAGATTTCCGCAAGCTGACGGTCATCATCATCAAAAGCCGACTCTTCCTGACTCTCGATGTTGAGAATCCCGATCACCTTGTCGTGCAGACGCAGCGGTACGGTCAAGCTCGACCGCGCGCCGTGCAGCCCCGGCAGGAACAACTCGTCCTTGCTGGTATCGTCGCAGATGTAGCTCTTGCCCGTCGCGGCAACCCATCCGCTGATTCCGTTTCCTTCGGGCTTGGCGAAGATGTCGAATGCTTCGTATTCGCTGGGGAGCCCGACCTTAATCACCAGCTCCAAGCGTCCGGATCGCGCATCGAGAAGCCGAATCGCGAAGTGGTCAAAACGCAGAAGGTCGCGCGAGAACCGCACGACCTTATCTTCCAGCACTTTCAATCTTTCCGCGGCATTCAGTTTTCGAACCGCGTCGGCGTCAAGCGTAAAAAGCTCCGCTCCCGCCCGGTCAATCGCGTCCATCCGAAGTCGGACACGATTCGCCGCGGTTACGTCTCGAATGACGAGCGCGACGAGTTGTTCTTGTTCCGCCCCCGGCGTCGGAACCGGCAAACCCGGGAAGTTCGGCGCCACGAGCGAAACCAGTACCTCGTAATACCGCGATCCATCCGCCGACGTCAGTTCGAGTCGTTGGCTCGGCTCGGCCGTCGGTTTTGAACCGCCGGAAGCGGCCGGTGTCGCCAGGCCGAGTCGCTGATGCTCGATTAGCTCCGACCCGACTTCCTTCGCCGCGACGTTCAGGAGTTCCGCCGTGCGCAGGTCGTATCCGTGAAAAAGTTCGTTTGCCCAAAGCCGCTCGCCGCCGCGCGAAAAGAGCGCCACGCCCTCTCCGATCGCGTTGAGTAGAGAGACGGACCAAGCCGGGCCCTCGGTTCGACCGAGGGTTGCTCCGTTCGATGGCTTGTCCTGCCGCTCACCTGCAACCAACGGACGAACCCCCTGACGCTGATCTCCCGCTCCGGGAGCATGGTCGACGGGACCGACAGTCACTTCGAACGATCCCCGAAGCCGATCCTTCAATCGTGAAGCATCGGCCCCATCGCCGGAGAAGACGACGAGTTTTGGCCGGTCATCGGGCATCCGGGCCAGCAGCCTGTTCGAGAAGTCTTGCGAACACGTTGCGACCGAGTGTAGCGGATGACGCAAATCGCGCCGCCTCAATTCGATCGCGGAAAACAACGCAACCCACCCGCCCCATCTCCAACCCCCGCCCATCCATCCGTACTTCGACGCAATTTCCGCGCCGCCGTCGTTTTTGACGCCGCAGAAACCCCGCCAGCCGAACTTCTCCTGATATCGTCCCTCTCCCGGCTCCCGCTTCAACCGTCCGAGAATGCCGCATTTATGCTCGACGTTCGCGACATCCACAAGTGGTACGGCCCGTTTCACGCTGTGCGGGGTGTTTCATTTGCCGCCAAGCGGGGTGAAGTCGTCGGGCTGCTCGGCCCAAATGGTGCAGGCAAGACAACATCCATTCGGATGATCACGGGTGTCTTCCCGCCCTCCCGCGGCACAATCTCCATCGACGGCCTCTCCATCCGCACCGACCCCGAAGCGTCCCGCCGCCATATCGGGTATCTACCCGAGTCTGCGCCGCTCTACCCCGAGATGAGCGTCATGGGGTACCTGTCGTATCGCGCGAAATTGTTCGGCGTGGCCTCCGCTGATCGCTCGACCGCAATCGAACGCGCGCTCTCGCTCACATCTCTGGAAGAAGTTCGGCGCAAGCGCATCAGCGCGCTCTCGAAGGGCTTTCGTCAGCGTGTCGGCCTTGCCGCGGCAGCCCTGCATCGCCCGGGCCTTCTCGTCCTCGACGAGCCGGCCAACGGCCTCGATCCGACGCAGATCCGGCAGATGCGCGAGACTATCCGCGCGCTTGCGAAAGACTCCTGCGTGCTTCTCAGTTCGCACATCCTGAGCGAAGTCGAACTCACTTGCGATCGCGTCGTCGTGATCGCCGCGGGCCGTGTGCTTGCAGACGGCACCCCGGCGGAACTTCGAGAGCGACACGCACCGGAGAGCGCGATTCTCATCGAGGTTGCGGAATCTGAAGGGACGGCCGCAACAATCGCCGTGCGTTCGACACCCGGCGTCGCCGATGTGGAAAGCGGCAAGGTTGAGAACGGATGGCGGTCGCTTCGAGCTCGCTTGAGGACCACCAAGGAATCGTCCGTGGCCGAACAACTTGCCGCGGTCGCACGGTCGCTGCATGATGTTGGCGTGATCCCCCGCATTCTCGCGCCCGATGCTCCAGGTCTCGAACGTGTTTTCCATTCGCTGCTGGAATCGCCCGACGCGATCGACTCCGAAAGGGCCGCATGAGCGCAACCCTCACGATCGCTAGGCGCGAACTCTCGTCGTATTTCCGGCTGCCGGTCGGCTGGTTCACCATCGCGCTCTTTCTCTTTCTCTGCGGCTGCGTTTTCGGTCTCGTCGTTCTTGCACCCGGTCGCGTTGCGAGTTTGCGGGCGTTCTTCGGCGGCGCGGGATGGATTCTGCTCCCTGTAGTTCCTGCCATCAGCATGCGACTCTTCAGCGAAGAAATGCGCAGCGGCACAATCGAACCACTGATCACTTCTCCCGCCCGCGAGTTCTCGATCGTCCTCGGAAAATTCTTCGGCGCCGCGGCCATGCTCGCGCTGATGCTCCTGCCAACTCTGCTCTACGCCGGCGTGCTCGCTCGCGTTTCTGCTCGCCCGCCGGAACTCGGCCCGCTGATCGCCGGATATCTGAGCCTTCTTCTCCCGGGCATCTTCTATCTCTCGATTGGCACGCTCTGCTCCGCACTCACCAACAACCAGACTCTCGCGTTCCTCGCCACACTTTTTATTCTGCTCGCGCTCATGCTTTCCGCTGCGCTCGGCCCCGCCGTCGCACCGACAATGCTGCAGCCGGCCCTCGCCTGGCTCTCGTTTGATTCGAGAATCCAGGACTTTGCCAAGGGCGTGATCGACTTCCGCCACATCGTCTTCTTCCTTGCCGCGAGCGTACTTCCGATTCTGCTCGCCGGGACAGCGCTCCGCGCCCGGAGACTCGGCTGATGCGACGTCTCTCTTTCTGGCTGTGGACCATCGTCGGCCTCTTCGCCGCGATCGCATCGATTGCGCTCGCCAATGTCGTCGCCGCCCGATTCGCTCCGCGCTTTGATGTCACGGCTTCGGGCGAACACCGCCTCAGCCCGCGTGCGGAAGCTGTTCTGGCGCGCCTTTCCGCACCGGCTCGCCTGATCGTCGCAGCGGATTTCCAGCGCGTGAGCCCGGAAGCCTTCCGCGATTCGAACGACGTTCTGGAACGATTTACCCGCACCGGAAAACTCGAACTCGCTCTCATCGATCTCGGCTCGCCCGCGGGTCAGAAGCAATTCCAGGAAACTCTCGCCGACCTGATCTCTCGCGACCAATCGGAACTGCAGTCGCAGGCCGCCGCTGTTCGGGCCGCAGCGAACTCTGCGTCAGAAGTCGCGGCATGGACGCAGACCGCACTCTCGCGAACGCTTGACGACCTGCGTGCCGCGCTTCCTTCAGGCACTTCCGGACCAATTCAACAAGCCCGCGCCGCGCTCGAACAGCGTGCAGCCGGAGCCCGAATTGCCGGTCGCGATCTCGCGGCTTCCCTTGCCAAAATCGAAGAGCCCCTGAACAACAAGATCGGCGATCTTGAGCTGCCCGCGACCGATCGCGCCAGCGAGACACTGCGTCGTGATATTCGAACCGCCGCGGATCAGATCAGCCAGGTCGTGGGCGAAGTCCGTCGTTTGTCGCGACAGTCCGAACTGGGCGACGCGTTCACTTCCCGCGCAACGATCGCGGCCGACACAATCGCGAAACAGCGGGACCGCCTCTCCGTCATCACCGAATCGCTCGCGCGCCTTCCCCGGCCCGGCGTGCTCCGAGTCGCCTCCGCGCTCCGGCAATCGGCTGCCGCGATCATCGTGCCACCCAGCGGCAATCGCCTCACTGCCATCCCGCTCGATGAGCTCTTTCCTGCACGCGAGATCGTGCTCTCCGCGGGCGCTCGCGCGGACAATCGCCGCCGCGTCGAAGAGTTCCTCACTGCCTCGCTCGCATCAACCCTGCTCGAAAAGCCCCCCATCGCCGTCTTTGTTCACGCAGAGGAACGTCCGTATGTGATCGATGCTCCGTTCCTTGAACATCTCCGAGATGGTCTCTTGATGAAGGGGATCGACATCACCGAATGGTCGGTCCTGCTCGAGCCGGAACCTTCCGGCCTTACTCGCATTGATCCGTCCCGGTCGCGCCCGGCGGTTTTCATCATCCTGCCTCCCGATTCAACGACGGCGGCGCGCTCGGGTGAACAGCGTGGCGGCATAGAACGCTCGCAGCGGCTTGGAGCGGCCGTCGACAAGCTCGCGGCAGATCATCAAAACATTCTGCTCAGCCTGAATCCTTCGATTCAACGCACCTATGGCGATGCCGATCCGTTCCTGCCCGTACTCCAGCGCTTCGGGCTCGAAAGTGCTGCGGGCAAGCCGATTTTCACCGAGCGCTTCGATCAGGGACGGCGCGAAGTTGAGACCGATCGAACTGTCATCGCCGGCAGCGCGGGCGATGCGGCTCAAACAGCAACGAATCCAGTCTTCGGCGCCATCCGGGGCTTGCCGACCTACTTGCCTTGGCCCATCGGACTCAAACCCGCGCAAACCTCTGCCACATCCGCAACTCCACTGCTGCAAATCCCCGGCGATGAGAGCGCATGGGGCGAATCAAGTTGGCTTCTGATCTGGCAGACACCCCGCGCCCAGCGGTCCGCACTTGCCGGTTCCCCCAAATTTGATTCCGGCAAGGATGATCGTGGCCCTTGGTCTGTTGCGATCGCGTCTGAAATACCAGCCTCGCCAACGTCGCCCGCACAGCGCATGCTCGCGGTCGGGTCCAGCGGCTGGTTCTTCGATTCCCTCACGCAGCCGGGCGTGCAGGTCGATGGACGCGTCGTCTCACCCTTCCCAGGCAACCAGGAACTCTTCGACTCAGCGCTGTACTGGCTGGCGTTCGCCGACGAGTTGATCGCTCAAAGTCCGCAGGCCAGTTCCATTCCGCTCATCGGCAGCATCGACCCCGCGCGCCTTCTCTGGCTCCGCCTCATCATTATCCTCGGCCTCCCGCTTTGCGTGCTCGCCCTCGGTGTGGTTCACCGCGCGGTCTTCGGTTGAAGTCGCATTCGATGCCCCACTCTTTGTGCCGCGCGTAAAAAGCAAATGCAATCCGCAGCGCGAGCAGACCCAATCCCGATGCCCGTGCGGTTTGGTTTCACCGCCGCAGGATGAACACGGCAGCGAATCGCCCGCCGAAAAAGCGTGACGAGTACCGCACTCGGGACAGACGAGCAGCTCGTTTTCCGGTTCAAGCCCGATGAGACTGTAACCGCACTTGCGGCACGCGCTCTCCCGCCTCACCGGCAAGCACGAGATGTACGCGCCCACCACGCCGACGATGACTCCGAATGGCGCCATCAAGATCATGAACGAATCTGTGCGGTCGTTCCCGAGCAGCGCGCCCACCCAGATGTAAAATCTCGCGACGAACCACACGCCGAGCACGCCAAGCCCAACCGCTGCAAATCCGAGCCATCGCCGGCGCCACGCAAGCGCGGCCCACCAGACAATCCCGGCATATGCCACAAAAAGCATCACGGAAGCGCTTCCTTGACCAAGGCACGCGTTCGAACCGCAAAATGCTACGTCGACGGCTGCGTTTCGGATTCAGTTCATTCTCAGGGCCGGATCACCGACCGGCCTTGAAGAACGTCCGAAGCGACTCGTAGATGTCGTCGCGACCGTTCACTTTGCTTGTAATCAACCGGGGCCCGAGCTCGTCTGCCGCCCCTTCTTTGAAAGCCTCGTTCAGCACATTGATGAAGCTTCCACTGCCGTAAGCGCTTGTCACTTGGCAGTATCCGAACATGTTGCAGATCGGGAGCAACTGCTCCTCGAGAATCTTCACGCACAGCCGGTTGTCCGCATCGCTGCTGTTGTCACCGTCGGAGAAGTGGAACAGGTATGTGTTCCAGTCGTTCGGGTCGTAATGCGTGTCGATCAGTTCCTTGCACGCATTGAATGCGCTGCTGATCCGTGTGCCCCCGTCCTCACGCACGCTGAAGAACGTCTTGCGGTCCACTTCCTGCGCACGCACATCGTGCACGATGAACCGGCTCTCGACACCCTCGTAATTGCGGCGCAGCCATGTATCGATCCAGAACGCCTCGAGCCGCACCAGTTCCTTCTGCTCATCACCCATCGAGCCCGACACGTCCATCATGTACACGATGAGCGCGTTGCTCTGCGGCTTTTTGATTTCGTTCCAGCTCCGAAATCGCAGGTCGTTGCGAATTGGAACGATGATCGGATTGGTCGCGTCATACGTTCCAAGCGAAATCTGCCGCTTGAGCGCTTCGCGATAAGTCCGCTTAAAGTGCCGCAGCGCCGCCGGGCCGATCGGACGAATCCCAGAATATTTATCACGAATCGTCGTGATCCGATGCTCGCCCCGCGGTTTAATCCGCGGCAGTTTCAATTCTTCAGCAAGGATGTCGGCGAGTTCCTCCATCGAGACGTCAACCTCGAGGATGTGCTTGCCTTCCTGATCGCCGCCCTGCCCGTCCTTGCCGCCGACCGACTGACCTTCTTTCCCCTCACCCATGCCGACGCCGCCGGAGTTGTCGCCGTATCGAAACGTCGGGATGTCAATATCGTGGACGGGAATCGAGACGAAGCGCTTGCCCTCGCGCCCGATCAGTTCGCCCCGGGAAAGGAACTTCCGCAGGTCGCGCCGGATCTTGCCCTGCACGATCTGCCGGAAGCGCTGATGGTCTTGTTCAATCTTGCTGACCATTCCCCAACGGCCTCCCCCCAACGCAGCTTCCTGCTCGAGTCGGGCGCAGCCATGCGCCGTCCGACTCCATGCGCCGATTCGGACCCATCGGATGCACCCGCAGCGTTTCTACGTTGGCGCACCGACAATAGATCATCGGTCGAAAGCGGTTTCAGCTTCGAACGGCCTCAACGGCCTCCACGCTTTGGGAGGCACGGACCCTCCCAAACCGCCTGGTCAGCCACCAAAGGCTTAGAAGGCCCACTGGAACGGCTACGACGACTTCACACGCCCGATTCAGCAATTCCGCCGAGACGCCGTAGGCGACGGGCATCGCCGTGTCCTTGCCGTACCACTCCGGCAAACTCCGCGCGGCGAGCCCCACCATCCATTCTCGGACTCCAAGACCGTTTCCCGCGAAGGGAATGAGCGAGGCGAATTGGCTGACCCCGGCGATCGCCGAAGTCGTGCTCACACCCTGCGGACGGCCCGCGACCCAGAAGAGCAGCCAGTACCTTCCGCTCCACACCAGCGAATCCGCGTAGCGAAATGCGAAGGCGGCGCTGTAACGCCAGCCGTTCGCTGTGATCCCTTTGCGTGGGAGCGCAAGCCCGAGCAGCGAGAGGATCATCGGTGAGGCGATGAATGCTCCGCGTTCCCACTCGATCCACGAGCGCTCCGCCGCGATCGAGGCAAGCGCCACCTGCGTTACGAAACAACCAAGACCGACGAAGATTGATTGGATGACAACGACAAGCGACCAGCGATAGTCGATGCCGTTCACGTGTTTGTGATACGCGACTCGGCCCGCGACCCCGGGCTTCAACGGCAGGTAATTCAGCAACCAGGCACCCCCGAGCAGCGCCATCATTTCCAGGCAGCCTACCCTTCCGAATCGGAGCGTCAGCATCCAGAAACTCATCGAAGCGAGCGAAATGCAAACCAGAGGCAGCAGCACCAGCGCGACCAGAGCGCCAGGATGTTCCGCGGCACCCGAGAACGCCCGCAACCCATCGGACGAGCCGATCCACGCCGCGTAGATCGCGGACGCGAATAAGCCGGCCCCCACAAGGTACAGCACAAAGCGAACCGCAGGGTTGGCGAACAACGTTCGCAAGCCTCGCGAGCCGTGTGACCTGCCGGTCACTTCTTCCCTCCTGCGCCCTCCTTGGCGGCAGGTGCAGTCTTCGTTGCAGGTGCGGGCGCAGCCGGAGCGGCCTTGGGTTCGGGCGGGGCCTCCGGACGGATTGGATCGAGCGCCTCGTCGATGTTGGAGCCAAGCGTCGCGTAGCACGTTGCGAGATCCGCGAGGCGCTCTGATTGCAGCTTGGCCACCAGCTTGACGCGTTCATCGCTGGATTCCATCGCCGCTTTCAGTGCAGGCGAATCGGAAGTGGAACAGCGTGTCAGTAGCGCGATCGGCAGTACCGCCGGATCCTTCTCTTCGAGCACGGCCGCGTCGAATTCCGCGAACTCTGGAGATTGCTTTGCCGTGGGAACAATCGCCGCGAGCGCCGCGCGGGCGTTGGGCGAAAGCGTCGGGTAGCGTTTCGCGAGCGCCTGCGCCATTGTCTGCTTGTCGACCGGCGTGATCTTGCGCGCGTTGAACGCCTCACCAAGAACCAATGTTCGAGCGGCAGCGCCCAATCGAACCACGGCGCCTTCTCCCGCACTACCTGCTTCGGCTGCAAAGTCGGCCGCGCCGAGCGTCGACTCGCGGAGCGTCGTGCGAACGATGATCGGCAAATCCGACTGCACGCAGCCCGGGCCCGGATCGATCAACCCGCGCGGACCGGTGACAAAGCCCTGCACCACGCGGTATTTCGCTCGAACCACCTGCGACGCGACATCTTCGCAGAACCAGCCGGCGAATCCGGCATCCGCCCAGACGATTGCATCCAACGTTTCGCCCGGCAAGAGACGCAATCGCCGATCGAGATCGATGACCTCCGGCTTGGAGAATCGGCGAGCATCGGTTTCTTTCAAATCAAGATTGGGAGCGAAGAGGAACCGGCTGTTCAACGGACGATTGGAACCGAGCCCCATCGGAACCGCGCCGAGATTGCGGATACTGAGCTTCACCAGCATCGGCGAGAGAGGTTCCTGCGTCGTCGAGAGGGGCTCCGCGCTCACGCCGACAAACGTCCGGGGCTGATCGACGATGTCCTCGATCCAGCGGGGCACCGCCGCGGCAAGCTTTTCAAGCTCCTGCGTTTTGGCAAAGAGCGATTCGCGTTTCGTCGACATCTTCTCGAACAGCGATGACGCGAGTGCGCCCTGAACGGTCAGGGGCGCGTTGCGGATGATGTCTCGATACGAGGCCCCGGCTTCGGCCTTTTTGCCGAGCGCATCGAGTGCGCGGGCTTTGGCAAGTTCGCCATACAAGGTTGCGTCGGTGATTTCCGGGCTTTCGCTGCCGTTGTTGATCCCCAAGCCGTTCAGACCCGCGAGCGCTTCCTCCGCCTTGCCCTCCTGCAGTTTCATCAACGCCGCGATAATCGCGGGCCTCGTGTCGCTTGCGGGCAGGGGCGGATCGAGATCCTGCAGCCCCGCTTCGACCTGCTTCAGTTGCACGCCCGTCATCGCACGCAACAACGCGAGATCGACCTTTGCATCGCGCGCGATCCGCATCGCGTCTGCCTTCGCGATCTCTTTCGGACGCTTCTCATCGTCCGGAGATTCCTTGATCATCTTCGCAACAGTCAGGTCAAGGTCGGCCAGAGAGGTCTCCACCGCATCGGTATTCCCTTCCGCAAACGAGGCGAGCGCCCGCATCTGTTCCGCAACGCGGGGAAGCCGGAGCGAAAGCGGATCGATGATTTCCTCACCCGGCACGTTTTGGATCTTCTGCCGATCGGCAATCTGACGGGCGTTATGGCGCTCCGTATTCAGCGATTTTTCAAGGTCTTCCCGCACGGCCTTGGGCCCGGTGACCTGCCAGGCGAGGATGAGCTGCTGTACTTCCTGTTCGCCGTCGATTTTTCCGCCCGCCACGGCCTGAATCTTCTGACCGATTCGGAACATCCGATTCGCGCCGACAAACGCGCCATTGCTCGCCAGTTCCTCGGTCATCTGCATGTAGATGCCCGGATCGAGAGGATCGCTGTACAGCAGGTTGCTCAGCAACTCAAATCTGCCGACCGGATCGTTCACAGAGGCTGAAAAGAAAGTCTCCGCGACCAGCGCAGCTTCCTTGTTGGTCGGATCGAGCGCTGTCGCCTGCTTCAGTTTCGCTGCGAACTTATCGTCGTTGCTCCGCTCGCGATAGAGCAGCGCCGCATCGAGCGCGAGACGGCTGCGGATCGACGGATCAATCGCCTTTCCGTCGGGCCCCAGAAATCGCTCGTACGCAGCAAGTCGCGACTCGACCGTCTGCAACCGCCCGATGCTCGAGGAGACCAGCCGGAGCTGAGCAACGGTGTCTTTGGGATCCAGCTTGAGCAGCACCTTGGTTGCCGCGATCGCAGCTTCCTCATCGCCCGCGTTCCACTGACTCTCGATCTTTCGCCGAACCAGGTCCGCGTCGTCGGGGCGAATGTTGCCCGCGAGTTCAAGCAGCACCGACGCGAGCTTGTAGTCGCGGACGTTCGGATTTCCGGCCAGTCGCAGATCCATCATGGCCAGGCGCTCGAGCGACCTTGCCGCGAAGTCATCCACGGTCCACGCCGGCACGACATTCCCTGAAGCGTTCGCGCTCGTCGTGAGCGCGGGCGAAGCTGGCGCAGACGGCTTGGCAGGCTGAGCGAGCGCCGGCGCCGCAAAGCCCGTTGCACAGACCAGCAACCACGCGCTCAATCGCGTCGCATCAGCCTTGGAGAATGTTCCGCGACGGTTCAACTGCTTCAGCAAGCTTTCGCCTCCATGCCTCGTTCGTTCACAGGGCCAGCCCGGTTCGCCCGTTCTGGCTTACCAGAGCCCCCGCACGAACCCAGCGACCGAAATCAACAGCCCGACAAAGACGCCCCCTTCGGCCAGGGCCACCAATCGCCGGTCCGCGTAGGGAAACCATCGGTCCGCGACCGCCGCCATAAACACGAACTGGCCTGCACAGAGGGCCGCAAGCCCAAGCCAGAATCCGTGTGTTCGGATCCACACCCCGGTTACCGGTCCGCCAAGCGCGGCAAGGCCTGCGATCGCGAGGAGCGCGGACCAGACCGTGAACAGGATTGTGCGGACCAATAGAACTGCCGCGGGCGAGGCCATCCTTGACTCTCCAAGACGCCACCGACCACGGTGACGAGTCGGCAGCTTATCCGAGCGCCATCGTCATCAGGAACTCGGCGTTGGTTTTCACCTTCTTGAGGCGTCCCTTCAGCAGTTCCATGGCCTCGACGACGTTCATGTCGCTGAGGACCTTGCGCAGGCGGTGGACCAGTTCGAGTTCCTTCTGATCGAGCAGCAGTTCTTCGCGGCGCGTGCCCGACGCGGCAACATCGATCGCCGGCCAGATGCGCTTCTCGACCAGCTTGCGATCCAGATGCAGTTCGCTGTTGCCCGTGCCCTTGAACTCTTCGAAGATCACCTCGTCCATCTTGGAACCGGTGTCCACCAGCGCCGTGCCGATGATCGTCAGCGATCCGCCCCGCTCAATGTAGCGGGCAGCGCCGAAGAACTTCTTGGGACGCTGCAGCGCGTTGCTGTCAAGGCCGCCCGACATGATCTTGCCCGAGTGGGGCATTTCCGCGTTGTAGGCTCGTGCCATACGCGTGATCGAGTCGAGCAGAATGACCACATCCTCGCCGAACTCCACCATGCGCTTGGCCTTCTCAATGACCATTTCGCAGACCTGCACGTGCCGATGGCTCTGCTCGTCGAATGTGCTCGCCACCACCTCGACGTTCTTGGCCGAGCAGTGACGCTTGAAGTCGGTCACTTCTTCCGGCCGCTCGTCCACCAGCAGAACGATGATCCGCACGTCCGGGTAGTTCCGGGTGATCGCCTTGGTCATCTTCTGCATCAGCACGGTCTTGCCCGTGCGGGGCGGCGCGACGATCAGTGCACGCTGGCCCTTGCCGACCGGCGAGACCAGATCCATCACTCGGCACTCGATCTCGTCGGGAGTGGTCTCCAGCACGTACCGCTTCTCGGGGTGCAGCGGAGTCAGATCCTCGAAGTTCACGATGTTCGCGATCGCCTTCGGATCCTTGCCGTTCACGGTGTCCACTCGCAGCAGCGCGAAGTAACGTTCGCTCTCCTTGGGCGGACGGACCATGCCGCGAACGGTCATGCCCCGGCGCAATCCAAGGCGGCGCACCACGCCCGGACTGACATAAATGTCATCCGGACCGGGCAGATAGCTCTGCTCCGGGCTGCGCAGGAATCCGAACCCGTCGGGCATGATCTCCAGCGTGCCCTCGCCGAACATCAGACCCTGCTTGGCCGCCCGGGCCTTCAGGATCTTGAAGATGATGTCCTGCTTGGTGAGCTGATGGAAGTCGGTCAGACCTTCCTTTTCGGCGATCCCGAACAGCGCATCGATTTCCTTGAGCTGCAGTTCGTTGATGCTGATCGCGTTCTTGAGCGCGGACGGATCCGCGCTCTTGGCGATCCGCTCCAGCTCAATACCCTCGCGTTCAAGTTCCTCATCGCTGGGCAACTCGCCCAGATTCATTCTTGAATACCCACCACCGCCGCCCCCACCGCTCGGCGGGCCGTAGCTGCTTCCGCCGCTCGGACCGCTCGACTGGAATCCGCCGCCAGATCCGCCCGGCCCGCCAAACCCCATTCCGCCGCGACGCTTCTTGCGTTTACGACGACCGCCGCGGTCGTTCCAGCCACCGCCGCCGCTGTTCGGATAGCCTCCACCGCCTCCGTAATTGGGATTCGGATAGTTGCCTCGGTCGCCCTGAGGTTGTCCGCCTTGCGTAGGACCGCCTGAGGGACCACCGGACTGGGTGCCGGACGAGGAGCCGCCGTTCGTCCCACTTGGGCCGCTGGAAGGGCCTCCCTGTGACGGGCCGCCAATCGGTCCGCTGCTCGATTGCTGCGAACCACCGGAATTGCCACCGCTGGAGCTGGCGAACGACGAACTTCCCGAATGACTTCCAGAGGAAGGTGCCGAGCTTTGACTAGATCCATGAGATGATCCGTGACTGCTCGAAGGACCAGCAGCCGGAGACTGGCTCGATGTCGGTGCTCTGGGAGCCGGGGGTGGGACATCTTCGTAGCGGGGTGTGACAGGGCGATCGCTGCGCGGAGCGGGGCGTTCGACGGCAGGTGCACGCTCGACGGGTGCCTCGGGCTTTGAATCAGCGACGGCGGCTGCGCCCTTCTTGCTGTCTCGGCGCGGACCGACGGGACGGAACTTGGAGCCGGAACGTTCGGTCTTCGCGTCGGACTTTGAGGAATCGCCTGATGACTTCGCCATGAATCTGCAAACTCCAAATATTGTCCTGGGCGCGCCCTGAGATGGGTGCTAAGGACATGCAAGATGTGACTGGAGAGCGCTCGTTGGAAGAGCGAAAGCGAACCGACGCGTGAGGAAAATCCGCGTCGTAGGGAGGGGGCCGGCCGCCGTCACTTTCGTATCGCTCAGTTCGGCGTGCGTTCAAAACGCATACCGCAAGCCATAGAGCGAAACAACTTGAAAGCGGGAGGAATACCCGGTCAGAAGCGCAGGTCCAAAACCCGCGTCACCGGTCCGTTGAGTATAGCCAAGCATTTCGGAGGGTGGCAAGCAAGGCATGCGGCAGCTAGGAATGGATGGATTTTCCGGCCTGTTTGGATTCGACTTCCCGCATCAATTCTTCGACGCGTGCGCCCAGCGAAGCCATGTCGCCGTTGTTTTCAATGACAATCGAACTTCGAGCCCGCTTTTCGCTCAGGGGCATCTGTGCCGCCTCGCGGCGGGTGAGTTCCGCATCGTCCCAGCCTCGGGCGCGAACGCGCTCAAGCCGCAGCTCGCGCGGAGCATCGACAAAAACCACGGCGTCGCACTCCTTGTCTACGCCGGCTTCGATGAGCAAGGGTGCGTCGATGACGATGATGCGGACGCCCCGTGCCGCGGCGGCCTCGATGTCGATTCGGCGGCCTTGATGGAGTTTCGGGTGGACAAATTCCTCAAGCCGGCGACGCTGAGCTGCATCGGAGAAAATGATGTCCGCAACCCGTTTTCGATCGACCTTGCCGCCTTGCAGGATGTCGGGCCCCCACCACGAGACGAGCGCCTCGCGAGCTTCCGGGGTTTCGAGCACGGCCTTCGCGCGGGTGTCCGAATCGAGAATGAGAGCGCCACGAGATTCGAGTTCGCGGGCGACTGCCGATTTGCCGGCGCCGATTCCGCCAACGAGGCCGAGGACAATCGGACGAGCTTTTTGAAGCTGCGGATTTGGAGTGTTGCGTATCGGATCACCGAGGCCGGAAGCTGGCTCAGCTCCTCGCTCGGTCGCGTCGAGTTCGTGCCGAACTTTGTCGAGCACGCCTTCGGGATCGTCGATCATGCGCCAGACAATCTCGACGCTGCCGGTTCCGGCGGAGGCGATTCCGATCGTGCCGATGCCGGCGAGACGCTCGAGGAGCGATTTAGAAACAAATGTGTTTTGCACGCGCGCGAGCGGGATCTCTGCGCCGAAGCGGGAGAAGACGCCTTCTGTCGCGCGGACGCGGAGGGTGGTCAATTCGTAGCGTGCGCAGGCGTTCCAGATTGCTTGCCACAACACACGAACGACGAGCAGACTCAGCAGAGCGGCCATTCCGAGAGTGCGTTCACGTGAAGGTGGAACGAACCACCAGAGAAGCAGGAAGCCCACGCCGAAGATGATGATCGATCGCAGCGGGCGCAGAACGATGGATGCGGCAGACGGCCGGAACGAAAGAATCGTGCGCTCGGCGGAGTTGGAGGAAGGTGTCGTCATCCGGTCGCGAACGGGTTGCATGCGCCCGCACCGATCCTCTATCGGCCGATGGCTTCCTGCTTGAGAACGCCGATGTACGGCAGGTTTCGATAAAAGCCGTCGTAATCGAGGCCGTAACCAACCACGAATTCGTTCGGGATGTCGAAGCCGACGTAGTGAGCCGTCACTTCGCGCTTTCGGACTTCCGGCGGTTTCTTCAGGAGTACGCAGATCCGGATGCTCGCCGGCTTCTGCGTGCGGACAAGTTCGTCAATCAGGCCGAGAGTCTGCCCGCTGTCGAGGATGTCATCCACGATAACGACGTGCTTGCCCGCGAGATCCTTCGGAAGTTCACCCGCGAGCTTCGCGCCCTTGCTTTCCACGCTCGTCCCCGGATAGCTCGAAACCGCAACAACGCGCAGACTCAGTTTGATGGAGAGTTCACGGATGAGGTCGGCCGTGAAGACGAGGGCGCCGGTGAGGATCGGAACAAAGATGATGCGGTCGTGCCCATCCGGGTCGTTCTCGCGCTGGAGTTCGTCTTGCAGGTCCTTGGCCAGTGCGCGGCCAAGGTCATGCACACGGAGCGCGATCTGGGCGCGATCGATCAAGATGCTTTCGACATCGGCAACCATGGGGAGAAGGTATCACACTCCCAGCAGCCAACCCTCTACGAGCGGGGATTCGGAGCGTCGACGTCCCGGGTTCATCCGTCGACAAACGGGTCAGTGGCTGCCGCATCCATGCGGTTTGCCGCAGGCGCAGCCCCCACCCCCACCGCCAACCGATCCAAGAGAGACCGACCGGCCCTCAGCGCCCTTCGCGGCGAAAGTCGAAAACTTACGGGTGAAGTGACGCCCCTTGCCTTCCGGATCGGTAACCGGCTTGTCGGCGTCGGACATAGGGCGCATCAGTTCGATGACGGTTCCGTCGGTCTGGCAGTGGTATTCGTACAGGGGCATTGGTGAATCCCTTCATTCTCTACTACATTCATACGCTGGATCTCTACGCTCGATCTTTCAGCTAGGACCGCTCATGCCCAAATGCCCGTCATGCTCTCTTGAAGCGCCCGCTGCCGCGAAGTTCTGTCCATCCTGCGGCGGGTCGATGGTTCCCGGTGCGAGCCAGAAATCGCTCAGCGATGACCATCAGGACATGCTGCAGACCGCGGTGTCGATGCCTCCGTTGTCGCCCGCGACGCATCGACCGGCGGGAGAATCCGTTCCGACGAGGCCGGCGAACGCGACCCTGCCACCGACAATGGTCTCCGGACAGGGCGCATCGATGCCGCCGAATGCAGGAATGGGTGTGGGTTCGGCTCCTTCGATGATGAGTCCGGGACAGTCGAACACCATGCGAGGGGCGATTCCGCCTCGCGATGAGAGGATGGAAGCGACGATTCCGAGCCCGAGTCACGGGTCCGCGCCGGCAGGCTCGAGCACTCCGATGGCGGATGTATCTGCGATTCCGATGCCTGTTTCCGAAATCGCCGCTTCGCCGATCGGTGTTGCAGGGGGCGGAGGGGGCGCGGTTCGCGCAGTGTCAGGAACGTCGATCTTCGCGGGTGCTGAACTTGGGCGGTTTGTTCCGGGCACGGTGTTTGGTCAGCGGTATCGGATCATCGGTCGGCTGGGTAAGGGCGGCATGGGCGATGTCTACCGAGCGGACGACATCAAGCTCGGTCAGCCTTGTGCGATGAAGTTCTTGCCGGAGCAGCTCGGTCAAGATCGCGCGGCGTTGATTCGCTTGTTCAACGAAGTGAAGATCGCGCGAGCGGTGAGCCATCCGAATGTCTGCCGCGTGTATGACTTGGGCGAAGAGGGCGCACAGCACTTCATCTCGATGGAGTACGTGGACGGTGAAGACCTTTCGAGTCTGCTGCGCCGAATCGGGCGGCTGCCTGGTGACAAGGCTCTGCAAATCGCGCGGCAGTTGGCAGCGGGACTTGCCGCTGCACATGAAAAGGGTGTGCTGCACCGCGACCTCAAGCCTGCAAACGTCATGGTGGATGGACGCGGTCACGTCCGCATCATGGACTTCGGTCTTGCGGGACTCGCTGAAGAACTCAAGGGTGATACAGGTCGCGCCGGGACACCGGCATACATGGCCCCTGAACAGCTTGCCGGGCGGGGCGTGACTGCGAAGAGTGACGTTTACGCAATCGGCCTGCTTTTCTACGAGATCTTCAGCGGCAAACCGGTCTTCCGTCCCGAGTCGATGCAGGATCTGGCGCGCCTGCACAAGCAGCCGATCGCGACGCTTTCTTCGCTCGTTCCGGATGTCGATCCGGGCGTCGAGAAGGTGATCATGAAGTGCCTCGAGCGCGATCCGGATCTGCGTCCGGCTTCCGCGCTCACGGTCGCGAATCTGCTCGGTGGTGACGCCCTCACTGCAGCGCTCGCAGCGGGCGAAACGCCGAGTCCCGAACTGGTCGCGGCGTCGGGCTCGCGCGGCGCGCTCACGCCTGCGATTGCGGCTGCGCTTTTGCTTTCGTGTATTCTTGCGGTCTTCGGTGCCGCCTCGCTGAACTCCAAGGTAAAACTATTCGCGACGCAGAAGATGGATTACGCGCCGATGACGCTCGCGGACAAGGCTCGCGATGCGCTGAAGCAGCTCGGACACAACAACCGGGGCGTGGACAGCGCTTTCGGAATCGAGGAAGTACGCGTCGACGTGCAAGAGGGTCAACCGGCGGTCGCTCCGAAGATGCGGTTCTGGTATCGCGAGAGTGATCGACCGTTCCCGCCGGGTGCGGGCGGACGCATCAGCCGGCTTGATCCACCTCCCGCGGCATCGGGCGAACGAAACGTGCTGATGGACCTGCGCGGAAACGTGATCGAGGCGACGGCGCCGGTGGCGTCGGGAACGCTTGTCTCAGCGCCTTCGGCGGCAGCCGCATTACCGGAGCCCGAACTGGTTCGCATCGTGAAACTCACGGACGCTGCTCCAGACAAACTTCGCGCGCTTGACGCAGCCGACTTTGCTCCGGCTTCGTTTTCAACCGGCCGATTCTCGTTCGAGGGCCAGCGGGCAACGACCGTCAAGAACGCGGCGATGTCGCCGGTGCGAGTCGACGTCGCGACGGTTGGCAATGCGGTGACGTATCTCTCGGTGCGCGACGGAAAGTCACCTCTGACCGCGCCGGAAACAAAGAACTCACAGTCGTCCAGCGATTCGAACTGGGTTGTCGCGGCAACCGTCGGGCTTGCTCTCTTCGCCGTCCATGGGGTTCTCATCTGGATGGCGGTGTGGAGTCTGCGTCAGGGCAAGGCAGATCGCAAAGGTGCGACGAGGCTCGCCATCGCCACATTTGCGTTGCAATCACTGGTGTGGCTCTGCCGCGCTCACTTCTCGAGTGATCCCGAAACGGTGCCGGACACCGTGATTCCTGCACTTTCGTTCGCAGCCTGGCTCGCGGCGATTGTGTGGATGATGTATGTGGGCCTGGAGCCGATCATCCGCAAACGCTGGCCGCTCAGTTTGATTGGCTGGAGCCGGTTGCTTGCGGGGCAATGGCGTGATCCGCGCGTCGGTCGCGATCTCCTGATGGGCACACTGGCCGGCACCGTGTGGGTACTCGCAGTGCAGGGATTGGCTCTCTGGCAGAATCGTACTGGCGGAAATGCGAATCTCGCGATAAACGAACTCACATTGCTCGGGCCTTTGCCGGCATTGTCGGTGGTTTTCTCGGCGCTGGTCGGAGCGATTCTGCTGACGCTGTCGCTGACGTTTCTTTGCACGCTTCCCCGGTTTGTGCTGGGGAATCATGCCGCGGCAAGCGCGGCGGTGTTTGGACTGCTCGCTGTGTTTTTCGCGGCCGCAATGATGCAGCAGACCGGGAGCGTGGGGTCGCCCGTTGTCGCGATTGCCGGACTGCTCGCCGGCGCAATCGCGGGGCTTGTGCTCACGCGCCTTGGACTGCTGACGCTGCTTTCCTCGTTCTTCGTGGCGGGCGTACTCGGGAGTTTCCCGCTGTCGCTCTCGGGCGGATGGACGATCGCGGCGTCGCTCTCCGCGATTTCGATCGCCATGATCGTTGCGATGTATGGCGCGTATGCGAGCCTGGGCATGCACTTGCCCAAGGCGCGAGCGATTTAGGCAGAAGGGTCCGAAGAATCCCGCTCAGAACGCAAAGACCGTGTCAAGCAGCCGCGGGATCCAGCCCTTGGTGGTGGAATCCTTCACATCACCATCATTCTTCATGCTGACGATGAGATCGGCGAGCTGACTGGAGAGCACGGTGTTGCTCGTGGTCACATCCATCGTGCGGACGTTGCCGGTGAGGACGATCGTTGTGACTTCATTGTCCTTGGTCACGGTCTTCTTGGCTTCGAGCACGAGCACGCCATTGGGCTTCACATCGATGATGGTCGCAGTGATTTTTGCGGCGAGCTTGTCAGCGCGGTCGTAGCTGCCCTGGGCCTTCCACTTCGGATTGGCGTTCAGATCAACCTGCGCAATCGGGCTGCGGGGCGAAGTCTGCAGCCGCAGGCCGTAGAGCTGCGTCATATCGATGAAGTGCTCGAGCGACGCGTTGAAGTTGAGCTTCTTTTCCTGGTCGGCGTCGGCCGTTGTCGTCGTGGTGCTCTGCTCATCGATAAGGATCGTGATCAGATCGTTCTTGACGTAGCTCTTGGGCTTGGGCGCTGTGACGTAAAACAGGCTGAAATCCTGGAGCGGCTGCTGGTTCACCTGCTTCGAGGCGTCGGAGTTTGCGGGTGATGCCGCGGCGTAGGTCGTGGCGCTTGCCGATCCCTGCGCGTTGGGAGGTGTCTGCTGGATGGGCTGCTCATCGCGCAGGAGGCTCTGCGCGTTCGCACCGGCGGCGAGGTACGTCGACATTCCGATCCACAGCAGTGCGCTACGCATGGGTCACCTCTTCAAATCGTTACGGAACGTCAACCGGCATGAACTTCATCTTGCGAACGGGCTTCTTGGGGTCATTGGTCGCGGCCTCAACCACCATCGTTCCGTCGGGCCTCGTCGTTACACGCTGAACCGTGGTGTTGCCGACGGTCGCGAGTTCCGGAGCTCGTTGAATGTTTGCTCTGAACTTTGGACCGTTGGACGCTGACTTCGCGGTCGATCTCGTCGCTTCAGCAGGTGCGGGCTCGGCCTCGGCAACCGGCTTGTTCTCATACACCTGATCGTCACCGCCTTCGGCGTTGATCACGGCCTGGCCTTGAGCGACGACACGGGCGGTCACGCGGCTTTTGGCATTCCGAAGCGGGGTGAATTCGATGACCTCGTTCTCGCGGCCGTTGGCCATTGCGCGGGCCTTGGTGTTCATGACGATCGAGCCGGCGAGGCAGGCGACGTTCACGATGTCTCCCCGCTTCACCAGGATCGCGGCTTCGACGTCGCCCTCGAGAAAGAGATCGCCGGGCTGAATGCGGTTCTTGATGATGCTGCCGACGACTGCACTCTCGATCGCGAGGCGCTCGCCGGGAATCGTCCATCGACTTTCGCTGAAGACGACGTCGTTGGTAACGAGATCGCCCCGGTGGAGCGCGCGGGTCGCCCCCACCACACTCAGTTTCTGTTCCACCCGCACCTTCGCGGTGCCGGCGGCAATCACTTTCTCGCCCTCGAACACCCGCACCACCACCGGCACTATTGCACCGAGTCCGGTGGGCTGGATATCGAGTGTGCGTCCGGGCGACGGGGTGTCGAGCAGGGCGTTGTCGGCGTCCGCGAACGCGATGCGCACATCGGTAGGCTGGGCCTTGAGCAAACTGACCAGTCGAGTGCCGATCGCCGTGCGAAGAGATTCATCGTGCATGTCCGAAACGACATGCCAGGTGGGGCCCGCGGGCAGCTTCGGAACCGGTAACGGTGCTGGCGCGGGGGTGAGATCCGCGACGGGAGTTTCTTTCTTCTCCGAGATGAGGCGAAGCGAGCAGGAATCGCCACTGAGCGCAATCTTGCCCCAGCGGATGTCTGCCTTGGTTTCGTTCAGCGCGTTTCGAATGTCTTCGATCGAAAGGTCGACTTGAGCGACTTTTCCGTCCTTCGTGCGTTCGAACACGATCAGGTCGCCCAGAGCTTCGGCGTCGGAGCCGTCGAGCGTCGCGACGTCGCGAAGCGCTACCGGGGCAGTTGCCCGCGCCGAAGAGCGCAGCAAGATCGTGTCGGCACGCAGAGAGTGCGCTGTCGCGCTCGCGAGCATTACCACAAACCCGATCATGACGACGCCTCGAATCATCTGGTCTCCGAATCAACTTCCAGCCAAGGGGTTTACCGACGCAGCTGCGACACCGAGCGGAGCGCGTCGTCCGCGGCACGGATGACCTGGCTGTTGAACTCGAACGCTCGCTGCGTGCGAATCAGGTCGATCATCTCGCGTGTCGGGTCGACGTTCGAGTTTTCGAGCATGCCCTGCATGATCTGCCCCCGCTGATCGGTGCCGGGCTCGCCGGTAACGGGCGGGCCGGATCCATTGGTTTCGGTGTAGAGGTTTTCACCGATCTGGAGCAGGCCGCCGGGATTCGGGAAGGTCGCAAGCTGAATCTGGCCCTGCAGCTGAGGCTGGGCCGTGCCGGCAATCGTCGCGTAGACGCGCCCCGAATTGTCGATGGAAATCGCGGTCGCGTTGGGATCGATAGTGATAATCGGCTCAAGTCTGCGGCCCTGGTCGTTGGCCATGACGATTTCGCGATCGGCATTGAGCGCAAAGTTGCCGGCTCGCGTGTACGCCGTGTTGCCCAGGCTCGGCTCGACCTGCACCTGGAAGAAGCCGAATCCATCAATCTGCATGTCGAGCGGGCGACCAGTTTGGAGAGGCGAGCCCTCGGTGAAATCGAGCTGCGTACTGGAAACCTTCACACCGAGGCCAACCTGGATGCCGCAGGGAGACTTATCGCCAATGGAGTTTTCCACTCCCGGCTGCTGCTTGTGGAGGTAGAGCAGGTCTTCGAAATTGGTGCGGCTGGCCTTGAACCCGACCGTGTTCATGTTGGCGAGGTTGTTGGCGGTGACGTCGAGCGACGTATTGAGCGCGGAAAGTGCGGTTGCCGACGATTGCAGCGCGACCATTGTCATAGTGAGGGTCCTGACGCGAATGGCGTGCCGCGGGAAGAAAGGTGTCGAGGTGTCAAGGTTTCGAGGTGTCTCGGGAAAGGCTGGAACGCAAACAAAGTGTCGGAGTTCGCTTGCACCCTCGACACCTCAACACCTTGACACCTCGACACCTTGCTTTTAAGCCATTCTGCCGAACGTGTTGATCGCCCGATCCAGCATCCGATCCTGGGCCTGGACGATGCTCATGTTCGCGTCGATGTCGCGCGAGGCATCCTGGATCTTCAGCAGCGTCTTCATCTCTTCGACGCCGGATTCTTCGAGCTGGCCCTGCTTGATCAGGCCCTCACCCCGGTTCATGCGGCTGACCTGCGCCGCCGGAGCCTGGAGCACACTGCCGCCACGCTTGCTGATCGTGTTCTGATCGCGGGCGTTGAAGATTCCGATGGAATCGATTTCGTTGCCGTTGACGGTGATCTTGCCGTCGGCGGCAATCCTTAGCTCCCCCGGAGGAATATTGATCGGACGCTGCACCCGGTTGAGCACCGGCGCGCCGCTGTTGACGTGGATGAGCCGGCCTTCGACGCCCCGGGCAAATCGACCGTCGCGAGTGAGCAGCGAGTTACGACCAGTGTCTTTCGGGCCACCCTGCAGCTGGAAAAAGCCTTCGCCTTCAATCGAGAGATCGGTATCACGGTTGGTGATCCGCGTGCCGCCCTGGGCCAGATCAACCTTCGTGGGCGCGGCAAGCACCCCCGCACCGAGCCGTTCGAGCATGGCGTCGGAAGGCATGAACGGGAGATTGTCTTCCTGACGTGCCGCGGACCGCTGCATGAGGGCGGGGATGTCGGGCTTGAAGCCGACGGAATCCATGTTGGCCAGGTTGTTGGCCTGGACGTCCTGGCGGTACATCGCCGTGAGCAAGCCGGAACTGGAAATCTGGATGCCGTAGTTCATGCTTCGCGAGAGCGTCTCCGACGGACCCGCGGCGGGAGCATCGCAATGGGCGTGCCAGAAACCCAGAATTTCACCTGCATTGCACGGGGTTGACATTCTGGGCGGCGACGGGCCCGATGGCAGCCCGGGCCAGTTGAGCGGAACCATCGTCTCTGGTAGCTTCAAGCCGAAGGAATTCACTATGAAAAGCATTGCTCCGGTCGCCATTGGTTTGATCGCCATCTCGCTCGCAGCCTGCCAGACGTCTTCGAAATCGAGTTCGAGTTCGACGCCGGTGGTCCAGGCGGCGACCGCGCAAGAAAAGCAGGCAACTATCGGCCGAGTGAAGTCGCTCGCGGGGACCTGGAACCACGTCAACGACAAGGGTGAGTCGCATGGTCAGACCGTCTTTGCGGTCGGCGGCGGCAACACCGTTCGCGAGGTCATGTTCCCCGGCACAACGCACGAGATGACCAACATGTATCACATGGATGGGACATCGATCGTGTGCACCCACTACTGCGCGATGGGGAATCAGCCGCGGATGAAGGCGACGGGCGCGGAGGGCGAAACGATCGTGTTCAAGCTCGACCGAGTCAGCAATTTGCGCTCGGCGGACGAAGAGTACATGGGCGAGATGTGGCTCACGTTCAAGGATCCGAACACGATCCAGGAACGCTGGATGTCGTTCAAGGGCGACAAAGTGTCGAGCGATATGACCTTCACACTTACAAGAGCGCAGTGAACGCAAATCGCGCTGCTTGGCCTGCGGAACTGGCAGCCCGCAAAGTTAGCGCGAGAGTCCTTTCATGGAGCCCGTCCGCCGCGCGTTGAAGTAACGAGTCAGCGAGTCTTCGATGATCGCGTGGGCCGCCTCAGCGGGCATCACTTCATCCACCATGACATCTTTGCCTTCGAGCATCTTGTAATCCTCGAAAAAGCGCTTGAGCATTTTGAAGATGTGCCGCGGGAAGTCGCTGGCTTTCTGGAATTCGCTGTAGATCGGATCCTGCTGCATGACCGCGATGATCTTGTGATCCGGATCTCCCTGATCGATCATCGACATGAGGCCGACGGCGCGTGCATCGCAGATCGTGAGAGGCGGGATGCTTTCGGTGCTGTAGACAAGCACGTCGAGCGGATCATCATCTTCGGCGAGCGTTTGCGGGATGAAGCCATAGTTCGCGGGGTAGTAGACCGCGCTCGAAAGCACGCGATCGACGCGAAGCATGCCCGAGCCCTTGTCGATCTCGAATTTGAGGTTGCCGCCACGCGGGATTTCGATCACCGAGCGGAAGTGACCGGGGAGCTCGAGCCCGTCGATGCCGGGCGTAACGTCGTGCCAGGGGTGAACCATGGACGGAGGGTAGGTTGCCGCTGCGCGGAATCGGCGAAAAGCCGTAGCCATGAAAACGTTCACACACCGCGGCGATCGGAGCCAAACCCGAACCGGCGTGCCGCTGTTTCGCTACTGTTTCAACATGAAGACCAACGCTCTTGCGCTCGCTCTGCTCGCCGGTGGACTTTTGATGAACTCATTTACCGCGCCGACAATGGCCGCCGCTCCGACACTCGTCACCGCGACTCCCTCGCTCACCATCGACGACGCCGTCGCGAAGGCAAACAAGGCAATCGAGAAGATCGTCACGATTCCTTCGAAGGACCGCACGTTCGACAACACTGTCGGGGCGATCGACGACATGGCCGCGAATTTTGAGCAAGACACGAGCATGCTCATCTTCCTGAGCAACGTGCATCCCGAAGCTTCGGTGCGCGACGCCTCGCAGGCGGCAGAGCAAAAGGCGGGCGACTTCCTGGTTGACCTCGGGAAGCGCGAAGACCTGTACAAGGCCGTGAAGGACTTCGTCGCCACTCACCCGGAAGAGGTTTCGTCGCTGAAGGGAGAGAAGAAGCGCTTCCTCGACTTCACGCTCCGCGACTACCGGCGCGCGGGCATGGAACTGGACGCCGCGAAGCGAATCCGATTGACCGAAGTGCAGAAGGAACTCACCAAGCTCGGCATCGAATTCAACAAGAACATCGCGGAAGACTCACCGACGGTGTATCTCACGGCAGCGGAACTCAAGGGCGCGCCGGAAAGCCTGCTGAAATCATTCCCGCAGAATGACGGCATTTACGTTGTTGGTCTTTCCAATCCGACCTACACGCCCCTGATGGAAAACTGCTCGGACGAGACGGCCCGCCAAAAACTCTGGATGGCGTGGAAGCGCCGGGGCGGGAAGAAGAACATCGCCGTCCTCGAACACGCCATCAAGCTCTACGCCGAGCAAGCGCAGCTTCTGGGCTACAAGCACTGCGCCGATTTCCAGACCGAAACGCGCATGGCCAAGAATTACGAGACGGTGCAGAAGTTTTACGCGGATCTCAAACCGCTGGTCCGCAAGAAGGCCGAGGCCGACATGGCCGAGTTCACGGCGTTCAAGCGCGAAGCGACGAAGAACCCCAAGGCCGAATTGATGCCGTGGGATTTCCAGTACATCAAGAACGAACTGACCAAGAGCAAGTACGCCGTGGACGGCGAAAAGGTCCGCGAGTATTTCCCGATAGAGAAGGTGATTGACGGTCTCTTCGCCACGACGCAGTCGCTCTACGGCCTTGAGTTCCGCGACGTCACCAAGACCAAAGGCGGCACCGCATCTCGCCCCCTCTGGCACGAAGATGTCAAGCTCTTCGAGGTCTACGACAAGGCGCCGGGGCCGAACCAAGGCAAGATGATCGGCGAGTTCTATCTCGATCTGTATCCGCGCGACAACAAGTACACGCACTTCGCGCAGTGGTCGCTCGTCAATCACAAGACCTGGAACGACGGCAAGGTTACTCTCCCGCTCGCGGCACTCGTCTGCAACTTCAGCAAGCCCGAAGACGGCAAGCCCAGTCTCCTCGGGCACGAAGAAGTCGAGACCTTCTTCCACGAATTCGGTCACTGCCTGCACACCATCGTGAGTACGGCGCAGATGAACCGATTCGCGGGCACCAACACCGAGCTCGACTTCGTCGAGGCCCCGAGCCAGATGTTTGAGAACTGGGTCTGGGATGCGCAGGTACTCAACACCTTCGCCAAGCACTACAAGACCGGCGAGCCCTTCCCCAAGGCGCTGCTCGATGGCATGATCGCCGCGAAGAACCTCGGCAGCGGGCTCGATGCCGAGAACCAGTTCTACTACGGCATGACCGATCTCGCGTACGAAACCACCGCCGACGGTAAAGTCGACACGACTCAGGTTGCGATCGATCTCTATCCGAAGGTCACGTGCTACACGTTCAAGCCCGATGCAACGTTCTTCCAAGCGAGCTTCGGACATCTGATGGGCTACACCGCCGGCTATTACAGCTACATGTGGTCCAAGGTCTTCGCGGCAGACATGGCCCAGCGCTTCAAAGAGCTCGGCATGCTCAATCCAGAAGCCGGCATGTACTACCGCAACAAGATCATCAGCCAGGGCGGGACGCGCGATGCGTCGGAACTGCTGAAGGATTACCTTGGCCGCGAGCCGAAGCTGGATTCGTTCCTGGAGCAGCTTGGGATGAGCAAGTAACCGATCGCGATTCCTCGGTCACACGGGCAACGCTGCTCGCGCGAATGTCGCTCGAGCAGGCGCTCGTGCAGCAGTAATCAATCCCCAGACGCCCATCGCCGCGATCAGAGCGACGGCAAATGCGCCGCTGCCGAAATACCACGCATCCGTATTCATCGTGATCGGGAACGACACGCAAACCTTGAACACAAAGGCCCCCACCACGAGCGCGAGCAATCCGTAGCGCAGCAGTACGACCATGACGATGCCGGTCATCATCGCCGCGAAAACCCACGCGAGAAGATTGTTCGACGCGGCAAGCCCAAACACCGCCATCTGCAGAATCGCGTACAGCGCAAGCGCGAAACGCCGATCACGAAAAAGCAGCGAGAGCAGCACGATTCCAAGCAAAAAGCCCATGCCGTAGAGGCACGCATCCACAGCGTGCACGCAGAGCGCGCCGATGATTTCACGCACCCCGAGCAGCGCGGCTATCCCGGTCGCATCGTCGATCATCGGTCGCAGCGTCGGCGAACCGATCCACGGTCCGCACAGGTGCTGCAGGCTGTGCGTCACGACGACCAGGCAGCCTCCGATGACACCGATGACCGTGCTGCGTCCAACTTCCGGGTCGTTGAATCGCCCGAGCAGCAGCCTCGACCACGCGATCAGAGTCTCGGGCCAAAAGCGCCGCGCATAAGGCTCGAGAGCGAAATACGCGATCCAGATGCAAAGAGCCAGGAAGAGCCCGCTCTCGATCGCGCTGAAGATCACACCCATTGTGCCGTGTTGCAGATCAAACGTCGCTGCGGAAGAGTTCGAAAGCACATCCGCGCGGCACAGCACCGAAAGCACCAGCAAAAGCCCCATGAACACCGCGACCCGAGTTGCGCCGGCGGAATCCCCACGCCGATACCGAAAGTTCACCCACGCCAGCACAGCGGCCACCAGCAACGAGCCGGCGCGCAACGCAGCTTCCAGCATCATCGCCAGACGGATTCGTCCCGGCGTGTTTGCCATGAGATCCTTGAACGTGGTTGCAAATTGCGGTTCCAGCGTGCGGAAGCTCACGAGCTTCCCCTCGAACCACGCGAGTTCGATCCGCACTTTCGTTTCAGGATTCTCCGGGTACACGCCCTCGAACGCGAGCACCAGGTCGCCAAAGACTTGCGGCACCCGCGCCGGCGTTACGGCGACGAACTTCTCGAAGTCCAGCCCGGCCGCCTTAAACGCCGGACGCGGGTCAGGGTGTTCAGTCGGCTTTGGAGACTTGCCGCTCGCAATCTTTTCAACGGCCGCGAGATCGTCGCCCGCACCATCAGGAACTGCACGCAGTTCACGCAGCTGACCGAGCAAATCGAGCCTCATGCTGATAGAGCCGGCGATCGGACGCGGATCATCCCATGTCACGACGCCATCAGACATATCCGGCCGGATCGGCACCGGGAATTGGCGGTACCAGAAATCCATCGCGCCCGGCCGAGGCAGGCTCAGCCGATCCCACATGCCGATGCTGCTTTCCTTCTGCTCAATAAGATCCAGATACTCGTCGAAGACATCGAGGCGGTAGACCGAGTTCTCGAACGTCGGTGTGTATCCCAGTGTCTTCAGAATCTCGCGAGCGCGGTCCGCCAGCACCGCCGGAGGTTTTTGCAGAGGGAGCTGCGCGAGCAGCTGAATCTTTGGCATCAGCCAAACGACCAAGCCAAGCAGCACAACGAGCGTGAGACCCACAAGCCCAAGAGTGCGTGTCCGCATCGACTTCAGGTTGGACGCACCCGCAATCGTGGCGACCGAAGGGGTCACGCCTGCCGCGAGTGCCGCTCGCAACGGATCGCCACCCGGAAGCATCGACAATACTTCGAGCGCTGAATGCGGGCGCAATTCCGGATCGCGCTCGAGGCACCGCATGATCGCGATCTCAACCTGCGGATCAACTTCTCGCACGGTGGCGGAGGGGGGCAATATCGCCTGGTCCTGCTTCTCGGCGAGATCTTTCAGACTTGCCGCTGCGAATACCGGTTTGCCGGTGATCAACTCATGCAGCACAAGACCGAGCGAGTACAAATCCGATTGTTCGGTTGCCTGTCCTTGGCGCAGCGCTTCGGGCGCCATGTACAGCGGTGTGCCCGCCGCCTTGCCGCTGTTCGCAACATCCGACGCCAATCCGGCGAGGCCAAAGTCTGTGATCTTCGCGACGCCCTTGCCATCGATCATCACATTCGCGGGCTTGAGGTCGCGATGGATGATGCCCTTCGCGTGTGCCGCGGCAAGCCCCGAGCAAAGCTGCCTTGCAATATCCACCGACTTGTCCGCCGGCATGCGTCCGATTCGGCGCAGCAGCCCCGCGAGATCTTCGCCGCTCACGTATTCCATCGAGAGCACCGGCGCACGCACGCGTGACGACGGCGAGTCGCCGGGAAGGTCGAGCTCCGCCAGATCATGCACGCGGCAGACATTCGGGTGCGTCACCTCCCGCGACAGCCGAACCTCCGCCGACAACTTTCGTGTGCGCTCAGCAATCCCGGCTTCCGTGATTCCCGCAGTCGAAAAGAACTTCAGCGCGACTTCCTGCTCGAGCCTCAAGTCCTGAGCGCGATACACCTCACCCATACCACCCTTGCCCAGGAGAGCGAGAATCCGGTAGCGCTCCCCCAGCACTTCGCCGATCGCAAACCGCTCCCCGCTCTTGGATTGGACCGGGTCCTTGCTCGCTGGTGTTGGTTCACGCAGGGCCCGGGGAGGCGGCGGCAGCGTTTCGAGCGTCTCCGCATCGCCCAAGTCCTGCCGGGGCGCGCCGCAATACGCGCAGAACCGCGCGGACGGAATCAGCGGCTGTTTGCATTGGTGACAGACGGTCATGGGTTTCCCAGGGCCCTTTTCAGCGACTCACTCTACCCATTCCGGGTGCCGGGCATCCCGGCACGCCCCTTGCGTTTGCAGCGTCGATGCTCCGCTCGTTCTTCATCGCCCTGGCATTCGTTCTTGCCCCGCTCGCGCTTGCGAGCAAGGTCTCGGATCTCACCCGCATCCGGGGTCAGGGTGAATTCAAACTGCGAGGGCTCGGCCTGGTCGTCGGCCTCAACGGCACCGGCGATAGCGGCAAGGACATGGTCCTTGCCCGACCGCTCGCAAAGCTGCTTGAATCCGAGGGCAATTCGCCCGGTCAGATCACCGAACTCATGGGCGCCAAGGCCGTCGCGGTTGTCTGGGTCGATGTCACCATTCCCGAAGTCGGCGGACGTTCCGACGATCGCTTCGATGCCTACGTCTCCGCCGCATACGGCGCCAGCAGCCTTCGGGGCGGTCGCCTTGTTCTCGCTCCGCTCCGGGGTCCACTTCCCGGAAGCCCGGTCTACGCGATGGCCAGCGGCTCGGTCGAACTTCCCGATCTCTCGCTTTCGTCGAGCGGAAAAGTCCGCGCTGGTGCGCAGCTGCTGCGCGATGTCGCCGGACCCACCGTGGGCGACACCTTCGACCTGTACATTTCGCCCTACTTCAGCGGCTGGGCCTCGGCGCAAAAGATCGCCACCTGCATCAACAGCGACGCCGGACCGGGCCCGATGGTTGCGGGCGGAGATTCCAGCGTCCGCGTCAGCGCGAATGTCGCAACTGTGATGGACGATCGGACCATCCGCGTCGTGATTCCGGAAGCAGAGCGATCGGATAAGGCGGGCTTTGTCGCCGCGGTCTTGTCGGCGAGCGTGCGCGTTGCCGAGTTGGATTTGCCCGCCCAGGTTATCGTGAATCAACGCAGCGGCGTCATCGTCATCACCGGCGATGTCGAGATCAGTCCGGGCCTGGTCACCCACAAAGACCTCGTCATCAACACGACTGTCCCGACACCGGTCGGCACGCCGCAAAACCCACTGACAACGACCACCCACTTCGCGGAAATCAGAACCAGAGCGCGTGCCAGCGACAACGCCCGCCTCGCCGACCTCATGTCCGCGATGAAGCAGCTGGATGTCTCGGTCACCGATCAGATCGAGATCCTCCAGATGCTCCACAAAACCGGTCGCTTGCACGCCAAGATGATCGTGGATTAAACGCAAACCTATGTCAAAGCTCGACATAAGCGGCATGCAGTTCCGAGCTGGGGTAAACCCGGCGGATACGTCCACACGCACGCCAAACGCGCAAAATCAGCTCGATTTCGCCGAAGTACTGGGCAAGAAAACGGGGCGCCAGCTCGGCAAGGCCGACGCAGGCAAGATCCGCGAAGCCGCAGAGAACTTTGTCGCGGTCGCGTTCGTGCAGCCGGTCTTCAAGCAGTTGCGGGCGGCGAACCATGCCGCAGCGCCCTTTGGACCGAACAAAGCCGAGCAGCAGTTCCAGTCGCTGGTTGACGCTCAGGTCTCCAAGCACTTCGTTCACAAATCGAATTGGCCGGTTGTCGAGCGGGTGGCACAGCAAATGCTGAAGAAGGCCGGACTCGCGCCAGCGGATTGATGGCTGGCGCGCTCCGCCGAGAGCGACCATGCCCCCCACCCCCACTCCTGCTTCGAGCCCCGCCGCTCCGATCCACGATGAACTCCGCGCCCTGCTGAGCGAGTTCATCGCCTTGCACGAGAAGCTGCTCGCACTGACCACCGAACATCACGAAGCGATCCGCCAGGCCGATCCGATGCGCTGCGACCGCGTGATGCAGTCGGAGCGAAACACGCTGGCGGCGATTGCCGAACTCGAATCCAAACGCCAGTTGTTAGTCAAACGCGCTCAAGTCGAGATCCGCCCGGTGTCGACTTCCATCGCGCGTCTATCTGATCTCGCCCGCTGTGCGCCCGAAGCCCTTCGAGTCAATCTCGTCGAAATGTCCGACCGGCTGAAGACCCTCGTCGCGCGCGTTCAAGAAGAACAGAACGTCGTGCGAGTCGTCAGCCGCGTGCTGCTGGCGCACATGGAAGGCCTGATGCGTCAGGTGGCGAGTTCACTGAGCCACTCGGGCACCTACGCCAAGAGTGGCGCTGTGACAGCCGGAGCGCCGATCGTGACGAGCCTGGACGTCCGTTTGTAGTTCTGGATTCCCGAGCCCCAAAGGAAACGAATGAGTCTTACTGCCGCCATGCTGATCGGACGCTCGGCGCTCACCGCGAGCCAGCTGGGAATCCAGGTCGCCGGCAACAACATCGCGAATGTCGGCACCGCGGGATATAGCCGCCAAGTCGCATCGTTCGTTCCCGTTGGTGACGGCGGCACGACTGCCGGGGGCCAATCCGGCCGAGGAGTCAGTGTCCGAGATGTCCGGCGTCAGATCGATGCCGCGCTCCAGAACCGCATGTGGAACGGGACCGCGGACGAAGCCGCCTCCGCCCAGCAGCACTCAACGCTCAGCTCGCTCGAATCGACACTCGGCGAACTCACCGACAACGATTTTTCTTCGCGTTTGCAGGGTTTTTTCAACATCTGGTCGGAACGCGCCAACCTTTCCAAGAGCAGCAGCGTCGTCGTGCAACAGGCCGGGCAGATCACAGACTACCTCCGCAAGATGCAGAAGGATCTGGGAGGCATCCAGTCGCAGATCGATGCGCAGCTCGGCTCGGGCGTCGAGCGCGCCGATCAGCTGCTGACAACGATCGCGAACCTCAACTCCCGCATCTCAACCAGCGAAGGCGGCCAGGGCCTCGCAAACTCGCTCCGCGATCAACGCGATCAGGTCATCGGCGACCTTTCGAAACTCGTGGATGTCACCGCCGTCGATCAGCCCGATGGTTCGATGAACATTCTCATCGGCAGCACGCCCGTCGTGCTCGCAGGCACCTCTCGAGGCATGCGCTTCGATATGACCGAGATCAACGGCACGCTTCAGGTGAGCGTCAAGGCCAAAGACAACAGCGAATTCCTCGATATCCAGTCGGGCCAGATCGGCGCGCTCCTCAGCGACCGAGGCACGAGCGTTGAGCAAACCGGCGCAGCGCTCAATAAGATCGCCAGCCAGTTGATCTTCGAGGTCAACAAGCTGCACTCGACCGGTACCAATAAAGATGGACTGACGGCGACCTCCGGCTCACTCTCGTTCGCGACCGCCGATCGCACCCGATCGCTCAACGACACCTACAACACCGCAACCTCGAACCTTCCCTTCGAGGCCAAAAGCGGCGGGTTTTACGTCACGGTCAAGCAGACCGGGACAAACGCGACGCAGACCGTGCGAATCAACGTCGATCTCGACGGCGTCGACAACACGGGTGCCGCGGGATTTGCGAACGACACTTCGGCGGAGTCGATCCGTGCGGCGCTCGGTGCGATCCCTGGGCTTTCCGGGACGTTCGACGCCGAGGGCAAGCTTCAAGTGAATGCCCAGAGCGGTTTCTCTTTCAGTTTCAGCGACGATTCGAGCGGAGCGCTCGCTTTGCTCGGCGTGAACAGCTTCTTCACCGGAACCAACGCCTCCAACATCGCCGTTCGAAGCGATCTCGCGGCCGATCCGAACAAGTTGCAGGTCGGTCGCATGGTCAACGGCTCCTTCGTAGAGAACGGCACTGCCTTGGAACTCTCAAAGCTCCAGAACCAGACGCTTTCAGACCTCAACGACCGCACGATCGGCGCGATGTGGGCCGACACCGTACAAGGCGTGGGAGTCGCAACTTCCGCGGCAAAGACGGCCGCCGCCGCCTCAACTTCGGTCCGCGAAAGCCTGGACGCCCAGCGCGCTAGCCTCAGCGGCGTTTCGATTGACGAAGAATCGCTCAACCTGCTCAACTTCCAGCGCCAATATCAGGCCGGAGCAAGGCTGATCGATATTTCGAATCAGCTGCTGACGAGCCTGATGCAGATCATTTGAGCATCCGACCCAGAATCTCACTCACGTGCGTGGGAGGTGAGATTCTGGATGGTGGACTGCGCCCCCAACATCAACGCGCAAAATTCAGCTGCTCTGCGAGTCTGGTGCTTTAAGGCCGGCTTGGCCCGTGCTTTGCGTTTGTGACTGCCGGATGACCTACTTCCCTTCCAGCATCGCACGCGTTCCGAACATGCTGCTCAGCAACCTGACGCTGGGCAACATCAACCGCACGCAGGTTTCGATGCTGGATGTGCAGAATCAACTCTCCACGGGCAAGGAAATCAACCGCCCGAGCGACGACCCGGTTCGATACGCAGGAATCCAGGCAATCGCGAGGCGGACGGCGCAGGGTGTGCAGATTCAGCGCAACCTCAGCAACGCCAACGCCGCTCTCGGCCAGCTTGATAGCGCTCTCGGTGAAGTCTCCGATGTCGCGCTTCAGGCCAAGCAGATTGCTCTGGCGCAGATTAACGCCACTTCCTCCGCCACCGAGCGTGCCGGCCAGGCCACGGTGGTGAATCAACTGATTCAGGGTCTTCTGAAGACCGCCAATCGACAAGGTGTCAGCGGCTACGTCTTCGGCGGCAGCACGCCCGGTACCTCCCCACTCGTCGAGATGAACGGCGGCTTCCGCTACGTCGGCCAGGGCAATGGCCTACTCGCCGATCTCGGCTTTGCGGACTCGGTGCCCATCACGCTCGGCGCATCGCAGGCTGTCGGCGCGACCTCCGCGCGGATGCAAGGCTCGACCGACCTCAACCCGGATCTCACGGCATCGACACGCCTTCAAGACCTGAATGGCGCACGAGGATTGGGAATCACAGCCGGCCCAATCGAATTCGCATTCAACGGTGGTCCCACCGCAACGGTCGACCTCACCGGCGCCGACACGGTGCAAGACGTTGTCACCAAACTCACGAACGCGATTCAGCAGTACGAAACCGGCAACAGCGTTACGGTTCTCGCCGGTGCCGGCGTGACGACAAATGGCGGCTCAATCCAGGTCAATGTCGCCGCGGGCGGCTCGCTGACGTTTGCTGATATCGGCTCCGGAATCACTGCACAAGACCTCGGTTTTTCGGCTGCGGCATTTACTCCCAGCAACGCCAATTCGACCGGTCTCGACGCCAAGCTTACTTGGACGACGCCGGTTTCGGCCCTCGCAGGCGTGACCGGCGCGCTCGGCAGCATCCGAGTCAACAACATGGGCCGCGGCGCGACCGTCGATCTCTCGGGCGCAACCACCCTCGAAGACATCAAGAGCTCGATCGAATCGCTCAACATGGGTCTCCGCGTCGAGATCAACGCCAACGGCAACGGAATCGACATCGTGAACGAGGTTGCCTCGGGCGCCGTTCAGTCGATGTCAATCGAAGAAGTCGCCGGAAACAACTCGACCGCCACCCGCCTTGGCATCCGAACCTTCTCCGCGGCGACCATGCTCCGGGATTTCAACAACGGCAAGGGCGTCCAGGTCGTCAACGGCGTCATCAACCCGGTCACGAACACGGCCGACCCCGAACTGAATTACGACTTCAAGATCACCGTGGGCAACGCCGTCCCCGGCGCGACGGTCAAGGTCGATCTCCGCCCCCAGGATGTCGTCAGCGTTCAGACCGTCCTCGCCCGCATCAACTCCGAGATCGCTTCGCAGCTCCCCGCGCAAGGTTTGCTCGCAACTGATGTTGTTGCGCAGCTCGCCGACGGCGCCAACGGCATCAATCTCGTCCAGAACGGTTCATTCACGCAGGCATTGACGGTTGCACAGGCCAACAACTCGACTGCCGCAAACCAGCTCGGGCTTCTCAACGGTTCATATAGCTCGACGACCGGCACATACGCGGGAACAGATACAGCCAAGGTACGGGTCGACAGCCTGATGAGCTATTTGATCGATCTTCGCGACAGCCTCACAGCCAACGACGTGAATGGCATCCAGCTTGCTGGAGAGAACATAGATCGTGTCAACGGCCTTATCGGCGAGACACGCGGCATGGTGGGCGGCTTCGCCCAGCGCGTCACGTTTGCCTCGCAAGTCGAAGACGACCGCAGCGCAGTGGACACGAAGGTTCGGTCGGAGCTCGAGGACGTGGATTTCGCGAGCGCCGCATCGAGGTTCAGTCTTCTGCAGACCCAGCTCGCCGCGAGCCTGCAGACGACTGCGCGAATGCAGTCAGTCAGCCTGCTGGACTTCCTGCAGTAGAGCAAGCCCGTTTCCGACTGAAAAGCCGGAAACACGGATTGGATCGACAGACCCGTCCCGCCTCGGCCGCGGGATTTTTCGGGTGACAGGACGTCGCCGGCCAGGGAGGCCGGGCGCGATCCGTAGTTTGCAGGCCGGTTTCGCGGGAGCGCGACGATGGAAGTTCGCACCAGCAGGTTTGGGACAGTCAATATCGCGGATGATCGAGTGATCAGTTTCCAGAAGGGACTGCTCGGCTTCGCGGATTGCAAGCGTTTCTGCCTGCTCGAGCCGGCGGAGGACGCCTGCTTCTTTTGGCTGCAGTCGCTCGAAGATCCGGATCTGGCCTTCGTGGTCACCGATCCGATGATCTTCGTGCCCGAGTATTCCGTGCCGATCCGGCCGGAACAGATGGCCGAGCTCGGTCTCGCCAAACTCGATGACGCGCAGGTCTTCGTCGTCGTCAACAAAATCGATCGCCAGCTCACGGGAAACCTCCAGGGCCCGCTGGTCATCAACACACTCAACAGAACCGGCGAGCAGGTGGTGCTCGCAGAAAAGCGTTGGACGGTTCGGCATCCGCTCATGACAGTCGGCGCCGCTGTGCCGACCCGCAAGGCAATGTCGGCCTGAATTGAAGTACACCTGCCTCTGGGCGACGGATCGCCCGGCGGCCACTTATGCGAAAGCGCGGCACCACAACTCTGCGAATCTCGGGGCGCTCACCCCGCACGCATTCGCCGCGCTCTTCCCTGTCCCTTCACACTCAATCGAGCTCCATAGACGGCAAGGAGGCTCTTCATGCTGGTGCTCTCGCGTCAGCGCGACGAAACGATCATGATCGGGGACGAAATCGAGATCACCGTGGTGGATATCCGCGGCGACAAGGTTCGTCTGGGCATAACGGCCCCCACCCGGATCGCGGTACATCGCAAGGAAATTTACGAGGCGATCAAGGCAGAGAACAAGCAGGCATCCCGGGCGATCACTCCCGGCGCAGCCATCGCTTCGATCGACCCCTCGATCTCACCTGGACCCGCCAAAACCATCAACACCTCGAAGACGGCAAGGCTGGCCGCCGGCCCCGCGCGTCCCACACCGGATTTGACTCTGACCGACGCGCCGACCGTGCCCAAGCGGGCTCAGTCACGCACGGCCTGAGCAATTTCAATCACCCGAATCACCGTTCCCGAAACCAGACCGAAGCAGGATTCACAGGCAAAGCTGACAACGGATCTCGTCAGACCGCCGCTCGCAATCACGGAGGATTGCCATGGCCCGGATAAATACAAACATCCCCAGCGTGCTCGCACAGAGGAATCTGCGCAGCATCCAGTCTGAACTGCAGACGCGTTTCGAGCGTCTCAGCACCGGGCTGCGGATCAATCGCGGCGCGGACGACCCCGCGGGGATGATCATCTCGGAACGACTGCGCTCGAACATCTCTGGTGTAAACCAGGGAATCAGCAACTCGGACCGAGCCGCCAACGTGATCTCCACGACGGAGGCCTCGCTGTCGGAAGTGAGCGATCTGCTCAACTCGATCAAGTCGCTGATCGTCGAGAGCGCCAACACTGGCGCCAACTCCGACGCGGAACGAAACGCCAATCAGCTCCAGATCGACTCCGCGATCGCCAGCATCACCCGCATCAGTGACACGGCAAGCTTTGGCTCGCTGAAACTGCTGAACGGCAGCCTCGACTACAACCTCTCGGGCGTCAACCCAAACGACGTCGTGCAGGCCAAGGTCTGGAACGCCTCGTTCATCAGCCAGTCAACGTACAACGTCAGCGTCAACGTGGTCGCCTCGGCCCAGACCGGCGCGCTCTACTTCCAGCCTCCGACCGCCGCAGGAACGATCCTCAGCTCCTCGACTCTCCAGATCGCCGGCGTCCGGGGCGTGCAAACGATCACGGTCACCAGCAACGCTTCGCTCACGAGCGTCGTCGCGGCGGTCAACAACCTGACCAGCCTGACCGGCGTGCGTGCCACGCTCATCAACAACGATCCGACCAGCGGCATGGTGTTCAACTCCGTGGACTACGGAAGCAACTCCTTCGTCGCGGTGAAGCGTCTTCAGGGTCCCGCTCTTGCGGCAGACGCCTTTACCAATAACCTCTACAAGGTTTCGAACAACCTCCCCGCTCCATCGGGTGCCCCCTTCAACTGGTCAACGCTCATCAGCGGCGGCACGATCTCAGTCGCCCAGCGCGACGAAGGCCAAAACGTGCAGGCCCTGGTCAACGGAGCCCTCGCCACCGGCGACGGCCTCAAAATCAAGGTGAATTCGCCCAACCTCTCGATGGACATGCAGCTGTCCTCGACGTTCGCCACGACCGTCAGCAATACCGCAAGCGTCTTCGACATCACCGGAGGCGGATCGCTCTTCCAGCTCGGACCCGATGTTTCCGCTTCTCAGCAGGCGAGTTTTGCGACACAGAGCATGGCCGCGTCCAATCTCGGCGGCACGCTCGTCGGAAGCACGATGCAGTTCCTCAGCTCGCTGACAACCGGTGGCTCAAACTCCATTAGCGCGAGCCTGGCGAGCAAAGACTTCACGATCGCCAGCGACATCCTTGAGCAGGCGATCGATGATGTGAGCATCCTCCGCGGACGGCTTGGCGCCTTCCAGCGAAACGTGCTGGAACCCAACACGCGCTCACTGAACAGCGCGCTCGAGAATCTCACGGCCAGCAGCTCTGCAATCCGCGACGCCGACTTTGCCGCGGAAACCAGCGCACTGACCAGAGCCCAGATCCTGAGCCAGTCCGGAACGACGGTTCTGCAGCTTGCCAACGCCTCGAGCCAGTCGGTCCTCCAGCTCCTGCAGGGATGATTGACCGGAATGAGATAGATGGACCGGTCGGGGTGTAAGCGCCGACCGCAGTTATCGAGATCAAAATCACGCCCCGGCGCAATGCGCCGGGGCGTGTTCTTTTTCTCGGACCTCCCGGACAGCCTCCGCGCCTTCCCAGCCCGCACAGACGGACCCACCGTTTCACTTTGAAGCACCGCCCATAAATCGAGGCCTCCGTGCCCCCGATGAGCAGGTGCGATCGCGTGTTTTCGGATGGTCCGAAGGCGCGCGTCGGCCCCGGAACGGATTCGGGGCGCCGGTCTTCTGCGTGTGCGGGACCGGAAACGCAAGGTCCGTTGTGCCGAGTTCGGCAGAACGGACTTCGCAGCGAACGGGACCCGGGTCACGCCGGAACGCCCGATCGCGAGTTAGCACGGAGGTTCGTCGCCCATGGGCCGCATCAATACAAACGTTCAATCTCTGATCGCCCAGCGCGTGCTCGGCCAGAACCAGCAGTCGCTGAGCAACTCGCTCCAGCGTCTGTCGACCGGCCTCCGCATCAATAGCGGTAAGGACGACCCTGCCGGCCTCATCGCCAGCAACAACCTCGGCGCCGAAATCGCGAGCAAGACCGCTGCGGTCAGCAACGCCAACCGCGCCGACCAGGTGGTGAACATCGCCGCCGGCGGCTTGTCGGAAGTTTCGGGCCTGCTCACGCAGCTCCAGGGACTGATCACGGCGACCTCGTCGTCGGCCGGCATTTCAGATGCGGAACGCTCGGCGAATCAGCTCCAGATCGACTCGATCCTCCAGACTGTCGATCGCATCTCGACCAGCACGTCGTTCCAGGGCATCAAGCTCCTGAACGGCAACTTTGACTTCAAGACGTCCGGTGTCGATGCGGGCATCGCTGATTACAAGATCAACGCCGCAAAGTTCGCCGGAAGCGCGAACGTCGACGTGCTCGTGACCGGCTCCGCTCAGCAGGGCGGCATGTTCCTCTCGTTCGGCGCCGCGTCGATCGACACCGGAACGGGCAGCCAGTTCACGATCGAGGTCGGCGGCTCCAACGGCAGCCGTCAGCTCACGTTCAGCAGCTCAACCAGCCTCACCAACATCGCTGCCGCGATCAACAGTTTCACCAGCACCACAGGTGTGAACGCCACAGTCTCGGGTACCGGCATCAAGCTGAACTCATCGGACTTCGGCAGCGCGAACTACGTCAGCCTCCGAGTCGTTGACGGCGGCAACATCGCCAGCGGCGGCCAGCAGGGTGTCTACGACCTTCAGGGCAACAACACCAACCTTTCCTCCACCACGAAGCGCAGCACCTTTGCCGGCGTGAATAACACAATCACGAACAAGGGCAAGGACATGCAGGCGACCATCAATGGTGTCGCAGCGATCACCAATGGCAAGACCGCCCGAATCAACACCGATTTCCTCGATGTCGAAACGACGTTGACGACCGGCCAGTCCCAGACGCTGGGCGCTGTCGGCACGCACGCCTTCTCGATCATCGGTGGCGGTGCAACGTTCACCCTCGCGGGTAACGTGGATATCGCGGGCAAAGTCTCGATCGGCATCCAGTCCGTCGGAACGACTTCGCTCGGCAATGCAGTTGTCGGCTACCTCAGCGAGCTCTCCAGCGGCCAGTCATCCAATGTGGTGACCGGCAGCACTGAAAGCGCGCAGAAGATCGTCGGAGCCGCGATCGAGCAGATCAGCTCGCTCTCGGGCCGGCTCGGCGCCTTCCAGTCGAACACCGTCGGAGCGACCATCCGCAGCCTCGGCGTTGCAGTCGAGAACGCCACGGCCGCACAGTCGATCATCCGTGATGCGGACTTTGCAGCGGAAACGGCCGGTCTGACCCGTTCGCAGATCCTCGTGAACGCTTCGACCAACGTGCTGGGCCTTGCCAACCAAGCCCCGCAGTCGGTGCTCCAGCTTCTGGGCTAATTTGAAGCGATTCTGATACCCCTGAAACCATCAGGCCGGCCCCGGGTGAGTTCCCCCGGGGCCGGTTTCCTTTGCGCATTGCGCACAAATTGCGCGTAGTTTTTGAGCGGTTTTTATGAGACGACTCAAAGTGCTTTCCGGACCCGCCGATTGCGAGAGTGCGTCAACGACCGGAAACCTCCGGCCCTGACGCAAGGCCCGCACGGATGCGGGCTTTGGAAGCCGGGCGTCGGGCCCGGTCGCAAGGTCCGGTCTTGAGGAAAGTCGCCATGAGCCGCATCAACTCCAACGTCCAGTCCCTCATTGCTCAGCGCGTTCTGCAGCAGAACCAGCGTTCTCTGTCGACGTCGCTCGAGCGTCTGAGCACGGGCCTCCGGATCAGCCGCGGCGCGGATGACCCGGCCGGTCTCATCGCGTCCGAAAACTTGCGCTCGGAAATCAAGTCCACCAACCAGGCCGTTTCGAACGCGAACCGCGCCGATCAGGTGGTGAACATCGCCGAGGGCGGTCTGCAGGAAGTCAGCTCATTGCTGACCGAGCTGCAGGGGCTCATCACGAGTTCATCCTCCTCCGCCGGCATCTCCAATGCCGAGCGTCAAGCCAACCAATTGCAGGTCGACTCGATCCTGCAGACCATCGATCGCATCTCGGGCGCGACCAGCTTCCAAGGAGTCAAGCTCCTCAACGGCAGCTTTGATTTCCGGACCAGCAACGTCGCGAGCGGCATCGCGGATTACCGAATCAACGCCGCGAAGTACGCTGGCGGATCGCTCGACACCGACATTCTCGTCACCGGCTCCGCGCAGCAGGCCGGGTTCTTCCTGTCGTTTGGCGCAACATCTATTGATACCGGCGTCAACAGCCAGTTCACGATCGAAGTGGGCGGCACGCTCGGCTCTCGCCAATTGACCTTCAGCTCATCCACCACGCTCGTAAATATCGCTGCGGCCGTAAACAGCTTCGCTTCGGTGACCGGGACGCAGGCAACGGTTTCGGGCACTGGCATCAAGCTTTTCAGCACCGAATTCGGTTCGGCGCAGTATGCGTCGATCAAGGTCGTCCGAGAAGCGGGCATCGCGAGCGCGGGCCAGCAGGGTATCTACGAACTCAACTCTTCGAACACCAACGCGGCACAGACCACCCTCCGCAGCACATTCGCAAATGCCGTCAACACGATTACCGACCGAGGCCAGGATCTCCAGGCCACGATCAACGGGATTATCGCCACCGCCAACGGCAAATCCGCCCGCATCAACACCGACTTCCTCGATGTTGAAGCCACGCTGACCACCACGCAGTCTCAGACGCTCGGGGCGGTCGGCTCGCACGCGTTCACCATCACCGGGGGCGGAGCCGACTTCCAGCTCAGCGGCCAGGTGAATATCGCCGGACGCGTGTCGATCGGCATCCAGACCGTGAACACATCGCAGCTCGGAACGACTACCAATGGCTACTTGAACACGCTTGCCGCCGGACAGGCCAATAACCTGGTCAACGGCAACGCCGAGACCGCGCAGAAAGTGGTGAACTCCGCGATCGAACAGGTCTCATCGCTTCGCGGCCGATTGGGTGCGTTCCAATCGAACACGGTTGGTTCAACGATTCGCAGCCTCAGCGTGTCGGTTGAGAACACGACGGCAGCCGAGTCGGCGATTCGCGATGCGGACTTTGCTGCGGAAACCGCGGGCCTGACCCGCTCGCAGATTCTGGTGAACGCGTCGACAAACGTGCTCGGGCTGGCGAATCAGGCGCCGCAGTCGGTGCTGCAGCTGCTCGGATAAAAATTCCGCCAAACGCCGAGTCCTAAAACGAAACTCAATGACCACCGGGCCCGCGTCAATCGCGGGCCCTTTTTCATTGGTGCCGAGAACAGCTCGCGCAGATCGGCGCAGGGCGCACAAACGAACCCGTTTGGCATGAGGATCAGCTCAGGTCCTTGGCTAATGCCTGTTGTATCCCGATTTCGAGACTGGCCCCCCCAAGCCATGCGTGACGGCGAGGGGGCGGAGGCGGCGCGGATCGGTTCTGCGCTTGGGCGTCACACACGGGAGTCCGTGTTGACGAGTCGTGCCGGGCGGTCGCCCGGCGCGGGAAGGTGTAGACGCGAGACGCGTCCGATCGACCCGCGTGCGGGGCGAATCACGGAGGAATCGATTCAATGGGACGGATTAATACCAACGTTCAGTCGCTGATTGCTCAGCGGGTGCTCGGCCAGAACCAACAGGGCCTGTCAACCTCGCTCGAGCGCTTGGCAACCGGTCTTCGCATCAACAGTGGTAAGGACGATCCTGCCGGTTTGATCGCGAGCAACAACCTCAGCGCTGAAATCGCCGGCAAGAACGCCGCGGTTGCCAACGCCAATCGCGCCGACCAAGTGGTGAACATTGCCGCCGGCGGCATCACCGAAGTGTCGAGCCTTCTGACCCAGCTCCAGGGCCTGGTCACCGCCAGCTCCAGCGCCGCGGGCATCTCTGAGTCGGAAAAGCAGGCAAATCAGCTGCAGATCGACTCGATTCTCCAGACCGTCGACCGAATCTCGAGCAGCACCTCCTTCCAGGGCGTGCGACTCCTGAACGGCAACTTCGATTTCAAGACATCCGCCGTCGCCTCGGGCGTCTCGGATTACAAGATCAACGCCGCCAAGTTCACCGGCAGCACCAACGTCGACGTCCTCGTGACGGCCTCGGCCCACAAGGGCGGCATGTTCCTGTCGTTCGGCGCCGCGACGATCGACACCGGCACGGGCAGCCAGTTCACGATCGAAGTCGGCGGTGCAAACGGCACTCGCCAGCTGACGTTCAGCAGCTCGACCAGCCTCACCAACATCGCTGCGGCTGTCAACAGCTTCACCAGCATCACGGGCGCACGAGCCACCGTCTCGGGCACGGGCATCCGCCTCGACGCCACCGACTTCGGCAGCGCCAACTACGCGAGCCTTCGCGTGGTCGACGCCGGCACAATCGCCACCGGCGGCCAGCAGGGCATCTACGCCTTGAGCTCGACGAACGATGCGGTCGCCAACACGACCCGCGTGAGCCAGTTCAACGCCGCGACCAACACCATCACCAAGAAGGGTGCCGACGTCACCGCGACGATCAACGGCATCTCGACCACCGCGACCGGTAAAACCGCTCGCGTGAACACCGACTTCCTCGACGTCGAAGTGACGTTGAGCGACACCCAGTCGCAGACGCTCGGTGCGGTCGGAACGCACGCCTTCTCCATCACCGGCGGCGGCGCTTCGTTCCAGCTCAACGGCAACGTTGACATCGGTGGCAAGGTGTCGATCGGCATCCAGTCGGTCGAGACCACCAAGCTCGGTACGGCAGCTCTTGGCTACCTCAACAGCCTCGCCTCGGGCAAGGCCAACAACGTGGTGACCGGCAGCACCGACAACGCTCAGAAGGTCATCGCCGCGGCAATCCTCCAGACGTCGTCGCTCGCGGGCCGTCTGGGTGCCTTCCAGTCGAACACGATCGGTTCGACGGTTCGCAGCCTCGGTGTGGCCGTGGAAAACTCGACTGCCGCTCAGTCGATCATCCGCGACGCCGACTTTGCCGCGGAAACGGCAAAGCTCACCCGCAACCAGATCCTGGTCAACGCTTCGACCAACATTCTGGGTGTGGCCAATCAGTCGCCTCAGGCCGCTCTTCAGCTCCTCGGCTAAACCAAGGTACTGAGAGAACAGAGATTCACGCGACCCCGGGCGTACTTCCGCCCGGGGTTTTTTCTTGCGCCAACCTCATACCCCCTCGTTTCACGGAGCTTGGTCCACGTGGTCGATCTTCTCCATCTCATGGCACGTCGGCGCGGACAACTCGGCTCAGAATTCCAGGCCCCCGAAGCGCCCGTTCGTCGCCGACGCACGACCACACCCGCCATCGAGTTTCCCCGCGAACTCGACGCGGCACGCGACAACTTCCTCGTCTATGTCCAAATCGAATGCGGTATGAGCCGCGCCACGCTCGATGCCTACGGCCGCGACATGCGCGATCTGATGACCGACCTCACCACCGCCGGTGTCACGACTCTTCGTGCGATCACCAGCCAGCACCTGATCGACCACCTCGCGCGCCTCAAATCCGAGCGCGGCATGGAAGGCTCTTCCGTCTCTCGCCACCTCGCAACGCTCCGCACTTTCTTCAAGTGGATACACGCCAACGGCAAGATCGATCGCAACCCCTCCGATGCGCTCGACGCACCAACACGCTGGAAGCGGCTTCCCGAATACCTCTCGGTCGCGCAAGTGAAGGCTCTGATCGAAGCGCCGACCGCCGACGCGAAGGCCGCAGGTGACGACGAGGCCGACGCGCCGCTCTGGCTTCGCGATCGCGCCATCCTCGAAATGCTCTACAGCAGCGGGCTGCGGGCGACCGAGATCACGACCATCACGCTCCGCTCGATCGACCCGTCAATCGGCGGCGTCCTCGTCATCGGCAAGGGAAACAAACAACGCCTCGTACCTCTCGGCACGCCCGCGCGCCGCGTGCTCGACGAGTATCTCAAGGAATGCCGCCCGAAGCTCCTGCGCCCCGATGGCAAAGACAAGGGCCGCGTCTTCCTTTCCCGCACCGGCGGCCCGCTCGAACGCGTCGCCCTCTGGCAGATCGTCCGCAAGCATTCGCGTGCGGCAGGCCTGAAAGACGTTCATCCACACATGCTCCGCCACAGCTTCGCAACGCACATGCTCGTCGGCGGCGCGGACCTGCGCGTTCTCCAGGAAATGCTGGGTCACGCGGATATTTCGACGACTCAGATTTACACGCATGTGGACCGTTCGCATCTGAAGGCCGTCCACGCAAAATTTCATCCGCGCGAACGCTTGAACCGCCGGTCGGCATGACCGCTCGCCGTTTGATAGACTGCGCGCATGGATCGAAACCCGCACCGCTGGCTCGCGTGCACGTTGATTTGTGTGCCGATCGCCATCGCGCGATGCGATGAACCGCAGCCGCAACAGAGCCCACCGACGGACGCACCAGTTGCTCCCCCTGGTGAGATGCTGCCAGATGCCGGTGACCAGCCCGCGCTCGACAACAACCCCGACGTGCAGGGGCAGCCTCCGACCGAGTTCAACCAGCAGCTCCGCGTCGATCAAACCGATCGCAAGAACTGGTTCGGTATCACACCAGAGACCGATCCGCTCTCGCCCTTCATGCGACTACTCAAGGGTCTGAACGAAAAAACCGGCCTGACATTTGGCGGGGCGTACACGATGCTCCTTCAGCAAGCCACCGGCGGACCGGGAGATCGAACCGCCGCCGCCGGCGATATCGACCTCATGCTCTCGTGGAAAAAGCAGTTCAACGAAACCGACTACATCCGCATTAACAGCAGCTTTGAATACCGCTTCCAGATCGGCGACATCACGCCCTCGGCGCTCGGCCCCGAAATCGGCACACTTATCCCGACCACAAACGGATTCGGCGAGCGCCCTCCGGTCGTCAAAGAACTCTTCTATGACCAGACGCTCCTTGATGGTCATGTCCGCTGGATCTTCGGGCGCATCGATCCCGAAAATTACGTGGGCGGCCATCGCTTGCAATCTGCAAATACGTTTTTCCTGAACAAGGCCTTTTCATCCAACCCGGCTATCGCGTATCCGAGCATCGGGCTCGGAGGGGCCGCGGCGGTCAAACCCGTCGATTGGCTCTACATCCTCGCGGGAGCGACGGATGTCAACGCAAGGATCACGCGCACCGGTTTCGATACTGCATTCGACACCGGTGAGGTCTTTGCCTTTGCCGAAGTCGGCGGAATCACTAATTGGAACGGACTGGGCAGCGGACGTCAACGTCTCAGCGTCTGGCACTCCGACGCCAGCTCTGTCAGCAACGAACCATCGGATCAGGGCATTTCTCTCTCGGTCGATCAGGAGCTCGGTCCGAAAGCAGCGATTTTCCTCCGTGCTGCGTACGCCGATGCAACGCAAACGAATGTGCGTCATTTGTATGAAGGCGGCTTCGGCTTCAAGGGATTGACCGGTATCGAGAACGATTACACGGGAATCGCGCTGGCATATGCGGCGCCGCCGAACGGCCGCGCCGAAACAATCGTCGAAGCCTTCCAGCGATTCCAGCTCGCGCTGCGAATGGAACTCACCGTCGGCGCCCAGCTGATCCTCCATCCCAGCAACGCTCCGGATGACGAAGCACTTGGTATCTTCGAGTGCCGGTTCAGGGTTTCTTTCTGATTTGAAAGGCTGACGCATGGCCAAGAAGGTATCGAAGCAATTTAGAATCGAACACGACCTGCTTGGCGAAAAGCGAATTCCTTCCGACGCGTATTACGGCGTCCAAACGCTGCGCGCCATGGAAAACTTCGATATCTCAGGGGTGCCGCTCTCCCACTATCCGGATGTGATCCGGGGTCTCGCCGTCGTCAAGCTCGCCGCGGCACGCGCCAATCACCAAGTGGGCAACCTTTCCCGCAAAATTCTCAAAGGCATCGAAGCCGCCTGCAACGACTTGCTCAACGGCAAGCTCCACGATCAGTTCCAGGTCGATGTCTTCCAGGGCGGTGCCGGCACCTCGACAAACATGGCCGCGAACGAGGTCATCGCCAATCGAGCACTGGAGCGCATGGGCCATCGCAAAGGCCAGTACGAGCACTGCGACCCGCACGATCACGTCAACCTCGCCCAATCAACCAACGACGCCTATCCCTCTGCGCTCCACGTCGCCGCGATCTTCGGCAACGAGCGCCTGATCGACGAACTTGAGCGGCTCATTCTCTCCTTCCGCAAGAAGGGCCGCACGTTCGCGCGCGTCATCAAGATGGGGCGCACACAGTTGCAGGATGCCGTGCCCATGACCCTCGGCCAGGAGTTTGAGGCCTTCGCACGCACGCTCGAAGAAGAAGTGCACGCGATGAAGGTCGTGCAGAATGCGCTTTGCGAAACCAACATGGGTGGAACGGCCATCGGCACGGGCCTCAACGCGCCCCGCGGCTACTCCCAGGCCTGCGCCCGCCACATGTCGCGCATCATGAAACGCGAGATCCGCCTCGCGCACAACCTCATCGAAGCCACACAGGACACGCAGGCCTACGTCCTCTACGCGGGTGTGCTCAAGGCCACCAGTATCAAACTCTCAAAGGTCTGCAATGACCTGCGGCTGCTCTCCTCAGGGCCGCGCGCCGGGCTCTACGAAATCAATCTTCCTGCCAAGCAACCGGGCTCATCGATCATGCCCGGCAAGGTGAATCCGGTCATCCCCGAAGTCGTGAATCAGGTTTGCTACAAAGTTATCGGCAACGACCTGACCGTTACGCTCGCCGCCGAAGCAGGCCAGCTTCAGCTCAACGTCATGGAGCCGGTCATCGCCTCGTGCATCTTTGAGAGCCAGATGCTGCTCACGCGCGCCGCGAAAACACTTCGTGAGCACTGCATCAACGGCATCACGGCAAACGAAGACGTCTGCCGCTTGTTCGTTGAACGATCCATCGGACTCGTCACCGCGCTCAATCCGATCATCGGATACGAGAAGAGCACGGAACTCGCCGCCGAAGCGCTCAAGTCCGGGAAGGGCATCATCGAACTCATTCGCGATCGCAAGATCCTGACCGAAAAGCAAATCAAAGCCGTTCTCGATCCGCGCACTATGACTGGCCAGCTTCCGACACGCCGCTCCAAACGCAAGTAGGAACAATCCATGATCTGGCTCGAACTCGCAGTCGTTTTGGGCGCGATCCTTCTGGGTGCGCGCGTCGGAGGTGTCGGCCTCGGAACGATGGCCGCGCTCGGCTTGCTCGTTCTCGTCTTTGGCTTTGGTCTGCCGCCGTCTTCGCCACCTGGCGCAGTTCTGGCCATCGTCGTCGCCGTCGTGACCGCCGCGGCAACGCTTGAAGCCGCGGGAGGCATGGATCTCCTCGTGCTGGTAGCCGATCGTGTGCTTCGGGCTCACCCGCGATCAATCACGCTTATCGCGCCGATCGTTGCGTATGTCTTCACGTTCTGCACCGGGACCGGGCACGTCGCCTATTCAATTCTTCCCGTCATCGCCGAAGTTTCGCGCAAAGCGGGCATCCGCCCGGAGCGCCCCATGTCCATCAGCGTGATCGCTTCGCAACAGGCGATCACCGCGAGCCCGCTTGCCGCCGCGACCGCTGCGCTCCTCACTATTCTCGACGATCAGGGCGTGACGCTGACCAAGATCCTGCTCGTGTGCATCCCATCCACTCTCATCGGCGTGATCGCCGGCGCACTCTCGGTTTGGAAGAAGGGCGTCGAGCTCGAGAACGACCCGGAATATAAGAGACGCCTCGCGGCAGGCGAAATGGGCGAAGAAGTGGCTCTCAAGCAGCTCGAAGGCCCGGCACGAAAGCGGGCGGCCTGGGCCGTCGGCATCTTCCTGTTTGCCGCGGCATCCATTGTCGCGTTCGGCGTGTTCCCGACGCTGCGTCCGACGCATTCAGCCCCTATTCCCGCCGTTTCAATCGAGAAACTCCAGAGCGCCATCTCCACCGGCGCAGCCGACATGAACAAAGACAACGTCGTCACGCAGGCCGAAGCCAAGAAACTCTTTCAGAACCTCGCCGCGGGTCAAATGTTCGAGCAACGTGACACCGTCGCCATGAACACTCTTATCCAGATCATCATGTACGCCGCCTCGGCGTTCATGATGCTTTTCTGCGGCGCCTCGCCCGATGCCGTGGCGAAGAGCAAGGTTGCCGGCGCGGGCGTTGTCGCCGTCGTCTCGATCCTCGGACTGGGCTGGATGGGCAACTGCTTCTTCGAAGGAAACAGGGAGCTCATCCTCACCACGCTCAGCGGCACAGTGCAGCAGCACCCGTACCTGTTCGCCGGTGCCCTCTTCGCACTCTCCATTCTGCTCTTCAGTCAGGCGTCGACCGTCACCGCGCTCATGCCCGTCGGCGTTGCGCTCGGTGTGTCGGCGAGCACGCTCGTCGCGTACTTTCCCGCAGTGAACGGTTACTTCTTCCTGCCCACTTATGGCACGGTCGTCGCGGCCGTTGCGTTCGACCGTACCGGAACAACGCGCATCGGCTCCTACGTTCTCAATCACTCGTTCATGAGGCCCGGACTGGTTGCCACTATCGCTGCGATTCTCTCCGGCCTGGCCATTTCGCGCGTTGTGTTCTAGTCAATTCAGATCGGTCGCCGCAGCGGATCCGTTCCGGTCGGCTTCAGCGGCTCGTCCTGCGGGCGTCTGCGCCCCGACAGCTTCTCGAGATCCGCCATGGCGCGATCCGCCTCGTTGTCCCCGGCGATGCGGATGGGAGCGGCCAGCGAAGGCGCGACGACAGCCCGATTGATGTCGCCCGCGGCACGAACAGAGTAAAGGCTTCCCGCACCGTGCGCCTGCACTTCTGCGATCTCGGCTTCCACGAGCGGATCGATTGTGTGTTTCACGATGCCAGCAGAAACGCCCACACTCAGGTTGAAGATCGCCCAGACGACCAGGCCCAGCAGGATGACCGGTAGTACGGCGTGAAGCGTGACCACGACGAATTCGCTCCGCGTGCCTGCGCCGACGGCGTCAGTTGCGGCGATCAGCGGTTGATAGCCGCAGAAGACGCCCCAGATCGGCGAGGCAGGAATCACGCTTGTCCACGGAATGCACATCGCAAACAACGCTGTGGCGATCGTCGCGGCACGAACCGCCCGCTGCATCCCGATCACACCGGCGCCCGCGACGATCGAAGTCGCCATCCAACATTGAGCAACGAGCACCGCGAGCGCAACCACACCGGCGCTCGAAGCAATTCCCGAAACCGTCGCGAGCGCCGCATCGGCTTTGCCAATGGCCCGCTTCTCCACGACTTCTTTCTCAAATGTGGCAGGGTCGATCTGCTTGCGAGGTTGAGCTTCAACAACTGCAAGTTGTTCCTTCTGCGTCATCTTCTCGGCCGGTGCGGAATCAAACCGGATTTCCGTGAAATGAGCGAACCCAAAGACCAGCGTTTGCGCGATGATCGCGACAGCGACAACCAGCGCTGAAAACACAGCGCCGCGTCGAAGTGCAAGTAACGCCGGCGATGCGTTGATGTATGCGCCAGAAGTCGGGCGTGGCACGTTCGATCTCCCGTAAGTACTGCGTCCGATACCCTTTATGACTCATCGGCTGTGGCAACTTGCAACTGAAGTCAATCTGGGGGATCGGCGGCCGTCGATTTGGCCCCTTCACCCTCCAGATGGCAGCCAAGGCCATTTCAAGCTATACTTTCAATAAATCCTGAAAGTTCAGAAGGCCAGTTTATGAGCAACCTCTACACGCCCCCGCCCCTCTCGCCACATGCCGACGCCTTGGACATGGGTTTCTTGGCGGCGGTCGCTGCAGGGACGGCTCGCCTTTCACCGGATCAGGCTCTGGACCTCTTCCGGCGCTCGCCTTTGGCGACGCTGGGTCGGTACGCCGACGCCCGCTGCCGCCGAATTCACGGTGACACGTTCCGCACCTTCGTCATCGACCGCAACATCAACTACACCAACGTCTGCAACGCCAAGTGCACGTTCTGTGCGTTTCGGCGCGATGGACATGAGGCAGACGCGTACACCCTCGAATATGACACGCTGCTCCAGAAAGTCGGAGAGCTTTCCGCGATCGGCGGCACACAGATCCTCATGCAGGGCGGCATGAACCCCGAGCTGCCTTTCGACTGGTATCTCGATCTGCTCCACGAGATCAAGAGCCGCTACCCGCACATCCACGTCCACGGCTTCAGCCCGCCCGAGTTCATCGAATTCGTCCACTTCTTCAACCCGCCCGGCAAGAACCTCGAAGAGAAGATCCGCTGGGTGATGGTGCGTCTGCGCGATGCCGGACTCGACAGCGTGCCCGGTGGCGGCGGCGAAATCTTCTCCAACCCCGTCCGCCGCAAGATCGGCCTTGGCAAGTGCGATGCCGAGGCCTGGCTCACGGTGATGTACGTCGCGCATTCGCTCGGCATGTTCACCAGCGCGACGATGATGTTCGGCCACATCGAGGGATACGCCGATCGCATCCATCACATGATGCTGGTGCGCGAGTGGCAGGATCGGGCACTTCGAGACTTCGGTGGCGAATTGAAAACCGCTGATGATTCCGTGAACGCCGAAGCACCCAACATCGCGACGAAATACCCCGGTGGCTGGCGTCGCACTGAACGTCGCAAGATCAGCTCCGGTGGCGGCCACTACAAAGCCTTTATTTCCTGGCCTTTCCAGCGCGAAAACACGCCACTCGGCCGCGTGAAGGATTGGGGCGTCAATCCCGGCGAGCTCGAAACCGAATTCCCCGGCGATGTGCTTGCACGCGCCTTCGCGTGGGGTGAGAACCCCGAACCGGATTACAAGACTCTTCCGGGCGCTGAGGAATTCGGCCGTCGCGTCCGCATGAGCGGCAGCACCGATTACCTGCGCACGCAGGCCCTCAGCCGCCTGATGCTCGACAACATTTACTCGATCGGCAGTTCATGGGTCACGATGGGCCCGCACATTGGACAGGTCGCGCTCTCGTACGGCGCGAACGACATGGGCAGCGTGATGATGGAAGAAAACGTCGTCAGCAGCGCGGGAACCACGTACTGCCTCGACGAGGCGGTGCTCTGCCGATTGATTCGAGGCGGAGGCTTCATCCCGGCACAGCGCGACAATGTCTACGACATTCTGAAAGTGCATTCTGGCGCGGATGCACCGGATCTCGCGGTCACCGATTGGTCCACGCACCGAGCGCGCAAGATGCACCAGGAAGCCCCGCGCGAGCAGAAAGTGGCGCTCAAGGTGCAGGTCAAGGCTCGCCCCGAGCTCGCGCCGGCTCGATAAGCAGGACGGCAAGAAGATTCACCGCCGACGGCGGACGCACCCCAGCAGAGCAATTCCGCCAAGCCCGAGCACACCCGGCGCCGGAATCTCCGCAAATTCGACAAACGCCGACCCGTTCACATCCGCGATCGAGAAATCGACCTGCGAGGCGCGATATCCCATTTCCGGCGCGAAGCCAGTCAGCACCATTTCGTTGTGGAACCAGTTGTAGAGCGATGCAACGTCCCCGTTCTCAAGCCAGGACTGCACCGTCGATTCCGACGTGGCGAACAGAGTGCTCCAGTCGCTGAATCCGGGAATGAACGCTGAATCCAGCATCGAGACCGAAACGCCGCCGTCCTCGTACGTGCCGATCACCGTGTATCGCGCCGAACCGATCGGATCGTCAAACACGCCCATCTGCACGTTCTGTTGGATCGAAGTCGTCACGTCCAGCATGTTGACACCGTTCTTCGCGGCATCCGAAAGAGCCCAGCCGCCCAGCGCCTCATGCTGGTCCGACGCGCCCGCTTCCTGGAACCAAGCGAGCAAGTACACGTGGCTCAGACTGTTCGCGGCGGGCGACGAATCCCCTGTCAGACGGAGCTGAATCGCCGAAGTGGTTGCGAGAGCAGAAGTTGAGACAGCGCACAGTGCAGAAAGTGCGAGAGCGGTTCGGTTCATAGCAGAGCCTCCGGCGAGCGTGGCGTTCGGGACGGTTGAAGCAACAACGAAACGACATGACGCCGCGAGTGCGGCGATCTCCGCTCTACCCGTTTCAACTATGACTCAGGATTTGATGTGCTGCCAACCAAGCGCACGAATGCTCGCGCGTGTCGCGCAACCGACAGCAGAACCAGCAATTCAACTGACTGCAGCGAAACTACTTAGCGAACAAGAGGTCCGCGATCTGAATTGCATTCAGCGCTGCCCCCTTGCGGAGTTGGTCGCCCGACAGAAACAGGCAATGATTGCGCGTCTTGCCTTGGGCATCGCGTTTCGAACCCGGATCGGCGCGAAGCCGACCGACGAAGACGCTGTCGGTGCCCGAAGCGTGCAGCGGCGTCGGAAACTTGTTGGCTTTGCGATCGTCGATGAGCTGAACACCCTTGGCTCCATCGAAAGCCGCGCGAACCTCGGCTTCCGATGCCGCGGCCTTCAGCGTGATCGTCGCCGATTCCGAGTGAGCCCGCACCACCGGGACGCGAACACACATCGGTGAAACCTCGACGTCCGGATCGTTCCAGATTCGCCGCGTCTCGCTGATCATCTTCTTCTCTTCGCCGTTGAGGCCAGAAACCTCATCCATCGCCGAGTTGTGGCTGAAGACGTTAAACGCGCACGGCTCGGCGAAGACCTTGGTTTGGGGTTTGCGCCCCGCGAGCATGTCGGCCGCCTGATTCTGAAGTTCAGTGATCGCCGCCGCGCCCGCGCCCGAAACCGCCTGATACGTCGATACGACAACCCGCTCGATGCCGAACCGCTTGCGGATTGGTTCGAGAGCGACGAGCAGCAGAATCGTCGAGCAGTTCGGGTTGGCGATCAGCGCCGGAGCCTTCGCCCGCGCGACTTCGTCGCCGTTCACTTCGGGAACAACCAATGGCGCGCTCGGATCAGCACGAAACGCCGACGAATTGTCCACAACCGCACATCCCGCGGCACGCGCCACCGGCGCAAGCGATCGCGCAATGTCCGAAGTCGCACAAAACAAGGCAACTTTCTGCCCGGTAAAGCTCGCAGGGCCGGCTTCCGAGATCGTCAGCGTCCCGCCCGCGTATGGAATCGTCGAACCCGCCGACCGGGCGGAAGCCACAGCGCGAATGCGATCGGCGCGATGGCCCCGTGCTTCGAGAAT
>Ga0070665_100000113_pt1 | contig 151435 bp, 116 predicted proteins | sample KBSS13metaG_FD_65862 | JGI IMG/M metagenome (GOLD analysis project Ga0070665, IMG submission 65862) | Switchgrass rhizosphere microbial communities from Kellogg Biological Station, Michigan, USA - KBS S1-3 metaG | ecosystem: Host-associated > Plants > Roots > Rhizosphere > Soil ...
TAGGCGGGTTTGTCGGTGATGTACCAGGTCATCCGCGCGATGTGCTCGGGGCCGGCTCCGGCCTCGCGCAGCACGGCGGCGACGTTGCGCAGGGTCTGCTCGGTCTGGGCCGCGAAATCGTCGGTCTCGAACTCGCAAGTCGCCGGGTTCCAGCCGATCTGGCCGGCGACGAAGACCAGCCGGCCGCGGGCGGCGATGCCGTTGGCGTAGCCGATGGGCTTGGCCCAACCTTCCGGCAGGAGGATGTCGCTCATCGGTCGCGCTCCCGCAGGCGGAAACGCTGGAGCTTGCCGGTCTCGGTGCGCGGCAGGGCGTCGAGGAACTCGATCGCCCGCGGATATTTGTACGGCGCGATCTCCGCCTTCACGAAGTCCTGCAGCTCCTTGATCAGATCCTGGCCGGGGGTGAAGCCCGGGCGCGTCACGACGTAGGCCTTCACGATGTAGCCGCGACCCTCGTCCGGCGCCGCCACCACGCCGCACTCCGCGACCGCCGGATGGTCGAGCAGCACGCTCTCGACCTCGGGGCCGGAGATCTTGTGCCCCGCCGAGACGATCAGGTCGTCCGTGCGCGCCTGGTACCAGAAGTAGCCGTCCGCGTCCTGGACGTAGGAGTCGCCCGGGAGGTTCCAGCCGTTGCGGACGTAGACCCGCTGCCGCTCCAGGTTGTCCAGGTAGCGGCAGCCGGTCGGCCCCTTCACCGCGAGATGTCCGATGGTGCCGGGCGGCACCTCGTTGCCGTCCTCGTCCACCACCCGCGCCTCGTAGCCGGGGACGACCCGGCCGGTGGAGCCGGGGCGGATGTCGGCGCCGGAGGAGCTGATGAAGATGTGCAGCATCTCGGTCGAGCCGATGCCGTCGATGATCTCGAGGCCGGTCGCTTCCTTCCACTTTTCGAAGGTCGGCTTCGGCAGGGTCTCGCCGGCCGAGACGCACTTCCTGAGGCTCGAGATGTCGAACCCCCGCACCAGATCGGCCATGGCGCGATAGGCGGTCGGCGCGGTGAAGACGATCGTCGCGCGGTGATCCTGAATCCCTTGCAACAGGTTGGGCGGCGAGGCCTGCTCGAGGAGCAGCGTCGAGGCGCCGATCCGGATGGGGAAGAGGAGGATGCCGCCGAGCCCGAAGGTGAAGGCGAGCGGGGGGGAGCCGCAGAAGATGTCGTCCCGCTCCGCTTTCAGGATGTAGGGGGGAAAGCAGTCGCAGCAGGCGATCACGTCGCGGTGGAAGTGCATGGTCCCCTTCGCCTGCCCGGTGGTGCCGGAGGTGAAGGCGATCAGGGCGGTGTCGTCCGCGGCGGTGTCGCAGTTGTCGAAGGTCGCGGGTTTCCCCGCCATCAGGGATTCGAGCGAGCCGGGCTCGGCGCCGCTGAAATGGATCACGTTCGGCATCGCCTGCTCGCAGTCGGCGGCGATCCGCGTGTCGGTGAGCGCGAGGCTGATCTTTGCCTTATTGGCGATATAGGTCAGCTCGCGCACGCGCAGCAGCGGCATGGTGCAGACCACCACGCCGCCGGCCTTGAGCACGGCGAACCAGCAGGCCGCCATCATCGGGTTGTTCGGTCCGCGCAGCAGCACGCGGTTGCCGGGCACGATCCCGAGATCCTCCACCAGAACGTGAGCAATGCGATTGGCGGTCTCGAGGAGCTGGCGGTAGGTCCAGTGGCCATTGGCGGAGTGGAAGACCACGCGGTCGCCGTCGCCTTCCGCGATCCGGCGGTCGAGCAGCTCGGCGGCGCAGTTCAGCCGGTCCGGATAGGAGAGCTCCGGCAGCGCGTCATAGCGCAGGTCCGGCATCAGCTCCGGCGGCGGCAGGGACTCCCGGCAGAAGGTGTCCACGTGGGCGCTGGATGTTGGACGTTCTTCCAAGATCACCCCTCCTGGCCCGCGGCGCCGGCGAGGAGCTGGCCGGCGATGACGAGCCGCTGAATTTCGCTGGTCCCCTCGTAGATGCGCAGCGCCCGGACCTCGCGGTAGAGCCGCTCGACCGGCGCGCCGGCCACCACGCCGCGGCCGCCGAGAAGCTGCACGGCCTGATCGATCACCCGCTGCGCGGCCTCGGTAGAGAAGAGCTTGGCCATCGCGGCCTCGCGGGTGACCCGCTCGGCCCCGGCGTCCCGCGTCCAGGCGGCGCGGTAGACGAGCAGGGCGGAAGCATCGACGTCGAGCGCCATGTCGGCCAGCCGCGCTTGCGTCAACTGGAAATCAGAAAGGTTTTTTCCGAAGGCGCGGCGCTGGACGCTCCAGGCCAGGGCCTCGTCCAGCGCGCGGCGGGCGAACCCGAGGGCGGCGGCGCCGACGGTGGAGCGGAAGACGTCGAGCGTCGCCAGCGCCACCTTGAGCCCCTTGCCCGGCGCGCCGATCAGGGCATCCGCCGGCACGCGGCAATCCTCGAACGTGATCGTTCCCAGCGGATGCGGAGCGAGGACGTCGATGCGGCCGGAGACCCGGAGCCCGGGGTTGTCCGCCGCCACGAGAAAGGCTGCGAAACCTTTTTCTCCGGCTTCCGGCAGGCGGCAGAAGACGACGTAGAAATCGGCCAGGCCGGCGTTGGAGATCCAGGTCTTCTCGCCGTCGATCACCCAGGAGTCGCCGTCGCGCCGCGCCGTGGTGGACATGGCGGCGACGTCCGAGCCGGCGTCCGCCTCGGAGAGCGCGAAGGCGGGGATCGCCTCGCCGGCGGCCACCCGCGGCAGCCACGCCCGGCGCTGCGCTTCGGAGCCGAAGAGGGAGAGCGGGCCGCTCCCCAGCCCTTGCAGGGCGAAGGCGAAATCGGCGATCCCCGAATGGCGGCCCAGGGTCTCGCGGATCAGGCAGAGGGAGCGGACATCCAGCCGTCCGCCGTGCTTTTCCCCAGAAGGGGAGACGGCGTGGCGCAGCCAACCCCCCGCGCCGAGCCGGCGGACGATCTCGCGGCAGGTGCCGTCGAGATCCCGATCCTCCTGCCCTTCCAGGGGAGCGATCTCGCGTTCGCACCAGGCGTCGAGATCGCGGGCGATCTCCCGATGAGTTTCCTCGAAGAAGGGCCAACCGAGAAAGGAGGTGTCAGGCATCGATCTTCAATTGCCCTCGAACGTCGGCTTTTCCTTGGCGGCGAAGGCGCGGTAGGCGCGGGCGAAGTCCTCCGTCTGCATGCAGATCGCCTGTGCCTGCGCCTCGGCCTCGATCGCCGCGTCGACTCCCAGGCCCCACTCGTGATGGAGCTGGCGCTTGGTCATCGCGTGCGCGAAGGTGGGGCCGTGGGCGATCGATCGCGCGAGGGCGGCGGCCTCCTCGCGCAGCGCCTCGGGCTGGATCAGGCGGTTGTAGAACCCCCAGCGCTCGGCCTCCTCGGCTTCCAGGAAGCGCCCGGTGTAGAGCAGCTCGGAGGCGCGCCCCTGGCCGATGATCCGCGGCAGGATGGCGCACGCGCCCATGTCCGCTCCCGAGAGGCCGACGCGCGTGAACAGGAAGGCCACCCGGCTGCGCGGCGTGCCGAGGCGCAGGTCCGAGGCCATGGCGAGGATCGCTCCCGCGCCGGCGCAGATGCCGTCGACCGCCGCGACGATCGGCTGCGGGCAGCGGCGCATGTTGAGCACCAGCTCGCCGGTGAGGCGGGTGAACTCCAGCAGGCGGTCCATCCGCCCTTCCTCGCGCATAGCGACCAGGGGGCCGATGATCTCGTGGACGTCCCCGCCCGAGCAGAAGTTCTCGCCGGCGCCGGTGAGCACCACCGCCTTGATCTCCTCGACGTGCTGAAGGTCGCGAAAGGTATCGGCCAGCTCCCGGTACGACTCGAACGTGAGCGGATTCTTCCGCTCCGGCCGGTTGAGCGTCACCGTGGCGACCCGGCCGTCGACGCTCCAGCCGAAGTGGCGGGGCTGGATGGATTCCAAAGAAATACGATTATTCAAGGAAGGGTCTCCTTCGGGTGACGCTGTAAAGCCGGGATTTTTCCTCCACCCGGAACGGGGGGAGGTCAGGAGGGGGGCTTTCCGGAGTCCGGGACCTCTCCTTGCCTGGGGCGCCCCCTCCTGACCTCCCCCTGAAGGGGGAGGAAAAAAGCAGCTTCCTCATCACCCTCTGCTCGCTCAAATCGTGCTCGTCCCCAAAAGCTCCGCCTGCCGCTGCCGCTCCAGGTTCCTTTCGAGCTGCTGCTTGCCCGAGAGGTACTGCACCGGCCAGGGCTGCGCGGTGTAGCCGAGTTGCGCGGCGGCGCGGAGGGTCCAGTTGGGATCGGCAAGGTGGGGGCGGGCCAGGGCGCAGAGATCGGCGCGGCCGGCGGCGATGATCGAGTTGACCTGGTCCGGCTCGGTGATGTTGCCGACGGCGATCGTGGGGATGCCGGTCTCGTTGCGGATACGGTCCGAGAAGGGCGTCTGGAACATGCGGCCGTAGACCGGCCGGGCGTCCGCCGCCGTCTGGCCGGCCGAGACGTGGATGATGTCCGCCCCGGCCTGGTGGAACGCCTGCGCGACCTCCACGGCGTGGCTCCCCTCGATCCCTCCCTCGATCCAGTCGGTGGCCGAGATGCGCACCGACATCGGCCGGTCCTGGGGCCAGACCTCGCGCATCGCCCGGAAGATCTCCAGGGGGAAGCGGAGACGGTTGGCGAGGCTGCCGCCATATTCGTCCGTCCGCCGGTTCGAGACCGGCGTGATGAAACCCGAGAGGAGATAGCCGTGGGCGCAGTGGAGCTCGATCATGTCGAACTCCGCCTCGATCGCCATCCGGGCGGCGCGGACGAAATCGCCGCGCACCTGGTCCATGTCGGCGCGCGTCATCTCGCGGGGGACCTTCATGCCGGGCTTGAAGGGGAGGGGGGAGGCGGCCACGATCGGCCAGCCGTCGGCGTCGAGAGGCTCGTTCTCCCCCTCCCACATCAGCCGGGTGGAGCCCTTGCCGCCCGAGTGGCCGAGCTGCAGGCAGATCTTCGAGCGGCTCCGCCGGTGGACGAACCGGGTCACCCGCCGCCAGGCTTCCACGTGCTCCGGCCGGTACAGGCCGGTGCAGCCGAGGGTGATCCGCGCCTCGGGGGAGACGCAGGTCATCTCGGTGACGATCAGCCCCGCGCCGCCCAGCGCCCGCGCGCCCAGGTGAACGAGATGGAAATCGTCCGGCGTGCCGTCCTCGGCGCTGTACATGTCCATGGGGGAGACCACGACGCGGTTCTCGACCGTCATCCCGCGCAGCGTGAACGGGGTGAACATCGGCGGCGGGGCCTTGGGCGATTCTTTCCGGCTGGCCCGGCTGGCGAACCAGCGCTCGACCCCTTCGAGATACTTGCTGTCGCGCAGCCGGAGGTTCTCGTGGCTGACGCGCTGGCTGCGGGTGAGCAGGCTGTAGGCGAACTGCTCGGGATCGAGGCGGGCGTAGCGCCGTACGTTCTCGAACCACTCCATGGAGTTGCGGGCCGCGTTCTGGAGGCGCAGGGCCTCGGTGCGCCGCTCGTCCTCGTAGGACTGGAGGGCGCGCGGGAGATCCGCGGCATCAGGGCCGTTGAGGATGCGGGAGAGGGCGATCGCGTCCTCCATGGCGAGCTTGGTGCCGGAGCCGATGGAGAAGTGGGCGGTGTGGGCGGCGTCGCCGATCAGCACGAGATTGCCTTGCCACCAGCGGTCGCAGTGGACGCGGGTGAAGTTGAGCCAGGGCGCCGCGCGCTGATGGGGCGGAATGTTGGCGAGCAGCCGGTGGCCGTCGAGCCAGGGCGCGAACATACCTTCGCAGGCGGCGATGGTGGCGTCGATGTCCAGGCGGTCGAATCCGGCGTTGCGCCAGGAGGCCTCGTCGCACTCGACGATGAAGGCCGAGTGCGTTTCGCTGAACCGGTAGGCGTGGGCCTGAAAGATGCCGTGCGCGGTCTCGACGAAGGCGAAGGTGAAGGCGTCGAACCGGCGCGTCGTGCCGAGCCAGACGAACTTGGCCTGCCCCGAAACGAGGTCCGGCCGGAAGTCCGCCGCGTGCGCCCGCCGCACCGCGCTGTTGACGCCGTCGGCCGCGATCACGAGATCGGCGTCGCCAAGCCCCAGGCGGGGGAGGTCGGAGTCGTCGTGGAATTCGCAGCCGAAGCGGAGATCGGCCCCGAGCTCGGCGGCGCGGTTCTGGAGGATCTCCAGCAGCTTCATGCGGGCGATACCGGCGAAGCCGTGGCCGCCGGAGGTGATCGTCCGCCCCTTGTAGTGGATGTCGATGTCGTCCCAGCGGGCGAAGTTGTCCGAGATCTCCTGGAAGGATTCCGGATCGGCGGCCTTGAAGTTGCCGAGCGTCTGGTCCGAGAAGACGACGCCCCACCCGAACGTGGCGTCCGGCGCGTTGCGCTCGAGGACCACGACCTCATGGGCCGGGTCCGCCTTCTTCATCAGCAGGGAGAAATAGAGTCCCGCCGGCCCGCCGCCGAGGATTGCGACCTTCATGGGGTCCTCCGAGCGCTCACCGGGCGGATGCTAGCACGGGGTGGAACGAACGGGATCGGCCGGCCCTTCGGGGCTTGGATACATTGGTGGCCCGCGTACCTGGGGTTTCCACCCCAGGCTGTTCAAAGGCCGCCCCCTTCAGGGCGGTTCTCTGGGGTGGTCCTCTGGAGATCTGGAGAGTGCGGTCGGCGGGTTCAAGGAGCCTGATCGCCGAACAAGGCGCGGGAGGAGACGCCGAGCGAAGCACCATCGGCCGACTAGGAGGGACCGCCCTGAAAGGGCGGCCTTTGAACAGCCCGGGGTGGAAACCCCGGGTACCCGAGCCCGCCTCTTACCCCAAGTCCCGAAGGGCCGGCCTGCCCTGGCGGCATCTCCGGGTCGTATTTGACTCTGGAGGGTTGGGCGTGCCGTCGACGGATTCAAGGAGACGATGAAAGGCCGCCGCTATCCGATCCTGTAATTGACCTCCAGCACGTAGCAGGCCGGAACCGGCTCGCCGTCGAGGGTCGACGGTTTGAAGGTCCAGGCCTTTACGGCGTTCACGGCGCTTTCGGTGAGCCCATAGGGCTGCTCCTTGAACACCTTGAGGTTCCGGACCCGCCCCTGCGCATCAATGACGGTTTGGAGGATCACCGTTCTGAGCCCCCCAGGATGCTGGATCGCCTCGGCGGGCATGACGGGCTTGGTCTGGTGGAGGATCTCCGGTCGGCCGACTTTGCCGCCGACCTGCATCGGCGCATCCGGATCGAGATTCCGCACGCGGGCGTTGCGGTCGTCGATCCGCTGCGCGTCGTCCGACCGGCTGCCGACGTACACGTTGCAGAGGATCTGCTGGATGTTGTCCGTGCTCTGGCCGTGCTGCCGCTGGGACCGCAGAAGCTCCGCCGCTTCCGGGTCGCGGTGGAGGGCGAGCAGCGCGGAGAGGAGCGAAGTGCTGCCCTGGGCTCCATTCGAGCTTGCCACCTGTTGCTTGAACAGGTCGGCGGCCTCTCCCCAGGACTTCTCGTCGGGCTGCTCGAGCAGGGCGATCCCCAGGGTGGTGGTGGCCTGGGTCCGCTCCTCGGGGGTTGTGGCGACGGCAAGGGCCTGGCGCGCGGTCGCCACGGCCTTGTCCCCATCCTTGATCTGCTTGTAGCAGTGCGCCACTCCGATCAAGCTCAGAGACGACTTGCCTCCGGCGAGCTCGTTGGCTCGCGAGTACGCCTTGCAAGCGTTCTGTTGATCTCTGCGAGAGTCGAAGACCCGAGCCTTCTCGAGCTCCCGCGTGACGGCGGCGGGCTGCGAGTCCGCGAAGGCCGGCCCGGAAGCGAGCGCCAGCGCGATGACCAGGGCGGGCAGGGCCAAGAGCCGGACACGGGCATCTTTCATCATTGGGATCCTCCACGATGGATGATGTCGCATCGCTCTCCGGCATTGCAATGGCGGAGGCGTCGAACGCAGGCCGGCCCTTCGGGGCTTGGATACATGGGTGGCCCGCGTACCTGGGGTTTCCACCCCAGGCTGTTCAAAGGCCGCCCTTCCAGGGCGGTTCTCTGGGGTGGTCCTCTGGAGGTCTGGAGCGTGCCGCCGGCGGATTCAACAGCCGATCGTGGTGGGTGCATCCGGCAGCGTCCTGCGCTGGAATACCCGAACAAGGCGCGGGAGGAGACGCCAGGCGAAGCGCCATCGGCGGACGGGAGGGACCGCCCTGAAAGGGCGGCCTTTGAACAGCCCGGGGTGGAAACCCCGGGTACCCGGACCCGCCTCCCACCCCAAGCCCCGAATGGCCGGCCTGTCTTCGCGGCATCGTGGCCCTCAATCGAAGATGTAGGCCGGGTCGTATTCGACTCTGGAGCCAGCACCTCCTACGCCGGAGGCGTCGAACGCAGGCCGGCCCTTCGGGGCTTGGATACATGGGTGGCGAGTACCTGGGGTTTCCACCCCAGGCTGTTCAAAGGCCGCCCTTTCAGGGCGGTTCTCTGGGGTGGTCTTCTGGAGGTCTGGAGCGTGGCGCCGGCGAATTCAACAGCCGATCGTGGTGGGTGCATTCGGCAGCGTCCTGCGCTGGAATCCCCGAACAAGGCGCGGGAGGAGACGCTAGGCGAAGCACCATCGGCGGACCGGGAGGGACCGCCCTGAAAGGGCGGCCTTTGAACAGCCCGGGGTGGAAACCCCGGGTACCCGGACCCGCCTCCCACCCCAAGCCCCGAAGGGCCGGCCTGTCTTCGCGGCATCTCGACCCTCAATCGAAGATGTAGGCTGGGTCGTATTCGACCTGATGTTTCTCCAGAAGCTCGATAAGCTCCTCCTCGAAGGTCGCCCGGTGATGATGAGCCTCCTGGTTCAGGATGTAGTTCCTCACCCTGGACTCCTTCGATTGGCTCACGGAAAAGGCGGCGTATCCCGTCTGCCATCCGAACTCGGGGATCGCCTCCGGCCGTTCGTGGACCCATTTCGAGGAAACCGCCTTGGTTGAACGGACGAGGTCGGCCAGCCGGTGGGTTGCCTTCATGCGCAGGAGGATGTGGACATGGTCCGGCATGCCACCGAGGGCGATCAAGGTAGCCCCCCTCTGGCGAAGAATCGCCGTCATGTAGGGGTAGAGGTCAGCTTGCAGCGCGGCATCGATGAACGGAGCGCGCTTGCGGGTGCTGAAGACGATATGGAGCAGAATCTTCACGAGAGATGAGGCCATGCGGGGTCCCCCTCCAATAGGGTCGTCGGACCGGACGAGTTTGTCCGGTTCACCCCTAATAAGACGTAAAAAATGACCCGATCTGACAAACCTTTTCACTACAACGAGATAGGAGGGCATTTTGGAGGGTGAGCCGGCCCTCCCTGGGGTTTCCACCCCAGGCTGTTCAAAGGCCGCCCTTCCAGGGCGGTTCTCTGGAGGGGGCCCCTGGAGCTTCCGCGCGGGGTAAAATCCCGCTCCACTTCTCGGAAGGGAGACTTCATGCCGACCACCCCCGGCCGCGTCGCCTGGTACGTCACCGGCCGCTTCTATCTGGACGAGCAGGGCAAGTTGCAGGACCTGGGCTACTTCCTTCATCTGGAGGGGGTCCGGGGCGCGCTTTTCAATGACGGTCCGATCGGGGAGGCGACCGCCCGGCTCACCTTCCGCTCGGCGCCGTTCGGCGCTCAGACGGTCACCAACGGCAATGTTTCGATCGGCCTCGACGTCGAGGGGGACTTCAGCGTCTACCTGAATCCGGCGGGGGGTGGGGACTTTGACGATCCGGATTCGTTCTCGAAGGGTAGGTGTGTCGCCGTCTTCCGGCGGACGAGCGTGGTGATGGGGGCTACCCTGGCGTCGACGGTTCCGGGTGGGTTCGCGATCGCGATGAATGTCTTCTCGGCGGATCTCGTCGAGAGCACGCCGTTCGTCCTCGGCGGCGTCCAGCACGATCTCCGCGACCTGTTCCCGAAGGGGGTCACCCAGTGGGGGACCATGAACGCCGATCCCCTCGCCGTGTTCCCGCCGTTCACTCGGATTGCCGCGTTCACCGGCTCGGCCGTCGCGGCGGGTTGAGGAGGAACCATGAGCTTCCGACTTCTTGGCAGGATCGTGATCTCGCTGGCAGGAGCCCTGCCGCTCGCGGCGCAGCAGCCGGAGCCGCGGCAGCCGACGGTGCAGGTCTTCGAGGAGGCGGTCGACGTCCGGGTGGTCAACGTCGAGGCGGTGGTCACGGACGAGAAGGGGGCGCTCGTGCGCGGGCTCGCGGCGAAGGACCTCCGGCTGCTGGTGGACGGCCACGAGGTGCCGGTCGAGTATTTCGCCGAGGTGGAGGACGGCAAGGCGGCCGCCACCACACCGGCCGCCGGAGCGCCGGCCAGCGGAGTCCAGGCGCCGGCTTCACCCGGCGAAGCGGTGCAGCGGAGCTACCTGATCTATATCGACGACTCCTTCTCGATCGCCAGCATCCGCAACGAGGCGCTGGCGAAGCTCGAGCGCGACCTCACGCTCCTGCGCCCCGGCGACCGGATGGCCGTGCTGGCGTTCGACGGCTCCCGGATCGACGTCCTCAGCCGCTGGACGGGGGATGCCGCCGCGCTGGCCGCGGCCCTGGAGCGGGCCCGCCGGCGCCCCGCCACCGGCAGCCAGCAGCTCTCTCATCAGCGGGCGCTCCAGTCGGACGTCAAAGTCCTGCGCGAGAACGATATCGAGGACGGCGACACCAATCCGCTCACCAACAGCCTCGGCCGGGAGATGGAGGCCCTCGAGCCGCGGATCAGCCCCGAGGCGCGCACCCAGCTCGGCCGCACCGCCGCCGCCGTGGCCGGCGCGCTGCGCGGTTTCGAGGTGCCGGCGGGCCGCAAGGTCCTGCTCCTGCTCTCCGGCGCCTGGACGATGAGCGTGGCGCCGCAGCTCTACCGTCCCATGGTCGAGGCCGCGAACCGGCTCGGTTACACGATCTATCCCATGGACCTGGCGCAGTCGAACTCCTCTCAGATCACGGCTCTGGGCGCTCTGGCGGAGCGGACCGGCGGCCGGATGGTGGTCTCCGCGAAGATGGATGTCCTCGGCGAGGTCGCGGCGGACACCGGCTCCTATTACTGGCTCGGCTTCACCCCGGCCTGGAAGGCGGACGACCGCGGGCATCAGGTGACCGTCGAGGCCCGGCGGCCGGGACTGCGGATCCGCGCCCGGAGCGGCTTCTCGGACCTGTCGAAAAAGACGGAGAACGCCATGCGCGCCGAGAGCGTGCTGCTCTTCGGGGGCGCCGAGCGGGACCGGCGCCTGATCGTCCAGCTCGGCGCGCCGAAGCGGGCGGGGCGCGGCACGATCGAGATCCCGGTGACTCTGGGAGTGCCCGTCGAGTCGCTGGCCTGGACGCCCAAGGACGGCGGTTACACCGCCGAGACGCCGGTCGCGATGGCGGCCCTCGACGAGAAGGGGGGGCGCGCGGACCTGCCGGAATCGCACTTGAAGGTGAGCCTCAAGACGTCTCCGCCCGCCCGAACCTATGCCCGCTTCCAGACCAAGATCCGCGTGCGCGACGTTCGCCAGCGGCTGGTCTTCTCCGTCCGCGACGCGGTGGACGGCACGGCGATCTGGGGCGAGGCGGAGTCCAGGCCCCAGCCGGCGCGTTGAGAGTCCCTTACGTCTGAGGCTCGCGGACGAAGCTGCGGGCCACAATCGGCGTGCCGGTCGGGTACGGATCGCCGATCACGTAGGCGGCGCCCGGGTGCTTCAGGGTGATCGTCTCGATCTCGGTGCTGCCGTCGAGGCTGGCGCCGATGTATTCGTCGTCCTCGGAGTAGAAGCCGATCCACTGGCCGTGCTCGAAGGCCGGCATGGCCCAGGTCGAGCCGGCGCCGCCGGCGGCGTCCAGATCGCGGCTCTGTACCTCCGCCTGGCCGACCGGCAGGACGTCGACGCGGATCGGGATGTCGAGATCGTTGGCGATGGTGAGCGGCGCGTTGACGTCCGCGCGGAGCAGGATGTCGTAGGGCTGCTCGAGCAGGAGCTGGGCGCTGGCCGTTCCGGCCGGCAGCTCGGCCTCGGCGAGCAGCTCGCCGCTCTCCAGCAGGAAGAAGGCGATCCAGATCTGGCGGTCCGCGGCCGCCGGTACGGTCCACGTCCCGTTGTAGGCGAGGTTCTGGGTCTCGAGGCCGTCCCCGCGGTCGAGCGCCACGGTCACCACGAACGGCTGCGGGTTGGAAATCGTCAGATCCGCCATCACACCCCTCCTTTTCGGAAAGGCGCGAAGTATATCGCCGATCGCGGGGCTCCGGCTCCAATCGATGCGATACTTGGCACAGAACCCTGTGACTTCGAGAGGAGGCGGCTTGGACCTCGATAAATACGGCCCGGTTCCGACGTCGAGCGATTCCGATTTCGTAGTCTGCCCCGAGTGCGGCTCCGAGTTCCAGCCGCATATAAAAAATTGTATAGATTGCGGCGCCGCGACCGTGCCGCCCGGGGCCGCCCGGGCGCAGGGCTCCAACGAGCTCGGCGACGTTCCGATGGACGAAGCCGGCGCGGTTCACATCCGCACGGATGACCTCGAATGGATCGAAAGTCTGCGAGAGCTTTTCGAACAGCACGGCATCTCCTGCTGGATCCATCCGGTCGCATCCTCCGGCCGGCCGCAGAGATTCCGGCAGCAGAAATACAAGATCCTGGTGGCGAAGGAAGACGAGCGGCTCGCTTTCGAGCTCGACGGCGAGATCCTGCGCCAGAGGCTCGGCGACGAGGGGGAGGATCTGGTGGAGGTCTCCGCGCCAGGCATCTGCCCGTCCTGTCACTCGGTACTGCCTGCAAGAGCCGTCGAATGTCCGGGTTGCGGACTGATGCTCGCGGCGAGCAACCTGAATATCGTCCAGGACCTTTATGAAGCCTTCGCAACCCAGGACCGGGACGGGATCCTGGATATTTTCGATCCGGACATCGAGTGGATCCAGAATGAAGGTTTTCCGGGCGGCGGCCGGTACGTCGGGGCGGAGGAGGTCTTGAATCAGGCGTTCGGCCGGCTGGCCACGGAATGGGAATCCTGGAAGGCCGTCGTCGGCAGGTGGCTGGTCGCGGGAGAGTCGATCGTCGCCCTCGGCTCTTATGAGGGGACCTACAGGGCCACCGGGAAATCGATGACCGCGGCGTTCGCCCACGTGTACTGGCTGTGCGACGGCCGGGTCGTCCGCTTCGAGCAGTACGCGGACACCGCGAAGGTGGCCGAGGCCTGCCTGGACGATTAGATCGATCGCCAGCCGGGACAGAAACGAGGAAGGGGGCCGTCTCCGGCCCCCTTCGTTCCGCGCCCGCCTAGTCGAGGGCCCAACTCACCACACAAGTGGCTTCATAGATGTTCACGGGGGACGACGCCTTTTGGATGTCTACCTGGATGCTGCTGCTGAAGCGGACGTTCATGGGGATGAAGCCCGTAAAATGAGACCCATTGGTGTCCACGGGATAGTAGTAATCCGAAAGGTTCAGGATCTGAGCGGTTCCACCGTTGACGTAGATCTTGACGCTGACGGTCGAAACGTTTGGCAACAGGCAGGAGACACCCTTGACGTTTCCTGAGCCCGTGGAGTAGACGACCGTAGTAGTGCCGGTGGTTACAGCGCCGGAGTCGAGCTTCGGCCGGGTCTGACCGTCGTCGACGGCCCGCAGGGTGGAAGTGGAGCAGAGAACGAAGAAGAGGAGAAGGGCGAGGACACGCGTGGATCTCATCGTAATCTCCTTGTTTAATGTCTTGTGATTATACTCCCGGTGTCGTGGCGCGCCAATGGCCCGGAAATCCCTCTGCGGATCATCGGATGGGTTTGAAAGGGCCCCGTCTCCGGGGCCCGAGAGGATCTACGGCTTTCTATAGGTCGGCGGCAGCGGGCTCTTGACGTCCTTGTTCACGGGCTCGGCCATGGCGACGGGTGGAAGGGGCCGATCTGGAAATTGACGGTCAGCACGTAGAAGACTTTGACCGGCTTGCCGGCGAGGGTCGCCGGCGTGAAGGTCCACTGCTTGACGGCGTCCATGGCCTTCTCGCTGAGGCCAAAGGGCTGGCCTCTGAGGACCCTGACGTCGCCGACTTTCCCGTCCTTGTCGATGACCGCCTCCAGAATCACCGTGCCCGAAAAGCCGTGGTGCTGGCGTGCCTCTTCGGTCGTTTCGGGCTTGACCTGATGGAGGATCTGCGGCCGGGAGATGCGGCCGATCACCCGCAGCGGCGTCTCCGGATCGAGATTGTGCAGGCGCTCGTTGAAGTCGCTTTGCTGCTCCTTGGCGTCCGGTGGGCCGGGATAACCGATTCCGAGCAGGACCTCCCGCTGGAGATCGTCCTCGCTCTTTCCCTGCTTCCGCAGGTCCCCGAGGATCTCCGCGGCTTCCTGGTCGCGGTGCAGGACGAGCAATGCGGTGAGGACTCCCCTCTGCCCCTGGGCCTCGCCCGAGGCGGCCACCTGATCCTTGAACATGGCGAGGGCCTCGGCCGCGTTCTGCTCGCCGGGTTGGCGGAGGAGGGCGTACCCCAGCACCTGGGTGGCGTCGGCGCGCTCCTCGGGGGTGCTGGCGACCGCGAGAGCCTGGCGTGCCGTCGCAATGGCCTTGTCCCTGTCCTCGGTCTGCGTGTAGCAGTTCGACACTCCGATCAGGCTCGGCGCCGACTTGCCCTGGGCAAGCTCGCTGGCCCGCGAGTACGCCTTGCACGCGTTCCGTTGATCCCCATGGGAAGCGAGAGCCCGGGCCTGCTCCAACTCCCGCGTGACGGCGGCCGTCTGCGAGTCCGCGCGGGCCGGCTCGGAAGGGAGCGCCAATGCGATGGCCAGAGCGGGTATGGAGATGAGCCGGATCCAGGCATGGTTCGTCATCGAGATTCTCCTGCGGGAGATGGAGATGAGGCCGTATCGCACCCTACATTGTAATGCGGGAGGCGTTAGAATGCCGGTCCACTTCTCGGGAGGGAACCCCCATGCCGATCACCCCCGGCCGCGTCGCCTGAGCCGCGACCGCGACGCCGGAAGCCGCCCGGGCGCGGGTTCGCGACAGGCCCTCGGCGAGCGCCCCCGGCGGATACGCCGGATCTGGAGTAAGATGAAAGGGCAGTCCTGAAAGTCTGTCGTTCTTCGGCTGGGAGATGGTGGTCAGGAGGGCTCTTGGCAAAGGAGCCCGACCGATGGACAAGATGTTTCGCGGGGCGTCGCCCTATCGCGCCAGCCATGCGGTAGCGGCCCTTCTCCTGGCGCTGGCCGCGCTGTTCTCCCCCCGTGCCCTCAGTGCCCACGTGGAACGGATGAGCGTTCCAGAGCTCGCGGCGGCCTCTCCCCACATCGTCGTCGCCGTGGTCGAGAGCCGCGAGAGCCGGTGGAACGCGCGGCACACCCTGCTGTTCACGGAGTACACCTTGCGCGTCGAGGACCGCCTTCGGGGCGGGGTTCCGGATCACGTCTCGATCTCCGTGCCGGGTGGAACCCTCGGCGGCCTCACCGACGAGACCTGCCTGACGGTGCGCCTGGAGCCCGGCTCCCGCTATCTTCTCTTCCTCGGGCGCCTCGACGAGCCCGGCCTGAGCCCCATCACGGGCGCCTGGCAGGGGATGTTTCGCGAGATGCCGGGAAACCTCGCCGCCGTGGGGGAGGAGCGGGAGCCGCTGGTCCTTCGCGGCCGTCCGGTCCACTTCGGCGATCTCGTCGCCGCCGTCCGTCCGCTGGCCGCCAAGGCGTACGCGGCTCGTCCGGCGCCTCCGCCGGCCGTCTGGCTGCCGGCCAAGGCCTGGGACCCCACGGCGCCGCCCGTGCCGGTCACGGGATCGCTCCCGCCGCTCGCCGGCCCCCAGGCCGAAGCGCCGCCCGCGCCCGGAGAGGGAGCGCCCGGGATCGTCGGGATCGCAAGCCGTCCGCCGGCATCCAGTCCGCGGCGGCGGCCGGAGAAATTCATCTATCAGGAACTGGCGAAGCTTCCGGTGGTGATCAATCCACTGCCCGCCGGTTCCCCGTTCTCGCCGTGGGACCAGCACGAGATGGCCTACTGGAACTTCTACGGCGGCGACATCCTGCGGGTCACCTCCTCTCCCTCGGAGACCTGGGCGTACGGCAACGGCGTCTTCGACATTCCAGGATTTCCCAACGATGCACAGATGACAGCCCAGTTCGGCCGGGGGTGGGGGGAGCTCGGCGCCGGGGTTCTGGGGATCTCCTTCGTCCGGCGGGTAGACGGCGTGCTGACCGAGGCCGACATCGTGTTCAATCCCAAATGGTCCTGGACCCTCGACGACGCGGAAGGGACGAGCCAGGGTGGGGGCTACCCGTTCAAGGATGTCGCCCTCCACGAGCTCGGCCACGTCTGGGGGTTGCGGCACCCCTGGCAATACCAGGAGGTCTGGTGGGACTCGGTGATGAACTACAAAAGCAAGGTTTATTACGCGGTGGAGCTCTTCGCGGACGACACCACCGCCATCCGGGACGCCTTTTTGCGGGGCGTCTCCCGGCGCGACGGCCTGATCAGCTCCTACACCACCTACTATGACGATTTCCAGCAGGGGCCGGAGTACACCCCGGTCCGGCCGGCGGTCTCGACCGTCCGCGCCGGAGGCAGCTTCAGCCTGACCGATCCGATCAAGATCGAGAACACCGGCACCGTGCCGCTGGCCCGGCCGACGGTGGAGGTCTATCTGGCGCCGGCGCGGCTGAGCTTCGCCGGCGCGGTGCTGGCGAAGCGGGTCCGCCTCGGCGGAACCGTGCCGTCCGGGGCGACGCAGAAGGTGAATGTGGGGAAGATCAGCGTTCCTGCCGGCACCAGGGCGGGGACGTATTACCTCGCGTTTTTCCTGCGCGATCCGAAGGATGCCTGGCAGGCCAACAACGGTGCCTGGAGCACCGAGGAGGTCACGCTGACGGTGACGCGGCGTTAAGGAGAAACTGGGAGGGACATCAGGGACTGCAGGGACAACAGGAGATCACGGGGATAATGACGACCGATCTTGTCCCTGCTGTCCTTGTTGTCCCTGATGTCCCTGTTCTGTTTTCCTACGGCTTTCTATAGACCGGCGGCAGCGGAGCCTTGAGATCCTTGTAGCGGTCGCGCAGCTCGAGCTGGCGGCTGGTCATCGGCATCCGCCGGCCGCGGATGAAGACGGCGGTGGGGAAGCTGGTGATCTCCAGCGGATCGCCGTCCCAGATCACCACGTCCGCGTCCTTGCCCGGCTCGAGGGTGCCGTAGCGGGCGGCGATCCCCCAGATGCGGGCGGGGACGGCGGTCATGGCGGCGAGGGCGGCGTCCCAGGGGAGGCCGTAGGCGACGGCGTTGCCGGCTTCCTGCCGGATGTTGCGGCTGTTGTGGGCGTCGCCGGACATGAAGGCGATGGTCACCCCGGCCTTATAGAGCCGCGCCGGGTTCTCCAGCGTGGCGCCGAGGCTCTCGAAGCTCCCCGGCAGGTTGTTCAGCGGGTTGAGGAGCACCGGCACCTTGGCCTCGGCGATCTGGCGGGCGACCATCCACCCCTCGGCGGCGCCGGCGAGGATCAGCTTGAGGTGGAACTCCTTGGCCAGCCGCAGCGTGGACTCGATGTCGCTCGCCCGGTTGACCCCCACCACCAGCGGGAGCTCCCCCTTGACCACCGGGATCAAGGCCTGGAGGTCGAGCCGCGACAGGGTGTAGGGGCGCCGGTCCCCCTGCTCGAAGGCTTTGCGGTTGGCGATGTAGTCGAGGGTGTCCTGGAAGGCCTCGCGCAGGCGGAGGAGCGAGTTCTCCCGCGCCCCTCCCGAGAGGCCGGCTCCGGCCTCGCCGAGCACCGCGAACATGGCGGCCGGAGAGCGCACCAGGTAGTCCCCGGGGTGGTCCCCGGGACCGCCGAGATCGATGATGGCGCCCTGGCCGGCGATCAGGCTCTTGCCGGGGTTGGGCGCCGCGACGACGCGGGTCAGACCCTCGACGCGGTTGACGGGGATCAGAATCGAGCGCGGGTTGATCGCGTCGGCGACGTCGAAGGCGGCGGTGATGCGGTCGTCCTGGCTGTGGGCGTCCTCGGATTCGTCGACGGCGTTCACCTCGACGAGGCCGATCTGGGAGTACGAGTCGAACAGGCCCGGCGTCACCACCTGGCCATGGGCGTCGATCCGCCGGACCGAGGCCGGCAGGGGCACGGAGGCCCCGACCGCCCGGATCTTGCCGTTCTCGATCACCACGGTGCCGTTCTGGATCGTCCCCTGCGGCCCCATCGTATGGATAGTGGCGCCGGTGATCGCCACGGTCTCGGACCGGGCGGCCGTGGCGCCGGCCAGCGCGAGGCCGGCGATGAGCGTGGCCGTCTTCATGAAGGGAAAAGCCATCCTCGATCTCATGGCTGCACCTCTTCCCGGCTGTCCCGGATGCCGAGCTCGAAGTCGGTTTTCAACTGCCGGGATGGATCGTTGCGGTCGTAGGCCAGGGCGCCGTCGATGTAGACCTTGTCGGGGCGGCTGTAGACGCTGAACGGGTTGCCGCTCCAGACGACCACGTCGGCCATCTTGCCCGGCTCGAGGGAGCCGGTCTGCTTGTCGACCCCGATCGACTTCGCCGGATTGATCGTCAGCCAGCGGATGGCGTCCTCCTCGCGGAGGTTCATCCCCATGCGGTTGCCGGCGGCCATCGACTTGGCGGCCTCCTGGTTGAGCCGCTGGGTCCCCTCGGCGGAATCGGAGTGGATGACGACGCAGGCGCCGGCCTTCTGGAGCAGGGCGGCGTTCTCGCGGATGCCGTCCAAGGCCTCCATCTTGAACCCCCACCAGTCGGCCCAGATGTCGGCGCAGATGCCGTTGGCCGCCAGCACGTCGGCGATCTTGTAGGCCTCGATGGCATGGTGGAAGGCGGTGACCTTGTAGCCGAACTCCTTGGCGATGTCGATCATGGTGAGCATCTCGTCGGCCCGGTAGCAGTGGTTCTGGACCAGGATGTCGCCGCTGAGCACGCCGGCCAGGGTCTCGAGCTGCAGGTCGCGGTCGGGCGGGTCGGCGTCCTCGCCGGCCTGGCGCTTGCGCTCGTACTCGGCCCAGTCGGAGCGGTACTTGCTCGCCTTGATCCAGGCGTCGCGATAGCCGGCGACGTTGCCCATACGGGTGGAGGGGGCGCGCCCCTTGCCGCCGTAGACCCGCTTGGGGTTCTCGCCGCAGGCCATCTTGAGTCCGTAGGGGGCGCCGGGGAACTTCATCTCGTAGACGCCGCGGCCGGGGAGGTTCTTCACCGTCACGCTGCGGCCGCCGAACAGGTTGGCCGAGCCGGGGAGGATCTGCATGGTGGTCACGCCGCCGGTGGCGAGGGCCAGGGGGAACTGCGGGTCCTGCGGCCAGACGGAGTGCTCGGCCCAGACCTGGGCGGTGTCGGGATCGGTCGCCTCGTTGCCGTCGGCGGTGGCCTCGACGCCGGGGGAGGCGTAGACGCCGAGATGGGAGTGGGCGTCGATGATCCCCGGCGTGACCCACTTGCCGGAGCCGTCGACGACCGCGGCGCCGGCCGGCGCCGCGACGGACTGGCCGACGGCGGCGATCTTGCCGCCCTGCATCAGCACCGAGCCGCGCTCGATGCGCTCGCCGGCGGCGGTCAGCACGGTGGCGTTGGTGATCAGGACCGGCTGCGAGGGGAGGGGCTGGTAGGTGGAGGTGTAGGCGGACTCGCCGGCCCGCCTCGATTCGACTCCGCTCGCCGGCCCGGTGGCGGGAGCCTGCGACGGCTTCTCCCCCTTTTTCATCTCCCCGGACCGGGCCGCTTCGGGAGCGGCGGCCTGGGGAGAGACGGCGGAGCTGCTGGCGCAGGCGAGAGGAGTGAAGGCGAGGAGGAGCGCGAGGGCGCCGAAAGCGGTGCGTCGGAGCGTTTCGGTCATAGCCTCCCTCAAAGAGGTTCGAGTTCGAGGCGGGATCGTAGCACGTGCTAGCATTTCTCCTCTGGACCGAGTCCGGCCGGGAGACCGGCCCGTCCTACCCTTCATTGGAGACTTCAGCATGTCACTTCCCATTACGGATCGGGACACCTCGTCCCTGCCTGGAGCCGGGGGCTCGCAGTTCACGAGGGAGAGCATCCTTCGCGACTACCGGATCGCCTTCCAGAGCCGGCAGGCGAGCCTGATCGGCCGCAGGGAGGTCTTCACCGGCAAGGCCAAGTTCGGCATCTTCGGCGACGGCAAGGAGGTGGCCCAGGTCGCCCTCGCGCGCGCCTTCCGTCCGGGCGACTTCCGCTCCGGCTATTACCGCGACCAGACGCTGATGATGGCGCTCGGGCTGCTCACCCTCGAACAGTTCTTCGCCCAGCTCTACGCCGATCCCGACATCGAGCGCGAGCCCTGTTCGGCGGGCCGCTCGATGACCGCCCACTTCTCGACCTGCATGCTGGAGGCGGACGGCAGCTTCCGCAATCTGGCGGACCTGCTGAACTCCTCCTCGGACGTCTCGCCCACGGGGTCGCAGATGCCGCGCCTAGTCGGGCTCGCCTACGCCTCGCGCCTCTACCGCGAGCTGCCCGGGCTGCGGGAGCTCGGGGCGCAATTCTCCAACAACGGCGATGAGGTCGCCTTCGGCACGATCGGCAACGCGAGCTGCGCCGAGGGCCTGTTCTGGGAGGCGGTCAACGCCATCGGCGTCCTCGGGTGCCCGGCGATGATCTCGATCTGGGACGACGGCTACGGCATCTCCGTCGCCAACGAGCACCAGATCACCAAGGACGACCTCTCGGCCGTCCTCTCCGGCTTCCGCCGCGCGCCGGGGAGCCGCCAGGGGTACGACCTCTACACCGTCAAGGGGTGGGACTACCCCGGCCTCTGCGAGACCTACCTCTCCGCGGTGCAGATCGTCCGCGCCGAGCACGTGCCGGCCCTCGTCCACGTCGCCGAGATGACCCAGCCGCAGGGGCACTCCACCTCCGGCAGCCACGAGCGCTACAAGTCGAAGGACCGGCTGGCCTGGGAGATCGAGTTCGATCCCATCCACAAGATGCGCCAGTGGATGATCGAGCAGGGGATCGCCACCGTCCAGGAGCTCGAGGAGGCCGAGGCGGAGGATCTCCGGATCGTCCGCGAGGCGCAGCGCCGGGCCTGGGACGAGTTCCGCGCCCCGATCGACGCGGAGAAGCGGACCGCCCTGGAGATGCTCGACGAGATCGCGGGCCAGGCCGCCGACCCCGCGGCGATCCGGAAGATCCGGCAGGAGCTCGAAAGGCAGCCGATGACCCCGCGCCGCGACATCATGGCCGCCCTCCATTCCGCCCTGATCGCCACGGCGGGGGAGGAGCCGCCCGCGGCGCGCCGGATCGTGGCCTGGAAGCGGGAGCAAGACCGCGCCAACGAGGACCGCTACAGCTCGGACCTCTACAGCGCGACGGAATTCTCCGCCTTGAAGGTCGCGCCCGTGCCGGCGGTCTACGCGCCGGACGCTCCGGTGCTCAACGGCTTCGAGGTGCTCAACGCCGCCTTCGACGCGGCGCTCTCCCGGATGCCGAACCTGATCGCCTTCGGCGAGGACGTCGGCCAGATCGGCGACGTCAACCAGGGGTTCGCCGGCCTGCAGGCCAAGTACGGGCCGCTGCGGGTCGCGGACACCGGCATCCGCGAGGCCACGATCATGGGGCAGGCGATCGGCCTGGCGCTGCGAGGCCTGCGGCCGATCGCGGAGATCCAGTACCTCGACTACGTCCTCTATGGTCTGCAGATCCTGTCGGACGATCTCGCCAGCCTGCGCTGGCGCACCAAGGGGCGGCAGAAGGCGCCGGTGATCGTGCGCACGCGCGGCCACCGGCTGGAGGGGATCTGGCACTCGGGGTCGCCGATGGGGGGGCTGCTGAACCTGATCCGCGGCATCTGGCTCTGCGTGCCGCGCAACATGACCCAGGCGGCGGGGTTCTACAACACGCTGCTGGCGAGCGACGATCCGGCGCTGGTCGTCGAGGTGCTCAACGGCTACCGCCTGAAGGAAAAGCTGCCCGCCAACATCGGCGATTTCCGGGTGCCGCTCGGGGTGCCGGAGGTGCTGCGGGAGGGGAGCGACGTGACGGTCGTCACCTACGGCGCCTGCTGCCGGATCGCGCTCGAGGCGGCCGAGAGGCTCGCCGAGGTGGGGATCGAGGCGGAGGTGATCGACGTCCAGACCCTGCTGCCGTTCGATCTCCACGGCCGGATCGTCGAGTCGCTCCGGAAGACCAATCGCGTCCTCTTCCTGGACGAGGACGTGCCCGGCGGCGGCACCGCCTACATGATGCAGAAGGTGCTCGAGGAGCAGGGGGGCTACAACTGGCTCGACTCCGAGCCGCGCACCCTCGCCGCCAAGGAGCACCGCCCCTCCTACGGCTCGGACGGCGACTACTACTCGAAGCCCAACCGGGAGTCCGTCTTCGAGACGGTCTACGAGCTGATGCACGAGGCCGACCCGAAGTCGTTCCCGATCTTTTACCGGTAGGGGGTGGGCGGGGGCCGCCCCGAAGGGGCGGAATTTGAATAGCCTGGGGTTTCAACCCCAGGTGGGCGGGAATCTCGACTTCAACCCCGAAGAGGGTGACCGACATCCGTCAGGCCACCCCTTCGGGGTTTGGTCGTTCTGGGGCGCTTGCTACCTGGGGTTGAAACCCCAGGCTATTCAAATTCCGCCCTTTCAGGGCGGGATTTAGGAAATCGCCCCACCTCCATACCCCAACGCTTGCCGGATATCCTCCGCCTCGAGATCGGGATACTCCTTCAGGATCTCCTCGACCCCCATGCCGTTCGTGACAAGGCTGACGAGGAGATCCACCGTGATTCGCATCCCACGGATGCAGGCCCTGCCGCCCATGATCTTCGGGTTGAGGGTGATCCGGTCGAACATAGGGTCGTCTCTACTTCCGCCGCCGCCTGCGCCGGCGGCGCTTCTTCGTTCCGGGGGCTCCGGCGGCGGCTACCGTTCCGTCGGCGTTGACGGCCTCCGCACCCTCTTCGAGATCGTCGTCGTCGTCCTCCTCGTCGTCGTCCTCGTCGAAGAGATCCGCGGGTTCGTCGACGAACGCGGGACCCTCCAGGACGGGCGCGAGATAGGTGTCGGACGGCGCGTCTTCTCCCGAGGCGGCTGGGTCGCTGGCGCCGGAACCGTGGACGCCGCCGTTGCCGTTCTCGCCGGGGGCCCCCTTCTTCTTCCGCTTGCGCCCGCCGCGGCGCCGGCGGCGCTTCCTGGCGGCGGCGTCCCCCTCGGCGCTCGCGGCCTGGCCGTTCTCCTCGCCATGGTCCTCGCCCTCGGCGGCGAAGTCCTCGTCCTCGTCGTCGTCCTCGTCTTCGAGCGAGGCGAGATCCCAGGGCTGGAAGGTGATCGCGGCCTGCTTGGGCTTCGGCGGCGGCACGGGCTTTTCCCGCTTCCGCCAATCGATCTTCTCGTCCGGCCGGTGGAGACCGGCGGTCGCGATCACCTCGATCTCGATGTCGAACTCGGTCTCGAGGTCGGCGAGCTCGCGCCGGTAGTTGTTCTGGAGCGAGTCGGCGAGCTCCGGATGGAGACCGATGCGGGCGCCCTGGATCGAGCCGGTGGCGGCGCGGGCCTCGACCCGGCGCAGCAGCGACAGGCAGACCATCTCCTCGCTCGCCAGACGCCCGACGCCGTTGCAGGTCGGGCAGGGGCGGTGCGTGCGGAGCTGCAGCGCCTGCTGGATGCGCTGGCGGTTGATCTCGAGCAGGCCGTTGGGGGAGACGCGGCCGATCGTCGAGCGCGCCTTGTCCACCTTCATGGCGTCCTTGAGGACCTTCTCGACCTTGCGCTGCCCCTTCGAGGAGCGCATGTCGATGAAGTCGACCACCACGATGCCGCCGATGTCGCGCAGCCGGAGCTGACGGGCCACCTCGGCGGCCGCCTCGACGTTGGTGTTGAGGGCCGTCTCCTCCTGGGTGGCGGCGCGGGTCGAGCGGCCGGAGTTGACGTCGATCGCGGTCAGCGCCTCGGTGGGGTCGATGACGATCGAGCCGCCGCTCGGCAGCTCCACCCGGCGCTCGTAGATGCGGTCGATCTGCGACTCGAGGTCGTAGCGGCTGAACAGGGGGATGCGCTCGGCATAGCGGATCAGGCGTGTCTTCGAGCGCGGCATGAAGGCCTCGATGTAGGCCTTGGCCTTGTGGAACGCCTCGTCGTCGTCGACCAGGACCTCCTCGATACTGGTGTCCAGGTAGTCCCGGAGCGCCTGGAGGATCAGGTCCTGGTCGGTGTAGAGGAGGCGGGTCCCCTTGCCCTGCATCGCCGCCGTCTGCACCCGTTTCCAGAGGCGCAGCAGGGCCGAGAGGTCGCGGTTGAGCGTGATTTTGGTCTGGCCCAGGGCGTTGGTGCGCAGGATGACGCCGCACCCGTCGGGCAGATCGAGACCGTTGGCCAGCCCCTTGAGCTTCTTGCGCGTGTCCTCGTCCTCGACTTTGCGCGAGACGCCGCGCGTGTCCTCGAAGGGGGTCAGCACGAGATAGCGGCCGGCGAGGGAGAGGCTGGTGGTGAGCGCCGCGCCCTTCGTTCCGATCGGATCCTTCTCGACCTGGACGACGATGGGCTTGCTCTTCTCCAGCACCTCGTCGATGCGAGGGTGGCCGCTGGAGGGGCGCCGGTAGTAGGCGTCGGGGACCACGTCCTGGATCGCCAGGAACCCGTGCCGCTCGGCGCCGTAATCGATGAAGGCGGCGTTTAGGCTGGGCTGGATGCTGGCGATGACTCCGCGGTAGATGTTGCCGCGGGTCAGGCCCGCTTCGGCGACGTCCACCTTGTAGTTTTCAAGGACATTCCCCTGGACGATGGCGACGCGCAGCTCTTCCGGACGCTGCGCGTTGATCAGCATTCTACGAGTCAAGATGTCTCCGTTTTGGCTAGATCATGAGAAAAGGACGGGGGTGTAGAAGGCGGGGCGGCATCTTTCGCGGGAGCATATTCTGACCCACATCTCGGAAAGCCGCAACCCCGGCCCCTCCATGGCTGCTAAACTTGCCCGGACAGTTGCCCCGGCAGAGGGGGAAGGAGCGGCTTGAAAAACTACGATGTGGTCATTCTGGGGGGCGCCTTCAGCGGCGCCGCGGCGGCGATCCTGCTCCGGCGGGACCGGCCGGATCTGTCGGTGCTCGTGATCGAGCGCCAGGAGGCGTTCGACGCCAAGGTGGGGGAGGCGACCACGGAGATGTCGGGGATGTTCCTCACCCGGCGGCTGGCGATGTGGCAGCACCTGGAGAACGAGCACCTGCCGAAGGAGGGGCTGCGCTACTGGTTCCAGAACGACAAGGTGCGCGGCCACGCCGACGCCAGCGAGTCCGGCGCCTTCCAGCGCAGCACGGTCCCCTCGTTCCAGCTCCGGCGCGACACTCTCGACGAGCACCTGCTGGCGACCGCCGTGGCCGAGGGGGCGGAGCTCGTCCGTCCGGCCCGGGTGCGCGACGTCGAGGTCGGCGAGTTCGACCACCGCGTCACCCTCGAGCACGAGGGGGAGACCGAGACGGTCGGCTGCCGCTGGGTGCTCGACGCCACGGGGAGGGCCAACTTCCTCGGCAAGAAGCTGGGGCTGATCGAGCGCAACCGCGAGCACCCCACCGCCGCGGTCTGGGGGCGCTGGGAGGGGGTCCGCCACATCGACGACGTCGCCGCCCGCGGGCCGCTCAAGCTCGCGCGCGGCAACGTCTCCTCCCGTCGCCTCGCCACCAACCACTACATGGGGTTCGGCTACTGGGTCTGGTTCATCCCCCTGGGCAACGGCGAGACCAGCATCGGCGTCGTCTTCGACACCCGCCTGGTGAGCCTCGACCGCGGCAGCAACATGGCCGGCGACTACCTGGCGTTCCTGCGGGCGATCCCGGCCGCGGCGGAGCTGCTCGAGGGGGCGAGGCTGAAGACCGAGGACCTGCGGACCTACTCCAACCTCGCCTACTACACCCGCCAGTACATGGGCAACGGCTGGGCGCTGATGGGGGACGCGGCGGCCTTCCTCGATCCCTATTACTCGCCGGGGCTGGACCATGCCTCGTTCTCCGTCGAGGCCACGGTCGAGATGGTCAAGGCGCAGACGGCGGGGGAGCATACGAAGGAAAATATTGCGGCCCGGATCGCCGAGCACAACGCGACCTTCGACCGCTCGTACCACCGCTTCTTCAGGGCGATCTACCAGGACAAGTACTTCTACATGGGGGAGCACGACCTGCTCTCCGCGTCCTTCCTCATGGATACGGCGCAGTACTACATCTTCGTGGTGATCCCCGCCTACCTCCTGTTCGGGAAGTTCCACTGGATGCCGGTGCTGGGGCCGAAGCCGGCGTTCATCAGCTACCACATGATGCGGATCTACAACCGGCGCTTCAAGGCGATCGCCCTGGCGCGCCGGGCCGCCGGGGAGGCCGGGCGCCGCAACGACGGCCGGCGAGTCAAGGCGCTGTTCGACCTCAAGAGCGCTCCGTTCCGCATGGCCGCCAAGGGGATCAAGCTCTGGATCTTCGCGGAGCTCGACAATGTGAGGCTGTCGCTGAAGCGGCTGTTCGCGGGCAAGCCGGGGGCGGTGGTGGCTGAAGAGATGCCGGTCGAGGACTCCTAGAACATCCCCAGCTCCAGCCGCGCCGCCTCGCTCATCATGTTCTGATCCCAGGGCGGGTCGAAGACCACCTCGATCTCGGCGTGCTCCACCTCGGGGAGGCTCTCGACCCGCTGCTGGACGTCCTGGGCCAGGATCGGACCCATGCCGCAGCCGGGAGCGGTGAGGGTCATCTTGATCTCCACCCGCCGCCCCTCTTCCAAGATCTCGCAACTGTAGATCAGGCCGAGATCGACGATGTTGATCGGGATCTCCGGGTCGAAGCAGGTGCGCAGGCCCGCCCAGATCCGCTCTTCAAGGCTGGCCTCGGCGGGCGCGGCGAGCGCTTCGCCGGGCTCTTTGCCGAGGGCGTCCGCGTCTTTGGCCTCGATCCGGAACAGATAGCCGCGGTCGGTCGCGACGGTGTAGGAGCCGCCGAGCGACTGGGTGATGCGCACCCGCGTCCCGGAGGAGAGGACGGCGGGCGTTCCCTCCGGGATGCGGACGGCCCGGCACTCGCGGCGGACCATGGAGTATTCGGCGGCAGGGGCTAGCATGCGGCAAGCATAGCGGAATCGAGGCATCAAATTTGAATGCCCGAACCGGTTGGGAGGTCTCCGGCTTCACGGCCACCCTGTTGCGGTCTTCTCCAGCGCGGCCTCCCAGGATGCTCAAAGGAGGTCTGATGTCGCGTCCATCCTTTTGCCGTCCGGCGGCGCTCCGGCTCGCCGCCGCTTTTGCCGTCCTCGCCTGTCTGCCGGCAACCGCCTCCGCCCAGTACTTCGGGCGCAACAAGGTCCAGTACGAAAAATTTCAATGGCGAGTGCTCAAGACCGAGCATTTTGACATCCACTTCTACCCCGAGGAGGAGGAGGGGGTGCGCCAGGCCGCCCAGATGGCGGAGCGCTGGTACGGCCGGCTGTCCCAGGTCTTCGGCCGCGAGTTCAGGGAGCGCAAGTCGATCATCCTGTATGCCGATCAGAGCGACTTCCAGCAGACCACGGTCGTCGGGGGCCTGATCGGCGAGGGGACGGGGGGCGTTACCGAGGGGCTGCGGGAGCGGGTCGTCCTGCCGCTCACCGGCGACTTCGAGGACACCGACCACGTCATCGGCCACGAGCTGACCCACGTCTTCCAGTACGACATCCTGAAGGAGCCCCGGCGCGGCGAGCGGGCGTCGGGGGGGCGGTTCGGTCCGGTCGGCATCAATCTTCCCCTCTGGTTCGTCGAGGGGCTGGCCGAGTACCTGTCGCTGGGGCGGCAGGCGCCGCAGACGGCGATGTACCTGCGCGACGCCCTCGCCCGCGACGCCCTGCCGGACATCGAGAAGCTGTCGCGCGATCCGCGGCTCTTCCCCTATCGCTGGGGGCACGCCTTCTGGGGGTACATCGGCGGCCGCTGGGGGGACCTAGCGGTCGGCCGCCTGTTCACGCGCGGCTCCGAGATCGGCGTCGAGGCCGCCCTGCAGGAGGTGCTGGGGACCGACGTCAAGCAGCTCTCCAAGGATTGGAAGGCCTCCATCCGCGACTCCTACGCGCCGGTGATCGAGGCCCGGCAGACGCCCGCCACGGCCGGCCGGCGCGTGCTCCCCCGCGAGGCCAAGACGATCGACACCTACGTCTCGCCGTCGCTCAGCCCGGACGGCACGCAGTTCGCCGTCTTCTCGACCCGTAGCCTGTTCACCTTCGACCTCTATCTGGCGGATGCCCGCACGGGGGAGATCCGGGGCAAGATCCTGTCGGAGGACGCCGATCCGCATCTCGATTCGCTGCGCTTCCTCGATTCGGCCGGCGCCTGGTCGCCGGACGGCGCCAAGATCGCCCTGGTCGTCGGCGCCCGGGGGGACAACCACGTCGCCATCGTCGACGTGCGCTCGCGCCGGATCGAACGGGAGATCGACATCCAGGAGGCCGGCCAGCTCTGGAACCCCGCCTGGTCGCCGGACGGGCGTTCGATCGCCGTCTCCGGCTCGGTCGGCGGCCTTACCGATCTCTTCCTGATCGACGTGGCGGGCGGGACCGCCCGCCGGCTGACCCGCGACCCCTACGCCGACCTCCAGCCCGAATGGTCGCCGGATGGCCGCACGCTGGTCTTCGTCTCGGACCGCGGCGTGGAGAACGGCGGCGGCTCGGCCGCTTCGACCGCCTCGGCCTACGGCGACGTCGGCATCTGGAGCCTCGACGTGGCGAGCGGCGCCCAGCGCCAGCTCGTCGCGCCGATGCCCGGCGCCACCCAGATCAACCCCCGCTTCGGGCCGGGGGGGAAGGATCTCTACTTCCTTTCGGACCGCGCCGGGGTGAGCGATCTCTACCGGCTGGCGCTCGCCGACAACCAGCTCTTCCGCGTCACCCGGGTTGCCACCGGGGTGGCCGGCATCACCCGGCTGTCGCCCGCCCTGACGGTATCGCAGCGCGACGGCCTCGTCCTGTTCTCGATCTTCACCGACAACCGCTACGAGATCCACGCCCTCGACCCCGAGGCGGCCCGCGGCGAGGCGGTGGTCGCCGCCCGCGACGAGGCGGCGGAGGCCCGCGCGGCCCTGCTGCCGCCTCAGCAGGCGACGGGGACGTCGCTGGTCTCCGAATATCTGCAGAACAAGACGCTGCCGCCGCTTCCCGGCCCGGAGGGGCGGTCGGCCGAGGTGACGGGCTACCGCCCCCGCTACCGGCTCGACTTCCTCGGTCCGTCCGTCGGGGTGGGCTTCAGCTCCTTCGGCACCTCGTTCGGCGGCGACCTCTCCGGCGCCTTCAGCGACGAGCTCGGCCAGCACGAGTTCGGCTTCGCCCTCTACGGGGTGAGCGGAGCGCAGACGATCGACGCCTTCGGCGCCCAGGGCTACTACCTCAACCAGGCCAGCCGCTGGCAGTGGGGGGGGCAGGCGGGCCACGTCCCCTACATTTCGGCCTTCACCTCGGTGTCGACCGGCACGGTCCAGACCGACCAGGGGGAGGTTCCGGCGAACTTCATCCAGCAGGTGCAGTCGACGCTGACTGAGGACTCGGCCGCCTTCATCAGCCGCTATCCGTTCTCGACCACGCAGCGCTTCGAGCTCTCCGCCGGCGTCACCCGGATCAGCTACAAATACGATCTGGAGGAGCTGACCGTGATCGGCGGCGTGGCGGTCGACGAAGCGCGGCGGCGCCTGCCCGCTCCGCCGTCGATCCAGCTCTACCAGGCCTCGGTCGGCTTCGTGGGGGACAGCAGCAACTTCGGCTTCACCTCCCCGGTGCGCGGGCGCCGGTACCGCCTGGAAGTGCAGCCCACCTTCGGCGATCTCCAGTTCCAGGCCCTGACCGCCGACTACCGCCGCTACTTCTTCTTCCGCCCGGTGACCCTGGCGATGCGCGGCACCCATTACGGCCGCTACGGCAGGGATGCCGAGAACAACCAGCTCTCCACGCTCTACCTGGGCGACCCCTCGCTCGTGCACGGCTACGAGCTGGGGAGCATCGACCTGTCGGAATGCACCCCGGTGCCGGGGAACTCGAGCGCCTGCCCCGAGTTCGACCGCCTGGTGGGGAGCCGCCTCGCGGTGGCCAGCCTGGAGCTGCGCATGCCGCTGCTGGGCGTCGAGGGGTACGGCCTGATCCGGGCCCGGTTCCTGCCGACCGATCTGGCCTTCTTCGTCGACGCCGGGACCGCCTGGTCGAAGGGGCAGTCGCCGACGCTGCGCTTCGACCGCAATTCGATCGAGCGGGTGCCGGTGGTCAGCGCCGGCGTCGCGGCGCGGGTTCTGCTGGGCGGCTTCGCGGTGCTCGAGTTCTACACCGCCAAGCCCTTCCAGCGGCCGAAGCAGGGGTGGGTCACGGGGTTCCTGATCTCGCCGGGCTGGTAGAATGCCCGGATGCAGTTGCCGTTGAAGTCTGACCGCGGGGGCGGCAAGAGGTTTTTCCCGGCCGCCCTCCTCCTCGCTCTCCTCGCTGTGCCCGCCTTCGGCGCCGATGTCGTCCCCGGCTGGCGGAAGGTGGAGATTCCGGCGACCGGTTCCTATCTCCTGCGCTACGTCCCGCCGTCGCTCGACGTCAGCAAGCCGGTTCCCCTCGTCCTCTTCTTCCACGGCTCCAACGGCACTCCGGAGGATTACAAGGCCTTCGTCGCCACCGCCGCCGAGAAGGCCGGCTGCGTGGTGGCGCTGCCGAAATCCTCCGCCAACGCCGGCTGGGGAACGGGGAACGACGAGCAGACGACCGCCGAGACCCTCCGCCTGGTCCGCGCGGAGCTGCCGGTGGACGACCGGCGGGTCGGCGTGGCGGGGCACTCGGCCGGCGGCGCCTGGGCCTATCTCGTCGCCTACGCCGGCTCGGCGTACAGCGCTGTCTTCACCCTCTCGGCGCCGTTCTATCCGGTGGCCTCGCTGGCCGATCCCGGCTACAGGCCGCCGATCCGCATGTATTACGGCACCACCGACCAGAACTACACCGGCGCCCGTCCGGGCCTGGAGGCGCAGTGGGCGCGGCTCGGCGTCCCCTGGGAAGAGGACGTGCAGGCGGGCTTCGGCCACAACACCTGGCCCCTCACCTCGATGGCCGACGGCTTCCGTTTCGTGGTGGAGAAGAGCCGTCCCGATCCGGCGGCCCTCTGCGCCCCCACGGCGACCAGCCTCTGCCTCGGCCGCGGGCGTTTCCGCGTCGAGGTCGCCTGGGACGCCAACGGCTCCTCGGGAGCAGGGCGGCCCGTGCCGGCCGCCTCGGCGGACTCCGGGCTCTTCTGGTTCTTCGCCCCCGACAACTGGGAGGTGATGGTCAAGGTGCTCGACGGCTGCGGGGTCAACGGCCGCTACTGGGTCTTCGCCGCCGGCACCACCAACGTCCACTACGTCCTGACGGTCACCGACACCGCGACCGGGAGCGTCGCGCGCTACGAGAACCCGGCGGGGAAGGCGGCCGCCGCGGTCACCGACGTCGACGCGTTCCAGACCTGCCCCTGACCCGCGATCCCGGGTATACTTTTCCGGAGCCCGGACAGCCTGCCTGGCGCCCTCCCGAGCGGAGACTCGGGAACCGGCGCCGAGGCGCACCTTGGAAAGGAGTATCCCGCGAGGGTTGCAGCTTGAGCTTCAGTCCCTCGGCGGCTCTGCATGGAACCGGTCGGCAATCAGGCTCCCAGTTGGGACGAATGCGTCGATATCCTCGAGCGGCTCCCCTCGATGCCGCTCGACACCCGCGTCGAGGCGCTCGAGCGGCTGGTGCGCAACCCCAGCCCGGGCATCCGCGAGCAGGCGTTGCGCATCGGCGCCTCCGTCCTCCCCGACTCCCGGCTGACCGAGTATCTGCGCGATCCGGCCGATGCCGCGCTACGCAACGCCGGCTCCGAGATCCTGCGGCTGCGCGGCTGCCGCAGCCTGCCGCTGGTCGTGCGGCTGCTGCGCGATTCCGATCCCGACGTGGTGCTGCAGGCGGTCCTCATCCTCGACCGGCTGCGCGATCCCCGGGCGCTCGAGCCGCTGCACGCCACCCTCGGCCACGCCGATCCCAACGTCCAGCAGGAGGCGATCCTCGCCATCGGCCGTCTGGGGGACGCGCGGTCGATCCCCCACCTGGTGCCGTTCCTGAGCGCCGACCTGTGGGTACAGATGGCGGCCGTGCAGGCCCTCGGGGATCTGCGCGCGCCCGAGGCCGTGCCCTGTCTGGCCGAGCGGCTGACCGATCCGATGGTCGGCTCGCTGGCGGCCGAGGCCCTGGCGCGGATCGGCGGCGAGCTCTCCTTCCGCGCCCTGGCCGCGCACTGGCCGGCCGGAGGGGTCGAGATCGACGAGGAGACCATGCTCGGCCTGCTCGCCCACGTGATCGAGGGGCTGCCCCGGCCGGAGGAGACCACCATCCTGCCGGGCGGGTTCCGCGAGGCCCTCTCGGCGCGGCTCCACGACCGCCTGCCGGAGGTGCGCGCGGCCGCCGCCCGCTGCCTGCTGGCGCTGGGGGCGGGCCCCTGGGACGCCGAGGCCGTCGAGGTGCTGGCCGGCTCGCGGCCGGCGGCCCCCCTGCGCCCCTCCGCCCTGGCGCGGCGGCGGGATCTGATCGCTCCGCTGCTCGCCGCCGCCGGGGAGCCGCGGGCCTGGGGGTTTCAGCTCGCCGCGAGCTTTCCCGAGGATGTCCCGGCCGCCGCGTTCCTGACCGCCACCAAGGAGACGGCGGAGCGCCCGGAGCTGCTCCCGCATCTTCTCCAGGCGCTGGAGAAGGTGAGCGTCCCCGGCCTCGGCGATGCTCTGCTCGACCTCTATCTCTGGCTCCCCGCCGGCGCGCGCGAGTCCCTGGGGCCGGCGCTCGAGGCTCACCGCGCCGAGGTGCAGGCCGCTCTCGACATCCTGCCGGACGTGGATCCGGCCGACCGGCTGGTCCTCGCCGCCCTGCTCGGGAGGCCGGTCGACGAAGTGGTCGAGGCCATTCTGGATCTCGATCCGTCGTTCCGCCCCGGCGTGATCGCCCGGCTGATGCGGATCGACGGGATGGCGCCGCTGCTCCCCTGGGACGACTGGCTGGAGGAGGCTCCCGAGCTCTACGCGGCCCCGGCCGCGGAGGCCGCCATGCGCTGCGGCATGACGGAGCTGCTGCCGGCCCTGCGGGCCCGCGCGGCCGTGATGCCCTCGCCGCCGCTGCTCCGCGCGCTGGGAGAGCTGGGGGACCGCGCGGCCGTGCCGCTGCTCGCCCGCTGTCTCAAGGAGCGGGAAGAGCTGCGCGCGCCCGCCCTGGAGAGCCTGGGCCGGATCGGCGGGCCCGAGGCGCGATCCGTGTTGCAGTCCTCCATCCTTTCCCTGGGTGCCGGCGCCGAGGCGCGCGCCGTCTACAAGGCGCTCGCGGCCTGCGCCGGAGCCGGGGACGACGCGTTTTTCCGCGCCGCCGCGTCGCATCCGGACTGGCAGGTCCGGCTGGCCGCCGCCGAGGTGCTCAGCCGCTTCGGCCGTCCTGAGAACACGATCGCCCTCACCCGTCTCGCCGCCGACCCGGTGCCCGCGGTGGCGCACCGGGCGCTCGCCGCGCTGGGGAATTGAAGCCCCCCAAAACCCGCGAAGGGCGATAGAGTCCCCCTCCGTGCGCAAAATCATACTGATCACCACCGGCGGGACGATCGAGAAGACCTACGACGAGCACACGGGGGAGCTCGCCAACCGGCACTCCCTGGTGCGGCGGATGCTTTCCGAGCTGCGGCTCGAGGAGACCGAGGTCAGCGTCTTCGAGCTGATGAGCAAGGACAGCCAGCTCATGACCGACGCGGACCGCGTCCGTATCCTGGAGGCCGTGCGGGCCACCGGCGCGTGCGAGGCGGGAGCCACCGCCGGCATCGTCGTGCTCCATGGGACCGACACCCTCGCCCTCACCGGCAAGTACCTCTACGACAACCTGCAAGAGCCGCGCGTCCCCATCGTCCTCACCGGGGCCATGCGGCCGTTCGAGATGAAGCAGTCCGACGCCCTCCAGAACCTGACGGAGGCGATCTTCGCGGCCGGCACCCTGCCGCCCGCGATCTACTGCGTCGCCCACGGCCGGGTGCTGCCGTTCCCCGGCGTCCGCAAGGACACCGAGCGCGGCACCTTCGTGAAGGACTGACGGAAGGCGAGCCAAGGAGATCGAATGCCGAACGACATCAAGGGGTTCCGCGAGTACCGCCAGCGGATGAACGACCGCATCACCGAAGCCGACCACCTCGGCATCAAGCGCTTCTTCAACCTCGACACCGCCGCCTACCGCGACGGCGCCCTCGACGGCAAGACCAAGGAGCTGCTCGGCCTGGTCGCTTCGGCCGTGCTGCGCTGCAACGACTGCATCGACTATCACCTCGACCAGTGCGTCGAGGTGGGGTGGAGCGACGACGAGCTCTACGACGCCCTGAACGTGGCCCTGGTGGTGGGCGGCAGCATCGTCATCCCCCACCTGCGGCACGCCTTCGAGACCATCGATCAGCTCCGGGAGGAGAAGGCCGAGGAGTAGCGCTTCAGGCCGGGTCCAGGAACAGGTCCGGGAGGAGGGGTTTCCCCGGCGCCACCGCGTACTTCTCGAAGTCGGTGATGCCGGCCTGCCGCAGCACCTCGTCGTCGATGTAGAAGTTGCCGGTATGGCCGCGGCTGTCGCGGGTGAGGATCACGTGGGCGGCGTCGGCCATGATCTCGGGCTTGCGGCAGTTCTCGGGCGGGGTGAGGCCGCCCAGCATGGCAAGGGCGGCGGTGAGGATCACCGTCCGCGGCCAGAGGGCGTTGACGGCGATGCCGTCGGCCTTGAATTCCTCCGCCATCCCCAATACGCAGAGGCTCATCCCGTACTTCGCCATGGTGTAGGCGACGTGGTGCTTGAACCACCTGGGATCCATATTGAGCGGCGGAGAGAGGTTGAGGATGTGCGGGTTCGCCGCCTTCTTGAGGTGGGGGATGCACGCCTGCGAGCAGGCGAAGGTGCCGCGGGTGTTGACCCCCATCATCAGGTCGAAGCGCTTCAGCGGCGTCTCCAGGGTGCCGGTCAGGCTGATGGCGCTGGCGTTGTTGATCAGGATGTCGATGCCGCCGAACGCCGCGACCGTCCGCTCGACCGCCGCCTGGATCTGACCCTCGTCCCGGATGTCCACCTGCAGCGGCAGGGCGCGGCCGCCCGCCGCCTCGATCTCCGCCGCCGCCGAATGGATGGTCCCCGGCAGCTTCGGATGGGGCTCGGCCGTCTTGGCCGCGATGGCGACGTTGGCGCCGTCGGCGGCGGCGCGCAGCGCGATCGCCTTGCCGATGCCGCGGCTGCCGCCGGTGATGAAGAGAGTCTTGCCGAAGAGGGTCTTTCCCCTGAGATCGGCCATCTAGGCTTGCCCCGCGAGCGCTTTGGCCGAGTATTCCGCGATGTGATCGTAGGCCTCCTCCAGCAGCTCCTCCTGCGGCAGGAAGACGATCCGCACGTGGTTGAAATCGTCCTGGCCGAAGCCGGAGCCGTGGACCAGGACGACGCCGTGCTGGAGGATCAGGTCGCGCACCAGCTCCACGTCCGTGAGGCTCCCCAGCTCGAATTTCGGGAAGGCGTAGAAGGCGCCCAGCGGCGGCACGCAGCTCCAGCCGGGGATGGCGTTGAGCCGCTGCACGGTGAGGTCCCGGCGGCGGCGCAGCTTGGCGCTCACCTCCGCGAGATGGGTGTTGGGCCCTTCGAGCGCCGGCCTGATCGCCCACTGCGCGGGGTGGCTGGGGCTGACCCGTGCCCGCACCAGACGGCCCATGGCGTCGGCGAGCGGCGCCAGCACCTCCCGGGGGCCGGAGAGGATGGCCCAGCCGATCCGCAGGCCGGGCGCCAGCCAGACCTTCGAGAGGCCGCTGAAGGTGACCATCGGGATGTCGTCCCGCAGCGAGGCCGTGGCCACGAACTGGGTCCCCGGATCGATCAGCATGCGGTCGTAGATCTCGTCGGAGAGCACCAGGAGCTGGTGCCGCGCCGCGATCTCCAGCACCTTCTCCAGGGTGGCGCGGCCGGTCACCGACCCCGTCGGATTGTTGGGGTTGATCAGCACCAGGGCGCGGGTGCCGGCGTCCACCAGCCGCTCGATGTGGTCCGGGTCCGGCTGCCAGCCGTTCGACTCGTCGAGGTTGTAGTAGAGAGCCCGGCCGCCGATCTTGGCGAGGACGGCGGAGTAGAGAGGATAGCCCGGGCTGGGCAGGAGCACGGCCTCGCCGGCCTCGAGGATCGCGGTGAGGACCATCTCGATCGGCTCGGAGGCGCCGTGGCCGACGAAGATCTCCTGGACCGAGCGGATCCCCTTCTGCTCCTCGGCGTCGCGGCGGATGGCCGCCAGCGCTTCCGGGATCCCTTCGGAGGCGGAGTAGGACGTCTTGTTGTCGCGCAGGGCCTTGATCACGGCCTCGATGACGATCTCCGGCGTGCGGAAGTCGCACTGGCAGGGGTCGCCGATGTTCAGGCCGATGATCTTCCTGCCCATGGCCTCGGCTTGGCGGGCGAGGATGACGACGTCACGGACGGCGTAGTGAATGTCGTCGATGCGCCGCGCGGTGCGGATGGGAGAGTAGGAGGTCATGGTGGCGTTCATAATTCGCTTTTTATGGGGTCGACTATAGGGCTGACGTCCCGGGCGGCACCAGCTCGTCGATGATCCGGGCGTCCTCGTCGGTGATCTCTACGTCCAGGGACTGCAGGCTGTCTTCCAGTTGCTCCAGGGTGCGCGGGCCGATGATCGCCGAGGTCACCGCCGGATGGCGGAGCGCCCAGGCGTTGGCGAGGCGGGCGAGGGGGACCCCCTTGGCCTCGGCCAGCGGCAGCAGCTTCTCGACGATGTCGAGCCGGCGCTGGAACTTGGGATTATTGATGTCGCCGATCCACTTCTCGGCGCGCTGGCTGTCCTTGGGATTGGCGGCGTCGCGGCGGTACTTGCCCGAGAGCCAGCCGCCCTCGAGGGGGCTCCAGACGATGTTGGCGAGGCCGAACTTGAGCGACATCGGGAAGTGCTCGGCCTCCATCGTCCGCCGCAGGATGCTGTAGGGCGGCTGCAGGGAGACGAAGCGCTCCCAGCCGTGCCGCTCGCTGATCCAGAAGGTCTCGACGATCTCCCAGGCCGCGAAGCGCTTCTCCCAGAGGGCCGAGCCCTCGTAGTGGTTGGTCGAGAGTCCCAGGTAGCGCACCTTCCCCTGGCGCACGAGGTCGCTCAAGGTCGACAGCGTCTCCTCGACCGGCGTCGTCGGGTCCGGACGGTGGATCTGGTAGAGGTCGATGACGTCGGTGCCGAGGCGGCGCAGGCTGTTCTCGAGCTGCTCCTGGATCGCCTTGCGCGACAGCCCGCGCTGGTTGGGACCCGGTCCCACCGGCGCCCAGACCTTGGTGGCGAGCACAGTCCCCTCGCGCCGGTCCTTCAGCGCCTTGCCGACGATCACCTCCGACTCCCCCTCGGAATAGCCGTTGGCGGTGTCGACGAAGTTGATCCCCGCGTCCAGGGCCCGATGGATGATGCGGATGGAGTCCTCGTGATCCGGGTTGCCCCAGCTCCCGAACATCATCGCGCCCAGGCAGAGAGGGGAGACCTTCAGGCCGCTCTTGCCGAGATTCCGGTATTCCACGCATGACCCCCCTTGGAAACGACATCCCGTAGCGTCGAAACGCTATCACGGGGGCCGGCGCCTCCCTACGCCGAGCTCCACAACTGATCGACCTGATCGACCCGCGCGCCGAGATCCTCGTGGAGCACGAAGTCGCGGCACTCGGCGGCGGGCAGGGGGCGGCTGAAGAGGTAGCCCTGGAACTTGTCGCAGCCGAGCCCCTGGAGCCAGCGCCACTGCTCCAGGTTCTCGACCCCCTCGGCGATCACGCTGATCTCCAGGCTGACGGCCAGCGCGATCACCACCGCGGCGACCTCCTCGCTGCCGCGGGCATGGCCGATGGCGTGGACGAACGAGCGGTCGACCTTCAGGGTGTCGATCGGGAAGGTGGTGAGATAGGAGAGCGAGGAGTAGCCGGTGCCGAAATCGTCGATGGCGATCTTGACGCCGATCGCCTTCAGGCCGCGCAGCACGGCGAGGGTCGCCTCGGCGTTCTGCATCGCCAGGGTCTCGGTGATCTCCAGGACCAGCGCGGAGGGCGGAAAGCGGGTCTCGGCCAGCACGTCCTCGATGCGCCGCAGGAGGTCCGGCTGCTGGAAGGAGCGCGGCGACAGGTTCACCGCCAGTTGCAGGTCCGGAGTCCCCTCGCGGCGCCAGACCTCGACCTCGCGGCAGGCGGTGCGCAGCACCCAGAGATCGAGCACGTTGGCGAGGCCGCAGGCCTCGGCGAGCCAGAGGAAATCCGCCGGCGTCATCAGGCCGCGCGTGGGGTGGTACCAGCGCAGCAGGGCCTCGACCCCCTCGACGGCGCGCCGGCTCGAGTCGAGCACCGGTTGATAGAAGAGAGTGAGGCCCCCCTGGCTATGGCTCAGCTCCCGCCGCAGGTCGGCCTCCAGCGAGAGTTGCTCCAGGCTGTGGGAGTCCATGCCGGGGACATAGATCTGATAACCGTCCCGGCTCGTCTCCTTGGTGCGGTACATCGCGATCTCGGCGCGCTTGAGCAGGGTCTCGGCGTCGGTGCCGTCCTCCGGGTAGCGGCTGATGCCGAGGCTGGCGGTCAGATAGACCTCGCGCTCCTGGAGGGCGAAGGGGAGCCGGGTGGCGCTCAGCAGCTTTTCGGCCACCCGCACGACGGCCACCTCGCTCTCGGTGGTGGGGAGAAGGATGACGAACTCGTCGGCGGCCACCCTCGCGACCAGGTCGGTGCTGCGGAGGCTGTTCCGCAGCCGATCCGCGAAGCCCTTCAACAGCTCGTCGCCGTGACGGTTGCCCATCGACTCGTTGACCACCTTGAAGCGGTCGAGGTCGAGGAAGAAGACGGCGAGCCGCTCCCGCCGCGCCTCGGCGGCCGCGAGCGCCGTCCCCAGATGCTGGAGCAGCAGGTTACGGTTGGGCAGGTCGGTCAGCGGGTCGTGGTAGGCCAGGTGCTGGATCTGGCCCGAGACGGTGAGGGCCTGCTGGCGCTCGTCCTCGAGCAGCCAGGTGACCATGCCGATCCCGATCAGCGACTGGAACAGGAAGTCGAACGGCCCGAGATAGGCCGCGTAGTCCAGCGAGCCGACGCGCGTGATCTGCGTCACCACGACGATCAGGTAGTGGAGCTGATGCAGCCCGTAGAGCAGGAAGGCGCCCGCCACCAGGATGCGCCCGATCCCGGAGCGGCGGGCTCGGCTGTGCCAGATCTCCCAGGCCGCGACGAGGAAGGCGATCGCGAGCAGGAGGGCGCGCAGGCCGACCCGCACCAGGAACCGGACATCGGAGGGGGTGTACAGGGTCAGCGTCACGGAGCCGACGGCCAGCACCAGCAGGAGCGCCAGGGTGGCGCGCTGAAAGGGGCGGGACAGCAGCTTGTCCGTGGCCGCCTCGTAGGTGCCGATGAGCAGCCAGCCGACCTGCCAGTAGCCGGCGGTGATCGAGAGCAGCGAGGCCGCCAGGCGGGCCGGCGCGTCCGCCGGCATATGCGGCGCCAGATATTGCGAAACCGCCCCGGTGAGCAGCCAGACACAGAACGCCCACCAGCTCCACGCCCAGGTCAGCAGATAGTGACGCTGATACAGGCGATGGAACCCCACCAGGACCATCGCCAGGATGACGGCGCCAATGGCCTGTGCGACGTTGCTTGTGAAAATCACAAGCGCCGAATTGATCATGCTGGCCGTATCTTATGACAGCCATCCTCTAAAAGGAGCAGCTTCGGCTTGATTTGAGAAAAGACTGCGAGGTGAGGGGTGCGGACGTGGCTTCGCCACCCGGGATTTCAATCCCTGGTTTAGGGAGTTCCCTCTTCCCCTGAACGGAGGCTTGGAAGGCCGGGCAACGAAGACCTCGCCTCGGAAGAGTGGCCGAAGGCGAACTTGAGAACGGCGATGTCCGCCTTGAGATCCGAGAGGATCTCGCTGCGCACGTTCTCACGCAGGCTCTGATACTGGATCTCGACTCTGGAGATGCGCTCGATCAGCGAGTCGACCTTGTCCCCCACACGTTCCAGGCTCCGCATCACGTCTTCGGTGCGGGCTTCGAGAGCGGCGAGCTTGCGGAATGTGTCCCAGAGCTCCTGGCTGACGCTCAACGGACGAATTCCTCAAGCCTGCGTTCCATCCTTTGCAGGGTGGCGAGAGAGCGATCCAGGTGATCGCCGATCGTCCGCAGAGTTTCCGGAATCCGGGTCCTGAGGAGAATTTCGGCCTCGCGACCGGACTCGAACTCCTCCTCCACGGGATCGCTCGAGCGGCGATCCGGGGTCCGCTCCGGTTCAGGAGTATCCGAGGTCCTGCCCTTCGAGAGGAGACGGTCGCGCATCGCAGGCTCCTTTAGAGCGCTTCTTCCGGAAACATTATAGCGCTTGTAAGGAAATCTGGGAACCTACCGCATCAACCAGAAGCCCACGCCGGCCAGCGCGGCCAGCACCAGCAGCGCGAGGCCGGCGTAGAGGAGGATGGGGCGCTTGCCGGTTCCGGGCTCGCCGCCGCCGAGGAGGCGCGAGCCGGCCTGGGAGATGCCGCGGATCTCGGTCAGCGTCCGCAGCCGCAGCGTCTCCTCCAGGCGCTCGAGCGCGGCGAGGAGGTCGCCGGCGCTGGCGTAGCGCTCGTCCGGCCGGCGGGCCAGGCAGCGCAGCACCACGACGTCGATCTCCGGCGACAGCGTCGGGTCGAGCTGGCTCGGCAAGGCGAATTTGGGCCCCGGCGCGCGGCCGGTCAGCATCTCGTGGAAGATCACCCCGGCGGAGTAGAGGTCGGCGCGGGCGTCCACCGAACCCGAGCCGTCCACCGTTTCGGGCGCGAGATAGTAGAGCGCTCCCAGCCGGATCTCCCCCGTGCCCAGGGTGGCGGTGAGGCTCTGCGCCACCGTCTCGAAACCGGTCGCCCCCAGGTCCGACACCTTGACGGTCGCGAAATCCTGGGAGACCAGGACGTTGCGCGGCGTCAGGCTGCGGTGGAGGAGCCCGTGCTGGTGCCCCTGGGCGAGCCCCCGGCAGATCCCCCGCATCACCGTGAACGCCTCGGAGAGCGACGGCCGCCCCTGCTTCAAGCGGCGGTCGAGCGAGGTTCCTGTGACCAGATCCATCACCAGATAGAGCCGGTCCCCCTCCTGGCCGGTGTCCAGGATGTGCACGAGGTTGGGATGGCGGGAGACCGGGGCGACCGCCCGCAACTCGCGGTGGAAGCGCTCCACCGCGGCCGGATTCTCGCTCAGGCGGGCCGGGAAGAGCTTGATCGCGACCTGCCGCCCCTCCGGGGCCACGGCCGAATAGACCGCCGACTGCCCGGCCTTGCCGAGCAGCTCGCGGACGCGGTAGGGGCCGATGGTTTCCTTCATGTCGCGAAAATCATCATGTCTCGAAAATGATAACCGTGTCGCCCACCGCGATGCGATCGAACGGCCGCAGGACCGCGCGCTCGGCCGGCTTGCCGTTGACCCGGGTGCCGCTGCTGCTGGCGTCGGTCATCACCCAGGCGCCATTTTCCCAGGCGAGGCGCAGGTGCTCCTTGCTGGTGTTGGGATCGCTCAGCGGCAGCGCGCAGGAGCGCGAGCGGCCCACGGTCACCGGCGCGCTCCGGTCGAGCGTCAGCGAGCGGCCGCGCTCCGGCCCCTCGGCCACGTACAGCCGCGCCGGCCACTTGCCGTCGTCCACCCCGTCCGCCTCCGGCCGCGGGCGCTCCGGGCGGGCGAGCTCCAGCCGCTGGATGGGGTAGGGGATGGCGATCCCCTCCTTGCGGAACTCCTCCCAGATACGCCCCCGCAGGTCGCTCGCGATCTGGTGCGCCTGGGCGATGTCGTCGGTCCAGATCCGCAATTCGTAGAGGATCGAGCTCGGCTCGAAGGCGACGATCAGGACGTCGGGAGCCGGCGTGTCGAGCACCCCCCGCACGCCGGCCGCGCAGTCGAGCAGGACGCGGTGCACCCGGTAGGGGGGCTCGTCGTAGTGCGCTCCCACCCGCACCTTCTCGCGGTGCACGGGGTGCGGGTAGTAATAGTTGAGCACCCGCTCCTCGGCCATCTTGCCGTTGGGGATCACCAGGTTGTCGTTGTCGCGCGTCCGCAGGTGGGTGGTGCGCCAGGTGATCGCGACCACCCGCCCCTCCTGCTCGCCGACCTTGATCCAGTCGTTGAGGCGGAACGGCTTCTCGATGCTGATCACCAGGCCGGCGAAGAAGTTGCCGAGGATCGGCTGGAGGGCGAGGCCGAGCACCAGGGAGGTGACCGCGCTGGTGGCGATCAGCGCCGTGACGTCCAGCTTCGGGAAGCTCAGCCGCAGGCTGACGAAGGCGGTGACCAGGTAGATCAGGGTCATCGTCACCGCCGGCAGCAGGGGGGGCAGGCGGATCTCCCGCCGGGCCGTCAGGTGGACGTCGAAGAGATAGAGGCCGAGCAGCCGGAAGATGGTGATCAGGCCGAGGAAGAGCCAGGCCCAGTCGAGCACGTGGCGCACCGCCGCCGTCTGGTATCCCGGCTGGAGGAGCGCGAGGATCTCCAGGGTGGCCACCCCGGCGGCCACGTAGAGCGGGAAGGCGAGCTGCCGCACCCAGAAGAACCGCCGCTGCAGGGCGGCGATGATCACGATCAGCAGCGACAGCACGCCGACGCTGCCCAGCACGGTGAGGGTCATCAGCAAGCGGATATCACCTCCAGAGAGGACCATTCTAGTGCGCGCGGCCGTCCGGGGTAGAATCCCCCCCGATTCGCTTGATTTCTCAAAGGAGACCCACGATGAAGAGATTCGGTTCGACCGCCGCCATGGCCCTGGCCCTCGCCAGTACCCTGGCGCTGCCCATGCGCGCCCAGGCCCCGCAGATGGAAGTCGCGAAGGATGACGCGAAAGCGGCGGAGATGAAGAAGGACACGATGGCGAAGTCCCAGGGGGGCGTGCGGGACTCGATCCTGTTCCAGATCAAGCAGGCCGAGGACAAGCTCGTCTCCCTCGCCGAGGCGATGCCCGCCGACAAGTACGGCTGGAAGCCGGGAGCAGGGGTGCGGTCGGCGGGGGAGGTCTTCAACCACGTGGCGAGCGCCAACTACTTCTTCCCGACCCTCTGGGGAGGCAAGGTGCCCGCCGGCGTCAATCCTCAGACCCTGGAGAAGGAGATGAGCGGGGACAAGGCGAAAACGGTCGACACCCTGAAGAAGTCGTTCGACAACATTCGCCAGCAGATCCAGGCCGTCTCCGAGGGGGACCTGAACCGGCAGATCAAGATCTTCGGCCACGACGCCACCGTGCGCGACGCCATGATGATCGTCGCCAGCCATGCCCACGAGCACCTGGGGCAGTCGATCGCCTACGCCCGCTCGAACAACATCACGCCGCCCTGGAGCGCCAAGGAAGGTCAGTAGGAGTTTTTTTTCCTCCCCCTTCAGGGGGAGGTCAGGAGGGGGCGCCCCAGACAAGGAGATGTTCCGGACTCCGGGAAGCCCCCCTCCTGGCCTCCCCCCGTTCCGGGTGGAGGAAACCCCCGCCCCGCCGGCCCTGTAATGGCGGAATTTGGCTGCCGATGTCTCCTGCTTTTCCCCTCTCCCGGTGAGGGAGGGTGGGAGGGGACGGGAGAGGGGCCAGGGGTGAGGGTTCGGGAGTGTTCTACCCCAGCCGCTCGCGATAGACCCGGTTCATCGCCACGCGCAGGGCCTCGAGGCGGCCGAGCTTGCCGATCTCGGCGGCGGTGACCTCGACCGGCCAGTCGAAATCGACGTTGTCGAGCACCGTGGCCTTCCAGACCTTCTTCTTGGGATCCCAGCTTCCGCCCTGATTGGCGGCCAGAGCCCAGCCGGTGGGCAGGTAGCTGCGGATCTCCGTCTCCGTGTATTGAAGGGAATCAGACTGCAGGGGCTCGTTCGTCTTCATGCCGCGGATTGTGCACCATCTTGCCGCCGGAGAGAATAACCCCCCTTCCTTGACCCCCCCGGAACCCGTTGCTACGATCCCGGGGGCCGGGTCCTCGCGACCCGCCCTTTGCAAAAGGAAACCCATGAAAATCGAGCTCACCGAAGAGCAGAAGCTTCTGCAGGAGAACGTCCGGCGCTTCGCCGAGGAGGTCGTGCGCCCGCGCGCCAAGGAGATCGACGAGTCGGGCGAGTTCCCGCGCTCCTTCTTCGACCAGGCCGGCGAGCTGGGCCTCGCCGGGGTCAGCGTGCCCGAGGAGTACGGCGGCGCCGGCATGGACGCTGTCTCCTATTGCATCGTCATCGAGGAGATCAGCCGTGTCTGCGCCACCTCGGGTGTCATCCTCTCGGTCAACAACTCCCTGGTCTGCGATCCGCTGCTGAAGTTCGGCACCGAGGAGCAGAAAAAGGAATTCCTCACCCCCCTCGCCGCGGGGCAGAAGCTCGGCTGCTTCGCCTTGACCGAGCCCGGGGCCGGCAGCGATCCGGCGGGCATCCGCACCACGGCGCGCCGCGACGGCGACGACTACGTCCTCGACGGCAACAAGATCTTCATTACCAACGGCACCGACGCCGACGTCGCCCTGGTGTTCGCCAGCGTCGACCTGGAGAAGAAGCACAAGGGGATCACCTGCTTCATCGTCCCCGCCGACACCCCGGGCTACAGCCACGGCACCCACGAGTTCAAGCTCGGCGTCAACGCCTCGGGCACCACCGAGCTGGCGTTCCAGGGCATGCGGATCCCGGCCCGCTACCGCCTCGGCGAGGAGGGGGAGGGGTTCAAGGTCGCCATGTTCACCCTCGACGGCGGCCGCATCGGCATCGCCGCCCAGGCGGTCGGCATCGCCCAGGGGGCCTTCGAGGAGGCGCTCGCCTACTCCCAGGAGCGCGAGCAGTTCGGCTCCCACCTCTCCGACTTCCAGGCCATCCAGTTCTACCTCGCGGACATGTCGACCGAGCTCGACGCCGCCCGCCTGCTGACCTGGAAGGCGGCCTGGGCCAAGGAGAACCAGAAGCGCTTCACCGTCGAGGCCTCCCAGGCCAAGCTGTTCGCCTCCGAGATGGCCCAGCGCGTCACCAACAAGGCGCTGCAGATCCACGGCGGCTACGGCTACACCAAGGAGTACAACGTCGAGCGCTACTTCCGCGACGCCCGCATCACCGAGATCTACGAGGGCACCAGCGAGATCCAGAAGATGGTGATCGCCGACTGGGTGCTCAACAAGGCCTGAGGAGGCCACCGGAAGGAGACCGCCATGGCCGTGCTCACCGAGCCCATGTCCGCGAACGCCGAAACGACCGGGACGACCCAATCCGGCGTCGATTTCTCGTTCACCGAGGACCAGCAGCTCCTCCGCGACGAGGTGCGCCGCTTCGCCGTCGAGCGCATCCAGCCCGGGGCCGCGGAGCGCGACCGCAAGCACATCTTCCCGACCGACATCTTCCAGGAGATGGGGGAGATGGGGCTGCTCGGCATGCTGGTCCCCGAGGAGTACGGCGGCGCCGGCACCGACACCCTCGCCTATCTGCTGGCCGTCGAGGAGATCTCCCGCGTCGACGCGGCGGTGGCGGTGACGATGAGCGTCACCAACTCGGTCTGCTGCTGGCCGATCGTCCACTTCGGCAGCGAGGAGCTGAAGCGGAAGGTCCTGCCGGCGCTCGCCACCGGCGAGGCGGTCGGCGGTTTCGGCCTCACCGAGCCCGGCGCCGGCAGCGACGCCGGGAGCCTGAAGACCACCGCCCGGCGCGACGGCGACTTCTGGGTGCTCAACGGCGAGAAGGCCTGGATCACCAACGCCGGCTACGCCAAGTACTTCGTGGTGCTGGCGCGCACCAACCCGGAAGCGGGGAAGCGGGGGCTCTCGGCCTTCGTGGTGCCCGCCGATTCGCCGGGCTTCTCGGTCGGGAATCCCGAGGAGAAGATGGGGCTCAAGTCCTCGCTCACGGCGCAGATCTACTTCACGGACTGCCGGGTGCCGGCCGGCAACCTCCTCGGCCAGGAGGGGCAGGGGCTGAAGATCGCGCTGGCCACCCTCGACCACTCGCGCCTCGGCATCGGCGCCCAGGCGGCGGGCATCCACCAGCGCGCCCTCGAGCTGGCGGTCGCCTACGCCCGGGAGCGGGTACAGTTCGGCCAGCCCATCGCCGGCAACCAGGCGATCCAGTTCAAGATCGCCCAGATCGCCACCGAGCTCGCCGCCTCGCGCGCGCTCACCTACGCCGCGGCCGTCCAGGAGCACACCAAGCAGGCCGGCCGCCTCGCCGCCCAGGCCAAGGTCTACGCCTCCGAGGCCGCCAACCGCGCCTGCCAGGAGAGCCTCCAGATCCACGGCGGCAACGGCTTCCACGACGACTACGAGATCTCCCGCCTCTACCGCGACGTCCGCGTCACCACGATCTACGAGGGGACCAGCGAGATGCAGCGGCTGGTGATCGCCCGGAGCCTGCTGGGACGGTAGGCGTACAGAGTGCGCCGCGCGCTCCTCCTGGCGCTCCTCGCCCTCGCCGGCTGCCGGGAGCCGCGGGACCGGCCCCGCGATACATCCCTCGATCCACGCGGCCGACTCCACATCCCCATCGGCCTGCCGGACACCGTCGACACCCTGAAGACCTTCGTCGAGGCGGAGGGGGGCTTCTCCCCGGGTGTCGGCAGTTACGGCATCTCCTTCTGGGTGTTCGACCGGGAGACCGGCAACCTCACCGCGCCGACCCTGCCGGACGTCGCCGTGGAGCACGGGCTCGCCCCGGGCGGCCTGCCGGTGCCGTGGAGCCGCTGGAGGGCGGGCGCGGTCGAGGTGAGGACGGAGGTCTGCGAGGTCCGGCGCGCCGCCGATCAATTCGTCGCCGCCGCGCGCGTGACGCTCGGCAACCGTTCCACGCGTCCGGTCCGCCTCTCCCTCTACGCCGCCCTGCGCGCCCTCGGACCCGCGGGCTGGCCGGTGCGGCGGCTCGCGGTCGCCGATCCCGGCGACGCGCTCCTGGCCGACGGACATCCGGCGCTCGTCGCCAACGTCCGGCCGACCGCCGCCGGGGTCGCTCCCGGGGATACCCTGGGCGGGCTCGCCCGGAAGGGAGCGATCCCCGGGGCGAGGTTCGCCTCGAGCCCGGACGGCGAGGCCGCGGGCACCCTGCGCTTCGATCTCGACCTCCCGCCGGGCGCCACCCGCGCGCTCGGCTTCATCGCCCCGGTCCTCCCCGGCCGCCGCGCCGTGGGGCACGCCTGGGACGGCCGCGGCCCCGAGGTGCAGCGTGACCTCAACACCCCCAACCCCGCCACGGGCGGAGCGCTCCAGCGCGACGCAGGGCTCGCTGCCTATCGGGCCATGGACGCGGACGCCCTCTTCGCCGAGGCTCTCGGCTTCTGGCGGCGGCGGCTCGGCGGCGCCGCCATCCGGACGCCGGACCCGCGCTGGAATGAAGCCTTCGCCGCCATCCCGGCCCATCTCGCCCTGATGCTCGACGAGGGAGCCCCGGACGTCGCGGTGGTGAACTACAACACCTTCACCCGCGACGGCGCCTACCTGGCGCTCGTCCTCGACCAGGCGGGGATGCACGACTTGGCGGCGCGCGCGATCGATCACTTTTTCTCCCACCCGTTCAGCGGCCGGGCCGAGCCCGAGGCGGACAATCCGGGACAGGTGCTCTGGATCGCGGGAGAGCATTGGAAGCTGACCGGGGACCGCGATTTCCTCGCGCGCTCCCTGCCCGTCGCGAGACAGCTCGCCGCCCTGATCGAATACGCCCGCACCACCCCCGAGCCGCACTGGGTGGCCCGCGACGGCCTCGGCTTCGGCCCCGGCCTGCCGCCGGACCGGCGCCTGCGCCTCCTCCCCGGCGCCTGCGACGGCACCCACCCCGAGTACACCGAGGCCTTCGACGTGGCCGGCCTGCGCAACGCGGCCCTCCTCGCGGCAGCGGGGGGCGACGCCGCCGCCGCGCGGCGCTGGCGCGCTCTGGCCGAAACCCTGCTGCGGCGTTACGACGCCCGCTTCGGAAACGATCTGGCGGCGGGCTACGGGAGCTACAGCGTCCTCTGGCCCTGCCGTCTCTACCCCTTGAAAAGCGGCAAGGCTCACGACCGGTTCGCGGCGATCCCGCCGCGGCCCCCCTCCGAATGGCGCTACTTCGCGCTCGCGACCGCGCACCAGGGGCTCCTCGCCGGCAACCGGAACACCGCCGCTCGCACGCTCCAGCGCCATTTCGATCAGGATCAGATGCGGGGCTGGTACGCCTTCGACGAAGGCGGCGAAAGCGCCCCCGGAAACTGGCCGAAGCTCCGCACGGCCTGGACCCCCACCGTTGCCATGCCCCATGCCTGGTCGCTCGCCGAGCTCTGGCTCCTGATGCGGGACAGCCTCGTCCATGAGGATGGAGACCGGCTCGTCCTCTTCGCGGGCGTCCCCCGCAAATGGCTCGCCAAGCCCCTGAGATTCGAAAACCTCCCCACCGCCTTCGGCCCCCTCACCCTCACCTGGGATGGAACCACGCTCCACACCGAAGGCGGCGCCCGGCCGCCCGGAGGGTTCGTCTTCAATACGCCGTAAGCCTCCTCCGCCTCCAGCCACCCACATCATCTTGTGTTAATCTTCTGGAGTGCCCCTAGATATCCATACTTCAGCTCGAAAGGGGTGAGTGGATGGCGGTCCTGACTCACGTTCTGGCGCTCCTTCTGGGGGCGGCCCTCCTCTGGCTCGTCGCGCGCCAGCAGCGGAGCGTGCTCGCGGAGCGGCTGCGGGGTCGGGACGCGGACATCGCGCGGCTGGAGGCGCGCCTCTCCGAGAACACCAGCGAGACGGCCCTGCTCCGTGAGGAGCGGGTGGGATTGCAGACGCAGGCGGCCCGTCTCCAGACCACGATCGAGAAAGAGCGCCAGGCCGCCGCCGAGAAGCTGCGGCTTCTCGACGACGCGCAGGCCCGCCTCTCCGACGCCTTCAAGGCCCTCTCCTCCGAGGCGCTACAGAACAACAACGCCAGTTTCGTCCACCTCGCCAAGGCCACGCTGGAGAAGTTCCAGGAATCGGCCCAGGGGGATCTCGAGCGCCGCCAGCAGGCGATCGGCGAGCTCGTCCTGCCGCTCAAGGAGTCCCTCCACAAGGTGGACGAGAAGATCCGCGAGATGGAGACCACCCGCGCCGTGGCCTACTCCAACCTCAGCGAGCACCTGAAGAGCCTCACCTCCGCCCAGGGGAACCTCGAGCGCGAGACCGCCAAGCTCGTCGGCGCGCTGCGCTCCTCCTCGACGCGCGGCCGCTGGGGGGAGATCCAGCTCCAGCGCGTCGTCGAGATGGCCGGGATGGTCGCCTACTGCGACTTCTCCGTGCAGGCCAGCGTCGAGACCGAGGACGGGCGGCTGCGCCCGGACCTCGTCATCCGCCTGCCGAGCCGGAAGAACATCGTCATCGACGCCAAGGCGCCGCTCGACGCCTACCTGGATTCCATGGAAGCGGTGGACGAGGACGGCCGGCGGTCGAAGCTGCGCGACCACGCCCGCCAGGTCCGCAGCCATCTGACCAAACTGTCGATGAAGAGCTACTGGGCCCAGTTCGAGCCCGCGCCGGAGTTCGTCATCCTCTTCCTGCCGGGGGAGACCTTCTTCAGCGCCGCCCTGGAGCAGGACCCCTCGCTGATCGAATTCGGCGTCGAGCAACGGGTGATCCTCGCCACCCCGACGACGCTGATCGCCCTGCTGCGCGCGGTCGCCTATGGCTGGCGGCAGGAGCAGGTCGAAGAGAACGCGAAGCAGATCAGCGAGCTCGGCAAGTCCCTCCACGAGCGGCTCCGCATCTTCACCGGCCACCTCGCCGCGATGGGCAAGAACCTCGGCCAGAGCGTCGACGCCTACAACCGGGCCGTCGGCTCGCTCGAGCTGCGCGTCCTCCCCGCCGCCCGCCGCTTCAAGGAGATGGGAGCCGCCGGCGGCGACGAGATCGAGACCCTCGATCCGGTCGACAAGGTCACCCGCGCCGTGGACGGCGAAGGCGCGCTGCCTTTGCTGGAGATCATGGAGCCGGAGATGGGGGACGTCGAGATCGTGGTGGAGATGATGGGGGAGGGCGGGGTGTCGTAGGGGGCGCCCGGGCATTTCGGACGCCCCTGCGGACGGTTCCTAGATGTACGTCTCCACCTTCCCCTTGGCCCGCAACTGGTCCGCCCGCACCTGGAACAGCTTCTGGACCTGCTGCTGCTTGAGCATCTGCTCGATCCGCCCCTTCACCTGCTCGAAGGGCACCGTGGACGGCTCCTTGCGCTCGAGGAGCTGGAGGATGTGGTAGCCGAAGCTGCTCTGGACGACCGGGCTCATCTCGTTCGGCTTCTTGAGCGCGAAGGCGGCAGCCTCGAACGCCGGATCGGTCTGGCCGTGGCCGACCAGGCCGATGTCGCCGCCCCGGTTCTTCGAGCCGGGATCGTCCGAGGCCTCCGTCGCCACCTTGGCGAAGTCCTCGCCCCCCTGCACGCGCTTGAGGAGGCCCTCGGCCTTCTGCTTGGCCTTATCCCGGTCGGCGGGGGTGGCCTTCTGATCGACGAGGACGAAGATGTGACGCAGGTGGAGGCGCTCCGGCATCTGCATCTGCCCCTTGTTCTTCTCGTAGAAGTCCTTCGCCGCCTGATCGGAGACGGTGGCCTGGGGGGCGAGCTTGGACTGGACGTACTTCTGGACCGCGATCGTGTCGCGGGCCTGCTCGCGCAGCTTGTCCTCCGTGACTCCCGCCTGGGCGAGGGCCTTCTTGTAGGCCTCCTCGTTGGGGAAGTTCTGCTTGCGGGCGGCGACCATCTGCTGCACCTCCTGTTCGGAGGCGGTGATCCCCTGCGCCTTGGCGTCCTGCTGCAGGAGGGTGATGGCGATCAGCTCATCGAGCACGTGATGATAGAAATCGGTTGAGGCGGTGACCGGCTGGCCCGCCTGGGCGAGGCGCATCTGCACCATCTGGGCGCCGTCCATGAGCTCCGCCTTCTTGATCTCCTGGCCGTTCACGCGCGCCACGACCGCCGGGATCTTTTCCACCGGCATCACCGGCTGATTGGAGACCGGCTGGCCCGGAAGGCCGGTGGCGCCGGGCTGTCCGGAAGCCGGAGCCCCACTCCTGGCCATCCCAGGAGCGGCCGGAGTCGCCGCGTTGGGGCTTGCCGGGTTCGTGGCGGAGCCCGCCGGAGCCCCGGCCTTGTTGTCAGCCGCCTTGTCGGGCGTGCCCTTGCAGGCGGTCCAGCCGGAGAGGAGCAGAGCGAGCCCCAGGGTGAACAGAGTCGTACGGGGCGAAATCTTCTTGAGCATGTCGAATACCTCGAAGAGGCGATCCCCAAAGGGGGCCGCCGAGAAATAAGCGCCGAAGTCTAGCAGAGAACGCGCGAACCCGGCCCGTCCGGGCCTCAAAGCCGACGGTTACACGCCTCTCGTGATTGCCGCGCGGCTGGCCTCGGCAGGCTCACCGCGCGTCGACGCAGACTAGATACATGCCCGGCTCCCCCTTGCCGAGATACTTCACGCCCAGACTCCTGACCATCGAGAAGAGCCGGTTTTCCATATTGGGACCAAGGCTGACGACCCCAGCGGGATAGGAGCGCGTGTAGACGTCGAAGTAAATCATCGTGCTCAACGATCCCTCGGCGTCGCGCGCCAGCACGGACCAGGTCTCGTCGGTGGGGTGAAACTCCCGCAGCCAGGCCGGCTTCCTCTTGATGCTACGGTCGTGTCCGATGTAGACCCTGGCATTCCGGCTCAGGTCAAACGATATTGTTCCATTCTTGTCGCGGTCGCTGATCGCGGTCTGGATACAGGGGAGGTGGTCGTGGCGCTCGGGCAGGTCCGTATAGACCGCGTCGAGATCGACATAGGCTCGCTGTCCCTTGTGGATCGTGCCGAGATTGTAGCGCGAGGGTTCGAGTTCGAAGATGACTTCCCGTCCGCTGGGAATTCTTTTCTCCGGAGCGGCGTCGTCAGAGGCTTGGCTCGGAACCGGTGTTTCGGAGACGATCGCGCTTGCATCGCGCTGGTTCTGGAGAGGTGCCGTCGCGGGAGTGGGAATCGCCGTCTTCACCGGCACCTGCCGGGGAGCGGTAGGGACGGACGGCGGTTCGGCCGAAAGCGGAACGGATGAATCGACAACTGGCGAATCCTCTGGATCCGTAGTGGCCGGAGGAGCGGCCTCTGGCGGAACCTCGGCAGCCGTCGCGGCCGGTCCGTTCGGTGAGGTGTCGGCAGCAGGCTTGGCCGGATCGGTTTTGGGAGCGGTCACACTCCCCCCCGATGGGCTCTGGCTGCGCAGGAACAGGATCGTGGAGATGGCCAAGCCGGCGAGGACGACGGCGAGTGCGATCGCGAGACCTCGCTTGAGTTTCTTCACGTCCAACGCCGGTTTCGGGACCGCGGGACGCAGGCGGGCGTTGAGCGAGCTGAGGCCCGTGAAAAGCGGCGGGGAAGAGGGTGTCCCCTGGGAACTCGACGCTCCCAGGAGGCCGAGAACCTGCTTCGCCTCGCCGACCCGGTACGCCACTGCCCTTCGCGTCATCTGCTCGACCGCGGACGAGAGAGCTGCCGGCACGCCCGGCACCAACTCGTGGAGAGGAGCCAGCTCTCCCCGGGCAAGCTGCTCGAAGCGGGTCTTGCCGAGCAGGAGCTCGTAAACGACCAGGCCCAGAGAGTAGAGGTCGGAGGCGGGGACCGCGGCCTCGCCGCGCAGGACCTCAGGTGGCATGTAGCGGTTCATAGGGGCGGTGGGAGTGCCAGGTAGACTGGCCAGGCCGAAGTCGCCGATCTTCACCCGGTCGCCGAAAAGAAAGAGGTTCTGGGGCTTGATGGCTCCATGGATCAGATTCCGTTCATGCATCGCCTGCAGGCCCAGCAAGGCTTGTCCAAGGATCTCCTCGGCCCTCGCCGGAGAGACAGGCCCGGCGACGGTGGTGGATTCGAGCGTCTCTCCCGCGAGCTCCCGGACAACCGCGGGAGCCTGGCGGCTGGTGTCGACCCGATAAACCGCCAGCACGTGCTCGTGGTCGAGATCAAACAGGCGTCGCGCTTTCGCGAGGAACGCGCGGACGAACGCTTCACTCTGGGCGAAGGGGCTATTGAGCTCCTTGACCGCCACAGCATGGCCGAGCAGGGGATCCCACTCCGCGGATACCGTGGTGAAGGCACCCGACCCCAACACCTCTGTCTTGCGTTCGATGCCGATCAAGTTCGTGTCCTCCTGGACCGCCGTGCACCTTTCTTGATGCCCCGGTTCTCCCCCGCTCAAGACACGGTCGCGGCCGGATTGTTGTCTCAACAAAAGAGGACTCCAGGTGTCTTGGACCGTCGGAAGCACCGAGCAGCGCGGTCGAAAAGATTTCGACGGAAAGGCGAGCCATGGACACGGGCACTATCGAGCAGACAGTGACAGCCGCGGAGGGCGGGACCGCCGTCAGCTTCGGTCAGATCGGCCAGATCAGCGGTGGGCTGCAGATCGGCCAGATCAGCAACTACAGGGTAGTGGGGGAGAGCCATTTCTACGAGCTCAATCTGGACAAGATCGCCGGCGAGGGGACCGACGATCCGCCGCGGGCCGAAGAGCTCACAGACATCCTGGCGGAGCACCGGCTGTTGATTCTCGCTGGGGAAATGGAAGACAAATCCGAGTGTGCACGCCACATCGCGTACCGGTTGTACCGGCGGCTCACGCGGCAGGGGAGCTGCGTCGTGCTCCGCGAGCGCTGTCGCGGCAAGGACCCGCAGCGGATCGAGACCGCTTTCCACGAGGAGCACACGACGATCCTGCTGTTGACCGAGATTTCGCAGTCGCTGATCGCTGGCTACGGTCCCGCCAAGCTGCGTCGCCTGCTGCTCGAAAGAGGGGGCTACGCGATCGTAACCACCGACTGCACTCGCGCGCAGTGGGAGATCGCCGACGGCACAGTGGAGGCGCGGCTCTGGCAAGAGCTCTCCTGGGAGACCTATTACGGCCATGGCCGGCTGACCAGCTATCTCGAGCAACTGCTCTTCAATTCGCCCCTGGAGATCCCGGAAGGTTTGGTGAGCGAGGAGCCCGACGGAGCGCCGCGGGTCGGCGGGGTCTTGCTGGTGCGGGCGGTCGAGACACTAAAGACGCCGGAGCGCATCCGCACCTTCGTAAACTCACTGGTCGAGGGGCAAGCTCCGCCGACACCCGAAGGGGTCGAAACCAAGCTGGCCGAGCTCGCCGGCGACGCCGCGGCCATTCGCCAGTGGTATCTCCAGTTCAACGACCGCGACCAGTTGCTGGTGGTCGGGCTGGTGCTGCTCGACGGACTGCCGGACGACCTGCTGTTCGCCGGCCTCGAGATCCTGGTCGAGACCATCTGGCGGGAGACCGACCCGCTGTTCTCTCAGTTCGACTACCGCGACCTGTCACGTTTCGCCGCCTACTTCAAGCAGACCCCGATCGACGGTGGCTTCCTGCGCATCGAGTGCGGCTCGCGCAAGCGCCGCGTCGATATTCTGCAGGTCGCCTGGAACCACCAGCGCCGTCGCCTGCTGGCCACCTTGCCGGCGCTCACCGAGATGGTCCGGGTTTCGGCGTCCGAATCGGCGGCGCCAACCCCCGGCGAGAGGCCTTCCGAACGTGACGAGCCCGCGACCGTGAGCCCCGCGCGCGCGGCGGCAGAGCGCGCGTTGAGCCGCACCAAGAGTGGCTCCATGCAGCTCCATCAGGTCGTGGTGGAATCGCTGAGCCTCATCGGCCTGATGTCCATCGAGGTCGTGGAGCCCTATCTCCTCGATCTCGCCGCCGAGCCGCTGGAGAGCGTGCAGCTTCTCGTGGCACGCGCGCTGGCCGCATGGCGCGAAGCCAACAAGGAAGGAGAGTTCTTCTCGTTGCTGCGCCGCTGGTGGTCCGAGGCGTGCGACGTCGGCAATTCCGAGTCCCGGATCGCGCGCGCCGGTGGCCTGAGCCCTGACCCCTGGGCGGCGGTGCGCGCCACGCTGGCGATCACCGTCAGCTACGCCGCTCAATACGATCGGGAGAATCGCCTGGCGCTGGAGCTCTTCGGCCTCCTCCAGGTGCTGGTCGACGACCCTCATCCAAGGGTTAGGGAGGCGGTCTGGAAACATGCGCTGCCGCGAACCGTGGCATGGCACCTCAGTCATCTCGACCCCTTCCTGCGCCAGCGCGTACTCGTCTCGGCGGACTTTGTCCAGGCGGTGGCGCGGGGAGCGGCGGAGGCCTGCGAGATGCGTCCGGGCGAGTGCCTGCCGGTCGTCGAGGCGTGGTGGACAGCGGCCCGTGCCGACCAGCGCCACGGCACCCGCTCGACGGTTCTGTCACGGGAGAGCCTGCTCGCCACCGTCGCCGAAACCTTCGGCTATATCCGCTGCCCCGAGGGGCACACCTGGATGTCGCCGGAGGAGTTGGTGGGGAAACTGCGCTCGATCCTCACCGAGGAAGGCCACCCCTTCATCCGCCGACATGCCCTGCAGGCGGTCGAGACTCAGACCCAGACCGACATCGAGCTCGCGACCCAGCTCCTTCCGGACTTGCTGACCCGCCTCACCTTCGAGGATCGGCCCCGGATCACGGCGCTCGCTGTGCGTTCGTATCTCCACGAGCGGCAGCATCTGGAAGGAGGGGACACCAAGCTTGAGCTGGATGGGCGCAGCTATTCGGTCTGGATCAACAGAGCCCGCCCGTTGACAAATATTGAGACCACACTCTACAGCTGGCTCCTCGACCACAGCCGTCCGGTCGCGCAGCAACTCGCGGTCGCCAGCTTCGGGGCTTTCGCGGCCACCACTCTGGATCGCGAAGAGCGACGCCTGCTCCTGGCTCGCCCACGGACCACGGCACTCGGCGAGGGGAGTGGCAGCCTTGCCACCTCGGCGCCGCAGGTCTACCGTCTGAATCCCTTCGGCCACCTTGCTGTCGTTGCGGCGACCCTGGGCAGGGAGGAGGTCCGCCCTCTGCTCCGCCCACTGATGGCCGAAGTCATTGTCGAGCGCCACCGCCAGCTTGTGCTACTGGCCGGGAAACTGCGAGAGGCGAAGCTCCTTGGTAAGAGAAAAGGGGTTTTCACCTCCTTCCAAGAAGAGACGGCTCTGAAGAGGAGCGCGCTGGATGCGGAGAAGATCGAGGTGATCCTCGAGCGCTGGGGCAGGGTACGCAACCGTTCCGCCCAGACGCTCGCCGGCTATCTCCAGAAAGCGGTTCTGTTCTACCGCTGGCGCTGGGGGATGGTCGCCGTGCTGGGGATCCTGCTGTTCGGGCTGATCCGCCTCTACCAACGGGCGGAGCAGGCGCTGATGGAGCCGCTCGAGATGCTCGCCGACCAGGTGATCCCCACCCCCGACGTCCGCGAAGACTTCATGGCTCCACTGCTACCGGGCAAGTGGGCTGCGGAACCCATCCGTTTCCCTTATGTCGTGGAGCTCGTGAGGACCCAGCCTGACCCGACGGCGGAAAATACTTCCGATTCCCCTGTGCGCTACCCAGGGAACATTCGGTCCGTATCCGACCGGCTGGCGAATCTGGATACACTGCCGAAGCCGTGCACCCTCGGACACTTGGCGGCTCCTCTGCCGGCGGGCCGATCCGAGAGCTGGTCCATACAGCGCCACCACGATACGAATGCAATGGACAGCATGATCCCCGGGGAAAGGGCACGAAATTGGAGAAAAAAGATATTGTTGATGGATTGATCACTTATTGGAGCCAAGGGCCGGGCGCGGTGGACGAGGAGAGCCGGCGGGTCTGCCGGGAGGTCGCCGGGGTCCTGGCGCGCTCGATGTCGGGCGTCGAGTTGCTGGCCTTGCAAGAGGCGCCGGAGGAGAACCGGCGGGAGATTGACGCCCGGGTGGCCGTCTGGCTCGCGATGACCAGCAATCGGGGTGATACCGGCTCCGCGACGCGGGACCTGGGCCGCCCTCCACGCCCGACGCCTGAGCCTGTGCCGGAGCCCATCGTCCCGATCCCCGCGACGGCGCCCGCCCCAACTCTCGAGTCCGGTGGCGTCCAGGTTCGCCAGAACAACAAAGGGGGCGTCAGCTTTGGGAATGTCGGCACGATCCACGGCGGCCTGAGCCTGGCCATGCCCAGTCCGGCGGACAGAAGCCGGGACGATCAGGCCGCCGGAGCCGTGGCGCGCGCGGAGAGCCAGAAAGTCCGTATCCTCTTCCTCGGCGCCAACCCTACAGACTCCACACCGCTACGCCTCGACGAGGAGGTGCGCGCCATCGACCAGGCCCTGACCACGGCCACCTTGGGCGACCGTTGCGAGCTCTCCCAGAAATGGGCGGTGCGAGTGGGGGATCTACAGGAGCACCTGCTGCGCATCAAGCCGCAGATCGTCCATTTCAGCGGCCACGGCAGCCGGAATCGCTCGATCGTCCTGCAGGGGGACGACGGCAGGAGCCGTCAGGTCGATGCCGACCGGTTGGCACGTCTGCTTGCCCGGTTCAATCAGCAACTACGCTGCGTCGTGCTCAACGCCTGCTATACCAGGGAACACGGCGAGGCCATCGCCGAGCACATCGACTGCGTCGTCGGCATGTCGACCGCCGTCGCCGATCGAGCCGCCATTCGTTTCGCATCGGCATTCTACCGGGCGTTGGCGTCGGGATGCAGCGTGCTGGACGCTTTTGAGCTATCCCGGGCCGACATTGAGCTGGGCGAGATGGGAGAAGACGAGGTGCCGACCCTGCTGGCCCGCCGTTGCGACCCGGCGGATGTCTTCCTGATCAAAAGTTCCTAGATTGGTTAGCCGTAGCCGCTCCGTCTAGGCGCGGACCAGAACATCAGCGGTTCGCCCCGAGTCGCGCGTTCCGTCCGCCCTGCGGCGCGTCGCCTGCCGCGAGAAGGGCGCTGTTCGACCCGGGAAATGCACCACTGGACCCGCGGCTTGCACGACTGGACCCGCGAGCCGCATCACTCGCCTCGTCCAATCCAACACAGAATCCGAGGATCGCATCATTCGACCCGCGGGTCCCATCACCGCATCCGTGAGCTGAGACACAGGAGCCAGTGTCTGCGTCACAGAATCCGCGGATTGCGTCACTCAACCCGCGAATTGCGTTACTGGACCCGTGGGTTGCGTCACTCAACCCGTGGATTGCATCATTCGACCCGCGGATTGCGTCGCGGAAACGGCGGGTCTTGTGACGCAATCCGCGGGTCCAGTAACGCGCGAACGCCCGGTTGTGTCGCGGAGCGCCCTCCCAAGGCCCGGGAGACCTTCCGTCGTGATGCAAGAAAGCTCCCGCAATGCGCGTGAGCCTCGTTTAGTGTCGCAAAGAGCACCGTAGGGAAGCTGCGAACGTTGCCTTGTGTCTCATCGCTGTCTCCTGAGCTCACGAGAGGGCGATCTTGTAGCGCAAACACGCGGCCGCGAGGTCTCTCCCGCGGCCGCGCTCTTTCAGCCCGCGGTCCCGCCTATCCGCTCGTCGAGGATCGCCCCGGCTCGTTCGAGCGCGATCTGCCCGGCGGCTTCCAGAAGACCCGCCAGCGCCTCGGGGGAGCGCAGCAGACTCTCCACGACGTGCAGAGCCTCTAGCAGATTCTGATCGAACAGCTCCAGATGGCCTACCACCTCGCCGCCGTTGCCGGTCTCGATGGCGAAGCCTTTCGGCCCGGAATCCTTCTGAAGACGGAACGCCGCGTCCCGCCCCGTGCCGGGAGGACGGCCGCCGCGAGCAGCGCCAGCCAGCGCTGCCGGAACACCGCCGCCGAACGGTTTCCGCGCGCGGGGGACTCGCCGATCCGGAACAGTCCGAAGCCCCGGCTGGGCAGCTCCAGGACGCGCCAGGGACCGGCCGCGTCGGCCTCGCCAGCCGTCGGGGGCTCGTCACGCTCGCCGATGCGCTGGAGGAAGGAAGGGGAAAACGCGTTACGGGAAGACGAAAGGATAGAATCGTCTGAGCTTCGCATGGGACTCACTCTCCTCTGCGGGGTCAGGCTCGGACGTGAGTTGGCGCTCACTCCGGGCCGTTTTCGTATTGGGGCCGGCCAATCCAGCCCACGAAGACGGGGGTGGGGTGCTGCTGGAAGGGATCGATCGGGGCCGCCGTACCTCCTTCCGAATCGCGGGGAAGCGTAACGCGCGATAGCGGGATTCTAGAAAATTGGGAGGCGGAAGTCAAGCGTGAGGTGGGGTATAATGAGTTTGTCGGAGAGGCATGACTGAGTTAAAGCTGGGGCAGTCATCCGCAGACAAGCAAGCCTGCACGGTCGCCAGAAGTCCCTGGTTTTTTCAGTCGGTAAAGTCACAAGGCAAGGATACAATCGTATGAATATTCCTGGGTATCGAATCAATGTGGAAGTCGCTCAGGTCAGGGACCTCAAATGAAGCTTCTCAGCATTGGAATAGCCAATTACCGCAGTTTCGGTGAGACACCGGTAATGATCGATCTAAGCCGGCGAGTAACGGTACTCATCGGCGCAAACAACTCGGGCAAGTCGAACGTCCTTGCAGGGCTCGTCGAACTAAGCGACAAGAATTGGGCATTCGTAAGGCTAGGTGCAACAGATCTCCATCAGCGTCGCGCCAATGCATTTCCTCGCCTTGTATTTGAGGCAGAGGTGGAGCTCGGTGATCGCTTGAATGGATTTCTTGAGGGCCAGCGCCTTCGTTTTACTCGTGAATTTGATGGCTCGATGAATGGTTGTTGGATCGAGCACCCTCTCTCATCTCTTAGCTTTGAAGACCTAAGTCGGTTGCTGAGGGAAACAACAGGGGAAGATGTCGCCGTCAATAACGTGGAGGACTTGCGGCCGGAATTTCCTGATATATGTGCAGCTCTTAGCGATAAAATCTTTGATAAGATTGCCGGTTTTCACTTCATTCCGCAGTATCGGCAGATTCAAGAGTCTGCGGGTTATGAAGTTCATGGAGCCGGCATAGTCGAGCTCCTTGCGTCTTGGCAGCATCCAGAGATCGGTAAAGATGCTAGCTTACAGCTATTTTCTCAGATTGAAGGTCTTTTACAGAATCTACTTCATGATCCTAGTGTACGCCTAGAGGTCTCCCACGATAAGAAGACGATCATTGTTCAGCGTGACGGCTTACGCCTTCCGCTTCATTCTTATGGCACTGGGATACATCAGGTTATCATATTGGCCGTGGCTGTAATTAGCCGCGACAACGTGGTCTTCTGCATAGAAGAGCCTGAGATTCATCTTCACCCAACGCTGCAACGTGAGTTCATGCGCTTTTTAGTTCAAGAAACCAGGAACCGGTATGTGATCACGACTCACTCTCCAGCCCTTATAGACCCTGGTCCCGATGTGGCAGTTGTTCACCTGGAACTCTCTTCTCACACAACAACCCCTCGGCTCCTGCATACGCCGTTAGATACCCTGGCAGTTCTGCGCGATCTGGGGATTCGTCCCAGTGATCTTCTGCAGGCGAATGCCGTTATCTGGGTTGAGGGTCCGAGCGATCGCATATACTTGAAGCATTGGCTGGGGCTTATGGCTTCTGATCTGGTCGAGGGTATTCATTTCTCTGTGATGTTTTACGGTGGGCGACTACTTTCTCATTTGGCTCTGGATCGCTCGGAGGAGGCGAGCGAATTAGTTAGCCTCTTGCGGATTGCTCAAAATTCAGCCGTTATCATTGATAGTGACAAGCGAAGACGGCAGCAATCGGTTAATGCCACCAAGCGCCGGGTACAAAGCGAGGGAGAAGCCGCGGGGGCATATGTTTGGATTACAGAAGGACGGGAGATTGAAAATCTCCTGCCGTGTGAGGCTGTTGCCGGCTACTATGCAGAACTGACAGGCACTCGTCCGATCTTTAAATTAGGTCCATTCGACTCTTTAGAAGAAGTTCTTGAACTTGCGTATGGACGTTTTTGGCGGCCGAAGTACTCGTACAACGAATTTAAGCCGGAGCGCGCTCGCGGGATAGCTCGATTTATCAATCTAGATATGCTCAGCCCGGCCATACGCAAGCGACTTAACGATCTTGTTGATCTCATACGAAGCGGGCCACAACTTAGGCAGGCTGCGACTAAGTCTGACTCTGCCTAAAGAAATGTGTACAACACGCGCTGTAGTTCTGCCGACCAGAAATATCAGGCGCGAAGAGGACCATTCGGAAGCTTCTGGAACGACCTGGACCCTTTGCCTTGAAAGAGGCGGAACCCAACTTCGGGCTGTCCTCGAAAAGCACCGCCCCCTCGGGGCGAGATATAGGGATGGGGGCTGCTTACCTGGCGCTGAAGCGCCAGGCTAGTCAAATTCCGCCCTTTCAGGGCGGGGGTTCCGGAATGAAGCAGAAGGGGGGGGGAAAGCGGATTGCTTTCCCCTGGAGGTGAAGCCTCAAGGACAAAGGCAGGTTGTATCGCCAGAGATCGGCCCGCAGAGTTCCGGGCACGAGAGCGTGCAATCGCAGTTGGTTGGTTGGGTCTGGGTGGTAAGGGTGGTGGGCTTCGGGCCGTTCCCTCCGACCCGGCCCAGACCAGAGACTTCCAACGTCCGCAGGGTTTCACGACAGAGATTCAGCTTCTTCAGACTCTTCTTCACGCGTTCTCCTTCTCAAAGGCCGGGATACGCCCCGGCCCGCGCATTGTATCCGTAAGCGCGGTACTGGAGTCGTAGTCGAACATCCTGGCTCTGCCCGTCTCCGGTCTTGCTATAGTGGCTCCATGGCCCAGCCTCCTCCCAAAGCGCCCGAGCTACCGCCGGAGGCCTCCTGGCCCGAGGAGTCTCCCGACGGGGTCGACCTCACCTTGATCCAGTGGACCCTGAGCTTGACGCCCCTCGAACGCCTGGAGCTCCTCCAGGATTGGGTGGACGGGCTTGCCGAGCTCCGGAATGGACGAGCCTCGGAGCGTTAGGTTCCTCGGGCTCCTCCGGGCCCTGCTCCGTCATGGAGTCGACTTCTTCGTCGTCGGGGGAGTTGCGGCCCAGCTCGAGGGAGCACCCATCCTGACGTTTGATCTGGATGTCCTGTACGACAAGAACCCCGAGAACCTCGCCCGTCTGCTCGCAGCGCTCCGGGAGCTCAAGGCCCGCTACCGCGATCCCGCCGGCCGCCATATCGAGCCGGACGCGGAGAAGCTCGCGACTCTGCGGCTGCATCTCCTGCTGACAGAGCTTGGCGCTCTGGACGTGCTCGGCTCCATCGGCAACGGCCTCACCTATCATGATCTCGTGGGCCGAACCATCTTGTATCAGCTTGGAGAGTCACAAGTTCACGTCCTCGAGCTTGCGGCCGTCATTGAGACCAAGGAACAAGCCAATCGTGACAAGGATCGGGCCGCGTTGCCGGTCTTGCGGCAGACGCTGGCGATGAAGGCTCGGCTCAAGCCGGACGCGAAAAGCTAAGAGGGTGTTTCGAAGTTAGGGCTCGGTACGGAGTCAATGTGCCGTTTCCTGCGTCCGGCCCAACGGGTCGGGAGACTCCAGCCCAGGGCTGAGGCCGAAGGCCGATGCCCTGGGAAGAAAAGCGTCTCCAATCTTGGCGGCCTGAAAGGTCGCGAGAACCCGATTCGGCAAGACAGGTCTCGCGGCCCTTCAGGCCGCAGCCCGTTGTCATCTCTCCACCCAGGGCATCGGCCTTCGGCCTCAGCCCTGGGCTCCATTCTCCCGACCCTTTGGGCCGGACGATAGCCGAGCACTTTTTAGGGCTGGTGCAGAGATCCCGCCCCGGAGACGCCCCACGGGGCGTCTCTACAGTGGGACCGCACCGCGTAGAGCAACAGGTTTTGTTAGGTGCTCTTGGTCGCGACGCCCTCGGCCCGGGCATGAATGCTCCGGGCTAAGAACAGCGCCGGATGAATCCGGCTTCAAGCTCCCTTCAGGGAGCGCTGTTCCTAGCCCGGCGATTCATCGCCGGGGGAAAAGCGGGTGCCTTCCCCTGGAGATGAATCCTCAAGCGCAAAGGCAGGTCACATTGAGAGAGATGACCGGATCACAGAGCTCCGGGCACGTCTGCTGGGAGTAGGTAGTCGTCTTGGTGTCGTTTCCTCCGGCCCAGCCCAGGTCAGAGCCTTCCAACGAACGCAGGGTTTCACGAGAGAGATTCAGCTTCTTCAGACTTTTCTTCACGCGTTCTCCTTCTCAACGGCCGGGATCCGCCCCGGTCCGCGCATTGTAGCCGTAAGGCGACGTTGGGCGAATGCCGAGCATCACGGCTCTTGTTATAGTGGAGGCCCTGCCATGGAAGCCTTGAACACGATTGCCCTTGTCCCCGCCAAGCACGGCAAACGCGCATACCTCGGGATCGAGGTGGATGGGGTGCCTCTGGCTCATCACTTCGCCGGCCGCACGGGCGCCCATCCTTCTAAGGTGTCGCCGCTCGGGTGGAGCTCGGCACCGGCCGACGTGAAAGCCAGGATCGTAGAGCAACTCCTGGCGAGAGAGCCTTCCGAGTTGGAGTCCGGCCGTGTTCCGGTCCTGGTGTGCGAGGAGTGCGGAGACATTGGCTGTGGAGCCTATACGGTCCGTGTTCTTCGCCAAGGCGATACCGTGCGGTGGACAGACTGGGCCTACGAGAATGGCCGCGAACCCGCCGAGCCCATTGAGGAGTGGCCCACGAGACCCGGTGACTTCCTGTTTGAGCTTGACTCTTATGAGCAGGCTATCCGCGAGGCGTCGGCACGAGAGACATTGGGGTAGGATGGAGGCAGATTCGGACCTCAGAACGGGAGGATGAAATGCGGATCAGACGCGGTTTCTCCTTACTTGTCTTTCTGGCCTGCGGGAGCCCCTGTCTCGCCCAGGCCGGCGCGGCTCCGATCGCCCGCAATGCGGTTTATCTGGAATTGCTGGGCAATGGCGGCCTCTATTCGGTCAACTTCGAGCGTATTCTCCACGACACTCTGGCGCTTCGAGTTGGTTTTGCCACCTGGAACAGCCCGGCGATTTTTTATGATGGGACGCCCCCGGACCGGTTCACCACCGTGCCCGTGACGGTGAGCTATCTGCTGGGCGGCGGAGAGCGGAAGCTCGAGCTCGGCGGCGGAGTCACGTTCGGCCGCGCGACGCGCGATCGTTTCGCGAGCGACAGGAGAAATTTCTCCTTCAGCAGTCTGACAGGCATCATCGGGTACCGGTCTCAGCCCCCTGGGCGCGGCTATCTCTTTCGCGCGGGCGTAACCCCCTTCTACTCTTTCGATCAAGGGGATGACGCCTATCCGGATCCCGGGTTCACGCTCAGCGCCGGTGTCAGTTTCGGTTATCGGTTCTGAAGTGATCCGCCGCGCCGGTGCCCGCGTACTCCCGGGGGGCGCGCAGTAAGCTGCCCCGGGAAAGGTGCACCTTGAAGAACCTCATGAATTCGTTCCCCCTCCTGGCCTCCCTTCTGATCGGCCTCCTGGCGGCCGGCTGCCACGGCCTGCGGCCGGAGAGCTTCGCCGGGGCCGGGCCGCGCTTCGATCCGGACCGGTTCTTCGAGGGGCCAACCCGGTCCTGGGGGATCATCGAGAGCCGCTCCGGAAAGCCGAAGAGCCGGTTCCGGACGGAGATGCTGGGGCGGCGGGAGGGGAGAGAGCTGGTGATCACCCAGGATTTCACCTTCGAGGATGGCCACCGGCAGCAGAGGGTCTGGCGGGTGCGCAGGATCGACGACCACCACTACGACGCCACCGCCAACGACGTGGTCGGCGTATCACACGGCCTGGCCTATGGAAACACCTTCAACTGGGAGTACACGGTGGCGGGGCGCACCCCCCTGACCAACCTGCGCTTCAAGCTCTGGATGTATCTGCAGGCCGACGGCGAGACGATGATCAACCGGGTGACGATCACTAAGCTCGGCGTCATCCTGGCGGAGACCACGGAGCACTTCCACCGGGGGACGGGACCGGTGCCGCCGATCGGCGGTCGCGAGCGTGAGAGCATAGAATGACTCCATGACCGTCAACGCTTACAGGGTTCTTGCCGCCGTTCTGGTCCTCGCCTGCCTGGCCTGCGCGGGCACCGGGCGGGTCGACCGGCGGCAGGGTGGAACGGGGGAGGCCGCCATGTCCGGAGATCTGTCTCGAATCGACCACATCCTCCTCGGCATCAACGATCTGCAGCAGGGGATCGCGGAGCTCGAGCGTCTCACCGGAGTGCGGGCGGTCTTTGGCGGCGCCCATCCGGGGCGCGGCACCCAGAACGCGCTGATCGCGCTCGGCGGGGAGCACTATCTGGAGATCCTGGCGCCGAATCCGGAGGACAGCGCGAGCTCGGAATCCCTGGAAGGGCTGCAGGCGCTGACCGCCCTCACCCCGATCGGGTGGGCGGCGCGGACCCGGGATATGACGGCGCTGGAGCGGGATCTGCGGAGCCGGGGCGTGGAGATCGGAGAGATCCGGCCCGGAGGGCGGAACCTGCCGGACGGCTCCCGGCTGGCCTGGAAAACGCTGGGATTTCCGCCGTCCGCGAGCTCTCTCCTGCCGTTCTTCATCGAGTGGGGCCCCGCCGGCGCGCACCCGTCGTCGACCTCCCCGGCGGGGTGCCGGCTGACCGGCTTCGCCCTCGAGAACCCCGCCCCGGACGCCTTGCGCGAGTCCTTGCGGGCCGCCGGCCTCCAGATCGACGTGCGCGAAGGGAAGCAACCCCGCATCCGGATCTCGCTGGCCTGCCCCAAGGGGAACGTGGAGCTCTAGCCGGCGATCGGCTTGGGCGCTAACCCACCGTCACCCTCTTCCCATCGAACCGTCTGAGACTCCATCCAGCGAAGAGCTCGTTGCCGGTGTAGCGGAGCTCCTCGAGCACCCGGATCGCCACCTCCTCGCCGAGCCTCAGCCCCTCCGTCCCATCCGAACGCCAGTGGATGCCGGCGAAGTTCCGGCCCATGGCGGTGTTCGAGGCGAGCTTGTCGAGCTCTCCTCCCACGGTGAGATCCGCGCCTCTCCAGGGCTGCAGGGAGAGGCCGTCCGCGCTGGCGACGACCGGATCGGGGAGGACATGGGATTCGTCGAGACAGGCCTTGAGGACGGTGGCGCAGGCACCGGCGATCACGGCGTGGCCGGACGGATACGAGGGGTGGGTGGGGCAGGCCTCCGGGTAGGCCTGCGGCAGGAGCGCGGTGCCGTGCCGGCGCCGGGTCTCCTCGACCGCGAGCGCGCCCGCGAGTTCCGCCGGCAGAGGGTATTCCGCGCGGCCGGCGAGACCCATCTCGATCCGTCCGCCATACTCCTCGGGGCGGAGGCGGCGATGCACGAGCCACTTCTGATACCAGCAGACCTTCAGCGCCACCTGGGTCACCGCCGCCAGGAGATACATCAGGTAGGGCTGCCCGAAGGTGGTGAAGGCTCCCTGCGTCCGTGAGTGCTTGTAGGGGTTGCCGCCGTCCGGGAGCGTGCCCGCCTTGAGGGCGATCAGAGCGGCCCCTTGAAAAAACTGATAGGTAAAATCGCGGTGGACGTACTCGCCGAGGTCCCGGCCGCTGCGGATGTACCGCGGCGTGCCGTCGAAGCGGTTCACCCCGGCCAGGCCGCCGTTCTGGATCGCCAGCCAGTCCTCGACGGCGGTCAGGTAGTCGAGCCCGGCCTCCGCCGCGCGGATCTGCTGCTCGACCCGCAGCGGCGACCAGGGAATGGGTTTCCACAGAAATTGCGACACGTAGGGGCCGGTGAGATCGCCGGCGGTGGGGCCGCGGAAGAGGGTCTGGGAGGTGACGGTCCCGTCCCGCTTCGGGCCTCTGAAATCCGTCAGCTTCGAGAGCTCTCCGGCCGCTTGCGGAATCAGGGGGTGGCCGTCGTATTCGGCGAACGGCACATCGCGGGCCAGCGCTTGCCAATAGAGCTCGATCATCTCTCCGGCCTGCTGCGGGCTCGAGAAGCGCGGCGCGGGCGCGCAGGCCGGCTGCGACGCGTCCGGCCCCAGGAGGTCGAACGCCAGAGCGGCCTGGGGATTCGCCAGCTTCACGTAGCGTCCCAGCGGGATGCGCTCGAAATCTTCCGGCTTCCCCGTCCGCAGCGCGCCGAGGAGTACCTTGTACGCTTTGGGGTCGACTTCGCCGCGGGCGTTGTGCGGGAGTCCCTTGGAATAGCAGGCGATGCCGGGGAGCAGGGCTTCATCCTCGTTCGCGCGCTGCTTTCCCGCTCCCTGGCCGCGGGCGTGCTCGGCCGCGTGGAGACGGACCGCGAACGACCTGGAAAGCCGTTCGGTCTCCGCGGACCCCGCCGGGCCGGGCGCCAACCCGCCGCCGGCCTCCAGAGCCGCCAGACCGGAGATCTCCCCGAGCAGGGAGACCCCCGCCAGGCCCATCGAGCCGGTAAGAAACATCCGCCGGGTGGTCTCCCGCTTGGGCAACTTCTTCTCCTGACGCCGGTCGGCGGCTAGTGACAGATCGCGGGTCCCGTGTCCCGGCCGAGAGTGATGTCATTGTTCAGCGAGGGGTCCGTATAGCTCAGGGAAATCTGTAGATTGGCACAGGGATCGGACACGAAATACTCGCATGCGACCACGACGGACGCTCCTGCCAGGGCGCCCTCGGAAGCGACCGGAATGTGAAAGAACGTATACCGGCCGTCCGCTTCGGACGTCGTGGTGAAGACTTCATTCAGCGTCGCGAGGATGACCGTCGCGCCCGCGATCGGCAGGTCGTCGGGGGTGCGGACCCTGCCGGAGACCGTCGTGTAGGGGACACCGGAGTCGTCGTCGGCAAAGTGGGCCGTGATCGTCCCAAAGTCCACGGCTCCATTCGCGATCGCCGGATTTTCGGAGACGCCGTCAATACGGAGCAGATCCTCGCCCACCCGCGTACGGCCGAGGACGAAGAGGTAGCGGCTGCGGGCCGGAAACTCGGCGATCGCGAATTCCCCCGCGGGCCCGGTCCGCACCTCCTGCACGTCGGCGAGATCCTGGCTGTAGACGTGGAGCGTGACTCCGGCGAGCGGCTGGCCGTCCGGGTCCACGGCGATGCCGGTCACGCTGGCCGTGCCTGACGCGACGCTCCGCAGGACGATGTCCCCCACGGCCGTCACGCCGCCGCGCACCGGCGCCGCGGGTTGCGTGAGGTGGCCTTTGCCCAGGCAGAGCCCGAGGGCTCCGATCACCTTCACGTCGAGGTCCCCCTGGGTGGTGGGAACGCTGGCGATCCCGAACCGCCCATCCGGTTCCGAGTGCCCGACGGCGAGGTCGCCGACATTCACCGCGGCGCCGCCGACCGGACTGCCGTCCGGCGCCACTACCCTCCCCTCGAACGTCGTCCGCGGATCGGGGATCACGTGGAGGGAGACCGCGGACGACGTCGTCTGATGCCCCACGTTGTCGGTGGCTACCACGTAGATCCTGAACGCCCCGCCCGCCCGCGGCGCCGTCACCGCCCACCGGTACGGCGGATGCAGCAGTGTCGTGACGCGCGCTCCGTTCACGAAGATCTGAACCGAGCTCACCGCCACGTCGTCGCTGACTCCGGCGAGGATCGTCAACGTGTCCTCTTCGACGACGTCGCCGTCGTTCTCGGGAGAGATCACCGCGGCGAGCGGCGCTTCGTCCGCCTTGACCGTCACCGTCACCACGGCGGGCTCCGAGGCTCCGGCGTCGTCATAGGCCACGGCGCGCAGCTCGACCGGAGCGGTGCCCGGGGGCAATCGATAGAAATCGTAGCGGTAGGGTGGGGTGGTATCCGTGTTCTCCCGATACCCGTTGGCGTAGAACTCCACTCTCGTCACCGCCTGATCGTCGCTCGCCCGCACCGCGAGCGGGAGGTAGGTGGCTTCCGTCGCCGACTGCCCGGCGACCGGCGAGAGGAAGGTCACCACGGGAGCGGTGTTCGGAAGGACCGGCAGCGACACCGGCGCGGCCGAGGTCTGGTTCCCCTCCGCGTCCACCGCCACGGCTCCCAGGGTGAGCGAGGGCCCTCCCGGGACCAGGAAGGTGTATTCGTAGGGCGCGCGGTAGGCGGTGAAGGCAGGAGCGCCGTTGACGAGGAACCGCACGCTCTCCACCCGCGAGTCATCGCTGGCGTCCGCCCGCACGGTGAGGGAGCGCCGCTGCTGGATGGCGTCGGCCGGCGCGGGCGCCGTGATCGTCACCGTGGGCGGGGCGCCGGAATCCGCTCCGAAATCGGCGTAGCGCCCGATATGCAGGCCGCCGTTCCCGGTCACGCCATTGTCGAGGATCTCCCGCGTGGCGGCCAGGAAGACCACGCCGTCGCGGACCGCGATACCGTTGCCGTTGTCGTCCCGGAAGCTCGGCGCCTTCGAGAAGTCGAGCGTGCCCCGCAACTGCGGGGTGGGGGAGGCGACGCTGAAGATGGGCACCGCGTTGACGAAGAAATAATCCGAGGCGAGGGCGAACCCGCGCTCGACGGCGACCGAGGTGAGGCCGAATCGGTCGCTGCTCGCTCCGACGACGACCGGGTTGCCGGGCTCGTCGAGCGTGACGACCCGCATGCCGCCCAGGGTCTGCTCGGCCGCGTCGGCGACATAGGCGAAGCCTTCCCGGGTGGTGAGGTCGGCGGCGCTCGAGGTGCCGTCCGCGCGCGCCGCCGTGGAGCCCACGAGCCGCGGCCGCGCCGGATCGCTCACGTCGACGACGTGCACGCCGCCCGCGGTCGCCGCGACCACCGCGAGAGTGCCGGTGACCTCGACGCCGCGGGGGTGACCGGGGAGCGTCAGGATGCCGATCACCCGCGGGTGCGTGGGATCGCTCACGTCGAAGATCACCAACTCTCCCAGGTTGACCACGTACACCAGATTGCCGGCGACTGTGAGGTCGGTCGCCTCGCCGTTCATCCCGCCATGCCCGATGATCCGCGGCGAGAGCGGCGAGCTCACGTCGACGACCTGAAGCCCCCGGGTACCGTCGGCGACAAAGGCGAGGGTGCCCCAGATCCGGACGTCGTTGGCGTTGCCCGGCGTATCCACCGAGGACGCGATGAAAGGCGCCGCCAGGTTCGATATATCCACCACCTGCAGGCCGGTGGCCCCGGCGGCGACGTAGGCGTAGTCGCCGTTCACGGCGACGCTGTTGGCGAATCCGGGAATCCTGAGGAACGCGAGGGCGCGGGGGGCGACGGTCTCGATCTCGAAGTCCGCCACCGCCGAGTGGCCGCCATTCTCCACGGTGATCGCGGTCCGCCCGCTCTGGCCGGCGTAGACCTTGCCGTCCTCCGCCCCGAAGCTCGCCACCAGCAGATCGCCGGAGCTGTAGGCCGTGCCGTAGCGCCGGGAGGTGATGTCGAGCCGGGTGCCGTCGATCAGATGTCCGATGACCTGAAGCTGGCGGGAGCCCTCGCCGATCACCGCGTTGACCAGGAGCCGCACGGCGCTGGGAGAGACCTCGATCGACTCCAGCGCCGCCGCCAGATTGAAGCTGTTGGGATCGATGGGATCGCTCCCGGTCCGCACCTCGAGGCCGTCGCGCAGGCCGTCGCCGTCGGTGTCGGCCCGCAGCGGATTGGTGGCCAGGACGTTGACCTCGCGGCCGTCCGCGAGACCGTCGCCGTCCGTATCGGGATTTTGCGGGTCGAGGCCGAGGCGGTATTCGTCCGCGGCCGAGAGGCCATCGCCATCGGCGTCTTCCAGGCCGTCGACGGGATCGTTGGGGTCGAGCCCGTTCGCGATCTCGAAGTCGTCCGGCAGGCCGTCGCCGTCGGAATCGCCCGAGAGCGACGCCACGATCTGCAGGAACCCCACGGCGCCGTCATTGCGGGCGGTGAGGATCACCCGGCCGCTGCCGTGCAGGGTCAGCATGCCGGAGGAGCTGACCTCGACGATCTTCGGGTTGCTCGAGGTGTAGACCGTGCCGCTGGCGGCGGCGGTCGCGTCCTGGCGGGTGCCGTCGTTGAACTCGGCGGTGACGGTGAGCGGCGCGGTCTGGCCGGCGGCGGTCAGCGGCGCCGCCGGGCCGGCGATGACCAGCCGCTGCGGAATTCTGGGGGCGTGGAACAGGATCTCGCCGACCTGAATGACCCCGTCCCTGGGGACGTCGATGAGGTCCGACTCGCCCGCCACGGTGACGCCGCCTTCCACGCAGGTCGCGCGGACGCGCACCTGGCCAACGCCGGCGGGGATGCTGGGCAGCACCCAGGTGCCGTCGGGGGCCACCCGCGCCGAGCGGTTGAGGGCGCTGACGACGCAGCTCTCCCCGAGCGTCGTCGCGCTCGCCACGGCGGGCGGAAAGACGCCCCCGGCGAGGAGCCCGGCCACGAGAATCGCGTTCTTCACGACGGCTGCCAGTCTGTGATCGGTCATTTTCCGCCCTCAGTGTTCATGGTTGGCACAATTCTCCCTACAGCCAGCCTCCACCAAACAGGAGCTCGGCGGCAAGGAAGGCGAAAAACAGCACCACGATGGTGAGCACGATGGCGCCCCCGATCGCCGTTGCCCAGGCGCCCGGGGGGTTCAAGCGCCGCAACCTCGGGTTTTGAAGATTCCAGACGGCGCCGGTCAGCACGAGAAAGCATACGCTGAGCGGAATCGACAGGAAGATCGCAAGGCTCGGGTTCTCAAAGATGTGCGCCGGCGAGAACCAGAAAACGATCAGAGCAAAGCATGCGGCCAGCGCAGCCACGAACACGGCGATGTTCAATGGGCGGCGCCCCGGTCGCGGGGTTTGCTCGTAAGGGTTCGTCATCGCGGTCGAATCTAGGGGGCCGAGCCTCCGAACAGACCCCAGCCAAGAAGAGTCGCAAGCGCGAGCGCGATCGTCACGACGACGAACGCCAGCAGGAAGGCAAGCAGCAGGACGGGGAGGCCACGGCTTCCGGTGGTCCTGCGCAGCACCCTCCAGAGGACCACCGTCATTCCCAGGCTGCACACACCCAGGGGGAGACCCAGGAAGAGAGGGAGGCTTGGGATCGTGAGCCGATTGACCGGCGAAAGCCACAGCAACATGAAAAGCAGGCACAGAAGGCATGCAACCGCCCCTTCGATCGCCGGCTTCCATCTTCCTGGATTCTCCATGAATACCTTCTCCTGACACTAGGGGTAATGCGGGAACCCGATAATCGGTCCTACAGACATGAAGTCTTCGACCAGCTCCGGAATGCGCCGGACGAGCTCCACCTTCATGGCGCTCGCGTTGGGATCGAAGTAGCGATGGTAGACGAAAATCGTGGGAACCGTGGAGAAATCTTTGTCATCCGGCCCGTCAGGGGCATAACTCGGAGCGGACAGGTTGGATTCCAACTCGCCTGTTTTGGCATTGAACCGGTAGCGGAAGAAGACCCAGGCAAGATCGCGACGCAAAAGGCTCTTCCAACCCTCTTGGCCGAATCCCCCTGCCCGGCTTTTCATGACAAAGGAGAACTGAGCCTCACCGAGGTTGGCCGTCACTCTTCCGCTGTCAGGGCTACGATCTCCATAGGGACCGGCAAAATTGCCGAAATACGGAGCGGTCATCGCGCCGAAGCATGGAGCGGGAGTCTGCCCGATCGCGTCTACGAGATTCCCTACCGCCCGCGGCTGCGTATCGAGGACGCCATTGTGTACAAGGTACTTGAACTGAGCGCGCGAGAAATGCCGGAAGTGGCGGTAGTCGATCAACCCAAAGAAGGAAGTCGCTGAGGCCGTCGGATCGATCGCGCTTGCGGGGTCCTCGTTGGCCGTGCTGTTGAAGATCCTGTAGACCACGTACCGGCGATCCGCGTAGTTCTCCCGAACGTAGGCGAAAGAGTGTGGATCGTTAAAACCATCGGCGATGCTGCCCCGTGTGAGCCGGAATACGATTTCCGGGCATTCGTACTGATCGATCGTGGTCGATGCCACTCCCTCTGTGGGCTCCGGCAGGGCTGCGAGGAGGCTGTTGACGACGAAATACTCCTCAGTTCTCCGACCTACCTCCTGCTCCCACGTGCCCTCGACGGTAGTACCTCCCTTGAAGTGGCCGATGGCCTTGATGGTGTACTTCTCGGGAGACCAATCGATTCCGCCCTTCTCGATTTTCCATTCATCCTTGTCTTTTCCCGAAGGTCCCGAATGCGTCTCCGGCCCTTCCGCCTTCCATTCCAGGCTGGTGAGCCGGTACAGGGCCGCATAGCGGGGTCTCACCTCGACCGTGTACTTTACCCAGTCACCGCTGTTCTTGTTCGCATACAAGGGCTTTCCAGGAGTAAGCCTTTCGGGGCTCTCCCAGGCGCTCAAAGGGTTGTCTCGAGAGACGAACTGATTGCCCGTGCCGTCCGCGCCACCGATATTGACTTCCGCGGCCACCGCGAACACGCTGCCGTACCCTTGAGTCACCGGACAGCGCGCGCACGCCAGTTTGACGATGACCTGGTAAAGACCTACGGAAGTGTACTTGTGCCGTGGAGACGCTTCCGTGCTTTTCATGCCGTCGCCAAAGTTCCATTCGTACTTGAGGGCTCCCCCCGGACAGCTCGCGCCCTCCGGCGCAGCCGTGAACGTGAACTCGTCGCCGACACCTCGCACCGAGGCGTCATCCTGTCCGTCCGCCCTGACCACGACCTTCTTGAAGTCCGGCGCGTAGCCCAGGCAGCGCCGGTCTTCCCCCGTGCATTCGTCCTCGATCGTGCAGATGTTCTCGTCGTCGCACCGGTCCCCCTCCTGCTCGAGGTCCGGCACGCAGCGGGCCGACTCGCACTTCAGGCACTGCTTGCAGTTGTGGGCCGTGCCCGAGGCTCCCGTGCTGCCGCCGCACGGCCAGTGCCATCCGGCCTGCACGATGCCGGTGCCGGGATCGCCGGCGAGCAGGCTGCCGTCCTCGCTGACGGTGGCGGTGCCGATGCTCACGAAGCGCACCATTTCATGATCGAAGGAGAAGACCTCCGTGGTCTCTCCGGGCTTGAGACCGGCCGCGTTGGGGAAGGTCATCCGGGCCGGCGGATCGAAACGGGCTCCCGGCGGCTGGATGGTCACCACGAGGCGCGGCTGGATGCCCATCGAGGGGGCCATCGGCACCTTGTCGGCGTGCACCACCGTCACGCTGACCACGCCGCTGCGCGAGCCGCCCGGGAAGGTCACCGAGCCGGGCGCGATCTCCAGCGAGAACCCCGGCACGTCGGGCACGGTCAGCGTGCCGCCGTGCGTCTCGTCGATGAAGCGGCCATGGGCCTCGTCGATCGGCAGGAGATAGATCGGCCGCCCCATCGTGTTGTCGCGCCCCGGGACCAGGTTGAGCTGGAAGTCGAGGGCCGGCCAGGAGCCGGGGCGCGTGGTGGAACTCCCCTCGACGATCAGGCGCGCATAGCCGGAGGGGGCGCCGGCGATCTTGAACTGCCCCCGCGAGTCGGTCTGGGTGGTGAAGGGAGTGTCCGCGATCCGCACGGTGGCTCCGGGGACCGGCGCGTCGGTGTTGTCGAGCACCACGCCGCTCACCGCCGTGCCGGCGGGATCGCCCGCCGACCATCCGGACGCGGTGAAGCTCGCGGCGGGCGCTCCGACCGCGTCGGCTAGCACCGCCTCTACGATCTGGTTCGCCGTACCGCTCTCCTCTCCCAGGATGAACGGGGTCGCGGCCCGCCCCTGCGCGTCGGTCTCGACCGTCATTTCCGCCAGGCCGTTCGCGAGGTGCCCGCCGCCGCTCACCACCCGGAAGAGCACGCGCGCGCCCGAAACCCGGTTGAGGAAGTCGTCCGCGACCACCGCGACTAGCGGGTCGGGGAGCGGCTGCCCGGCGACCCCCACCTGCTGGTCGCCCATGTCGACGAGGGTGCGGCGGAACAGCGCCGGCTGGGCGTCGGCTAGAAAGACGGCCGGAGCTTCAACGCCCGCCGCCTCGGCCTCGACGACCTGGGTGCCCATCCCGGCCCGTGTTCCGGCGGTGAGCTGGACGGACGCCTGGCCATCGGCACCCGTGATCACGGAGACTCGGCGCCGGCCGCCGTTCAGCACGCCGTCGTTGCCGGTGACTTTGAAGATCACCGCCCGGTTCGCCACGGGCTGGCCGCCGGCGTCGGTCAGCCGCACGACCAGGGGCAGCGGCAAGGGGGCGCCGGCCGGAGCCAGCTGTCCATTTCCGGAGACGATCTCGATCCGGGCGCCTCGAGGCGCGGCATAGCGGACACTGAGGCGCGCTTCGACAAGGTTTCCCGCGCCGTCCGCCGCTTGCACGATGAGAGGGGTGACGTCCGCGCCGGCGGGCACCCGGGCGAGGAACGTGCCGCCCGCGACGGTCGCGGCGGTCCCGTTGACCGTGACCCCGATCGCGCCCGCATCGCCGATCCCCGAGACCAGATCGATCACGCGTCCGCGCACCGTGATCATCAGTTCGCGCACCAACTCGCCGTCGGCGGGGGAGTCGACGAACAGGCGCGGCGCCGTCGAATCGCGGAAGACGCCGACCGAGGTGATCCCCTGGCGTCCGGAGGACCCGAACGCGACGGCGGACAGCGCGTTCAAGCCTTCGGCGAGAGGGACGCCGGTCGCGACGAACGTGCCGCCGGAGACGCTCGCCGCCCTGCCGTTCACCGCGACCGTGCTCACCCCCGGGCCGACCCTGCCGCGCACGTCGATCACCGATTCCTGGAAGACGGCGTCGGCCAGCGGGCTGGTGATCTCGACCTCGGGCACCGAGAACCGCGTCACCTCCAGGGACGCGGTCCCCTCGTTGCCCGCCGAGTCCCGGACGCGCACCTCGACGTGGTTCGCCCCCTCGGCCAGCGGGACCTGGACCGTGAAGAGGCTCCCCGCCACGGTGGCGGGCACTCCGTTGGCCGTCACGGCGCCCAGAGGGTGCTGGTCTGTGGCATATCCGCGGATCGTGATCCGGTCGCCGTTGACGGTGCTCGCCGCGGCCGGCGAGAGGATGTGCACCCCGGGCGGCGTCGCGTCGAAGTAGATGGTGCGGGTGACCATGGTCTGCCGGCCCACGGCGTCGACCGCGATCACGTTGAACGAATTGCTGCCCGGCTGGACCTCCAGATCCGCGGCGAAGCCGCCGCCTGGACCGATCACGGCCTCCCGTCCGCCCACCAGGAGAATTTCCACGCCCGAGTCGTCGCTTACCGTTCCCGTGAGATGCACGGGGCTCGAGCCCACGATCGCGCCTTCGGCCGGGCTGGTGAGCACGATGGCCGGGGGCTCGCGATCGGTCGCGGTGATGAAATCGGAGGCCGTCGCCGCGCGGTTCCCCGCATGGTCCGCGACCGACGCGGCGACGTGATGGGAGCCGTCGGCGAGAGCCTGGAGCGGACAGGTGATCATTCCGCGGTCCACCTGGCAGGCGGAGGTGAGGTCGGTCCCGTCGAGCGAGACCTTGACGCTCCCCGGATCGATGCCCGAATCCTCATCGGAATAGGTGACGAGCAGGCGCGAGGGGGGTTGATTGATCAACCGGGTACCCGCCGGCTCGAACACCGCGATGCGCGGGGGCGTGCGCTCGAGAGCGAAGGTGAAGGCCACCTCGGCGGCCGCGGAGTTGCGGGCGAAGTCCCGCAGCGAGGCCCGCAGGACATGGGGGCCGGGCGCCAGGCTGCTCACCTTGCAGGAGGCGCTGTCGGAATTCAGCAGGCAGCCGGGGACGAGGTTGCCGCCGTCCAGGGTGATCGCCATCGTGCGCAGATCCACGCCCGAGAGGGCATCGGCGTAGCTCAGGCGGATTTCCTGTGCCGGACCGCCGACGAGGTTTCCCGGCACCGGGGCCTCCACCGCGAGAGTGGGCGGATCGTGATCGATCGCCACGGTGAAGATCGAAACCGCCTTCGTCGCATTGCCGTTCCGGTCGGCCACGGTGACGCGCGCCATGTGCGTGCCCTGGGCGAGGCCGCTCGTCCGGCAGGTGGCGGAAGCCGCGCCCGCCGTGCAGGCTCCGGGCTGCTCTACTTCATCGAGGAAGAGTTTCAATGTCTCGGCCGCGATCCCTGAGCCCTGATCCTGATACGTCACCATCACCGGGGGGGAGGAGCTGTCCGTGACCAGAAAATTCTCGGGGGACGTGATCGTCAGTTGCGGCGGATCGCCGTCCGGCCCGGCGGAATTTACTTTCGCCAGCCACACCTGGGCATCGAGGCGGGACCCCGCCGGCCGGCCCCCTTTCCAGCGCAGGGTGAGGGTGCCGGCCAGGACGAAGCCTTTCGCGAGAGAGGCTCCTTGAATCCTCAGTACGTCCTGGGTCTCCGTGCCTGAGCTCACGGCCGACGAAGCGCCGGCGACCGGCTGGCCGTCCAAGGTGAGGGCGTCGACCACGATGCTCGTTCGGTCGTCTGCCGCCCGGGTGGGAATGAGGATCTCGTTGAAATCGCCGGCGACGACGAAGGCCGGGCCGTTGGCCACCGTGGTGCGGGGCAGGGTCATCGTCACGGTCCGCTGGCCGTCGTAGGACAGGACGAAGGGGACCGGAACGCCGTTCGGCCAGCCATTGAAGTCGGCGGTGACCAGCGTGCCGTCGTTGAGGATAAGGGGGTGGCGGCGCAGCCCGAGCTCCCAGTCGTTGTTACCGCCGCCGATCCGCGCTTCCGCCATAAGGCGGACGGCGCCGCCGTTCGTCTCGGCGATGGCGAGAGCGGCCGCCGGATCGGGGATATGGCTGGTGGTGACCGCCGCGTCCGCGCGGGCCGCCAGAACCGCGAGGAGGCCTGCCACCCACATCCACGAGAGACGGCCAAGAGCACCGCGACTTGTCCTCATAAACCCTCTTCCCCCATTTGAACCGCCGTGCCGGACAGAGGAATACCCACCCGATTCCTCGATCGGCAACAACCACGGGAGACACCGATCCCCAGATAGGGCGGACCTCCGTTCAGCTTCGGCGAAAGGCTGGGGAGAGCCTAGTGCAGGGTGAGCGATCCCACAATCTTATGGACCCATTGGGATTGAGGAATCAGGTCAAGCGCTCCGGTTCGCTGGCCTGCCCCAAGGGGACCGTGGAGCTCTGGACATCGATCGGCCTGGGCCGCCGGCGAAGAGATAGACTGGCCGTATGGAAGAACGCGGAGTGCGACAGACGGATCCGCTCGCGGGCGGTGGCGAGATGGGCGCGTTGATGCGGTCGGTCGACTGGTCGAGGACCGCCGTGGGCCCGGCCTCGGCGTGGCCGCAGAGCCTGCGCACCGCGCTCAGCATCCTGCTTGAGACCGGCTTCCCGATGTATATCGCCTGGGGCCCCGAGTTCATCCAGTTCTACAACGACGGCTACCGGCCGATCCTCGGCTCCACCAAGCATCCGGCCGCCATGGGGCTCAGCACCCGGGCCACCTTCGCGGAGATCTGGGACATCATCGGGCCGATGTTCCTCGGCGTGATGCAGGGGACCGCCACCACGCTGGTGGACTTCCTGCTGCCGCTCGACCGCCACGGCTTCGTCGAGGAGTGCTACTTCATCTTCTCGTACAGCCCCATTCGCGAGGAGGGGGGCGACGTCGGCGGAGTTCTCGTCACCGTCACCGAGACGACCGAGCGCGTGCTCGGCGCCCGCCGCCTCGAGACGCTGCAGGAGCTCGCCGCCAGGACCCAGAAGGCGCCGGCCGCCGAGGCGGCCTGCGCGGCGGCGGCGGAGGTCCTCGGCGGGAACCCGGCCGATCTGCCGTTCAGCCTGCTGTACCTGCTCGATCCCGACGGCAAGCGGGCGCGGCTCGCCGGCGCCGCGGGCCTGGACCCGGAGGCCGCCGCTGCTCCCTCCTGGATCGACCTGGCCGCGGAGGACTCCCCCTGGCCGCTCGCCGCCGTCCTCGAGACCGGAGAGCCGCGGTTCCCCGAGGCGCATCCCACCGGGGCCGGTGCCCTGCCGGCGCGCCGGATCGCGGTGCTCCCCATCGCGCAGCCGGGCGAGGACCGGCCGGCCGGCGCACTGGTGGCCGCGATCAGCCCGCGGCTCGTCTTCGACGCCAACTATCGCAGCTTCCTCGCGCTGGTCGCCGGCGAGATCGCCGCATCCATCTCCAACGCCCGCGCGCTGGCCGAGGCCAAGGCCCGCGCCGAAGCGCTGGCGGAGATCGATCGCGTCAAGACGGCGTTCTTCAGCAACGTCAGCCACGAGTTCCGGACGCCGCTGACGCTGATCCTGGGGCCGGCGCGGGACGCGCTCGCCGGGGCGGAAACGCTGCCGGCCGCCGACGTCGAGCGCTGGGACCTCGTGCACCGCAACGGATTGCGGCTGCTCAAGCTGGTCAACACGCTGCTCGACTTCTCCCGCATCGAGGCCGGGCGCATCCAGGCCTCCTACGAGCCCGCCGATCTCGCCGCCCTGACCCGCGATCTGGGGAGCGCCTTCCGGTCGGCGATCGAGCACGCCGGCCTGCGGTTCGAGCTCGACGTCGAGACGCTCGACGAGCCGGTTTTCGTCGATCGTGACATGTGGGAGAAAATCGTTCTCAACCTGCTCTCGAACGCGCTCAAGTTCACGTTCGAGGGGGAGATCGGGATCGCGCTGCGCCGGCGCGGCGAGCAGGCCGCGCTCACGGTCCGCGATACCGGCACCGGCATCCCGTCCGACCAGATCCCGCGGCTGTTCGACCGGTTCCACCGCGTGCCGGGAGCGCGGGCACGCACGCACGAGGGCACCGGGATCGGCCTCGCGCTCGTCCAGGAGCTCGTCCGCCTGCACGGCGGCACCATAACGGTCGAGAGCGTGGTGGACCGGGGCACGGCCTTCACGGTGACCCTCCCGCTCGGCGCCTCGCACCTGCCGCAGGATCACGTCGCGGCGCCGTCCAGGCCCGGCTCCGCCGCCGGCGCCGCGCCGTTCGTGCGGGAGGCGCTGCGCTGGTCGCCGCCTCCGGCCGCCGAGCGGGCGCCAGGGGAGAGGGAGGCGGCCCGCATTCTGCTCGCCGACGACAACGCCGATATGCGCGACTACGTCACGCGGCTCCTGGAGGATCACTGGACCGTCGAGGTCGTCGCCGATGGCGAGACGGCGCTGGCGCGGGCCCGGGCCGCGCTTCCGGATCTGATCCTCTCCGACATCATGATGCCGGGCCTCGACGGTTACCAGCTCCTCCAGGCCCTGCGCGCCGACGAGCGGACGCGCGGCATTCCGGTCATCTTCCTCTCGGCGCGCGCGGGCGACGAGGCCCGCATCGAGGGGCTCTCCGCGGGCGCCGACGACTACCTGGTCAAGCCCTTCTCGGCCCGCGAGCTGCTGGCCCGTGTCGGCACGCGCCTGGAGATCGCGCGGCTGCGCCGAGAGGCCGAGCGGGCCCGGGCGCGGCTCTACTCGCAGTTCATGCAGGCGCCGGTCCCGGTCTGTATCCTGGCCGGTCCCGAGCTGATCTACGACCTCGCCAACCCGCTCTACGAGCGGATGGTCGGCCGTTCGGAGATCACGGGCAAGCCGATGCGTGAGGTCTTCCCCGAGCTGCCGCACGACGCCGCGATCTTCCAGATCCTCGGCAAGGTCTACGCCAGCGGCGAGCCCTTCACGGCCGATGAATATCTCGTGACCCTCGATCTCCATGGCGACGGCACGGTCGAGGATGTCTTTTTCAAGTTCACCGCCCACCCGATGCGCGACGCGGCCGGGCAGATCCAGAGCGTCATGGCCGTCGCCGTCGACGTCACGGCGCAGGTGAATGCCCGCCGCGAGGTCGAGGCCGCCCGCAAGCTGCTCGAAGTGTCGCTGATCCGTGAGCGCGAGGCGCGCGCGGAGGCCGAGGTGGCCAACCGGTCCAAGGACGAGTTCCTCGCCATTCTCGGCCACGAGCTGCGCAATCCGCTGGCGCCGATCGTCACGGCGCTGCAGCTCATGCAGTTGCGCGGCGACGAGACGCTCTATAAAGAGCGCACCCTCATCGAGCGGCAGGTCCGCCACCTGGTCCGCCTCGTCGACGACCTCCTCGACGTCTCCCGTATCACCAGCGGCAAGATCGAGCTCAAGCGGGAACGGATCGAAATTTCCGAGGTCATCGCCAAAGCCATCGAGATGGCCAGCCCGCTGATCGAGCAGCGGCGCCACAACCTGACGGTGGACGTCCCGCGCCACGGCCTCGCCGTCGAGGTGGACACGGTGCGGATGGCGCAGGTGCTGGCCAATCTGCTCAACAATGCCGCCAAGTACACCGAGCCGCACGGCGGCATCACCGTCAGCGCGGCGATGGAAAACCTTGCGGAAGACCATACAGTGGTCCTCCGGGTCCGCGACACCGGAATCGGGTTGAGCGCGGAGATGCTCCCCCGGGTGTTCAACCTTTTCGTGCAGGAGCGTCAGGCGATCGATCGGGCGCAGGGGGGGCTCGGCCTGGGGCTCGCGATCGTGCGCACCCTCGTCGAGCTGCACGGCGGCACGGTCGAGGCGCGGAGCGGGGGTTACGGCAAGGGGAGCGAGTTCATCGTCCGGCTGACCGCCGCCCCGGCCGGCGATGAGCCCGCGCCGGCGAGCCGCGGGGAATCCGGGAGCGTCGCGGATCCCGGCGCGCTCCGGGTCCTCGTCGTCGACGACAACGTCGATTCCGCCGAGCTGCTGGCGGAGAGCGTCCGGCTGATGGGGCACGTTCCGCGGGTGGCGCACGATGGTCCCGCCGCCCTGCGGATCGGAGCGGAATTCCGTCCAGATGTGGGGCTGCTCGACATCGGCTTGCCGGTGATGGATGGCTACGAGCTCGCCCGCCATCTGCGGGCGCTGCCCGGCCTGGAGTCGATCCGGCTGATCGCGATCACCGGCTACAGCCAGGAGGCGGACCGCCGCCAGTCCGAAGCCGCCGGCTTCGAGCGGCACCTGGTGAAACCGATCCAGCTCGAGCAGCTCCGGGAGGTGCTGGCCTTGTTGAAAGTAGCGCCGGAAGGGTGACCGATCTCCAGTCGCTCTTCGGACCGATCGACGTCTATCTTTTCGATCAACTCCTGCGCGGTAGGATCCGGCCCGGAATGACCGTGCTCGACGCCGGCTGCGGTGGCGGCCGCAACCTCGTCTTCCTGCTGCGCGAGGGCTACGAGGTCTACGCCGTCGATCGGGATCCGGAGGCGATCAGGGCGGTGCGCTCCCTCGCCGGCCAGCTCGCCCCGCGGCTGCCGGCCGCCAACTTCCGGGCGGAGCCCCTCGAATCGAACAGTTTTCCCGATCACGCGGCCGACGCCGTCCTCAGCAGCGCCGTGCTCCATTTCGCCCGGGATGAATCACATTTCCGCGCCATGCTCGACGGCACCTGGCGGCTGGTGAAGCCGGGAGGCCTGCTCTTCTGCCGTCTGGCGTCCTCGATCGGCATGGAGAGCCGCGTCACCCCCCTGGGCGGCCGGCGCTTCCGCCTGCCCGACCACAGCGAGCGCTTCCTGGTCGACGAGCCCTATCTGCTCGACCTCACCGCCGAGCTCGGCGGCACGCTGCTCGATCCGCTGAAGACGACGGTGGTTCAGGACCAGCGGTGCATGACGACTTGGGTGGTACGCAGGGAGACGGGGTGGTAGGATAGTGTTCCGAGGATAGGAGAGAAGTATCGTGGCTACGGAACCCCGCTACAGCAGAGATGAGGTCGCCCGGCGAGGCGATGAGATCTACGACCGCGAGGTCCTGCCGCGCCTCAGCCCCGAGGACGAAGGCAAATTCGCCCTCATCGACGTTGAAACCGGAGACTATGAGGTGGACCGGGACGAAATGGCCGCCTCGGATCGTCTCCTCGCCCGCCATCCGGATGCCCAGGTCTGGACCCGGCAGGTAGGATCCCGATATGCCCGCCGGTTCGGATTGCTCGATGGCTTCGAAGCCGATATCCAAGCCGGGACGCTCGACCACCTGGCTGAGCGTGCGCTTCGATCCCACGCCGCCGGCCAGTCTACAAAGCTTTAACCACGGCACGTTCGCGGCCTGCGACCTCACCCTCGGTCCCTCTCCTTAAGGAGAGGGAGGGCCTGACAGAACCTGTGATGCCCGTAGGGTGCGCTGTGCGCACCTTCAAGGTCGTTACGGTGTGCACAGCACACCCTACAGGCAACCCGTCTCGGAGTCGTCCCCCTTCTCCTTCAGGAGAAGGGGATAGGGGTTGAGGTCGCAGGCCACCGACGCTTGAGAATAAACCTTTAAATCCCCACCCCCGCCAGCGCCAGCACCGAAGGCACCCGCCCCGGCTCGGCCATGCGCAGCAGGCCCAGGCCGATGCCGGCGAAGCCGTTCATCAGGCCGGGGGATTCGATGCTGGCGCGGGTGCCGCAGAGCCAGCCGTCGCGGTCGAGGCTGGCGAGGACCTGCTCCAGGAAACGCTGGAGATCGGCGGCGAGTCTGGCGTCGGGAAATCGCTCGTGGGCCTGGAAGAGGAAGTCGAGATTGCCGAGGTCGCCGTGGCAGAGGCAGTGGTTCTGCCCCGGGCCGCGCTCCAGGGTGCGCTCGACGGCCCGCGCGATCTCCTGCCTGAGCGCCGCGCGCTCGTCCTCGCTCCGGGCGTGGGGGAAGGCGTGGAGGCGGGTGAGGCCGACGCCGGGAGCGCCGTAGCACCAGGCCATCGCGACCGTGCTCTCCGGCGGCGGCTTCTCGCCGGGCATTCCGCGCAGCAGCCGGTCGAGATCCTCCCAGAAGCGTTCCCGCTCGCCGGCGAATCCGGCGAGGCCGGCGTCGAGGAAGCGGTGGTCGCCGGTGACCTCCCCGAGGCGGGTGAGCGCGAGCGCGATCCCCGCCACGCCGTGCGAGATGCCGGTCTGCGGGCGCTCGGCCGCCAGCCGGGTGCGCCAGCCCAGTCCCGACCCCCAGGGCTCGGCGAGCGCGAGCAGCCGCTCGCCCCCCTGGACCGCCACCTCCAGGGCGCGCACCGATCCGCCAGCTTGGTGCAGGGCGAGCAGCCCCAGGACCGCGCCGGCCGTGCCGCCGATCAGGTCGATCTCCTCGTCGCCGGCCAGCAGCGCGGGGAAGCGCTCCACCATCCGCTCGCCCGCGGCGAGGAGCTCGCGGTCCCGCCAGAGATGGCCGAGCTGGGCGAGCGTCCAGACGATGCCGCCCCAACCCTGGAAGGCGCCGATCGAAGAGGGAGCGGGATCGCCCTCCGGCCGGGCCTCCAGTTGCAGGCGGAGGGTGGCGATCGCGGCGCGGGCGAGGGCGGTCGCGGCGGGATCGCCGGCGATCTCGCCGAGGAAGCCGAGGAACAGCGCGATGCCGGGCAGGCCGGCGTAGAGGTCTTCCGGCGTGGGCTCAAGCGACCAGCGCTTGTTGCGGTATTCGAGGCCGATCCAGGAGGCGTAGTCCCCCTCCCGCACGGCCATCTCGGCGAACCAGCCGCCCAGGGCGCGGGCGTGCCGGAGCAGGCTCTCCCGGAGTTCCCCGGGAGGCAGCCGCGGCGCTCGCGGGTCGGGCGTGTAGCTCGTCCATTCGACGTCGTCGCGGTTCAGGACCTGGGTGCCGAGGGAGAGGCGGAGGAGCCAGAGTTGGCGCCGCAGGTCCTCCTCGCCGAGCAGACGGAGCCGGTGGCGGACGAGGTCGTAGGAGGGCTCTTCCAGGAAGTCGCGGATGCGTTCGCCGCGGCTCGTCCAGAGGTCGCGCGAGGCGGGGTAGGTGGAGAAGGAAGGGATGTCCCCTTCCGAGAGGTCGCGGTGCTCGGCGGCGATCACGCGGGCGAGGTTGGGCTGGTTCTCCGCCTCCAGCCAGAGGCGGTCGAACAGCCGGTCGCGGTCGAGGGCGTCGCGCAGGAAATCGGGGTGGAAGCTCTCGGTGAGCAGCAGGCCGTAGATCTGGGTGGGGCGCAGCACCACCCGCACCGGATCGCCGGCGAAGCGGGCGAGCAGGAGATCGAGCTCGCCACGGCGCCGTGCCAGCAGGCGGTAGACGGCCTCGAAGCCACGCGTCATCTCGTCGCGGTATTCGCCCACCTGGGCGGGCTCGCCGTCGAGGACCGGCCGGTTCCGTCCGTCTTCCATCAGTGCATGGTCGCGCACCACCCGCATCTCGTCGGTGCCCGTTCCCTGCCACTGGATCACCTTGCGCGGCGTCTGCTGCCCGCCCACCGCCGACACGCCGCTGATGTCGATCCCCGCGATGTCTTCACCGCCGCCGATCTGGAAGGGGAGGAGGCCGACGCGCAGCACGGAGTGGAGGGCGAACTGCGAGCGCAGCTCTTCCTGCGGCCGGGTCCGGCCGCCGCGCTGGATCTGGGGGTGGAAGAGCGATTCCAGATCGACGACCACCGGATGCTCGCCGGCGGCGATCAGGTTTTCGTAATGGCAGTCGGTGGCCGCCAGGCCGTAGAGGATGGCGAGGAGCCCGCCCAGCCGTTCGTGGAAGCGGGCCACCTCCTCCCGCGAGGAGCACGGATCGGCGGTGGCGAACTCCATCCAGCCATGGTCGCCGCGGTCAAGCACGGCCAGGGTGCGGAAGCCGAGGTGCCCCCCTTCGGCGTTCACCCAGGCCAGAAGCTCCTGGAAGTGGGCCTCGACGAGGAGCGAGCGGGGCTTGTAGACCAGCCGGGAGCCCTCCGAGAAGGTGAGGATGCGCACCGCCCGGCCGCGGCGGTGGCGGTCGCCGGCGCCGCCGTCGAGGGCGGTGAGCGGGCCGGGATCGCGGCCGTTGAAGAAGCGCTCGACGATCTCGGGCCAGTCCGCCGCGAGGTGGGAGAGGATCTCGAGCGTCGACTCGCGGAAGAGCTCGAGATCGAGGAGCGCCTGGCGGGCGAGCACCGGGTATTCGCGCAGGATCGCCGCCGCGATCTCCGGATCGCGCAGACGCTCGACGAATGCCGCGAAGCGCTCCCCCGGGGTCTCGCCCGGCAGGAGCCCCTGCATCCGGGCCACGTTCAGCTCGAGGACGAGAGTGCGCGAGAGGATCGGCAGAATCCGGTAGGGGAGCGTCTCGGAAGCCAGCCGGAGGCCGCTCTCGACGGTGAAGGGGAGCGGCCGGTCCGCCTCGCGGACGAGCGAGGCGAGATCCTCGCGCAGGCGGAGCTGGGCGCGGTCGAGATAGGGGCGGACCAGCTCCAGGAACCCCGCGGCGCCGGCCACCTCGGCGGGCACCGGCTGGGCCGCGGAGACCTGAGCCGGCGGCGTTCTGTCCGCCAGCTCCGCCATCCAGCCCGGAAGCCCCGCGCCGAGCTGGTGCGGCGGCAGCGCGAGGAGACGGGCGAACGACTCCCCCGTGAGGCCCAGATCCTCCAGGCGACGATCCCACCAGGGGCCGGACCGGAACGGGGTCAGGCCTCGCCACTCCGCGAGCCGGTGGCTGGCGAGCTCGTCCGCCGCGGCGTTACTGGGCGAACCGTTGGGCGAACCGAGGGCGGCGCGCTCGGCCAGCGTCAGGGCGCGGTGCCAGTCGATGAGATCGGGTGATGAATCCTGCATGGGATCTGTCCGGCGGGGGCGGCCACACCGCGCCGCCCCTGCCGATCCGTTCCGTTCTGGCGTGGCGCTACGTCGTCGTCGGGCAGCAGCCCGCGGATCCGCTGAAAGTGTACTCCGTGCAGGTGATGGCGGTGGTGATCGGCGGGCAGCAGGACCGCATGTTGAGGAAGGTGTAGTTGGTACAGTTCGGAGCCGTCGTGATGACCTCGCTGGCGCCGGTGATCCGGAGCTGGTCGTCGCTCAGCTCCGTGAGGCCGGCGGGGTGCAGGGGCAGGGCCGCCTGCTCTTCCGCCGACAGGGTCGCCCGGTAGAACGGATCTTTCCAGGCGCGGATGACATCGGTCTTGTTCATGGAGGGTCTCCTATGAGTGTGGTCTCTACGCATTCAATGGTGCTCAGGGAAGGGAGGGCGGGACAGCCCGGTGCAGGAACCGTCAGCAGTTCTAGGAGCCGTGACTGTGGACCTTGGGCTGGCCGGTAAGCAGCGAGCCGACTACCAGGTCGCCTTCCGGCAGCCAGCGGGCCCCTTGCTCGACCAGAGCGGCGTTGCCTGAATCCTGACCGGAGTGCCCCTTGACCCAGAGGGGCACCCATCCGTGCTTCAGATTTTCGATCGCACCGTTCTCTTTGCCGGCGGCCACCACGATGGCGGCATCCGCGAGGCAATAGATATATTTATTGCGCGCCATCGCGTAGCCGGCTTCGAAGGCCGCCTCCGGGCTGAAAGGGGAGACCAGCACCAGGGTTTTTCCCATCAATCCCTTGCGGTATTTCGCGGAGGTCGCGGCGCGCAGCAGGCTGTCGGCCAGCACTCCGGCGGCGGTGCCCCGGCTTTCGAGCGCGCCCAGCATCGCCGCTTCGTCCACTCCGCGCGCGCCGCCGGAGACGACCGAAAACCCCTGCGCCGCGATTTCGGCTCCGAGCCGGGAGGCATCGCCAACCTCCTCCTCGTTCGCGGCTCGCGAGCCGATCACAGCGATTCCAGCCCGGTTGAGCAGTCCACGATCGCCGCAGCCGAACAGCACGGGCGGCGCTTCGAATCTCAGACGTTTCTTGAGCCGGACCGGGTAGTCGGCATCCGATCGCGTCATCACCCAGAGCCCGGCCCGCTGCCACTTTTCCAGGGCAAGGCCCATGGCGCCCGAACGCCCGAGCAGATGGCGGATTCGCTCCGGCGTGATGGCAGGGTCCGACCACCCCTGGAGGAAGGCCACGGGATCGCCGCTCGTCAACAGCAATTCGGGGGATTTTTCCTGTTCCTTGAGCCAGGCCGCGAAACGCCCCCATTCGGCCGGCGTGAGCGGCTGCGGGTCCCCTGGAGCGGGCTTCGTGAACGCGACGGTCAGCAGCAGGATGGCCTGGGTCTGCGGGCTGGCGCTCATCAGATCAACCTCCCGCGCTCGTCGCCGCCAGCGCCACCGGCAGGACCGGGCCGCTGCCCGCCTGGCGCAGCAAGGCGGCGACGATCGTCATCGTCCAACCGGAATCCACGATGTCGTCCACGAGCAGCACCGGTCCCGAGGGGATACCCTGGATCACCTCGAAGGCTCCGTCGAGGTTGTTACATTGATGGAAACGGTTCTGCTGCTGTTTTTGCGGCGGATTGTCGAGCACCTTCCGGACCGCGTCTACGAAGGGGAGCCCGAGCCGTCGCGCCAGGCTCCAGGCGAAGTCGGGAACCAGCTCCGGATACCTGAGGGAGGGGACGCAGGCCACCCAGGCGGGCGGCGGTTCGGGGCGCCAGCGGTCCCGGATCATCCCGGCGACGGCGTCCACCAGCTCGTCCCGGAAATGGCCCGCGGCATGGTCCTCGGCGATCAGGCGCCCCCAGCCGGCGTCGCCCCAGCGGGAAAGAATCCGGCCGGTCTCGGCGCGCAGCCCCTCCGGCAGGTTGCCCTTGAATCCGTATTTGGGGAACGCTCCGGTGGCCACCTGTTTCCTGCCTTCCAGGGGCATGTCGGAGCGCCGGAGATAGAGGGAGGCGTCGACCGCCAGACGATGGCTGAAGCCCTCGTCGATCACCGGCCGGCCCAGGCAGCGGGAGCACTTGTCGCACGGCCGCGGGTTTTCGTCGTCCAGCGACCGGGCCAGAAACACCATCAGGCAATCCGGCGTGTCGATGTACTCCTGCACCTCCTGCCACTCCTGCGCGCGCTGGTGCGTCAGCCGCCGGATCCGTTCGTGATCCATCTTGTAGGGCACGGGTGTTCGCAACCATTTGGGGCCGTCCTTCAGGACCGGCGCGGGGTTGTCCACCGAAAGGAATTTCAGGACCTTTTCGATCTGCCCCTGGCGCAGGTTCACGATCTCCTCGAGACGCCGCTCGGAGAGCCCGTCGCTGTTGGCCAGCGCCTCCAGGATCGCGTTCACGTGGGTTTCGGCGGGGAAGGCGCTGTGGCGGAAGTAATCCTGAATCTCACCGTCCTCCCGCCCGGACATCAGCACGCCGACCGCGTGATCGATGGCGCGGCCCGCGCGCCCCACCTGCTGGTAATAGGCCACGATCGAGCCGGGAGCCTGATAGTGGACGACGAAGCCCAGGTCGGGTTTGTCGTAGCCCATGCCCAGCGCGGTGGTGGCGACGAGCGCCTTGATCCGGTTGCCGAGCAGCAACCCTTCGAGATGTTGCCGGTAGGTGGTGGGGTCGGAGGGATCGCCGGCGGCAGGCTGAGCGTCGCTGTAGTAGGCGCGCGCGGTGATGCCGTTCTGGTTCAGCCAGCCGGTGACCTGGTCGGCATCGCGCTTGGTGAGCGTGTAGACGATGCCGGTACCGGGCAGATTCGGCAGATGTTCGGCGAGCCACGCCAGCCGCGCCGCCTGATCGGGCAGGCGGAGGGTCTGCAGGGCCAGGGTCTCCCGCATCAGCGAGCCACGCTGAACCCCGATGTCCCCCAACTGGGCGACGATGTCGTTCACGACCCGGTGGTTCGCCGTGGCCGTGGTGCCGAGCACCGGCATGTTGACCGGCATGGCCTGGAGGACGTTGACCAGCCGCTGGTAGTCGGGGCGGAAGTCGTGCCCCCAGTCGGAGATGCAGTGCGCCTCGTCGACCACGACCAGCCCGAGCCGGTTGGAGATCGGCAGCAGGACGTTGCGCACGAATTCGTCGTTGGCCAGGCGTTCCGGCGAGATCAGCACCGCGTCCGCCTCGTCGGCGAGGATGCTGCGGGTGAGGCCGTCCCAGTCGCTCCGGTTGGTGGAGTCGATGGTCAGCGCCCGGATGCCCAGCCGCTCCGCCGCCACGATCTGGTTGCGCATCAGCGCCAGCAGTGGGGAGACGATCAGCGTCGGCCCGGCCCCCCGGTCGCGCAGGATGCGGGTGGCGATGAAGTAGACCGAGCTCTTCCCCCAGCCGGTCCGCTGGACCACCAGCAGCTTTCGCCGGTGGTTCACCAGCGCGTCGATCGCCTCCCACTGGCCGTCCCTGAAGTCGGCGGCCGGGTCCTTCAGGGCCTGCCGGAGGAGGGCTTGGCCGGTATGGAGGTCAGTCATTCACGAGCATCCTCTGCCGTTAAATTGCCGATGAATTGCCGATAAGTTGCCGATAACTCGTAGACCCGGCCCCGCCGGGAGGGGTCCGCGACGACCAGCCAGCCGTCCTCGGTCCATTTCTGGAGGAGCAGCCGGGCGGTGCGGTCGGCGAGGCCAAGGAGGCGGGCGACCTCGGGGGCGGTGATGCGGTCCTGGTGAGCGAAGAGTGCCAGGACGGCCCGGGCGCGCGCGTCCAGCCGTCGCAAGGCCTCCGGCTCTCCCGGGGAGCCTGCACGGGTGACGCGTAGTATTTCTTCACGGGTGGAGGTGAAGACCGCCGCCAGTACCGCGAGGAAGTACTCCAGCCAGGAGGTCAGGTCGGCCGTATCCCGCCCCTCGTAATAGTTGTGGTGGGGATGGACGGCGAGCGAGTTGTAGTAGGCGGAAAGATCGCGGGCGTGCTCCTCTTCGAGAGAGAAGAGGCCGTTCAGGCCATAGCCGTCCCGTTGGAGGAGAAAAGTCGCGAGGAGCCGTGCGGTCCGGCCGTTGCCATCGTAGTAGGGATGGATGGTGACGAACTGGTAGTGGGCCAAGCCGGCAATCAGGGGAGGCGGCAGCCGCTCCTCTTCAGCCTGACGGATCCAGGCGACGAGACCGGCCATCAGAACTGACACGTCCCGGGCCTCGGGCGGCAGATAGACCAAGCCCCCTGTCTCTGAATCCCGGATCGTGTTCTGGCCATCGCGGTAGCGGCTGGGACGCGCCCGGCCTTCCACCAGGGCGTGGATGCGCTGGATCAGTTCCTCGGTCAGCTCGGCCCCTCGCGCCGCCCATTCCTCGACGCGCAGCAGGGCCTTCCAGTAGCTTCGGACTTCGCTCACGTCCCGTTCGCGGCCGTGGAAAGGGACTTTCCGGCCGGCCAGGACCTGCTCGGCCTCGGCCAGGGTCAGCCGGTTCCCTTCGATCCGGGTGGAGTAGTGGGTAGCGCGAAGCCGCGCCCGGTTCCGCATCTCGGACTGGATGGCCGGCGGCAACGGGACTTGTTCGACGACCGCCCGCGCCGCCTCGATCTCCATCAGGCGGCGGGCCATCGCCGGGGTCAGCGCGTAACGCGGCTGCCAGGGTCCCACGGGGCTGTCTCCCATCGTCTATACTTTGTCACGCCCGCGCCGGGGAATGTCCGCCCCCGCCTGCCCCGTTTTCGAGATGAAAGGAGCCTGAGCATGGCCGTGAAGGACCCGGAACCGATTGTTCTCGACGAGGCGACGCCCGCCGACTCTGTCTATAAGGAGGACGCCCTCGCGGCGATGACCGCGGCGCGGCGGCGCTGGGAGGCGGCCACCGCCAAGGCGGAGGCCAAGGCCCCGTTCTGGAAGCAGGACTTCACGACCGTCTCCGGCATGGAGGTCCCGCACCTGGTCACCCCCGAGCAGGTGGCGGACGTCGATCCCCTGAAGACGATCGGCGTCCCGGGCGAGTTCCCCTACACGCGCGGCATCCACCCGACCGGCTACCGCGGCAAGCTCTGGACGATGCGCCAGTTCGCCGGCTTCGGCACCGCCGCGGACACCAACCAGCGCTTCAAGTACCTCCTCTCGCAAGGGCAGACCGGCCTCTCGGTCGCCTTCCACCTGCCGACCCTCTACGGCTACGACTCGGACCACCCGATGTCGAACGGCGAGGTGGGGAAGTGCGGCGTGACGGTGGACACCCTGGCCGACATGGAGGTCCTCTTCGAGGGGATCCCGCTCGGCGAGGTGACGACGTCGATGACCATCAACTCGACGGCGCCGATCCTCTTCGCGATGTACCTCGCCGTGGCCGAGAAGCAGGGGGTGGACATCCAGCGGCAGGTCTCGGGCACGCTGCAGAACGACATCCTCAAGGAGTACATCGCGCAGAAGGAGTACATCTATCCGCCGCGGCCGTCGATGCGGCTGATCACCGACCAGTTCGCCTTCGCCGCGCGCGAGGTGCCGCGCTGGAACACGATCTCGATCTCCGGCTACCACATCCGCGAGGCCGGCTCGACGGCGCTCCAGGAGCTGGCCTTCACGCTGCGCGACGGCATGGAGTACGTCCAGTACGGGGTCGACGCCGGCCTCGACATCGACGAGTTCGCGCCGCGGCTCTCCTTCTTCTTCAACAGCCACAACGACTTCTTCGAGGAGGTCGCCAAGTTCCGCGCCGCCCGCCAGATCTGGGCGACGGTGATGCGCGACCGCTATGGCGCCAAGAACCCGCGCTCCTGGATGCTGCGCTTCCACACCCAGACGGCCGGCTGCTCGCTCACCGCCCAGCAGCCCTACAACAACGTGGTGCGGACGACGATCCAGGCGCTGGCGGCGGTGATGGGCGGCACGCAGTCGCTGCACACCAACTCGCTCGACGAGACGCTGGCCCTGCCGACCGAGGAGAACGCCAGAATCGCCCTGCGGACGCAGCAGATCATCGCCCACGAGTCGGGGGTGATCAGCGCCGTCGATCCGCTCGGCGGCAGCTACTTCGTCGAGGAGATGACCCGCCGGATGGTGGACGGCACCTTCGACTACTTCCGCCGCATCGACGACCTCGGGGGCATGGTGGAGGCGATCGAGGCCGGCTTCCCGCAGCGCGAGATCATGGACGCCGCCTTCGCCTACCAGCGGGCGTTCGAGGAGAAGGAGAAGCTGATCGTCGGCGTCAACGCCTACCAGCTCGAGAACGAGCCGCCGATCGACATTCTCTACATTGGCGACGACCTCGCCGAGCGGCAGATCGCCTTCATGAACAGCGTCAAGGAGCAGCGCGACCCCGGAGCGGTGGGGCGGACGCTGGACGCCCTGAAGAAGGGGGCGGCCGGGACCGAGAACACCATGCCGCTGATCCTCGACTGTGTGAAGGCCTACTGCACGGTGGGGGAGATCAGCGACGCCCTGCGCGACGTCTACGGCACCTACGAGGAGCCGGCGGTCTTCTAAGCAGTCTTCCGGAGAGGAGAGGGAATGGGCCTTCTGACGCAGACGCGGCAGCTCCTGCTCTACACGCTCTGGGCGGACCGCGTCTGTCTGGACGCCGCCCGCGGCATCCCCCTGGAGGCGCTCACCCGCGAGGCCGGGGTGAGCTTCGGCTCGCTGCTGGGGACGCTGACCCACATCCTCCGCTCGCAGCGGCGCTGGCTGGCGCGGTTCACCGGGCAGGTCCCTCCCGATCCGGCGGAGTTTCCGGATCTGGAGGCGCTCGCCGCCGGCTGGTCCGAGACCGCCGCCCAGATGGAGTTCTACCTCGCCTCGCTGACCGAGGACCAGCTCACGGCCGAGATCACCTGGGAGGACACCGAGATCGGGGCGGTCACCCGGCCGCTCTGGCAGCCGGTCTCCCACATGGTGAATCACTCGAGCTACCACCGCGGGCAGGTGACCTCGCTGCTGCGGCAGCTCGGATACCAGCCTCCGAAGACGGATCTGATTTACTTCTTCCTGAAATAGACAGGCCGCGAACGCCGCCTTTCCGCTACGGCGTGTCGCCCCTCTGCTACAATCGCGCCCCATGAACGAAAGAAGGATTCGTATCCTGATTGCCAAGCCCGGCTTGGACGGCCACGATCGCGGCGCCAAGGTGGTGGCGCGGGCGCTGCGCGACGCCGGGTACGAGGTGATCTACACCGGCCTGCGCCAGACCCCGGAGCAGATCGCCGCCGCGGCCGTCCAGGAGGACGTGGACGCGGTGGGCCTGTCGATCCTCTCGGGAGCCCACAACGTCCTGCTGCCCGAGGTGACGCGCCTGCTCAAGGAACAGGGGGCCGAGGACATCCTGGTCTTCGCCGGCGGCATCGTGCCCGAGCAGGACATCGCCGGGCTCAAGAGCGCCGGCGTCGACGCGATCTTCCTGCCCGGCACCTCGACGAAATCGATCGTCGAGTACCTGCAGCACCGCTTCGCCGACGCCGTGGCGTCTTCCCCGGTATCTTCCTGATACGGCTATCGCAGTGCTACTTTAGGCCATCCAGATGGAGGAGGAATGAAGAGAAGGATTCTGCTGGCGGACGACAGCGTCACGATCCAGAAGGTCATCGAGCTGACGTTCATGGACGAAGACTACGAGGTCCGCGCCGTCAGCAACGGCGACGAGGCCGTGGCGCTGCTTTCAAGTCTCAACCCGGATTTCGTGATCGCCGACGTCCACATGCCCGGAGCCAACGGCTATGAGGTCTGCCGGCGGGCGAAGCAGATCCGGCCGGACCTGCCCGTGCTGCTGCTGGTGGGCACCTTCGAGCCGTTCGACGAGGCCCAGGCCCGCGCCGTCGGCGCGGATTCGCACCTGAAGAAGCCGTTCGACTCGCAGGAGCTGCTGCAGCGGGTCGAGGAGCTGCTGGCCTCGAAGGCTCCCGCCGCCGCTGCCGCCGCCAGCGCCGCCGCGCCCGAAGCGCCGGCGCCCCAGGCGGTGCCGGACTGGCTCGCCGCGCCCGCGGCTCCGGACTTCGCCGCGGCCTCCGGCCTCCCGGCGGAGCCGAGCTGGGGTCAGCCCGCCGAGCCGGCCTGGGGCAACTTCGAGCTGGAGCCCGAGCCCGCCTCGCCGTTCGCCGCGCCCGCGGCTGCCGCCGCTCCGGCGGCCCCGGAGCCGTTCGACCACGAGCCCTCCTTCTCGCTGGAGCCGGACCCCGGCTTCCAGGTCGACGCGGAGCCGGTCTTCTCGCTGGATACGGACGAGCCGTCCTTCGGCGTGCGGGAGGACGTCTTCGGCGCTCCCAGCGAGCTCTCGTTCGACGAGACGCCGCAGGACCGCTATATCGAGGAGCCCGTCGCTGAGGAGCCCGCGGCGGCGGCCGCCGGGTTCAACTGGGCCCCCGAGCCGGAGCCCCAGCCGGAGCCGGAGCCGTTCCACTTCGAGCCCCCGGCCGCTCCGGCCTGGGCGCCCGCGGTCGCCGAGCCCCTGATCGAGCCCCAGCTCCAGTGGAGCGAGCCGGAGCCGTTCGCCGCGCTCGAGGCGGAGCCCTTCGCCGCCACTCCCGAGCCGGAGCCGGCGTTCCCGCCCGGTCCGACGCTGCAGTCCGCGTACCCGCCGGGCCCGACGGAGCCTGCGTATCCGCCCGGTCCGACGGTTGCCGCCGAGGCTTCCCAGGAAGCCAGCGGCAACGGCCATGGGCGGCTCTCGGACGACGACGTCGACCGCATCGCCCGCCGGGTGGTGGAGCTGCTCGGCGACCGTGCCGTCCGGGACGTGGCCTGGGAGGTGATCCCGGACATGGCGGAGGTGATCATCCGCGACCGCCTGCGCGAGCTCGAGGCCCAGGTCGAGTAGCGCAGCCTTCGGCAGGGCCGGAGGCAATCGGGGAGCGGTGGCGATCACCGCTCCCTTCTGTTTGATGAGGACGATTCATCAGGAGCACAGACTGAGGAGACCGACGTGAGCGGCACCAGCACCGAGACGACGACCGAGACGACCAGCACCGAGATGGACAAGCGCTTCGACCCGGCCGGCTACGAGCAGGTCTGGCAGCGGCGCTGGGCGGAGAAGGGGTATTTCGTCGCCGAGGCCCCCTCGGCGAAGCCCTCGTTCTGCATCATGATCCCGCCCCCCAACGTCACGGGGAAGCTGCACGTCGGCCATGCCCTCCAGTCGACGCTCCAGGACCTCCTCACCCGCTGGCGGCGGATGCAGGGGTACAACGCCCTCTGGCTGCCGGGCACGGACCACGCCGGCATCGCCACCCAGCTCATGGTGGAGCGCCACCTGGCGAGCGAGGGAACGAGCCGCCTCGAGATGGGGCGCGAGCGCTTCGTGGAGCGGATGTGGCAGTGGAAGGAGCAGTACCACGGCAACATCCGCGAGCAGCTCGACCTGCTGGGCGCCTCCTGCGACTGGACGCGCGAGCGCTTCACCCTCGACGCCGGCCTCTCGCGCGCCGTGCGCGAGGCCTTCGTGCGCCTCTACCGCGAGGGGCTGATCACCCGCGGCGAGTACATGGTCAACTGGTCCCCCAAGCTCGGCACGGCGGTCTCCGACCTCGAGGTGGAGATGAAGACCGTCCAGGGCAAGCTCTACCACGTCGCCTATCCCGTCGAGGGGAGTGACGAGCGGATCGTGGTCGCCACCACGCGGCCGGAGACGATGCTGGGCGACACCGCCGTGGCCCTCCACCCGGAGGACGAGCGCTATCTCCATCTGCACGGCAAGGCGGCGATCCTGCCGCTGGTCGGCCGGCGCCTGCCGTTCGTGGCCGACGAGGCGGTCGACCGCGAGTTCGGCACCGGGCTGGTGAAGATCACCCCGTTCCACGATCCCAACGACTTCGAGATGGGGAAGCGGCACGACCTGCCCGGCATCACGGTGATCGGCCTCGACGGCCGGATGACCGCCGAGGCGGGACCGGACTTCGCCGGCCTCGACCGCGCCGAGGCGCGCGAGAAGATCGTCGAGCGCCTCCAGGCCGAGGGGTATCTGGTCAAGATCGAGCCGCACACCCACAACGTCGGGCACAGCCAGCGCAGCGGCGAGGCGATCGAGCCGCTGGTCTCGACGCAGTGGTTCTGCGACATGGCGGGCATGGCGGCGGACGCGGTGGCGGCGGTGCGCGACGGCTGTACCAAGCTGGTCCCCGATTCGTGGGACAAGACCTGGGAGCACTGGTTGCTCAACATCCGCCCTTGGTGCATCTCGCGCCAGCTCTGGTGGGGGCACCAGATCCCGGCCTGGTACACCGAGGACGGCCGCTGCATCGTGGCGCACAGCCTGGAGGAGGCGGTCGCCGAGGCGGGCACCGACCGGCTCACCCAGGACCCCGACGTGCTCGACACCTGGTTCTCCTCGGCCCTCTGGCCGTTCTCGACGCTCGGCTGGCCGGATGACACGCCGGACCTGCGGACCTTCTACCCCACAGACGTGCTGATCACCGGCTTCGACATCCTCTTCTTCTGGGTGGCGCGGATGGTGATGACCGGCCTCCACTTCACGGCCGACGTCCCGTTCCGGGCGGTCCACCTGACCGGCCTGGTGCGCGACGCCGAGGGGCAGAAGATGTCGAAGACCAAGGGGAATGTGCTGGACCCCACCGAGCTGGTGGCGGAGTACGGCGCGGACGCCCTGCGTTTCACCCTGGCCTCGCTCGACAGCCCCGGGCGGGACATCCCGCTCAACCGCGACCAGATCGCCGGCTATCGCGCCTTCGGCAACAAGCTCTGGAACGCTGTCCGCTTCGCCCTGTCGCGCATCCCGCCCGAGGCGCGGGTGCGGGAGTCGATCGATCCGGAGGGGCTCGCCGCCCCCGAGCGCTGGATCCTCTCGCGGCTGTCCAGGGTGGCGGCGGAGGTCGACGCCCGTTTCGAGGCCTTCCGCTTCGACGAGGGGTGCAACCGGCTCTACCACTTCTTCTGGGGGGACTTCTGCGACTGGTATATCGAGCTCTCCAAGCCGGCGCTGTTCGGGGACGCGCCGCGGCCGCGGGTGGGGGACGTGCTGCTCACGGTGCTCGACCGCGCCCTGCGGCTGCTGCATCCGGTGATGCCGTTCCTCACCGAGGAGCTCTGGCAGCGGCTACCCGGCCACGAGGCGATCCATCCGGAGACGATCGTCCTGGCTCCCTATCCGCGGCGCGAGGAGGGTTGGGAGGACGATGCGGTGGAGGCCGGCATGGACGCGCTGATCCAGGGGGTCACCCGCGTGCGCGCCCTGCGGGCCGAGATGGGCATCCCCCCGAAGGCGAAGCTCGACCTCTATCTCAATGCGGTGGACTCGACGGTCGGCGGGCTGCTCGCCGAGCAGGCGCCGCTGATCCAGTTCCTCACCCGGGTGGAGACGGTGGCGATCGGCCCGGCGCCCGAGGGGGCGCGGCGGGACCTCGTGGCCGGCGTCGAGATCGGCATCGCGGTCGAGAAGACCGAGATGAGCGCCGAGGAGCGGGGGCGGCTGGAGAAGGAGCTCGAGAAGCTGACGGCCGAGATCTCCCGCTCCGCGGAGCGGCTGTCCAACCCGGACTTCCTGGGCAAGGCCCCCGCCCACGTGGTGGAGGGGGGCAAGGCCAAGCTCGCCGAGATGCGCGAGCGGCAGGCGGCCATGCGGTCGAGCCTGGGGCTCGCCTGAAGAGCGCCGACGTGGATTACGACCGCTACATCCAGGAACTGCTGGAGCGGCGCCGGTGGGGCGGCGGCCCGGAGAACGTTGTCGTCTTCCCCGTGGTGGACTCGACCAACGCGCTCGCCCGCGCCATCGCCACCGAGTACCAGAACGAGGAGATCCCGCTCCATCCGCTGCTGGTGCTCGCCTACGAGCAGTCGGGAGGGCGCGGCCGGCAGGGGCGGAGCTGGTCGAGCCCGGCCGGCCTGGGGACCTACGCCACGCGGGTCGTTGCGGCGGAGGACCCGGCCCTCCTGCAGACCCTCCCCCTGCTCGTCGGCGTCGGGCTCTGCCGGGCTCTCGCCTCGCATCTGTCCACCCCCTGCCGTCTCAAGTGGCCGAACGACCTAGTGGTCGAGGTCGCGGGGGAGCGCCGGAAGATCGGCGGCATCCTGATCGAGGCGCTGGTGCGGCCGGGCGAGGGGAGCGTGGGGCTCATCGGCTTCGGCGTCAACCTCTTCCACGGCCGGGGCGACCTGCCGGAGACGGCGACCTCGCTGCGGCTGCTGGAGGGGACGCTGGGAGGAAATTTGAGGAGTCTGGCGGACCTCACCTGGGATCTGGTGGAGGGGGTGGAGGCCGAGCTCGCCCATCTGGGGGATGCCGCGTACGCCGTGGAGAGCTACCGGCCGCTGTCGGTCCACCAGCCGGGCGAGCGGATCGTCTGCCGGTTCGGCGACACGGTGATCGAGGGAGCCTTCGCGGGATTCGACGAGATCGGACGGCTGCTGCTCGACAGCGCCGAGGGGCGGACCGCGGTGGCCGCCGGAGAGGTGATCGAGGGATGAAAAAGAGCACGGGGAGCCACGAGAGCGGTGCCGGGGTGCTCGTCCTGGTGGACGTCGGCAACACCAACACGGTCTTCGGCATCTACCGCGGGGACGAGCTGGTCGAGAGCTTCCGCCTCTCGACGGACACCGAGCGCACGGCGGACGAGTACGGCGCGCTCCTGCTTCCGCTGTTCGGCATGCGCGGCATCGAGCCCGCCAGCGCCGAGGCGGTGGTGATCTCCTCCGTGGTGCCGCCGCTCCATCTGACGCTCGACCGCCTGGCCCGGCGCTACTTCGGCAAGAAGCCGCTGTTCATCGAGCCCGGGGTGCGCACGGGGATGCCGATCCGCTACGACAACCCGACCGAGGTGGGGGCGGACCGCATCGTCAACGCGGTGGCGGCCCGCGAGCGCTACGGCTCGCCGGTGATCGTGGTCGACTTCGGCACCGCGACCACCTTCGACGTGGTCAACGCGGCGGGGGAGTACATGGGGGGGATCATCACCCCCGGCATCGGCATCTCGGCCGAGGCGCTGTTCGCCCACGCCTCGCGCCTCTACCGGGTGGACGTCCGCAAGCCCACCGAGCTGGTGGGGCGCAACACCGCCGCCGCCATGCAGGCGGGCATCTACTACGGCTACATCGGCCTCGTGGACGGCATTCTCGAGCGGCTGCTGGCCGAGATCCCCGGCGTCAAGGGGATCGTCGCCACCGGCGGCCAGGCGGCGCTGATCGCCGGCGGCTCGAAGTACATCCGCGAGGTGGATCCGGACCTCACGCTGACCGGCCTGAAGCTGATCTATGAGCGCAACCGAGGCTGAGGCCGCGGACCACTCCTACTTCCAGGCCATCGAGGAGGCCTTCGTGGAGCTGCGGGGGGCGCCGCTGCTGCTCTCGCCGGCGGACTGGCAAGTGGCCCGGCGCTGGCGCCAGGAGGGGGTTCCCCTCGAGCTGGTGCGGAGCACTCTCGGGGAGGTCTTCGCCCGCCGCAAGGAGCGGGGCTCGAAGGGTAAGATCTCGAGCCTGCGCTACTGCGTGCCCGCCGTCGAGGCGGCCTGGGCCGATCTCAAGGAGCTGACCGCTCCAGCGCACCGGGTGGAGGCGCCCGCCTTCGAGGTGGCGCCCCGCCTCGCCGCCCTCGCCGCCGCCCTGCCGGCGGGCCTCCCCGGCCGCGAGTCTCTCGCCGCTCGCCTCGGCGCCCTGGCGGGAGATCCCCAGGAGGTCGAGGAGCATCTCGCCGCGATCGACCGCGAGATGCTCGACCGGGCCGCGGCGGGACTGGACGGCGAGACGCGTTCCGAGATCGAATCTGCGGTGGAGAAGACCCTCGCCTCTCTCGGCGGACGCCTGCCGGCCGCGGAGCTGGAGGGCTCCCGCGAGCGGCTCGCCCGTCAGATCCTCCGCCGGCGCTTGAGCCTGCCGGTGCTGTCGCTGTTCTCGCCGGAGGCGGCGGCCTCCTGAAGCCTCACCGCTCGGTGAGCTCCCCCGCGCGGTTGAAGGCGCCCTCGAAGTAGACGGGCTCCAGCCCGGACGCCCAGTAGGCCAGGGCGGCGCGGTTCGGTTGGCTGGTCTCCTGGCTGGTGCGCAGGAACACACCCTCGCCGTCCAGGGGGTGGAACTCGATCCAGCCGATCCAGGTGCCATCCGCCCTCTCCTGGCCGTAGCTCCTCGGGACGTAGATCCCGCCTTCGCCGTCCTCAACCCTCGCCGTGTGCTCGTAGATCAGCTCGGGCATTTTTAGCCTCCTAAGTAGCTGGAGTGAAAGGGTTTGTCAGCGGAGGCCATTTTTTACGTCTTATCTGGGCATGGAATTCCGCGATTTCGACCTCCGCAACGCACCCATGCTCCTTCCGGCCGCGGCGTTCGCGGCCGGCACCCTGTTGGCCTTTCAAGTCTCATACCTGCCCCTCGCGCCGCTGGTGGCCCTGGCCTTCGCGGGACTGGCGCTCAGGCGCCGTTCCGGAATCTGCCTCGCCTTTCTCACCTGCGGCCTCCTCGCCGCGGCGGTGCGGCTCGGCCTGCCGGGCGACCCCACCGCATCCCTGGTCCGGGATCGTCCGGTTGAGGCGGTCCTCAGGGTGTCGGGGCACTGGATTCCGGACGACGAGGGGTGGTCCGCGCCGGCGCGAGTCGTCCAGCTCCGGCAGGGGGACCGGCTGACGGCGCCGCCGATCGAGGTGATCCTCCATCTGCCCGATCCCGAGGATCTTCCGCCGCCGTTCGGCACGACCCTGCGCGCCAAGGGCTATCTCGTCCGTTCGCCGGCGCTCGGCAACCGCATCCCTTCGCCGCCCGGACCCTGGCGGCTGCGCGTCAAGAGCCGTCAGCTCGTGGAGGTCGAGAGCCCGCCGGGACCCGTGGCGCGCCTCTCCGGCGCCATCCGGGAGCGGGTGGAGCTCGCCTACCGCGCCGCCGGGCCGGGGAAAGGGGAGGGCAAGGCGCTGGCCCGCGCGATGGTGCTGGGCGACGTTTCGGGCCTACCGCTGGCCTGGAAGCGGGGGCTGCGGGTGACCGGCGTCTATCACCTGATGTCCGTCTCCGGCGTGCACGTGGCGCTGGTGGCGGGACTGGTCTGGCTGCTCGGCGGCTGGCTGCCGCGGCCGCTCCGCCTGCTGCTGATGCTGGCGGCGATCGTTCTCTACCTGCTGCTGGTGGGGCCGCTCCCCGCGCTGGTGCGATCCGCGGTAATGGGCGGACTGGCCGCGCTGGCGCTCCTGGCCGAGCGTCCGCCGGCCGCCGCCAACGCCCTGGGCTGGGCGGTGATCCTGCTGCTGCTCGACCAGCCGGACGTGGCGCTCTCGCCGGCCTTCCAGCTCACCGTGTCGGCCACGGCGGGGCTCCTGCTGCTGGCGCCACGGCTCGCCCGGCGCTGGCAGAGGCGCTGGATTCCCCTGCGGCTCGCGGAAGGGGTCGCCGCCAGCGTGGGCGCCCAGCTCGCGACCCTCCCCTGGGCACTCCCCCGGTTCCACATGCTCTCGCCGCTCGCGCCGCTGCTCAACCTGCCGGCGGTGCCATGGACGAGCCTCGCGCTGATCGCCTCGCTCGCCTGGACGGCGGTGGCGCTGGCCGCTCCAACCCTCGCCGGCAGACTGCTCCCGGCGCTCGATCTCCTGGCAACCCCCTTCTCCTGGCCCTCCAGGACCCCGCCGGAGGTCTGGCTGCCGGTGCCGCTGGCCCTCGCGCCCATCTGGGCCTGGCTGCTCGCGGCGGGAGTCACGGCTCTCCTGCTCCTCCCTCTCAGGCGTCCTCGCATCGTCTTTTCTGTCCTTGCCGTCCTTGTCGTCCTTTCCGTCCGTTGCGTCCGTGTCGGGCCTGCCCACCGCCCCGATCCCGAGCTGGCCATGCTCGACGTCGGCCAAGGAGATTCGATTCTCCTCCGTGACGGCGACCGCGCCATTCTGGTGGACGGCGGCGGCTCGCGAGGCGGCGACATCGGCGGCCGGGTGCTCCTGCCGGCACTGCTGGGGGAGGGGGTAACTCACCTTGACGCCTTGGTCATGACTCACCCCGACAACGACCACTGCGGAGGACTGGTCGACATCGCCGCCTACCTCTCCGTGCGCGAGGTCTGGATGGCTCCGGGCTGGGACCCCCACGGCTGCGCGGGGAAGCTTCTCGATCTGCCCGGCGTGCGGACACGTCTCCTGTCGCGCGGCAACCGGCTCACCCTCGGCCGCTGGCGCCTCACCGCACTGCATCCGGCGGCGGCGGACGACGGGCCGGTCAACGAGCGCTCGCTCGTCCTCCTCGCCGAGGTCCACGGCCGGCGGGCGCTCCTCACCGGCGACGTCGAGAGCGGCGCCGAGCGCGAGCTGGCCGCCTGCTGCGCCCAGGGCCTGCATGCGGACCTCCTCAAGGTGGCCCACCACGGCAGCCGCACTTCCTCGACCGAGACGTTCCTGGAGGCAGTGGCGCCCCGCCTGGCCCTGATCTCCGTGGGGGACCGCAATCTCTACCATCACCCCTCGCCCGAGATCGTCGAGCGGCTGGGGGAGCGCGCCCGCGTGCTGCGCACCGACCGCGCCGGCGAGATCGTGGTGCGCTTCGGCGCCGGCGGGAAGCTGCGGATCGAGACGCCGGGAGCGCCGAAATGAGGGAACTGTCACGCAACGAGAGGAGCGACGTTTGGCTTAGATCTATACATGCCCGCTCATTTAGGTGAGGAGTGTCAGGCCTATCGGGCCGGGAGAGCACAGCCTCCGCTTGACACCTCCAAGTATTCCTTCTGGTACTATCCCTTTGGTTGATAGCCAAAGGGGCGGCCGTGCTTTTATCTGTTCTGGACTTTAATCATCCTGGAGCCACGGTAGACCTCATGACCGAGGCTGATAGCCTGGGTTACCATAGATATTGGCTTGGAGAGCATCACAGTAAGTGGCAATGCCCCAACCCGCTCTTGCTAGGAGCGTTGCTGGCTGCCACCAGCATAGGAATTCGTCTGGGAACTGGGGGAGTAGGCCTTAGATACCATAGCCCATACCGTGTGGCTGAGGATGCACGCCTCATAGAGTTTATGCTTCCTGGGCGCTTTGACCTGGGGGTAACAAAGGGTTTGCCGCTTGATCCGGGGCGCCTCAAGGCGTTACTCAACGGCAGGCCTGACAATACGAATCACCTTGAGAGGCTCACAGAACTCCATAGCCTGCTAACGGGGCGCCTTGCACCGGATCACCCACTCTACGGTCGCACTCTTCCTCTGGAGTCTGGTCCTCCGTTATGGGTGCTTGGTGGAAGTCTAGACTCCGCGCGTTGGGCAGCACGTAATGGCACCGGGTTTTGCATCTCTATGCATCATCTATTAGACGCCGCGACAGCTCCAGTTTTGGTCGAGGAGTACCAGCGATGCTTTATCGCAAGCCCCGAATTTTCCGACCCTGCTGCTATCGTGGCGGTAAGCATGCTTTGTGCCAGCTCGGATCATGAGGCCCAAATATTGCGGGAACGCTTCTCTGAAGAGTCGGCTGGGGCTACGTTCGTTAATCCTACGATCTCTGGGTCGACAGAGAATTGTGTCGGACGGCTTGATTGCGTGGCGCGAAGTTGTAGGGTAGAGGAGATGATGATCCTAGACCTGTACCCAGCTCATATGAAGGATGAAAGGCTAGGTATGTACCAAGAGCTTGCTCGTCAGATAAGCCTTGCCTCAAGAGTATCCGACCAGGATGCTACGCTAGGATGACCCTCCTCTACCACGATTTGGCTTTGAACAGTGCGCCCGAAGAAATGAGCAAGCAGCAGCTTGGCCAGTCAAGTAGGAACTAACCCCAGTATAGTCTTAGGCAAGTCATTGCTTAGCCCAGAAAATTCTGGTACCGTTCATATGGCTGGCAAGGAGGACTAACAAATGAAGCGTAAGCTGAAGAAGCTAAGCCTGAATCGAGAAACGCTTCGCTCGCTCGACCCTAAAGAGTTGAGCATGGCTGCTGGTGGGGTTGAGGCATTAAAGACCTCGGACGCTGCTGGGGAGTGCAATACTGCTTCCTGCGGAGGCACTACATGTGCCGATAATACCCGTTCTTGCGTAACTTGTCCGGGGATCTGCAGCTAACTCGCACGGCAGCATCAGGGTCTTGACCTTCATTCCTCGTTCTGTCTCGTATATCATCCGTAGAACCGCCTCCCTCGTTAACCTTTGCCGGCCAAGCCGCGAGGGGGGGCGGTCTGCCTCAACTGCTTGCAGTTTTACTGAGTGAGGGTCTTAGCCTCAGGGTGCTGACGCAAGACTTCGGCTCGCGATCTATGGAGAGCGAGGATTCCATCACGTATTTGCTTACCTCGGCCACAAACGGACCCCACGGACTTCACCCAAAGGTGAGCGCAGAGAGCGCAAGCCGCCTCTATCTACCGAGCCTTCTAGTCTAGACGCTGTGGGTGCATCGTGAAATGGCTTGGGATCACTTGGCCAGAGTGCTGCGAACCGGGCCAGCCGATATCTGCGTGCGGTCGGAACGATGGTTGGCCGCGGATACAGACGCCAGGGGTGCCGAAATGAAAAGCAGACCTGCGATCAGAGGAGAGCGGCGCGCTGGTAGAGGCTCAGGGTATTGGCCCAGACCGCTTTGGCCGCTCCCTGCCGCCCGATCTCCTGCACGATCTCCGGCAGGTAGCTCCCGGAGCCATCGAGGGGCTCGAAGACCGCCTGCTGGGGCACGAACTCGTTGCGGCGGAGCAGCCGGAGCTCGTGGCGGGCGGCAAAGCGTCTCAACTCGTCATCGCCGAGGGCGTCCTTGAAGCGGACCGAGATCTCGCCGGTGGGGTAGTGAGGCTCGCCCTCTTCGTCGAGGAGCACCGGCTGCACGGTCCCCGCGGTGCCCACGACCTCCTGGGCCTGGCGCCACGAACGGGGCTCTTTGGAATCCGCCGGCAGCGACAGGAGAAGAGCGTCGGTTCCCTCCAGAGGCTGAACGCAGCCCAGGGTCTCAAGCCGCTTGGAGGCCGACCGGTCCCCCGGACGGAGACGGACCACGAAAAGACAGTTGCTGGGAGACGGGTTCATGACACCATCCTCTACCTCGACCCGAGGGTAGCACAGGCAGGTCTCCGGCGAGGTACCCTATGCAGGCCATGGAGCCCATCCTCGCCATCGTCGGACCCACCGCTACCGGCAAGAGCGCGCTGGGGCTGGCTCTCGCCGAGATTCTGCGGGGGGAGATCGTCAACGCTGACGCGCTCCAGGTCTACTGGGGGTTCGACATCGGCACGGCGAAGCCCAGCCCGGCCGACCGCGAGCGGGTGCCGCATCATCTGATCGACATCCTGGAGCCGTCGGAGGTCTACTCGGCGGGGGAGTTCGCGCGCCGGGCCCGTGCGGCGATCGCCGACATCCAGGGGCGGGGGAAGCTGCCGATCGTGGTCGGCGGGAGCGGGCTCTATCTGCGGGCGCTGTTGTTCGGGATCAGCCCGATCCCGCCCGGCGATCCGGAGGTGCAGGAGGCGTTGCGCGAGCGGCTGGCGGCGGAGGGGCTCGGGAAGCTGCGGGCCGATCTCGCCCGGATCGACCCGCGGACCGAGGCGCGGCTGGCTCCCGGGGACACCCAGCGGGTGCTGCGGGCCCTGGAGGTGGCGCTGGTCACCGGCCGCCCGCTCTCCTCCTGGATCGCGGAGCAACCCTTTGGGACTCAAGCCATTGCGGCCGTGCGCGTTGGATTGACGCTCCCGCGTGCCATCTTATACGATCGAATCGCAGGCCGTGTGGCCTGGATGCTGGAAGCGGGTTGGCTGGCCGAGGTCGAAAGACTGCTTCGGCTAGGTTTGTCTCCCCGGCTTCCCGCTTTCCAGGCGATAGGGTATCGTCAGCTCGTCCGTCACCTGGAGGGGGATGGGTCTCTCGAGCAGGCGATCACCGGGATCGTCCAAGAGACCCGGCGGTTCGCCAAGCGGCAGGAGACCTGGTTTCGGAAAGAGCCGGATGTCACCTGGTTCTCGGCCCAGGAACTAAAACGGCAGATTCCGGGGGTATTAGAACATGCCAAGCACAGGGGTCTCGGGAGGGCGTATGGCTAAACACAACATCAACATTCAGGATGGGTATCTCTTCCAGAGCCTCAAGGAAGGGCAGACGATGTACCTCGAGTTGGTGACGGGTAAACATCTCCTCGGGCGGCTCAAGCGGTTCGATCGGTTTGCCGTGGTGCTAGAGAGTGAAGGCAGGGAAATCCTCATTTACAAGCATGCTATTGCCACCATCTCCGCAGCGCCTCCTGCTCCTTGAGGTCCGGGAGGTCCGGCGCCGCCCAGGGCGCCGGATCGCCTCGGCCGCGATCTCCTGCCTCCTGTTGGCGGCAGCCCTCGCCTGTTCCTCGGCTCCGCCGCCCACGCCGACTGTCCGGGAGCCCGTCCAGCGGGCCGCCGAGCCGCTCGCCCTGGAGGCGGCCGACCGGCCGTATGTCGTCGATCCCCGCGAGGGGTATTCCAAGGAGGGCGCGGAGCCGCGTCTCCTCGAGCGGCTGGAGAACGCCTGGCGGGATCTGCTCGAGGCCGGCGACACCGAGGGGGCCACTCGCGCCGCCGCGGAGATGCTGGAGCAGAATCCTGATTTCCTCCCCGCCCAGGTCCTCGCGGCCCAGGTGGACTTCGCCATGGGCGAGAACACGCGCGTGGTCGCCCGCCTGCTGCCGGTCGGCGACGCGCTGCCCACCTACACCGCGAGCCAGTTGCTGGTCGGCCGCGCCGCCGAGCGCCTGGGGGACGTCGCCCTCTCCTATGCCGCCTACCGGGCGGTGGCCGCGCGCAGCTCCCTCGCCCTCAAGCGGACCGGCGAGCTGCACCCCCGGGCGATGGAGATCGTCTCCCACCGGCTCGACGAGGCGCTGCGCGCCGAGAAGATCGACGAGGCCCAGAAGCAGCTCTCGCTGCTGACGAGCTGGGGGCCGTCCGAGACCATCGCTCTGGAGGCCGAGCGCAAGGTGGCGCTGGCCCGCGGCGACCGCGCCGCCGAGCTCGCCGCGGTCAAGGAGATCGCCGCCCGCACCCCTGGCGACCGGCTGCTGCTGGAGCGCCGCGCCGAGCTTGAGCTCGAGGTGGGGGACCCCAGCGCCGGGCTGAAGATCGTCCAGGACCTCGCCGCCCGCAATCCCAAGGACCCCGACTTGGCGCGCAGGCTCGAGGCCGCCAAGTTCCGCTGGCGCCTCGCGCAGCTCCCCAAGGACGTCCAGGGGGTCGCCTCGAAGCCCGAGCTCAACAAGGGGGACTTCTCGGTGCTGCTCTACTGGCTGGTGTCGCAGGTGCGCAACAGCCGGCCGACGGCGGGCCGCATCGCGACCGACGTGCTCGACCACCCCCACCGGGAGGAGATCGTCCGCGTGGTCAATCTCGGCCTGATGGAGGTCGATCCGACGCAGCACCGCTTCTACCCCGGATCGCCGGTGCGGCGCGGCCAGGCCTTGCGGGTCGTCCTGCGCACGCTCGCCCGTTTCGGCGCGGCCTCCTGCGCGAACGGCGGCGCCGACGGCGGCGATGTCTGCTCGCTGTCCCAGGGGTGCGGCCTGCTGATCGCGGGTGAGGGGTGCGACGCGACGGCGCCGCTCTCCGGCAGCGACGGGGTGGAGATCCTCCGCCGCAGCCTGAAGCTCCTGGGCGGCTCATGACCTTCACCATCCCGAACCTTCTCTCCCTGCTGCGCATGGGATTGATCCCCCTGTTCGTCATCATGGTGATGAACGGGGACGCGCCCAAGGCCCTGCTGATCTTCGTGGTGGCCGGCGTCACCGACGCCCTCGACGGCTTCATCGCCCGCTTCTGGAAGCAGCAGTCGCTCCTCGGCGCCTACCTCGATCCGATGGCCGACAAGCTCCTGCTGACTACCGCCTACGTGGTGCTGTCGATCCCGAGCCTCAACCACGGCGGCACCCAGATCCCCCCCTGGGTGACCATCCTGGTGATCGCCCGCGACGTGCTGATCGTCGCCGTGGCCCTGGTGCTCTATCTCGCGGCGGGGGTGCGGAAGTTTCCGCCGTCGGTCCTCAGCAAGATCAACACCATTCTCCAGGTGGTCGCGGTGGCCCTGGTCCTGGTCTCCGGAGCCTTCCCGAAACTCCGCTCGATCGAGCTGGCGGCCGACACCACGCTCTACCTGGTCGCGGGGCTCACGGTCGCCTCCGGGCTCTACTACATCTACCTCTATACCTACCGCGCCATCCGGCCAGAGAGAAAAAACGAGGGTCTCTCCGATACCCGCGTCTGATACCATCGTGGGGAGCCACGATGTCTGACTTCGTACACCTCCATCTCCACAGCCAGTTCAGCCTGCTCGACGGGGCCAACCGCCTCGACGACGTGATCAAGGCCGCCGTCGAGGCCGGCATGCCGGCCGTTGCCCTGACCGACCACGGCAACATGTTCGGCGCCATCGAGATCTACAACAAGGCGCGCGCCGCCGGCATCAAGCCGATCATCGGCATGGAGGCCTATGTCGCCCAGGGGAGCCGCCTCGACCGCACGCCAGGGAAGGGGAGCAGCAACCACCTGGTCCTGCTGGCCAAGGACGAGACCGGCTACCGCAACCTCCTCAAGCTCACCTCGGCCGCCTTCCTCGAGGGGTTCTACTACAAGCCCCGCGTCGACAAGGAGCTGCTGCGCCAGCACAGCGAGGGGCTGATCTGCCTCTCCGCCTGCCTCAAGGGGGAGGTCAACGAGCACATCGTCGCCACCCGCGAGCGCGAGGCGGAAGCGGCCGCCAAGGAGTTCCTGGACATCTTCGGCGAGGGGAACTTCTACCTCGAGATGCAGGACCACGGCATCCCCGAGCAGAAGCTTGCCAACGAGGTGGTGCGCCGCATCAGCCAGCGCAACGCCATCCCGCTGGTCGCCAGCAACGACTGCCACTACCTGCGCAAGGACGACGCCTTCGCCCACGACGTGCTGCTCTGCATCGGCACGCAGAAGACCTTCTCGGACCCGGACCGCCTGAAGTACGCCTCGGACAACTTCTACATGAAGTCGGCCGAGGAGATGCACAAGATCTTCCCCAACGATCCTTCCGCGATCGAGAACACGCTGGCGATCGCCGAGAAGTGCAACCTGGTGATCCCCACCGGCACCTACCACCTGCCGGAGTTTCCGGTGCCAGCGGGGTACACCCTCCAGAGCTACTTCGACGAGGTGGCCCGCGAGGGGCTGGAGGAACGGCTGGCCGAGCTGCGCCGCCGCCGCGGGCAGGGGGGCGTCCGCCACGCCGAGGAGGCCTACCGGCAGCGGCTCGACTACGAGATCCAGGTCATCAACAAGATGGGTTTCCCCGGCTACTTCCTGGTGGTCTGGGACTTCATCCGCCACGCCCGCGAGCATGACATCCCGGTGGGGCCGGGGCGCGGCTCGGCGGCCGGCTCGGTGGTGGCCTACGCGCTGCGGATCACCAACATCGATCCGCTGCAGTACGACCTGCTGTTCGAGCGCTTCCTGAACCCCGACCGCATCAGCATGCCCGATATCGACATCGACTTCTGCATGCGCCGGCGCGGCGAGGTGATCCACTACGTCGGCGAGAAGTATGGCCGCGACCGGGTGGCGCAGATCATCACCTTCGGGACCCTCGCCGCGAAAGCCGTGATCCGCGACGTCGGCCGCGTGATGGGGGTCCCCTACGCCAAGGTCGACCGCATCGCAAAGCTGATCCCGGACATGACCAAGTCGCTCGCCGCGGTGGCGAAGGAAGAGCCGCTGGCCGGCGAGGCCGCGCGCGACCCCGAGATCAAGCAGATCATCGACGTCGGCAGCCGCCTGGAGGGGCTCACCCGCCACGCCTCGGTCCATGCCGCCGGCGTCGTCATCACGCCCAGCCGCCTCGACGAGCTCGTCCCGCTCTACCGCGTGGTCAAGGGGGACGAAGAGCAGATCATGACCCAGTGGGACATGACCGTCATCGAGAGCCTCGGGCTCCTGAAGATGGACTTCCTGGGTCTGCGCACGCTGACCGTGATCGACGACGCGGTGAAGATCATCCGCCAGCAGGGGATCCCCATCGACCTCGAGGAGATCCCGCTCGACGATCCCGAGACCTTCCGCATCTTCTCCGAGGGGCGCACCAGCGGCATCTTCCAGTTCGAGTCGCGCGGCATGACCGACCTGCTGCGGCGGGTCAAGCCGACGGCTTTCGCCGAGCTCGCCGCCTTGAACGCCCTCTACCGGCCGGGCGCTCTCTCGGTGGGCATGGTCGAGGAGTACATCCAGCGCAAGCAGGGGAAGAAGTTCCACTATGTCCTCCCCGAGACCAAGGCGATCTTGGAGGAGACCTACGGCGTCATCGTCTACCAGGAGCAGGTGATGCTGATCGCCGTGGCCGTCGCCGGCTTCACGATGGCCGACGCCGACAAGCTGCGCAAGGCGATGGGCAAGAAGAAGGCCGAGGAGATGGCCAAGATGAAGGCCAAGTTCGTCGACGGCGCCGCCGCCCGCGGCGTGGCGCCGGAGAAGTCCTCGGGCCTCTGGGACTACATCGAGCCCTTCGCCGGCTACGGCTTCAACAAGAGCCACAGCGTCGCCTACGCCAGCGTCGCCTACCAGACCGCCTATCTCAAGGCGCACTACCCGGTGGCCTTCATGGCGGCGATGCTCAACTCCGAGCTCAACTCCACCGACGCCATCGCCAAGTACACGGCCGAGTGCCGCGCCATGGGGATCTCCCTGCTGCCGCCGGACATCAACGAGAGCGGCTGGTACTTCTCCGTGGTCGGCGACCAGATCCGCTATGGTCTCGGCGCCATCAAGGGGGTGGGGGAGGGGGCCATCGAGGCCGTGCTCGCCGCCCGCCGCCAGGCCGCCCGCTTCCGCAGCCTCGCGCATCTGGCGACCGAGGTCGATCTGCGGGGAGTGAATCGGAAGGTCTTCGAGTGCCTGATCAAGGCCGGCGCGTTCGACAGCCTGGGGGTCCACCGCACCGCCCTCTGGCATTCGCTCGACGGCCTCCTCGACTATGCCCAGCGCCGGCGGCGCGAGCGCGAGGAGGGGCAGCACAGCCTGTTCGGCGCGATGGTCAGCGCCGGCGAGTCGATGGAGCCGGCGCCGGACCTCTCGGTCAAGCCGTGGCCCGAGCGCGAGCGGCTGCGCTACGAGAAGGAGGCCCTCGGCTTCTTCCTCACCGGCAACCCGCTCTCCGAGTACCAGGAGACCCTGGAGCGGCTGGTCAGCCACACCACCGGCTCGCTGCGCGACGGCGCCCCGGAGGGGCTGGTCGTCCTCGGCGGCATGGTGTCCGGCTTCAACCGCGTGAAGATCAAGAGCGGCGCCAACGCCGGCCGCTTCATGGGCCGCTTCGTGCTGGAGGACCTCGAGGGGGGGCTGCCGGTGACCCTGTTCGCGAACAAGCTTGAGCAGTTCGGGCACCTGCTCACCGACGAGGCGGTGGTGCTGGTCAAGGGGCAGGTGCGGGAGCGGGGGAGCGAGGTGGAGATCACCGTCGAGGAGATCGTGCCGGTCAAGAAGCTGGCCGGCAGATCGCTCAACGGGGTCGACTTGAAGCTGAACCCCAGGCTCTCCACGAGCCAGATGCTCAAGCTGCGCGACCTGCTGACCGAGCACCCCGGCGACGTACCCGTCACCCTGGAGATGCAGCTCGCCGACCGCCGCACCGTCCGTATCGCCACGCCGGACAACCTCAAGATCCACCTCGTCCCGGCGCTGGTCACCTCGATCGAAGGGCTCCTCGGGCAGGGGAGCATCCGCGAGCGGTAGAGGGGCGGGGCCCCCGCTTGCCCCCCGCCCCCCGCTTGGCTAAGCTCCCCGGCGTACGTTCTTCTCTCCGAGGAGCCTTCCACATGTCCATGCGCGGCCTCCGTTGCTCTCTGTTCTCTCTCCTGATGTTGATCTCTGCCGTCGCCCCGGGGCTCGCCGCTCCGGCGAAACCGGCCCCCGTTCCGGAGGCCAAGAAGACCGGCCTGCAGGACCTTCCCGAGCTCAAGGCTCTCAAGTACCGGCTGGTCGGCCCGGCGTGGGGCGGGCGGGTGGCGCGGGTGACCGGCGTGCCGGGCGATCCCCATATCTATTACGCCGCGACCGCCTCGGGAGGCGTCTGGAAGTCGAACGACGGCGGCGTCAACTGGAGTCCGATCTTCGACGACCAGCCGATCTCCTCGATCGGCTCGATCGCCGTCGCCCCGTCCGATCCCAACGTCGTCTACGTCGGCTCGGGCGAGGCCAACATCCGCGGCAACGTGGCGCCCGGCAACGGCATCTACAAGTCGCTCGACGCCGGCAAGACCTGGAACCACGTCTGGACGCAGGAGGGGCAGATCGGCCAGATGGCCGTGCACCCCACCAACCCGGACATCGCCTTCGCCGCCGTGCTCGGCCACGCCTTCGGCCCCAACCCCGAGCGCGGGGTCTACCGCACCACCGACGGCGGCAAGAGCTGGAAGCAGGTGCTGAAGAAGAACGCCGACACCGGCGCCTCGGCGGTGGTGCTCGATCCCTCGAACCCCAACATCGTCTTCGCCGGCCTCTGGGAGGCCCGCCGCTACCCCTGGGACCTCAAGAGCGGCGGCCCCGGCAGCGGCCTCTGGGTCTCGCGCGACGGCGGCGACACCTGGAAGGCGCTCACCGGCAACGGTCTGCCCGAGGGGATCTGGGGGAAGGTCGGCGTCGCCGTGGCCCCCTCGGACGGCCGCCGCGTCTACGCGCTGATTGAGGCCGAGAAGGGGGGGCTCTTCCGCTCCGAAGACGGCGGCGAGAACTGGACCCTCGCCTCCGGGAGCCACGAGCTGCGGCAGCGCGCCTGGTACTACACCACCCTCACCGTCTCGCCCGCCAACCCGGACGAGGTCTGGTGCCCGCAGGTGCCGCTGCTCAAGAGCATCGACGGCGGCAAGACCTTCGAGCATGTGGAGGGCCCGCCGCACGGCGACCATCACGACATCTGGATCGATCCCAAGGACCCCCGGCGGATCATCGGCTGTGATGACGGCGGGGTCTATCTCACCACCAACGGCGGCGAGAACTGGATCGCTCCGGCGCTCCCCCTCGGCCAGTGCTACCACGTGTCGGCGGACAACCGGGTCCCCTTCCACGTCGCCTGCGCCCTGCAGGACATTGGCACCACCCAGGGGCCGAGCGAATCGCTCAACCGCGCCGGCATCCGCAACACCGACTTCCACGGCGTCGGCGGCGGCGAGGCCGGCTGGGTGGTCTCCGACCCCTCCGACCCCAATATCGTCTATGCCGGCGAGTACCTGGGCTACCTCTCGCGCTACGACGACCGCACCGGCGCCGAGCGCAACGTCAGCCCCTGGCCGGAGAACCCCTCCGGCCACGGCGGCGAGGACATGCGCTATCGCTTCCAGTGGACGGCGCCGATCGCCGTCTCGCCGCACGATCCGAAGGTCGTCTACTACGGCGGCAACGTCGTCTTCCGCACCGCCGACGCCGGCCAGACCTGGTCGGTGATCAGCCCCGACCTGACCCGCAACGACAAGTCGAAGCAGAAGTGGGCGGGCGGTCCGATCACCGGCGACAACACCGGCGTCGAGACCTACGACACCGTCTTCGTCATCGCCGAGTCGCCGGTCCAGAAGGATCTGATCTGGGCCGGCAGCGACGACGGCCTGATCCACGTCACCGAGGACGGCGGCAAGAACTGGCGCAACGTCACGGCCAACATCCCCGGCCTCCCCGAGTGGGGGACGACCGGCATGATCGAGCCCTCCCACTTCGACGCCCGCACCGCCTATCTGGTGATCGACGCCCACCGGCTCGACGACCTGCGCCCCTACCTCTGGCGCACCACCGACCTCGGCCGCACCTGGAAGCGGCTCGACGGCGGCCTCCCGCGCGACGTCTACCTCCATTCCGTCAAGGAGGATCCGGCCCGCAAGGGGCAGCTCTACCTCGGCACCGAGCGCGGCGTCGCCTTCTCCCGCGACGACGGCGCCACCTGGCACGCGCTCCGCCTCAACCTGCCCACTGTCGCCGTGCACGACCTGGTGGTCAAGGACGACAAGCTTGTCCTCGGCACTCATGGCCGCTCGATGTGGATCTTCGACGACCTCGAGGTGGTACGCGAGCCGCTGCCGGCGTCGGCCGCCGCCAACGGACTCCATGTTTTTCCGGTGCCGAGCGCCACGCGCTGGTCCTACCGCGGCGGCCGCGGCGGCGTCTGGAGCGGCCAGAACCCGCCCGGCGGCGTACGCGTCTACTACTGGCTGAAGGACGAGCCCAAGGGGGACGTCACCCTGGAGGTGCTGGACGCCTCCGGCAAGGTGGTCAACACCCTGTCGAGCAAGGCCAAGGAGCCCACCGGCAGCAGCGAGTACGTCAAGGAAGAGAAGGAGCAGCTCGAGGAGTTCGCGATCCCCAAGAAGGCCGGCGTGCAGCGGGCGGTCTGGAACCTCGCCTGGGAAGGCGCCGAGATGATCCCCAACGCCAAGCTCGACGCGGGCTATCCGGCGATCGGACCCGCGGCGGTGCCCGGCGCCTATACCCTGCGGCTGACCGCGGACGGCAAAACCGCGACCGCTCCGTTCACCCTCCAGCCTGACCCGCGCGCCGCCAACGCCGCCTCCGCCGCCGACCTCGACGCGCAGCTCCGCTTCACCCTCGGCATCCGCGACGCCATCACGCGGCTGACCCGCGACGTCAACCGCCTGCGCGCCGTGCGCCGCCAGCTCGCGGACCGAAACGAGCTGCTCGCCAAGGATGAAAAGGCCAAGCCGCTGATCGAGTCCTCGAAGAGCCTGATCGACAAGCTCGACAACCTGGAAGCGCGCCTGCACAACCCCAAGGCCGAGATCACCTACGACGTCCTGGCCCAGAGGGGGGGAACCCAGCTCTACTCGCGTATGGCTCCCCTGATGGACTGGTCGGCCGGAGGCGCGGGCGCGCCGACCCAGGGGATGCGGGAGGTCTTCGCCGAGCAGGTGAAGGAGCTCGACGGCTACGAGGCCGAGCTCTCCGGGCTTCTCGGCAAGGATCTCGCGGCGCTCAACCAGACCGCGGCCCAGCTCGGCGTGCCGGGGATCTACGTGCCGAAGATTTAGCAGTTTGAGGACCCACCCTGGGAGCGCCGGCGTCCCGCCGGCCTGCTAACTTGAGTTAGTTGCCGGCGGGACGCCGGCGCTCCCAGGAGCCTTTCTCCAACCCGCGCGCTCGATCCGGCCTCCTGGATACCGCTTCACCGGCCGCGCCCTCACGCGCTAAACTCGCGGCATGAGCCCACTCACTCGCCGCGACTTCCTGGGCGCCACGGCCGTGTCCGCGGCCGCCCTCGCGTTTCCACAAGCCCTGCGCTCCGACGACGGCCTCGACACCATCCAGGCCGAGATCGTGAAGCGCCATGCGGAGGGCATCGCGCGCCTCCAGGAATGGGTGCGTCAGCCCTCGATCGCCGCCGAGAAGCGAGGGATGGAGGAGGGGTGCGCGCTGATGATGCGCTTCGCGCGGGAGGCCGGCTTCCAGCAGGTCACCCGCGTCCCCACCGACGGCCAGCCCGGCGTCTTCGCCACCCTGGACGCCGGAGCGCCGCGGACCGTCGGCCTCTACTTCATGTACGACGTCAAGCAGGTCGACCCCGCCGAGTGGTCCTCGCCCCCCTGGGACGCTGCGATCGTCGACAAGCCCGGCTTCGGCAAGGTGCTGATGGGGCGCGGCGCGGTGAACCAGAAGGGTCCCGAGGCCGCGTTCCTGGCCGCTCTCCACGCCATCTACGGCGCCGGGCGGAAGTGTCCGGTCAACCTCGTGCTGGTGGCGGAGGGGGAGGAGGAGATCGGCTCGCCGCACTTCCATCAGGTCGTGCGCCGGCCCGAGGTCGCCGCCGCCCTCAGGCGCTGCACGGGCGTGTTCATGCCCGCGGCGTCGCAGGACCCGGACGGCACCGTAACCGTGTCGCTCGGCGCCAAGGGGGTGGTCGAGCTGGAACTGGTGGCGAGCGGCGAGAAGTGGGGGAGGGGGCCCAAGAAGGACGTCCATTCCAGCAACCGGGCGCGGCTCGACAGCCCGGCCTTCCACCTCGTGCAGGCGCTGGCCACGCTGGTCGACGCCGACGGGGACCCTGCGATCGAGGGCTTCGCCAAGGCTGTCCGCCCGCCCTCGGCCGCCCAGCGCGCGATCCTCGACACGGCGGCGGCGCGGCTGGACGAGAAGACCGCCAAGCGCCTGCTGTCGGCGGACCGCTGGGCCCACGACGAGCCCTGGCGCGCCTCGCTCGAGCGCTTCCTGTTCACGCCCACCGTGAACATCGAGGGGCTGGTCGCCGGCTACACCGGACCGGGCGGCAAGACCGTGCTGCCGCACCGCGCTGTCGCCAAGCTCGACCTCCGCCTGGTGCCCGACATGACCTACGACGGCGCCGTGGCCGCCCTTAAGGCGCACCTCGCCAAACGCGGCTTCGGCGACGTCGAGGTCAACCCGAGCGGCGGCTACGACCCGACCAGCACGGAAGCGGACGCCGCCGTGATCCGCGCCGCGATGTCCGTCTACCGCCGCGCGAAGCTCGACCCCATCCTCTGGCCGCGCAACGCCGGCTCCTATCCCGGCTACGTCTTCACCGCCGACCCCCTCAAGCTCCCCGCCGGCCACTTCGGCCTCGGCCATGGCAGCGGCGCCCACGCCCCGGATGAGTACCTCGTGATCGAGTCCTCCAACCCGAAGGTAATGGGTTGGGATGGAGCGGTGCGCTCGTTTGTGGACTATCTGCACGAGCTGGCTGTCGTCTCTTGAGCCCCGATTCGCGGCATGCCAGCATGCGTAGACGAAATGATCAAGATCGCTGAGATGAAGTGGAACCCAGATTACGATCTTGTACGCTAACCGATTGCGGTCTTACTGTAGAGATGGCCTGTGGACGTCTCCGAATCGGGAAAACCGGCGGGAAGATTCAAAGGTGCGCTGCGCACGTCCGCAGCGCACCCAATCCAGGCGATTCTTTGGGCGAGTGAGATTGGGCTAGCCCGTGGTGAAGTCCGGCTCTAGTGTCGTCGGGCACATCGCGGAGGGGCAGCCATCGATGCAGGAGGGTACCGAGACATTCTCTCCCAGGACGCCGGTCTTGAGGCCCCCCGTAAGCCCGCGAAGGGTTTCACGCTGCAGGCTCATCTTCTTGATCGTTTTCTTCATGACGTTCTCCTCTTGGGGTTGATGGGTTAGGGTTCAGATGCTGACCGATTCCAGCCGCCCGAGAAGTGCCAGGCGATTCTTGGCGACGGCACTCGGGCCACTGCGGATCCTCTACGGGCAGGCTGTCCTCTGCGACCACTCGCCGCAGGTGGTAACGAAGCCGTAGTCATTGCACACGGATGAGGGCGTCCAATCCGCCCAGCAGCAGCGGGCATCGCACGGCGCCATTGCCTGGGACGGCGAAGTTACGAAGGGCAGCAAGGCAAACACAAGACCAGCGCACCTCAACAGCTTCTTCATCTCGATCTCCTTTCCGGTTCTCGGTATTCGCAAAATTTAGTAGATCTATGGCGAGCCGTCAATGAGTGAGCTTACCAGGAATCACCAGCACGTCCAGAAACCTGAAATTCCGCGCCGGATCAACATGCTTCCGGTCCAGAAGCATTAGATTCCACTCTGGAACTACATGCTTCTCGTCCAGAAGTATTAGATTCCACTCTTGATCTACATGCTTCTCGTCTAGACGTATTAGATTCCGGCCTGGATCTACATGCTTCCGGTCCAGGAGCATTAGATTCCACTCCGGATCTACATGCTTTTGGTCCAGAAACATGAGATTCCGCGCTGGATCTACATGCTTCTGGCCCAGAAGCTCTGAATTCCGGCGATTATCTGCACGAGCTGGCCACGGTGGCTGAGAGGCTTGTGCCTTGTATTTCTGTGCACCTGGTGCCTGGCTTCGACCGGAGGGCGGCCGGGGCACTATCAGGACGCCCCGACTGCCCGGAGAGGGCTAGAAAATCCGGACTTCGAAAGCTGCCACGATGTTGGCCGTCGAATCGCGTCCCAGGACCACGCGGACGAAGTAGCGGTAGTTGTCGAAGTCGATCATCGAAGAGGCGAATGTGCAGGTGGTGGTCGTGGCAGACGGCCCAGCGGGTGCGATTGCAATGCAGACCGAGGAGGCTCCAGAGGCGGTTCCTCTGGGCGCCCGGTAGAGGATCGCCTGGGCAAAGGTGGCGGGGCTGCCGCCGGGGTTTTTCGCTGTGAATTCCATGGTGGTCCAGGCCGGGCTGCCCGGTGTGTCCTTGGGGTTGGTCACGTTGTAGTTGGCGGCCACGGTGCCGGTGGCGCCAGATCGGAAGGCGAGACTAGAACTGCCCGCAAAGTAGTTCCCGATGGAAGTATCCTCGATGGCACCCGTCGAAGCGACGGCGACCCACATCTGAGCGCCGGCGCTCGAAGAGACGGCCAGCATGGCGGCGAACCCCAGGACCCCGATCAGCTTTCGGAACATCAGTGAGCCTCTCTTTCAACCTGCCCAGGCTTGATCGCCTCGGCTGGGCCGGCAGATCGCAGAGGCTGTGCCACCTCGGCGCTATTTGGGTAAGATGTTATACATCAATGAGATAAGAGGCTCAGGGAGCTGAGGCGAACGTCCCCGTTCCATTTCTGGACCCACCAGACGAGCGGGCTCGTTCCGAATGTGGGCGCGATGTCCTCTGCGATAGGGGAGGCTGGATCGTTACCGGATTCGTGTCACGTTGGGTAAACTCTTCCCCATGAGAGGCCATAGAGTGATCAGGTCTGCCCTGGCGGCCGTTATCGTCTGGACGCTGCTCGGTCCACGGCTCGGCCTTTCCGCGGCCGTGGATCGTGCGGTGCCGCTGGTGATCGGCGACACGTTCACGATGGATTCCAAGGCTCTCGGAGAGAAGCGCCGCATCAATGTCTACCTGCCGCCCGGCTACAAGGAGGCGCCCGGCTCGCGCGTTCCCGTACTGTACATGCCCGACGGTGGAATGGCGGAGGATTTCCTGCATGTGGCGGGTCTGGTACAGATCTCCGTGACCAATGGAACCATGCGGCCCTTCCTGCTGGTGGGGATCGAGAATACGCAGCGCCGTCGTGACATGACGGGCCCGACGGAGAACGAGGAGGACAAGAAGATCGCCCCGCGGGTGGGGGGATCGGCGGCCTTTCGAAAGTTCATCCGCAATGAGCTGATGCCTGCGATACGGGGGCGTTATCGCACGACCGGTGAAACCGCGATCGTGGGTGAATCGCTGGCCGGCCTGTTCGTGGTGGAGACATTTTTCCTGGAACCCGATCTGTTCGATACCTATGTCGCCATCGACCCCAGTCTCTGGTGGAACAACGGGAAGCTGGTCGACGGCGCCGCCGAGCAACTTCGCGCCCGGCCCACGCTGGAGAAGACCCTCTATCTGGCCAGCAGTGACGAAAAGGTCATCGCGGCGGCCACGCAACGATTCGCGGGAATCCTCGCCGCCAACGCGCCGCCGACGCTCCACTGGCACCACGAGAGCATGCCCGAAGAGCAGCATGGCACGATCTACCAGCCCGCGGCTCTCAAGGCGTTTCGGTCCGTGTTCAAGCCACGGACTGGTGGCGGGCGGTAGATCCAGAGGGGCTACCCTTGTGGCTGCCCTGTCGTCTTTCCTTCGCGGATTTCGATTTTCTGGATAACGTCGCGATCAAGGACGATCGTCGCCGCCCTGTGGAGATCTGAAACCATGAAGAAAAATACGAAGCTCGTCTTGTCGAAGGAAACCCTGCGGGCGTTGACCCAGGAGCAACTGCCCAAGATCAACGGCAGAGCACCGTCGGGCACCGTTACCACGAGCTTTGATCCGGATTGCTTCTACACAGTCAACAGTTATTACAAGTGCACTTAGCTTTCCGGTCGTCCTTGTGGGGCCGCCGGGTAGAGCCGTTGACGGGTGCGGGTACTGTCGGTCGAGGGCGTCGGCTGCCTCCGCAGGAGCTCCGATGACCCTCGCCGAGGTAGCAAAAGTGCGCGGATGGCGAGCGCGGCGACGATCAGAAGGGCCGCGACCGCGAACGTGATCCGCAGGCCGGTGGCAACGGCCCCGGGGCTCGCCGTCGTGATGTCGGCCGCCGCCGAGGCGAACGCGAACACGGCGCCCATCACGGAGGCGCCGGTGATCAGCCCGAGATTGCGCGACAGGTTGAGCATGCCGGAAATAACGCCCCGCTGGTCCGGGCGAACATCGGTCATGACGGCGGTGTTGTTGGCCGTCTGGAACAGCCCGTAGCCGGCGGTAATTATTACGATGGGGGCGATGTAGCCGAAGACGCCGAGCGTCGCCGGCAGCATGGATAGAAGGACGGAACCGGCCGCTATTCCGAGGAGCCCTGCAAGGGTTACGCGTTGCGCGCCCAGACGGTCCGCGATGCGGCCGGCCGGCACACCCGTCAGCGCGGCGACCAGCGGGCCGGCCGACAGGACGAGGCCAACCCTGGTCGCATCGAGTCCGAGGGCGCGCGAGAGATAGAACGGCCCGACCACCAGCGTCGCCATCATCACCGTCGAGACGAGCGCGCTCATGGCGAGGCTCGCGCTCAGCACGCGATCACGGAACATCGCCAGCCGGATCAAGGGCGATGCCGCTCTCGCCTCGGCGAGCGCGAAGAGGCTGGCTCCACAGGCGGCAGCCAGCAGCAGAGCCAGGTTGAGCGAACCGAAACGGCCGCGCCCGATGGTCATGGCGAGCGCGTAAGCCGCGAGTGTCAGAGCCAGCAGCAGCGTGCCCAGTGGGTCGAATCCGGCCCGATCCGTTCTCGGCTCCCGGCGATCGACGGGCAGGTAGCGATGCGCGAGAAGAAGGGCCAGGAGACCCAGCGGTACGTTGACCAGGAAGATGGCCCGCCAACCGAGTCCGGCGATCAGCACGCCGCCGAGCGATGGCCCGAGAGCCGTGCCGATCGCGGACATCGTTCCGAGCAGCCCCATGGTGCTGCCGGTCCTGGCCTTCGGAACCGTCTCGCCGACGAAGGCCAGGGTGAGAGCCATCATGACGGCCGCTCCCAGGCCCTGCGCCGCACGGGCGGCGATCAACAGCCAGAGCGTGGGCGCGAAACCGCACAGGACCGAAGCCACCGTAAACAGGAAGATCCCGGCCAGCAGCAGCCGGCGGCGGCCGGTGATGTCACCGAGCCGTCCGACGCCGACGATCAGCGTGGTGACGGCGAGGAGGTAGGCGAGGACGATCCATTGGACTTCCTGGAAAGAGGCGGTGAACGCCCGAGCCAGCGCCGGCAAGCCGACGTTGGCGATGCTGGTGCCGAGCGAGGACAGCAACATGGAGAGCGAAAGGCCGGCGAGCGCTCCCCGGACCGAAGGCGTGCGGTCCGCGCTTTCAGCGACCGTCTCATCTCGTTCCGCTTTCATTACTTTTAACATGATCGGAACGTAGCATCCGGCCTGACGTGGCGGAAGGCGCGTCATCTGCACTCTGTTCGTGCGTTTGACGCCACGTCACGATCGAACCCTGTTATGGTGGATGCATGTCGAGGCCCGACCTCAACCTGCTGGTCACCCTGGATGTGCTGCTCGCGGAAGGCAGCGTCGCGCGGGCTGCCCGGCGGCTGCGGCTCAGCCCGTCGGCGATGAGCCGGGCGCTGGCGCGATTGCGCGAAACGACGGGCGATCCGCTGCTGGTCCGGGCCGGACGCGGTCTCGTTCCCACGCCCCGGGCGATCGAGCTGCGCGAGCGGGTCCGTCAACTCGTGCAGGATGGAGAAGCGGTCCTGCGCCCCGCCGAGGAGCTCAACCTCAAAAAGCTGGTCCGGACGTTCACGCTACGGACCAGCGAAGGCTTTGTGGAGAACTTCGGACCGGACCTCATTGCTCGCGTCGGCGAGGAAGCTCCCGGCGTGCGGCTGCGCTTCGTGCAGAAGCCGGACAAGGACAGCACGCCGCTTCGGGAGGGGACCGTCGATCTGGAAACCGGCGTCGTGGAGATGACGACGAGCCCGGAGCTGCATGCGCAGGCATTGTTCCGGGATCGTCTCATCGGCGTCGTGCGCATGGGGCACGCGCTGACCCAGGGCGAGATCACTCCCGCCCGTTATGCGGCCGGCAGGCATCTCTGTGTCTCACGGCGGGGCCTCGAGAAGGGGCCGATCGATGAAGCCCTGGAGCCGTTCGGGCTGGAACGGGAAATGATCGTGATCGTCGATGGCTTCGCGACCGCGCTGGCTCTGGCCCGGGCCTCCGACCTGATCGCCAGCGTTCCCGAACGGCACACCGGAAACCTGCGGGCCGGAATGCATAGCTTTCCCCTGCCGATCCCCACGCCGGAATTCACGGTTTCCTTGCTTTGGCACCCGCGGCTGGATTCCGACCCGGCTCATCGCTGGCTGCGCGGTCACGTCCGGACTGTCTGCGCGGCGATCCGCTGACCGTCTGAGGTGATTAAATGTGATTCATCCTCAGGAAGACTTCTTGGCCGCGGACTTCTTAGCGGCAGACTTCTTGGCCGGCGCCTTCTTCGCGGCGGCCTTCTTCGCCGGCGCCTTCTTGGCCCGCGTCTTCGCTGCCTTCTTCGCCGCCTCCGAACGCTCCTCGGCGCCCTTGGTGCGCGCCGCCTTGCGGGCCGCCGCGGAACGCTCGGCGACGGTGCGCTTGGAGGCCGCCGACTTCGCCTGCTGCGAGAGCGCCTGGTGCGAGGCGGCGGAGTGCCCTTCCTTCTTCAGCGCCGCGGTCGTCGCCTGAGAGCGCTTCCGCGAGACCGTCTTCTTCGCCCCTTTCGCTCCGGCCTTGTTGTCGGCCTCAGCCTTGTGACGCGTCGCTTCCGAGGCTGTTCCCTTCTTCGGCGCCGGGACCTTCACGCCGGCGCGGCGCGCTTCCGAAAGGCCGATCGCGATCGCCTGCTTGGTCGACCGCGCGCCGTGCTTCCCCTCCTTGACGTGCTCGATCTCCTGGTGGACGAACTCGCCGGCCTGGGTGCTCGGCGCCTTCCCCTCGCTCTTGTCCTTCCGGGCCTTCTCGATCGTCTTCTTCTCGGGCATGACGTTGGCCTCCTTGTCGTTCTGTGTTTTTGAAATCTTCCGGTTTTATTTTGCAAAGTCTGGACCAACCGAGGTATCCTTCCGCAAGACAAAAAACAGCGCAACTTCGACGGGGTCATCCATACCTCGCGGCAAGGATCTCGTTCCATGGCGGCAACCCTGAGACGCGCGGGTCTTCTCTGCATCGGGCTCGCTTCGGCGCTCTTTCTGAACCGGGGGAGTGTCATCGCGGGAGCGGCGGCGGCCGCCGGCCCGGTTCATCTCGTCCACGACTTCTTCCCCGGCGAGTTCGAGGGGGATCGGCCGCTGCCGCAGCTCACACGGCTCGGGGAAACGCTGTTCTTCGTCGCGGCCGAGCTCGAGGCCGGCCAGACCGTCTGGCGCACGGACGGCACGGCGGCAGGCTCTCACAGGGTTCCGATCGCGGGAGCTTCCGGCCTGCTCGACGACGCGAAGATCATCGGTACCGTTGGCGGGCGGATCTTCTGGTCGGCGAGATCCGCGGCGGATCCCGAGCGCCGGGTGCTCCTGGCCGCCAGCGAAAGCGGCGACGCGGCCGTCCTCACGACCTGCCTTGCCATTGCGAAACCCCTGGGGCAACGCTTGTTCTTCCTGAGCTGCAACGCCGGCGAACATGGGATCTGGTCGACCGACGGCACGGCGGCGGGAACGGCACCGGTCCCGGGCCTTGCCGGCCAGAGCGACGGCGCGAGGAGCCTGGATACGCTCGCCGGCCAGTGGCTGGTCTTCAGCAAAGGTTCCGCGCTCCTCGCCTGGGACGTGGCGCGGGATCGCGTCCTGCGTCTCCTGGAAGGCCGGGAGATCGGGACGATCCAACCCACCGGCGAGACACTGTTCATCATCACCGGGGACAAGAACGCGCTGCGGCAGAGGCTCTGGGCGAGCCGCCTGGACGCGCCGAGGGCCGTGCAGCTCTATGCCGCGGTAGAGATCCGCGTCGCCGGCTGGCGGGACGGGCGGCTCTACTTCGGACCCCTCGCCGACCCCGTGGACAGTTCCGTACGGCTCTGGTCGACGGACGGCACTCGCGCGGGCACTCGTCCCTACACCGGCTTGCGGCCCGATGTTTTCGGCTTCCTGGCCGGCCAGCTCGGGGCGATCGGCTCCACGACTCTGGTCCCGATGCCCGGCTACTACTCGGGGGGCCTGCTCGCGGCCGACGAGACGAAGCGCGAAGTGCGCGAGATCGTGTCCGCGTGCAAGGGAAAATATCCCTGCCTGGCGAGCTCGATGTCGGAGGTCACCCTGATCGGCGGCCAGGCCTTCGAGGAGATCAATCACCGTCTGGTGCGGACGGACGGCACCGGGGAAGGATCGGTTTTCGGCTCCGGCCTCGTCTGGGTCGACGCGGCGAGCCTCGGCGCCGTCGAGGGGCACCTGCTTCTGGGGGCCATGCGGCAGGGAGTGCAACAGCTCTGGGAGACCGACGGCACGGCAACGGGGACCAAGGCCCTCTCGGACGGCACGCGCGACCGGCCGTTTCGCGTCCAGGGACCGCCGATCTCCTACAACGGCGCGCTCTTCGTGGCTGCCGACCGCAAGCCCGTGGGGCAGCAGCTCTGGCGGATCGCGGGCGGGCGGACGGAGCCGGTCACCGATCTGCGGCATCTGGCGACCGGCGTTTCTCCATTTCAGGCGCTGGCGGTCGGCGGCCGCACCCTGCTCGTCGGCGCGGACTCCTACGGCTGGAACAGCGTTGCCGAAGACGGCTCCGTGGAATCGATCACGGACTACGATGACCTCTGCTCGCAGGCTTTCGATCCGTGCCCGACCCCGACGATCGCGGTCGGCCGGCGCCGCGTGTTCTCCAAAGGCTTCGAATCGGGGCTCTGGACCACGGATGGGACCGCCGCGGGCACCGTCCCGGTGACGGTTCCGGAAGGCGGCATCCTGGAGCCCGCCGCTCTCGGCCCATTGGGCGAGGGTGCGCTGGTCCTCACCCGGAGCGGGGGATTGTGGAGCAGCGACGGCTCGCCGGAAGGCGGATCGCGGTTCATCGCTCAACTGCCGTTCAATCCCAATCACCCGGAGCGGTTCCAGCCGGTCTTCGCGCCCATCGCGCTCGGCGCTTCGACCTTCCTGTTCCGCAGAGCTCCGGGGCCGGGCGGGCCGGGCGCCCCGGCACTGGAGGTCTGGCGCACGGACGGGACGGCGGCCGGCACTCTGCGCCTGGCCTCGACCCCCTTCCTCGACAGCTACTCGTCGGAGCTAAGCCCGGTCGTGGTGGGCGGGCGTCTCTTCTTCCGGTTCGGCGGCACGCTCTGGACGAGTGACGGGTCGGTCGAGGGGACCCACCCCCTGCCGGCGCAGTTGCCGGGCGGCACCTTCGCGCTGGCCGCCGGCAGCGGCACGCTCTACGCCGGCGCCGGATACCAGGACGCCGACGAGGAGCACGAGACGCTCTGGGCGATCGACCCCGCGACGCTGACGGCGAGCCTCTTGGGGACCTTCCCTCAGGTGAGCAGCGGCGCCGTCGGCGCGAACCTCGGCAGCGTGCTGGGCGACACTCTCTTCTTCGGGGTCAATGATCCCCAGGGGCAGACGCCCGAAAGGGTCTGGCTCACGGAGGGCACCGCGGTGAGCACCCGCCCCTTGCCGGACCCGCTGTCGAGCCTGACGGCGGCGGCTTTCTTCACCCTGGGCGACCGGCGCTATTTCGCCGCCTGCGAAGCCGAGCACGGCTGCGAGCTCTGGTCGGCCGGCCGCCTCGGCGAGAACCCCCAGCTCGTCGCCGACCTCTGGCCGGGCTCGCGAGGCAGCGACCCGGAGATCCTGGCGGCCGACGGCAAATCCCTCCTGTTCGCCGCCATCGCGCCCACCACCGGCCGCGAGCTCTGGAAACTCGACCTGCCGGCCGCCTCGGCGCCCGGCGCCGCCCGCGCCCTGGAGCCGCCGAAGCGTCTGTTTTCGGCGCGATCTTCGCTCCGCCAGCCTGCCGGCCGCCCGGGAATCCCCCCGCCTCCCGGGACGTTGGAGAAGGTGGGGAAGGGGGCCGGCCGGAGCCCCCGGCGCCGGGCCGGGAGCGCGGCGGCTGCAACCTAACTCCCAGCAAACAAACAACGTACACGAGCTTGTGACCGCCAGTCACAAGTGGTAGACTCGCAGCCTGCGAGAGGACTACTGCCCCATGAACAATATGATCGGAGAAAGCTGGGTCACCACCACGTTCGACACGCTGGAGGACTGGTCCACGCGCAACTCCTTCTGGCCGTTTCCGTTCGGCACGGCCTGTTGCGCCATCGAGTTCATGTCCACGGTCTCCAGCCACTATGACGTGTCGCGCTTCGGCTCGGAGGTGGTGCGCTTCTCGCCCCGCCAGAGCGACGTGCTGCTGGTGGCGGGGACCATCAACGACAAGATGGCCCCGGTGCTGAAGAAGATCTACGACCAGATGCCGGACCCCAAGTGGGTGATCTCGATGGGAGCCTGCGCCTGCTCGGGCGGCTTCTACCGCGCCTACCACGTCATGCAGGGGATCGACGAGGTCATCCCGGTCGACGTCTACGTCCCGGGCTGCCCGCCGACCCCGGAGGGGCTGATCTACGGCATCCTCCAGCTCAAGGAGAAGGTCATCCGCGAACGCGAGCGATTCCGTAAGCAGAACCGGGAATCCAAGGACCAGGAGAAGACCCAGAGTGTCAACGCTGGCGCCCCCACAAGTTAAGACCACGGCCCTGCCCGAGCTCGAAGCGGTCCGGGCGAAGTTCCCGGCCGGCAGCATCCTGCCCCAGGAGGGGCTGGACCAGCCGGTCTGGATCGTCAGCCGCGACGTCCTCTTCGAGGTCTGCCGCGAGCTGAAGGAGAACCCGCAGACGCAGTTCGACATGATGCTCGACCTCTGCGGCGTCGATTTCCCCGACCGCGAGGAGCGCTTCGAGGCGATCTACCACCTCTATTCGATCCAGCGCGGCGCGCGGCTGCGGCTCAAGGTGCCGCTGCGCGAGGACGACCTCGTGCTCCCCTCGATGCTCAAGCACTGGAAGGCGCTCGACTGGTTCGAGCGTGAGGCGTACGACATGTTCGGCTTCCGCTTCGACGGCCACCCGAACCTGCGGCGCATCCTCACCCACGAGGCGTTCCAGGGGCACCCGCTGCGCAAGGACTACGACGCGGCCAAGCGCTGGATCCTCACCGAGGACAAGATCTACCAGCCGCACTTCGACCTGCCGGACAACAGCGACGACATGTTCGAGCGGATGACGATCAACATCGGCCCGACGCATCCGGCCATGCACGGCACCTTCCGCCTGATGGCGGTGCTGGACGGCGAGACGATCGTAGCCTCCGACGTCGAGATCGGCTACCTGCACCGCTGCTTCGAGAAGATGTCGGAGACCCACACCTGGCAGCACGTCATCCCCTACACCGACCGTCTCAACTACTGCTCGGCGTTCATCAACAACGTCGGCTACTGCAAGACGGTGGAGAAGATGCTGAAGGTGGAGGTGCCGCCGAAGGCGGTCTGGGCGCGGATGATCCTCTCGGAGTTCTCGCGCATCATGGACCACTGCGTCTGCAACGGCACGACGCTGGTGGACGCCGGCGGCCTGACCAGCTTCTGGTACCTCTTCCAGCCGCGCGAGGAGATCTACGGCCTGCTGGAGTCGGTCTGCGGCGCCCGCCTGACGGTCTCGGCCTGCCGCATCGGCGGCCTGATCCAGGACCTGCCGCCCGACTTCGAGGCGCGCTGCCGCCGGCTGGTCGACATGATCCCCCAGTACGTGCAGGACGTCGAGACGCTGGTCAACAAGAACCGGATCTGGATCGACCGCTCGGTCGGCGTCGCCGCCATCTCCGGCGAGGACGCGGTCAACTGGGGGTGGACCGGACCGTGCCTGCGGGCGAGCGGCGTCGGCTACGACGTGCGGCGGGCCCACCCCTACGACCTCTATGACACGCTGGACTTCGAGGTGCCGGTGCTCTACGGCGGCGACGTCTACGACCGCTTCCGCATCCGCATGCTGGAGATCCGCGAGTCGCTGAAGATGATCAAGCAGCTCCTCGACCGCGGCATGCCGTCGGGTCCCTGGATCGTCGACGATCCGCACGTGGCGCTCCCCTCCAAAGAGGCCTGCTACAACCAGATGGAAGCCATGATCTACCACTTCAAGCTGATCATGGACGGCATCCACGTGCCCGAGGGGGAGGTCTACAACATGGTCGAGGGCGCCAACGGCGAGCTCGGCTTCTACACCATCAGCGACGGTACTAGCAAGCCGTACCGGAACCACTGCCGGGCGCCCTGCTTCCCGATCTTCTCGACCTTCCCCAACCTGATCAACGGCGGCTCGATCTCCGACGCGATCGTGTCGTTGGGCGGGTTGAACATCGTTGCCGGAGAGCTTGAACGATGAGCCAGCCATTGGCCCAGTCGCCCCAGACGACACAGTCGACACCTACACGGTCCCCCTATCCCACCGAGCCCAAGCCGTACAAGCCGGGGTTCGCGGAGCGGCTCTATCTGCCGCTGCTGGGTGGGATGCTGGTGACGATGAAGCACTTCCTGAAGAACCTTTTCAACCCGAGCCGGATGTACACCATCAGCTATCCGGAGGAGCGGCGGGACTACAGCCACCGCTTCCGGGGGCATCACATCCTCACCACCCGTCCCGACGGGTCGGTGCGGTGCGTCGCCTGCTTCCTGTGCGCCCAGAACTGCCCGGCCGAGTGCATCACGATCGAGGCCGGCGAGCATCCGGACGTCAACATCGAGAAGTACCCGACGGTCTACGAGATCGACATGCTGCGCTGCGTCTTCTGCGGCTACTGCGTGGACGCCTGTCCGGAGGAGGCCATCATCATGTCGAACAACTACGACATGGCCTACTTCACGCGCGAGCAGTCGATCGTCGGCAAGGCGGACCTGATGAAGCCGTTCACCTTCGACGAGAACCAGCTCGGCTACCGGCCGCGCTTTCCCGAGGAGGACGTCCAGCGCTCCAAGATGCGCCGCGACGCCTTCAACCTCGTCGAGGCGGCCAAGCAGGCCCAGGAGCGCGAGGCCCACAAGGCCGCTCACTCGTAGGCTCGTTCCTCTCGTCCGTTTGTAGGGCGCCCCGGTGTGGGCGCCCTGTCTGTTTCTGGGCTGGGTTGCGGGTCCTCTCCTTGACAGCCTCTATCTCGGAACTTAGCCTGTGACTATGCGCCGAGCGGAAATCTCGAAGGAAAAGGGAGAGAGTTTCCCAAGGTTCTCCGTGCCCGAGGGGGCTCCGCCGATCACCCGAGAGGTGGTTACGGAGGCGGAACCCAAATCTCATGGGGTCTCGCCACACGGTCTCGAAACCGGGTTCCTTTTAGACCGTCAGTGGCACTGGATGAGGTCCGGGATGGAACAGTCGAAGAAGCCTGCGTTGCTGGCGTTGGGGAGGGTTCTGTTCCAGACGGGGACGCCCTACGCCCTGATCGGTGGCTTGGCACTCCAGGTCCATCAGTCCGAGCCCCGGACGACGGTGGATATCGATTTCGCCGTCCTGGACCGCCGGTCCATCCCGGAGGTTGAGCTGGAGAATGCCGGATTCCATCGGACCGGCCGGTTCGAACACTCGGAGAACTGGCTGGGTCCGGAGGGTACGCCCGTCCAGTTCACGGACGACCCAGCCCTGGCCGCCGCCGTGGGGCGGGCAGAGGAGATCCAGCTTGAAGGGGTGCCGCTGCGGGTCATCGTCCGCGCCGATCTGCTCCACGAAAAGCTCCGGGCGGCTTCCGACCCGGCGCGCCGCCGTTCCAAGCGCATTCAGGACCTCGCCGACGCTCAGGGTCTCCTGGAGACGAATCCGGAGCTCGCGGCCGGGCTGACCCCCGAGGAGAGGTCCATCCTCGAGCGGCTGCCGATCTGACCCCTCCCAACCCTCACCTCTGGTAAGATCGGACCGCGATTGAGAAATCGCGGGAGGCGCGTAGCGCGTCCTCCCGTCTTTACCCAGAAAAAACGCGTCCGGGGGCCATGCTCCAGAGAGGACCTGGCATGAAGGCCGGGTCTTTTTTGTTTCACTCCCTGGCAGAGAGACGACCATGATCGCAGAGAACGAGAGACATACGGCCGTACCCGAGAAGATCGACGAGGTGGTCATCCGCTTCGCGGGGGACTCGGGCGATGGCATGCAGCTTACCGGTACCCAGTTCACCAACACCTCGGCGCTGCTAGGCAACGACCTGTCGACCCTGCCCGACTTCCCGGCCGAGATCCGCGCCCCCGCCGGCACCCTGCCGGGCGTGTCGGCCTTCCAGGTGCGGATCGCCGATTACGACATCCACACTCCGGGCGACTCCCCGGACGTCCTGGTGGCGATGAACCCGGCGGCGCTCAAGAAGGAGATCAAGGATCTCAAGCCGAACGGCATCGTCATCGTCAACACCGACGAGTTCAACGCGCGCAACTTCGCCAAGGCGAACATCACCGTCAACCCGCTGGAGGACGGCAGCCTCGCCAACTACCGGGTCTTCCAGGCGGCGCTGACCACGATGACCCGCCGCACGCTGGAGGCGAGCGGTCTCGACACCAAGTCGATGGACCGCTGCAAGAACATGTTCGCCCTCGGCATGTGCTACTGGCTGTTCTCCCGGCCGCTCGACAACACGGTCGAATGGCTGAAGAAGCAGTTCGCCAGGAAGCCGAACCTGGCCGAGGCCAACATCGCCGTGCTCAAGGCGGGGTGGAACTTCTGCGACATCACGGAGCTCTTCCACGACCGCTACGAGGTGCCGGCGGCGCGGATGGAGCCGGGCCTCTACAGGAACATCACCGGCAACGTGTCGCTGGCCATGGGGCTGATCGCGGCCAGCCGGCGCAGCGGCCTGCCGCTCTTCCTCGGCGCCTACCCGATCACGCCGGCCTCCGACGTGCTCCACGAGCTGTCGCGCTACAAGAACTTCGGCGTCACCACCTTCCAGGCGGAGGACGAGATCGCCGCCGTCTGCGCGGCGATCGGCGCCTCGTTCGGCGGCGCCCTGGGGGTGACCGCCTCCTCGGGGCCGGGGATCGCGCTCAAGGCCGAGGCGATGAACCTGGCGGTGATGACCGAGCTGCCGCTGGTCGTCTGCGACATCCAGCGCGGCGGCCCCTCGACGGGCCTGCCGACCAAGACGGAGCAGGCGGATCTGCTGCAGGTGATGTTCGGCCGCAACGGCGAGTCTCCGATCCCGATCATCTCTGCATCCTCGCCGAAGGATTGCTTCGAAGTGGCGCTGGAGGCGGTGCGTATCGCCACCCGCTACATGGTGCCGGTGGTGCTGCTGTCGGACGGCTACATCGCCAACGGCTCCGAGCCGTGGAAGCTGCCGCAGGTGGAGGAGCTGCCGGACCTGCGGATCGAGTTCCGCGCCGATCCGGAGGGGTTCCAGCCCTATGAGCGCGACGCCGAGACGCTCTCCCGCCCGTGGGCCGTCCCCGGCACGCCGGGCCTGGAGCACCGGATCGGCGGCCTGGAGAAGGAGAACGTCACCGGCAACGTCTCCTACGATCCGGTCAACCACGAGAACATGATCCACCTGCGGGCCGAGAAGGTGGCGCGGATCGCCCGCGAGCTGCCGGACGTCGAGGTCTTCGGCGATCCGCAGGGGGGCGAGCTGCTCGTTCTCGGCTGGGGCTCGACCGCGGGCGCCATCCACGGCGCGGTCTCCAGCGCCCGGCGGCTGGGCCTCTCGGTCAGCCGCGCCCATCTGCGCTATCTGAATCCGTTCCCCCGGAACCTGGGCGAGGTGCTCGCGCGGTTCGACCGCGTGCTGCTGCCGGAGATGAACCTGGGCCAGCTCGCCCTGCTGCTGCGAGCCCGTTTCCTCAAGGACATCATCACGCTCAGCAAGGTGCAGGGGAAGCCTTTCACCCGTCAAGAGATCCTGGACAAGATCCAGTCGCTTCTGGAGCACAAGCATGCCCACTGAGACGCCCACCCCGACGCTGCTGACCAAGAAGGACTTCCAGACCGATCAGGAGGTGCGCTGGTGCCCCGGGTGCGGGGACTACGCCATCCTTTCGGCCGTGCAGCAGGTCTTCCCCGAGCTGGGGATTCCGCGCGAGAAGTTCGTGGTCGTCTCCGGGATCGGCTGCTCGAGTCGTTTCCCGTACTACATGAACACCTTCGGCTTCCACACCATCCACGGCCGGGCGCCGGCGGTGGCGACCGGGCTCAAGCTGGCCCGGCCGGAGCTGGAGGTCTGGATCGCCACCGGCGACGGCGACTCGATGTCGATCGGCGGCAACCACCTGATCCACGTGCTGCGGCGCAACGTCGGGGTGAAGATCCTGATGTTCAACAACCGCATCTATGGTTTGACCAAGGGGCAGTACTCGCCGACCAGCGAGCTGGGCAAGAAGACCAAGTCCACGCCCGCGGGCTCGGTCGACTACCCGTTCAACCCCCTGTCGCTCGCCATCGGCGCCGGGGCGACCTTCATCGCGCGCAGCGTCGACATCTTCCAGGCCCACCTGCGGGATACCCTGCGCCGGGCCGCCCAGCACAAGGGGACGGCCTACGTCGAGATCTACCAGAACTGCAACATCTTCAACGACAAGGCGTTCTCCGGCCTGACCGACAAGGAGACCAAGGACGAGACCGCGCTCTATCTCGAGCACGGCAAGCCGCTGGTCTTCGGCAAGAACAAGGACCGGGGCATCCGGATGAGCGGTACGCGGATGGAGGTCATCGAGCTGGGCGGCGAGCTCGGCCCCGACGACTGCCTGGTCTGGGACGAGACGCAGGAGAACCCCGCCCTCTCCTTCCTGATGGCGCAGCTCCAGCCGCCCGGCTTCCCGATCCCGCTCGGCGTCTTCCGCGACGTCGAGGTGCCGACCTACGAAGAGCGGGTGATCGCGCAGATGCACACCGAGACCGAGCGGCTGGGCGTCGGCAAGCTGGAGGACCTCCTCAGAGCGGGAGATACCTGGACGGTGGAGGAGCAGCCGGCGAGCTGAGCGGGATCTTCGCCGTTTGAATTGGGGCGCCTCTGAGGGCGCCCCTTTTCATTGTCTTTCAACCGCCATTACGGAATCTGTTCGTCCGGTGCCGCTTTAGCGCTCATCACCTTCGAAAGCATGGCCTCGAGCGCCTCGACCCTCTTCACCAAGTCGGCGTTCTCGCGCTGAAGCGTGGCGATCTCCTGGCCCTTGCTCTGGAGGAGCTGATCGAGACCCTGGACGGCCAGCAGGGCGACGCCCGCCTGATCGCCGGGAGCGATGTGCTTGTCGTCCGCGCCCAGCCCGAAAGCTTGGTGGAAGTCCTCGGCCATGGGACCGACATGGCGCACCGCGTTCTCGGTCTTGTAGCTCCAGAGGGAGACCGGCAGGGCGGACACGCGCGCCAGGACGTCCTTGGGATCGAGGGACGAGAAGTCGGTCTTGAGGTCCCGGCTCGAGCCCTGGGTGAGGGTGCCGGCGATGGTCAGATTGCCGGTGTTGGTGAAGGTATATTCCACGCCGGTGTGAGCCTGCTCGTCCAGCACGAAGTTGGCGCCGAAAGTGCCGGTCGCCCAGCGCTGGGCAACGCTCGTATCTTCGTAGATCAGGACGGAGCCGCCTTTGTTTCGGATCTCCAGCATCTCGCGCGGCGTCGTCGTCGCGTTGGTCTCCTCGATCAGCACCTTGTTCGTTCCGGCGCTGCCGGTGACGTGGAGATGATTCGCCGGTGTCACGGTTCCCAAGCCGATGTTGCCACTACCGGACAATATAGTAAGAGCATTGTCTGGAGCGAAACTTCCGATTCTGAAGGGAATCCTGTTGTAGGTTAAATCGCGGATCAGGAAGTCGCCGACAGCATTGGCAAGATCGTTCGCTTGCAGGGCCCAGTCGTTCGTGGAAGGGTGGCAGCAGTCGGTATTATCGAACTTGATCTGAAGCAAGGTGGCGATGTCCCCCTTCAATGTCAGCACCGGGCCATCCTGCCCCACGACGACGAGGTCGTCGTTCTGCACGATGTCTTTCGTGGGGAGACGCGGCGGCTGGACTGGGTTGGGCCTCACGAAGCTGCCCCCCTGAACCGAGAGGAAGCCCGATTGAACGGAGGGCACCTTGGTCAGCTTCTCAGGCAGCCGCTGTACGGCGCGCAACTCATACGCGTAGGTTCCATCCGGCATGGGATCGCCCTTGGAGTCGACGAGGCTGAGATAGGGCATCTGACCGGGCTCGAACTCCCGCCGCAGGAAGAGATCTTCAGGGCCGGCGACCGTCAGAACCAATCGCTCGTTCACTTCGGGAAGCCAGTCGACACGCCCTGACGCCACCTCGAGGTGGGCCAGGGGCGCCTTGGGTTCCTGAGGTTTGACTTCCGCGCCTGAAAGGGTGAAAGGCAAAGCCACGATCATCGCTACGAGGGTGCCGCCGATCATCTCTCGTCTACGAAGCATTGTGTCTCCTTTCTTCTCGCTTGCGCGATTTAGTTATGAATTTAACTATATCATGTATTGCGGGAAAGGACTCCTGATAGTCTCTAGCCATGGCCGACCTCCTCATCCTCGCCCACGGCGGCTCGTGGGACATGCGGTTCCAGATCTCCGCGCTGGCGGCGAGCACGGCGGCGGCGGGGGAGCGGGTGGATGTGGCGCTGTTCTTCGGCGCTCTCGATGCCTGGGTGCGGGGGCGGTGGGACGAGCTCGATCCGCAGCCGCCCGTCTCGGCCGAGCGGCTGGAGTCGCTCGCCATGCCGCCGCTCTCCGAGATGCTCGCCGCCGGGCGGGAGGAGGGGCTCATCCGCTTCTACGCCTGCAGCGCCTCGGCCCGCATGCTCGGGCTCGACACGGCCGCCGTCCAGGCCTCCGTGGATGCCTTCCTCGGCTGGCAGAGCTTCTCGCAAATGATCCGTGACGCCGGCAAAGTGGTCACGCTCTAGGGGGATTCCATGGAGACGCGTATCGCCTTCGTCGGCTCGGGGGTCATGGCGGAGGTCATGATCCGCGGGCTCCTCACCCATGAGCTCGCCTCGCCCGGACGGATCTGGGCCGCCGGTCCCCGGCCGGAGCGGGCGGAGGAGCTCGCCGGCGCCTATGGCATCCATGGCACCACGGACAGCCTGGAAGCCATCGAGAACGCGGATCTGATCGTCCTCGCCGTCAAACCGCCGACGCTCGCCAAGGTGCTGCGACAGATCCGCGGCAGCCTGCGCCCGGACCACGTCGTGCTGTCGATCGTGGCCGGCGTCCGCACGGCGGCGATCGGCGGCGCTCTGGAACGTCCGGCGGTCGTCCGCTGCGTCCCCAGCCTGCCGTGCCGGATCGGCCGCGGGCTGACGTTCTGGACGGCGACGCCCGAGGTCCCCGAAGCGGCGCGCGAGACCGTGCAGGCCGTGCTGGGGACCCTGGGGCGGGAGGTCTACTTCGCCGACGAGGCCCAGGTCGAACGCGCCACCGCAGCCTACGGCACCGGTCCAGCGCTGCTCGCCCAGTTCGTGAAGTCGCTGGAGGACGCGGCGGTCTTCACCGGCGAGCCGCGCGCCCTCGCCCGCGAGATGCTGCTGGAGACGATCCTCGGCACCGCCGAAATGATGCTCGCCTCCGGCCGCCCCCCCGGCGAGATCGCCGACGAGGTGACCTCGCCCGGCGGGCTCACCTCCCGGGCGCTGCACGAGCTGAACGAGGGGCGTTTTTCAGCCGTGCTCAACCGTGCGATCCAGGCGGCCTACCGGCGGACGCTGGAGATCGGCGATCAGCTCGACGAGCAGTTGAGAGACGGGAGTTAGTGCCCGGGCGAGGGGGCGGGAATCAGAACGGTGTTGACCTGCTGGAGATCCAGAAAGTGGCCATCGTAGGTCAGAACGGGAACGCCCATCCGCTTAGCGGTGGCTGCGATCCATACATCGTTTGATGGGATTGGAGTTCCGGCCTTCCGGAGAGATACGACCATCTCAGCGTAGATACGGGCGACCTCATGGTCGACGATAAGTTCCTCGACCGGGGGATGGGTCAGGAATGCGTTCAACTCAGTCTGATTTTTCTCCAAGCGGCCGCCGAGAAGAAAGCCGATCCAGAGCTCTCCCAGGACGACGGAAGGCACTCCCAGCCATTCGGCACGGTCGATAAGATCTACGACCGGCGGATCTCCCCTCTTGAAATGACTGTAGGCGGATGTATCCAGGCAGTAGCGGCTCAACGCCAGAGGTCCTCGTCCAATTGCTCGGTTACGGCGACGGCAGCCTCAAAGCGTGCGTGTTCCTCATGGGTCCAGGTTCCCGCCAGGCTCGCCAGACCATTTCTCTGCTCGTCCGAGGAACCGGCCTGCAACGCTCGGCGGAGGAGCTCGATCACGGTCTGATCGAGGGGAGCCTGAAGCCTCATGCTTTCGCGCTCGAGGGCTTGGGCAAGTTCAGGAGGCAGGTTGTGGATAGTGAGGTTTTCCATTGTGGGCTCCTCTTTCTCGCCTTCATTCTACCCCTTTGCGCCGGATAGAAGGCTCTACTGTCTGCTATCCTCTCTGAATCCACCCTGTCCCCACCCCGGAGGTCTCCGCATGGTGACCGATGCAGTGAGCGAACGCCCGCGAACCGAGGTTTCGATCCCTTATGGGGGGCGGCTCGCGCTGACGCTCCTGTTGCTGGCGCTCTACGGGCTCGGGCGTTTCGTACCGCTGCCCCTGGTACACATGGAAGCCCTCGAGCCATCCCGGGTCCTGGAGCGGAGAAACCTGCTGATGCTGGGGCTCGAGCCCCTGATCCTGGGCTTCATCCTGGTCGAGCTGTTCGCCCTGATGACCTCGCCGGGCCGCCGCCTGCGGCAGAGCGGAGCCGCCGGGAGAGCCCGGCTCAATCGGGCGGCGTTGATCACGAGCCTGCTGATCGCGGCGGTCCAGGCGGCGGGGACCGCCAAAGGGTTGGAACTCCTGTCCAGCCACGGCGGCGCCCTTGTCGTGGAGCTTCCCGGGCTGGGTTTCATGCTGGTCACGGTCCTTACCTTGACCGCCGTGACGGCCGCGATCTTCGCAATGGGCCAGCTTCTTTCGGCCTACGGGATCGGCAACGGATTCACCCTGCTACTGTTGACCAACGTCGGCGAGTCGATCTGGCAGAGGATCGCCACGGCTGGTGAGATTTTCGAAGATTCTCTGATTCCGATGTTGGGCCTCTTCCTGACCGCGGGGCTGATCGGGCTGGTGTTCCGCTTCGTCCGGAAGGCCGAGGACCAGTGGATCCCGGCGTTCCCGCAGGGCGTCCTGCCGGTTCAGTGGAGCGGCGTGGGGGTGGCGGTCCTCGCCTTCCCCTGGTTGTTCGGCCCTTCCGAGTTCCTCGCACATTCGAGGATCGCTCCGATCGTGCTGGCGCTGATCACGATTCCACTTTTCTCATGGCTGACGTTTCACCTGTTCAGCAGCCGCCCCCGTCTGGAGGCGAACCTGTCCGATCCGGACGAGTTTCTGGACGAGCTGGCGGCGGCCCTGCGGCGCCGGACGGTCTCCGCGACGGTGCTCCTGACCCTCGGCAGCGTTGCCGTGCTGGCCTGGCGGGAGTATCAGCCCAACGCGGTCGCGTTCTCGTTCACCTTCCTGAACGTTTTCCTCCTGGTGACCGTCGGGCTCGACCTCTGGGACCAGTACCGGTTCCAGCGGCGGGCCGGCGCGACGGCCCTCCTCGTCCAGCTCGACAATGTCCACTTTTCCTACCGGCTGGAGGCGGGGATCGAGGCCCTGGCGCGCGGGCATCAATTCCGGTCGCTCTACTTCTTCTTCGGGTCGCTGTTCAAGATCGACGTGCTCGTCCCCGCGGATCGGCTCGGCCAGGCCCGCTCGGTGCTGGCGGAGCTCGAGACGGCCCGCGAGATCAGGGTGTTCTAGGCCTGCGGCTTCCGCCGCACCGTCACCCGGATCGAGCCCTGCTGCACGGGCGCGGCGGTGACGTGGAGGCTCAGCTTGCCGCCGGCCGCCGCGTCGCAGGAGTCGATCGCGACCTTGAACGGGTCCCAGGAGTCGCGGCGCCGGAACTCTCCGGTGGCCTCCAGGCCTTCACAGCCGCCCAGGGTGGCCGCCGGGACCTCGACCTGGAGGCCGCGCAGCGGCAGCGGCTGCGCGGCGTCGTTCGAGTTGACGATCCAGAACTGCTCCGCGCCGGGGGGCGGGTTCTTTACCATCTCGATGTAGAGCCGCCCGGGCTCGATCACGTCGTACGTCACCTTCCGGCCGGACAGCCGGACGATCACGTAGTGCGAGAACCCGCCGCGGTCGGGAGAGGCGTAGAGCGGCGCGCCGGCGCCGCCGGCCACGAAGTAGTCGATGAAACCGTGCTTCTCCGGAGGCTCGTGCCAGAAGATGTGCTCGTGCCCCGAGAAGACCGCCGCCACCGGGTAGCGAGCAAAAAGGTCCTGGAGCTCCCAGGCGCGGGCGACCGCCGGATGTCCCCGGCCCGCCCCCGGATCGATGTAGGGGGACTGGTAGAACTCGGTGTGGGTGAACAGGAAGATGGCCCGCGCGTCCTCGTTGCTCGCGAGGTCCTTCTTCAGCCAGTCGAGCTGCGGTCCGGAGATCGCGTCCTCGTCGCCCGGCACGGCGGTGTCGAGGGCGATGAAATGAACCCCGGCGTAGTCTCCGGACCCGTAGAGCTGGCCGAAGTGGCTGACGAAGACCTCTTCCGAGCAGCGGTTCCTGGCCGCGGGATCGGGGTCCGACCAGCAGAGCTGATCGGGTTTCTTCGCGCAGTCGCTCGCCGTCTGGGTGCTGTGGATCTCGTGGTTGCCGGGGGCGTTGTAGAACGGGACGAAGCCGACCAGCGACCGGGCGGCGTCGCGGAACCGCTGGTACTCCGCCTCGAGGTCGTCGCGCGTGTCGCAGTAGCCGTAGACGGTGTCGCCCGTCCAGAGCACGAAATCGGGCCGGATCAGGCCGATCTCGGAGAGGATCGTCTCGGCCACGCGCGGCAGCGGCGCGTCCTTGGCGGTGGGCCGGTTGTCCCCGGCGACCACGAAGATCACGTCCTCTTTGGAGTTTCTGTCCTTGAGCTCGATGCCGGTGAAGCTGGTGAGCTTGCGGTCGGTCGCCGCGACGAGGGGCGCCGCGAGGCAGAGCAGGAGAAGGATCAGGGACGGGACTCCCGTCTTGCGGATCATCATCGGACCTCTTGCTGAAAGAATGAGCCCTGGCGGGCGTTTTGGAGAGCGCGCCGTTTTGGGGAGAATATCACCGGCGGTTATGATAGGCGTCCCGATGCGCCGCCCGAACCCACTCCTCACCCTGGCCTGCTTCGTCTGGGGCCTCCTCGCGTTCGCCTTCGCGGGCTTCGCGGGGGAGACGGCTGCGCCCGTCCATCTGGTGGCGCCGTGGGCCGGCGCGGCGCTCGCGGCCGGCTCGATGGCCGAGCTGGAGTGGACGCCGGGCGAGCGCTTCGCCGAGCTCCAGCAGGTCCAGGAGTGGGAGGCCTTCCTCAGCCTCGACGGCGGCGCGACCTATCCGGTGCGGATCACGCCGCATCTGGATCAGGACCTGCGCCGGATCCGCTTCCAGGTCCCGCCCCTGCCGGCGCGGGATGTCCGCATCCTCCTGCGCTTCGGCGACGAGACCCGGGAGACCGCCGTCGAGCTGCCGGAGCGGTTCGCGATCGCCGCCTCTCCCGGTCTGCTCCCGGCCCTGGGCAGCACCTTGCCGCTCGCGCGGTCGGCCTTCGCCCCGGGCGAGCCGGCCCTGCCGGGCCACGCCGGAGTCGTCGCCTGGGTGGAGGGCTCGCGCCGCGGCGGCGGGTTGCGCCAGGTGGTCGCGGTGGAGGCGCCCGGCCTGCGGTCGCGGCTCGCTCTCCCGGAGACGCACAGCGAAGCCGCCGTGCTCGCCGCCGAGCCGACTCCGCCCGAGTCTCCAGGTTCCGTGCCGGAAAACGGCGCCGCGGCTCCGCCCGCCGGCCGCCGGGCCGCTCTGTCGCGCGCCGGGACCGGTCCTGCTCTCTTTCTCGACATCCTCCTGCTGATCCAGCGGCAGAACGAATAGATCGAAACCTTTGCCGTCTGTCTGGCGAAGGCGGGGCGCCCGTGCGTGGCGGCCCGATCGATCATTGATCATTGCCCTGCTTTGCAGGAGGAGTTTCCCGCATGTCTTCTTTCAGGATTCTGTTCGCTTTCTGTGCTCTCTTCTGTCTTCTTGCCGTCGCCGCCCAGGCGCAGACGCCCGCGATCGGCGCCATCCGCGGCCAGGTGCTCGATCCGGCGGGCGCGCCGATCGCCGGCGCGGAGGTCACGATCACCAACGAGGCCACCGGCTTCACGCGCACGGTGCGCACCGACGCCCGCGGCCTCTATACCCTCCCCGAGCTGCCTTTGACCGGGACCTACCGGATCCAGGCCACGCGCGAGGGGCTCGCTCCGCAGGAGCGGGCGGGAATCCAGCTCCGCGCCGGGCAGACGGCGGCGATCGACGTCGTTTTGAACCCCGCGGCGGTCGAGGCGGCGATCACCGTCTTCGGCGCGGCCGAGGGGGTGCAGTCCGGCACGCCGCAGCTCGGCGACCGCTTCGACGCCACGAGGATCCAGGAGACGCCGATCATCGGCCGCAAGCTCACCTCGCTGCCGCTGCTCGACTCGGCGGTGCGCTCGGCGCGCGGCACCGGCGACCTGTTCCTCAACAACACGCTGTTCGTGATCAACGGCGGCGGCCGGCGGCAGGCGGGCTTCACCATCGACGGCAGCACCGCCGACGACGCCTGGGGGCGGCAGACGGTGTTCACCAACATCCCGCTCGGCGCCCTCCAGGAGCTCACCGTGCTCACCAACGCCTTCTCGGCGGAGTACGGCCGCAGCGCCGGCGGCGCCATCAACCTGGTGACCCGCTCGGGAACGAACGACCTGCGCGGCGATATCGTGGCCCTCTACCGGCCCGGCGGCCTGCAGGCGGACGCGCCGGTCACCGGGCAGGAGTCGCGCGACGAGCTGAAGCAGGGGAGCGCCTTCTTCTCGGGGCCCCTGATCCATGACCGGGCCTACTGGTCGGTCGCCGGCGAGTACAACGATCAGGACCGCGATTCGATCATCACCTCGCCGCTGGCGCCCGGCGTATTCACCGGCCACTACAAGCAGAAGCTTTTCTTCGCCCGCGCCGACGCCGACCTGAGCTCGAGCAACCACCTGTTCGGCCGTTTCAATCTCGATCACTTCACCGACACCAATCCGCAGGACGTGGTGGGCGGCAACACCCTGGCGAGCGCGGGGCGCTCCTTCCGGCGCGATACCGAGTCGGTCCAGATCGGCGACACCGCCGTGCTGGGGGCCGACGCCTTCAACGACGCGCGGCTGATCTGGCAGAACGGCGATCCCATCACCCAGTTCGACCCCAACACCCCCTCCACCCAGTATGTCCGCACCGGCGTCTCGACCGAGGGGGAGTCGCGCTACGCGAACCTCACCAACCGCCAGGAGCAGTTCGCCGACACGGTGTCGCTGTCGCTGGGGAGCCATCTCCTCAAGCTCGGCGGCGACTACATCCACTCCCGCTCGGGGGGGAACGGCCAGGAGTTCGGCTCGCCGTTCGTGCTCGGACAGTTCACTTTCCGGCCCGGGATCTCGCCGTCGATCCCCACCTCGCAGCTCACGATCAACGACGTGACGCGCTTCACCCAGGGGTTCGGCAACGTCCACTACTCGGTGACCGACAACCTCTGGTCGCTGTTCGCCCAGGACGATTACCGCCTGCGCGGCAATCTGATCCTCAACCTCGGCGTGCGCTACGACCGGCAGGACCTGACCGACGATACCGACAACGTCGCGCCGCGGCTGGGCTTCGCCTGGAACCCCGGCAACAGCCCGCGGGTCACGATCCGCGGCGGCTACGGGATCTACTACTCGCAGATCCAGGCCAACACCGCCGCCGGCTGGGAGCTGGCCGGCCCGACCGGGTTCGTCACCTTCGGCGTGGCGCCGGGGCAGTTCGGCTTCCCGACGTCGCTGGCGCCGCTGCCGGCCTTCCCGGCGGGGGCGGTGCTGCCGGCGCGCGACATCACCGTGCGGCCGGGGCGGGCCGGTTTCTACAATCAGTTTTTCGACACCTCGCGGCTGCTCGGCGGCTACCCCGGCGGCCTGGACAATCCCCGCACCCAGCAGGCGACGCTCGGCGCCGAACATGAGATCGGCGCGCAGTGGTTCCTGAGCCTCGACGGCGTGCACGCGGTCACCACCGACATCCCGCGCAACCTGGACCTCAACGCGCCGTCGGAGTTCGCGCGCACCGCTCCCGGACAGACCCGCCCGGCGGCCACGGCCGACGCCACCCGTCCGATCGCTCCGGTCGCCAACGGCTACCGCCGCGTCCTGGTGACGGTGAACAAGGGGGAGAGCCGGTACGACGGCCTGCAGCTCAACCTGCGGAAAAACTTCGCCGTCCGTGGCGGCATGCTGCTCAGCTACACCTGGTCGCATACCCGCAACAACGTCGAGCCCGACGCGCCGGGCGGCGATCCCAACGACGTGCACCGGCTCGACAAGGAGTGGGCGGACAGCTTGCTCGACCAGCGCCATCGCGGCGTCCTCAGCGGCTGGGTGGGGCTGCCGTTCGAGCTGCGCCTCGGCGGCATCGCCGAGTACGCCACGGGCCGCCCCTTCAACATCACCACCGGCGTCGACAACAACGGCGACGGCGCCAACACCGACCGTCCGGTGATCAACGGCCACGTGATCAGCCGCAACGCCGGCCGCGGCGACGACCTCTACCAGATCACGCTCTTCCTGGAGCGGGATTTCCCCCTCGGCTTCGCCACCCTCGGCCTGCGCGGGGAGGTCTTCAACGTGACCAATCACCAGAACGTAGTGGGCTACAACGGCGTCTACGGCAACGACCCCTCGGGGCAGCCGCTGTCGACGTTCGGCCAGCCGCTCGGCGGCCTCGCCAACGTCGATCCCGCGCGCCAGTGGCAGTTCCAGGCCCGGCTGCGGTTCTAGAAGGATGACGGAACCTCTCCTCGCCGTGCGGGAGCTCGCCAAGAGCTACGGCCCGCGCCGGGCTCTGGACGCGGTGAGCTTCACCGTGCGGCCGGGGGAGGTGCTCGGATTGATCGGTCCGAACGGCGCCGGCAAGACGACGCTGTTCGAATGCCTCGCCGGCGTGCTGCCCGCCGACGCCGGCGAGGTCCGCGGCCCCGGCGGCCGTCCCATCCCTCCCGCGGCACGGAACGAGGCGATGTTCTACGTTCCGGACGGCATCGCGCCGTGGCCCGACCAGCCGGTCTGCCGCGTCCTGCTCTTCTTCCGCGATCTCTGGGGCGTGCCGGCGGAGCGCCTGTCCGCCGTCGTCGACGCCCTGAAGCTGCGCGCGCTGCTCGGCTCGGCGGTGCGCTCGCTTTCCAAAGGGGAAAGAAAAAGGTTTCTGATCGCGCTCGGCCTCCTCTCGCCGCAGCCGCTCCTGCTGCTCGACGAGCCGTTCGACGGGCTCGACCTGCGCCAGACCCGCGAGGCGACCCTCATTCTCCGCGACGAGGCGGCGCGCGGGCGGACGCTGTTCCTCTCGATCCATCAGCTCGGCGACGCCCGCCGCGCCTGCGACCGCTTCGTGCTGCTCGCCGGCGGCCGCGTGGTGGGGGAGGGGACCCTCCCCAGGCTCCGCGAGCACGCCGGGATCACGGAAGGCGGCATGGAGGAGGTGTTCCTCGCGCTCACGTAAGGTTTTCGCGCTGATCGCCCTGGAAGCCCGGGAGCTCCTCGCCTCGCGCGCGTACTGGCTGCTGCTCGCGATGACCGGTCCGCTCGTCGGGCAGGCCTTCATCACCGCCGTCGAGACCTACGCCGAGGCGAGCGGCGCCGGCGGCGGTCCGGCCGCGCTCGCTCAAGGGTTGAGCCCGCTCGACGGCATCGTCGTGCCTACGCTGGGAGCCTACGCTCTGATCGCCACTTTTCTCCTGCCGTTCGTGGCCATCCGCCTGATCGCCACCGAACGGGAGAGCGGCGCCGGCAAGCTCCTGGCGCAGACCCGCGCCGGCCTCCCCGCGCGGCTCGCCGCCAAGGCGGCCGTGCTGCTGCTCGGCTGGCTCGCCGCCTGGCTCCCGGGGCTCCTCGCCCTCCTGCTCTGGCGTTTCTATGGCGGCCATCTCGATTTCGGCGAAACCGCCAACGTCTTCCTCGGCCATCTCCTGCATGCCCTGGTGACGATCGGGATCGCGGTGGCCGCCGCGGCGGTCTGCCGGAGCAGCGCGAGCGCGGCGATCGTGACGCTCGGCTTCACCGTCGGCGCCTGGGCGCTCGATTTCATCGCCGCGGGCCGCGAGGGGGTGATCGCCCGCCTCGCGCCGTTCACTCCCGAGGCGGCATTGCGCACCTTCGAGCATGGCGAGCTGCGGCTGGCGGTGCTGACCATCCTGATCCTCGCGAGCCTCGCCGGCTTCGCCTTCGCGGGGCTCTGGCTCGATCCGTTCCGGCCGGCGCCGTCGCGCCTCGCGCGCTCGCTCGCCCTCGTGCTCCTCGCCGTCGGCTGCGCGGCTCTCGCTGCATCCTGGCGCTCCGGCTGGGACCTCGCCGAGGACCGGCGGAGCTCGTTTCCGCGCGCCGACGAGGCGCTGCTGCGGACGATCCGCCAGCCGGTCCGTGTCACCGCCTATCTCTCCCCGGAAGACCCGCGGCGCACGGATCTCGAGATCAACGTCCTCGCCAAGCTCCGCCGGGTGCTGCCGGATTTCGCCGTGACCTACCGGACGCAGAGCCGCACCGGGCTGTTCGAGACCTCCGAGCATTACGGAGAGGTCTGGTACGCGGTGGGGAAGCGGCGGGACCAGCTCCGTTCGACCATCGAGCCGGTCGTGCTTTCCAAGATTTATGAGCTCGCCGGGACGGCGCCGCCGCCCGCGGGCGCCGATCGATCCTATCCGGGCTATCCGCTGGCCGCGCCTCCGCGCGGCGCGGCGCTTCTGTTCTACCTCGTCTGGCCGTTGGCCGCCGGCCTGGCGTTCGTCCTGTTTCGCGGCCGCTGGAGATCGTCATGCGGAAATCTCGTCTGATCCCATTTGCCCTTCTCGCCGGGATGCTCGGCGTGCTGCCCCTCGCCGCTCAGAAACCCGCGGCGGCGCCTGCCGTCATCCGCTTCGACCTCAACAATGAAAAAGAAGGCGGCGAGCCCTCCAAGTTCCTCTCCGTGGTCGGCGACTGGTCGATCGCGACCGACGACGGCAAGAAGGTGCTGCTCGTCGACGGCCGCCAGTGGAAGAAGGGGCAGCCGGCCGGCGGCCTCGCCGACAAGGCGCGCACCATCTACGGCGCGCGCCACGAGGAGTTCATCGACAACGTCAAGGCGTTCGCCTACTTCCCCTACGCCGTGGCGGCCGGCGTCGACGACTTCCAGAACGGCGAGATCTCGCTGCGCTTCAAGCTGCTCGGCGGCGCCCTCGATCAGTGCGCCGGCATCCTGTTCAATCTCAAGCCGAACGGCGATTATCTGGCGGTCCGTTTCAACGGCAAGGAGGACAACCTGGTCCTCTGGACCTTCAACAGCGGCACCCGGAAGTTCGTCAAAAAGGGTGTCAAGGACGTCCACATCCCCTTCCGCGAATGGCACGCGATCAAGATCGCCGTCCACGGCACCCAGCTCGAGGGGTACCTCGACGGCGAGAAGCTCCTCGATTACACCCTCCCGGCGCCGGTCACCGGCAAGGTGGGTGTCTGGTCGAAGACGGACAGCATCAGCGAGTTCGCGGATTACGTGGTGACGCCGATGGGGAAGTAGGGGCGCGCAGCGTTGGCAGCCGTACAGCACGGACGCTCTCCAAGGGCTGTATAATTAGTCATCATCAAGCAAGGCACGGAGGTTAGGTCACTTGTTCCCTCCCTCGCCCCGAAGGGGCGAAATTTGATTAGCCTGGCGCTTTAGCGCCAGGTGGGCAGTCCCACTCCCCTATATCCGCCCCGAGGGGGCGGTGCCTCTCATCAACAGTTCCTCAGTACAGGAACGTTGGGTTCCGCCCCCTCAGGGCGGGGCGGGTTGGGGGGGCTGCCTACCTGGCGCTAAAGCGCCAGGCTAATCAAATTTCGCCCTTTCAGGGCGAGGGAGGGACAAACCTCTCCCCTACGCTTACGGACCAATTTTTGTTAGGTGCTCCAAAGTGTTGTAGGATTCAGCAAGAATGTCAGTCAAGCAGCAAAGGATCGTCAGGTAAATCCAGGCTAACCGTCTCCGGCCGTAAAGAACCCATACATGGCACTCCTCGACCTTTGGACAAAATCTCCTGACCAGCTTGAGAACAAGCAGGTCCACCAACTTATTGCGTTTGCCGGTGGTGGACGCTTGCTAGACGAAAGCCCATGCTCGTCCGAGTTCAGGGCGTTCTTGGCGAGTGTACCTTCAAAATATCTCTCCACCTATGCCGATCAATGTCTCTCAGGCTCCTTTGATGGATCAGGTTTTGCCCTGCAAGATATCGTGAACGAAGCTGGTGCGCGTCTTGGGGCTATCGTGAGTCCGGGTCGCTACCGGGGAACAGTAAAGCACACAGGCCTTGACGGCCTCTGGAAGTTCCCAAATGGACACTCAATCGTCATCGAAGTCAAGACTACCGACGCGTATAGTATCAACCTGAACACGATCGCCGACTACCGACGCTCCCTTCTTGTCTCCGGGACGGTTACCGAGGAAGCGTCGTCGATCCTCTTGGTTGTAGGGCGCCAAGAAACCGGCAACTTAGAGGCCCAAATACGGGGCTCTCGCTTCGCTTGGAATATCCGGGTAATTTCGGTCGACGCACTGCTTCGCCTGATGCTTATCAAGGAAGACGTTGAGGATCCTGTGCTCGTTCAAAGAATCCACAACATTCTAATTCCCCGCGAATTTACACGCCTTGACGCCATCGCTGAAATTCTGTTCTCGGCGGCCGAGGACATAAAGCAAGACGATGCCGATGCATCGGTAGATGTTGATGAAGATTCCGAACCTGGAAAGCCAAAGGACCCGAAGTTTACTCCTGTTGCCTTCCATGAAGCGTGTGTTCGCCGTGTGCAGGCAAAGTTGGGAATATCCCTCATTAAGCGCAGCCGCGCTGGCTACTCTTCCCCTGACAAGACGATCGCCCTGAACTGTTCGGTGTCAAAGGAACACAACTCGGAAAATCGCCCGAACTACTGGTTTGCGTTCCATCCTCACCAGCAAGAGTTTCTTCGACAGCACATCAAGGCTTATGTTGCATTCGGCTGCGGAAGCAGTCGGCGGATCATTTTGATTCCGTACTCTGACTTTGAGCCTTGGCTGGAGAGTATGTGGACCACCACAAAAGAAGATCGAACGTACTGGCATATAGTGATCTATCGCAAGGGGGCCAAGTACACCCTGCGTCTTCGCAAGGGTGAGACGCCGATCGACATCACGCCATATGCCCTTCCGGAGGAAGGCTGAACCTTTAATCACAGTGAAGACCCGACATCTGGTAGTTGGAGGTCACCGTGCCGGCGCGCCGGATGGATTTCCATGCCTCGTTCGAATCCCCGGTCAGCGCTAGAATCGGAGGGCTTATGGCCTACGTCGTAGGGATCGTTCTCGCTCTTCTCGTCTCCGTCATGGCGCGGCTGGTGGGCTTCGATCGCGACCGGGCGTTCTATCCGACAGTGCTGATGGTGATCGCGTCGTACTACGTGCTGTTCGCTGTGATGGGCGGGTCGGTGCATGCGATGGTCGTCGAGTCGGTGATCATGACGGCCTTCTTATGCGTTGCCGTGGTTGGGTTCAGATCTAATCTCTGGCTCGTCGTCGCCGCGCTGGCGGCCCATGGCGTCCTTGATTTTTTCCACGGCCATATCGTGACGAATCCCGGGGTGCCGGCCTGGTGGCCGGCGTTCTGTCTGGCCTACGACATCTCCGCCGCGGGATTTCTGGCATGGCTGTCAAGGCCGGCTGGAATACTCGAACAGCCCGTCCGTCCGGGTCGCGTAGAGAACGCCGGGACGTAGCGGATCGAGCGCCAGCGACCCGATGGGAGCCTCTCCCAGGCCCTCGTTCATCGCGGTCCACAGCCCACCCCCGTTTCGCGTGACATAGACGCCCCGGCCCGTGGCGGCGTAGAGCGTGCCCGGGGTCTTCGGGTCCGCCAGGAGATGCCCCACAGAGACTCCGGCCGGCAGGCCTCCCGACGTGGGCTTCCATGTTGCCCCGCCATCGGAGCTCTTGAAGACCCTTCGCCCTTGCGGCACGGAGATCGACGCGTAGAGCGTTCCGGTTGAGAACGGATCCGCCGCGAGATCCTGGACGCTGCCGCGCAGCCCGTTTGCGGTCCGCTTCCAGCTCACGCCGCCATCCGTGCTCTTGACCACGTAATGGCCTGCCGCGTACACGATCGCGGGGTTCACCGGGTCCACCGCCAGGGTGTGCAGAAGGTCGAACGGCTCCCGGCCCGGCACCCGGGCCCGCCGCCATTGAGCGGCGCCATCCACGCTCCGGAAGATGACGACGGGAATTCCGGGGGAGTTGGCGAGCGGGAAGGAGTACCACCCGATGGCGTAGAGCGCGTCCGGATTGGAAGGCGCCAGGGTGAGCGTGTAGACGAACTCGGGAAACCGGAGTCCCAGGCCGGCGTTCTCCCAGGTCTGTCCGCCGTCACGGGTCTTCAGCACCCCGGCGTTGGTCGCCAGGTACCAGGTCCCCGGCCGGGAGGGATCGGCCACGATCGCGTTGGCGAAGGGGGAGTTGTTGGGATCTCCGAACGGCGAATTCCAGGTGGCGCCGCCGTCCGTGCTCCGGAGCAGGAACTGAGGCGAGAAGCCCAGAAAACCGCCAGGCTCCGGGTTGGCGATGGTGAAGAGGACCCCTGGCGTCCGAGGGTCGGCCGCGACCGCGGTAAACCCGAGCTCCCGCAAGCCGTGATTGGCGGTCGTCCAGGAGCTTCCGGAGTCGTCACTACGATAGACCCCGCCGGCCTCTGTCCCCACGTAGATCCGCCCCGGGGATCGCCCATCCACGGCCAGATCTGTTGCGCGGTAAACCGGCAGAACCGGGGTCCAACTCGTTCCACCGCCGGTGCCCCGAAAAACCCCGTAGGAGCGATCCAACGCGTAGACCGTGCTGGACGCGGGATCGATCGCCAGTTTCCCCAAAAGGAAGAATACCCCCGGTCCAGTCCATACCGAGGACCACGCCGCTCCTCGATCGACGCTCTTGTAGATTCCCATGGAGCTCAGCGCGTACAGGGTCGCCGGCTGGCGGGGATCGATCGCCAGCGCCTGGATGGAGCCCTCGAGACCGGCGCGGGCCTCCACCCAGGTGGCCCCGCCGTCGTCGCTGCGAAAGCCTCCGGCATAGACGACGCGGGCGTCGACGGGATCGATGGCCAGGGCGGACGCGAAACCTGCGAAGCTCGTGGCTGTCCAGTGGGCACCCCCATCGGTGCTCTTGAGGATCTGCTGATCGCGCCCGGCATAGAGGACATCGGGCGAGGACGGTGAGATGCGGAACGTCCAGAGATTGCCTGCGAGCACGGGTCCCGTCCAGGTGGCCCCGCCGTCGATCGACTTGAGCAGGCCGTTAAAGGTTGTTGCGTACAGGGTGCCGGCCCGCGCCGGATCGGCCGTCAGCTCCCCGAAGAAGGTCAAGAGCTTGCCGTGCGTGGACCAGCTCGCCGCGCCGTCCGGGCTTCTGACGATGGTTCCTTGGGCGGTCGCGGCATAGAGGCTGCCCGCCTCTGCTGGCGAAACGGCCAGAGCTTGGATCGAAGCCCCCTCGGGGCCGATGGGCCGCCATTGCGCCGCGGGGGAGACGGCAGGCAGGGCGAAGAGAAGCGGGACGATCAGCGGTAGAACTTTGAAGACACGCACCGGGCTCTGGATCATCGGTCCTCCGATCAGAGTTCTCATGGGAGTGGCTCGCCGCCGCGATTCATTTCCCGATCGTATTCAGATGCCCAGGATCGGTCAGGACTTCCGGCCCTTGGCGTAGATGGCCTCGTGGAAGGGCTTGCCCTTGCGGACGAGGTGGACGTAGCCGAGGTCGGCCAGACGGCTGAGGGCGACGGCGGCGGTGCGGCCGGTGACCGGCCGGCGCAGACGCTTCCCGAAGGTCTCGTTGACCTCTCTGGCCATGGCGGAGGGGGTGAACCTCTCGCCGTTCGGCTTGCCCTCGATCACCCGGCTGATCATCCTGCTGATCGTCACCGGCGGGGCGGATTCGTCCGCGCCCTCCACCTTGGCCCGGCGCACGACCTCTCCGGCCGCCTTCGCCGCGGCCTGGAACGCCTCGTAGCGCTGCCGGATGCTCTCCAACTCGCCCGCCCGCAGGGCGCGCTGCTCCCGGTGGAAGACCTCCTGCTGGGCATGGAAGGCTTCCTGCCCCTCGAGCTGCTTGACCTGCGCTTCCAGGTCGGTCAGGACCTGGGAGATGGAGAGATCCGTGCTCATCTGCTTCTCCCGGAAGACGGCATGACAGCGCGGGCTCCGCGGCTCTGCCGTAAGCCCGCGCCGCGTCGACGGCCCGGACGGCGAAGCCGCTCCCGAACTTTGCATCACGCCAGATTCAGCTCGCGACAGTATCTCGACGGCGGGCTCTTCGTCCAGGCGGGCGATCTGCCTGGGCTGACGTTGCTTCATCTCCCGCCGGCGGAGAAGCGAGCTCCGGTCCGCCGAGCCAGGAGGCTTCAGAAACTACGCAACGTCTCGCCAAGACGCTTCGAAATTCCGAAAGATGCTTCAGATGCGGCTGAGATGCGACATTGTCGCTTCACTACGCATCATTTCTGGGGACGTTGCTTCAACTTGGCCAGAGACGCTTCATCTCCCGCCGCGTTGCTTCACCTCCGGTGACGTTGCATCGTCGCCGCTGGGGATGAAGCGTCGTCGCGGGAGATGAAGCAACGTCGGGTGACGATGCATCATCGTAGCGGAAGGATGCTTCATCTCCCGGGAAGACGCTTCATCCCCGGGAAGGCTGCGACACCGTACCGGTATGTCGCTTCATCTTCAGCCACCTTGCATCGAATTCAGGGGAGATGCATCAGCGGCGGCTGGGTCGCGACACCGCGGCGGTCTAGACTATGAGACCCATGAAGAACGTTCTCTTCGTCTGCAGTCAGAACGAGCTGCGGAGCCCCACGGCGGAACGGGTGTTCTCCGGACGGCGGGACATCGAGGTAGCCTCCGCGGGGCTGAACCATGACGCGCCTCAGCCAGTGACGCCGGAGCTGCTCGCGTGGGCCGACGTCATCTTCGTGATGGAGAAGGCCCACCTGAGCCGGATGCGCGGGCGGTTCCGGAAGCATCTCAACCGGCAGCGCCTCATCTGCCTGGACATCCCGGACCTTTACGGCTACATGGAGCCGGCCCTGGTCGAGCTGCTGGAGGCCAAGGTCCCGCGGCACCTGGGGCTGCCGCGGTGACCGTCGATCCCCGCAGCCTCTAGTCCGCGCGGACGAGCGGCACGTCCACCAGGTGCTGCGAGAGGAACCAGACCTGGAGCTCGTTGGTCCGGACGACATCGCTCACCAGGAGGTCGTTGGTGCCGTCGTCGCCGGCATCGTCGGCCTGGCCCGCCATCGAGCGCGCCTCCTCCAGGATGATCTCGTGGGCGTGCAGGAGCCGCGAGATCTGGACCGGCACCTCTTCCCGGCCGCGCGGGGGGCGCGGGATGAGCGTCGTCTCCGCGATGTCGGGCGCCATCGCCAAGCTGACGCCGCCGAGCAGCTGAATGCGTTCCGCGATCTGGTCGACGAGCTCATTCTGCTCTTCGTAATGTTTGTCGAAGAGGAGATGGAGCTGGTAGAACGTGTGCCCCGCGACCTGCCAGTGATGCTTCTTGTAGAGATCCCGCAGCGTGATCGTATCGGCCAGAACCTGATTCAGGTTCTCGACGCTCTGGCGGCACGCCGTTTCGCTGAGCGCGATCGGCAGCTTGACGATCGTGCCATAGGGCTGGATCTCCATGGCCTTCTGTCCCACCAGCGGCCGGGCCCGGTCCAGCACCTCGGCCTCTTTCGAAGGGGTCTTCGCCAGCGCCCCGGATTTTTTCGTCGAGCTCTTCGATGCCACATTCTTCGCCATCGCCCATCCTCCTCGTCTACGGATTGGTCCTTCCCCTCACACCGACGGCTGAAGCCACACGCTTCCCTGAAGCCGGCAGAAAATAGTGAGCATGAGGCATGCCAACCTTTCCCCAGTCGCAGCTTATATACTGCCTGTCGCGATGTTCGACACTCTGCGGCAAGGCGCCCGGGTTCTGCTTCGCCACCCGCGCGAGGAGGATGAGGAGGAATTCA